>JAABUN010004535.1_pt1 | contig 18745 bp, 17 predicted proteins | sample 5559311 | NCBI WGS metagenome assembly JAABUN01 (sample SAMN10711877, study PRJNA513370) | rock metagenome | isolation source: Antarctica rocks | place: Antarctica: Victoria Land, Siegfried Peak sud | reverse complement strand
GCCTCCCGTGGCCTGGGGCTGCTGGTCGCCCGCGAGCTGCTCGACCGCGGCCACACGGTGGCTATCTGTGCTCGGGACCGGGGAGAGGTCGACCGGGCCGCCGCCCTGCTGGCCGACCACGGACCGGTCCACGCCTATGTCTGCGACGTCGCGTCACGCGACGACGTCTCGGCGTTGGTCACCCAGGTCGAGGACGAGCTGGGACCGATCGAGGTACTCATCAGTGTGGCCGGGGTCATCCAGGTGGGGCCTGCGGAGTCGATGACCCTCGACCACTTCGACGAGGCGATCGCGACGATGCTGCACGGACCGGTGCAGCTCACCTGGTCGGTTCTGCCTGGTATGCGGCAGCGCCGGCGGGGCCGGATCGGCACGGTCACGTCGGTCGGCGGCACGCTGGCTCCCCCGCATCTGTTGCCGTATAGCACCGCGAAGTTCGGGGCGGTCGGCTTCTCCGAGGGCCTGTCTGCGGAGCTGCGGGGGTCCGGGGTCACGGCCACGACGGTGATCCCTGGCCTGATGCGCACTGGCTCCCACGAGCAGGCCATGTTCACCGGCGACCAGGGTGCCGAGTACGCCTGGTTCGCGCCCGCCGCCTCGGCGCCCCTGCTGTCGATGGATGCCGAGCGCGCGGCCGCGACGATCGTCGACGGGGTGCTGCGGGGACGCTCCCACGTCGTGCTGACCCCACTGGCCAAGGTCGGTATGCGGATGCACGGGTTGGCGCCCGCCAGCACCGTGAGGATGCTCGGCCTGGTCAACCGGCTGTTGCCGGCAGCCCCCGACCCGGCCCAGACCGCCACCATCGCCGGGCACCGGGCGGAGCGGTTGCTGGACTCACGCACCGTCCGTGTCCTGACCACGCTGGGGTCGCGCTCCGCACGCCGGTTCAACGAGCGGTTCGCCCGATCGGGATGAGCGCTTCGTAGTCCGACCGGCCACGCCTTCTACGATGGTCGCCATGGCCTCTGCCGACCTTGCGCTGGTCGCGCTGGTGACGGCGACCGCGCTGCACGCCGGCTTCCAGCTGACCGTCACCTCGGTGGTGTACCCGGCGTTGGCCAGGGTGCCGGTCGAGCAGTTCGAGGCGGCACATGAGGCCCACGGCCGCTCCATCGTGCCCATCGTGGCCCTCAGCTACTCGATGCTTCTGGCCGCTTGCCTGTGGGCGATGCTCGCCGCCTCGTCCTCGGTCTGGGTGTGGGTGGCAGCCGGGGGCGCGCTGACCGCCGTCCTGGTGACGGCCCTGGTCGCGGCCCCCACCCATGGGGCCCTGGCCCAGGGGCGTCGACCCGAGCTCGTGCACCGTTTGCTCGTCGCCGACCGGGTGCGCTCTGCCGGCGCCGCCGTAGCCCTGGTGGCCGCCGTCGCGGCAGCCGTCGCGACGGCCGTCTGCGGAGGCGAGTGACCACATACAAACCCTCGCGGCGCGGTGCGCGTCGCGACGTTCGACCTGCCTCGCCACCGGAGCGGGCCTACGGTGGGACCATGGACCGACGCCTGCTGGACATCTACCTGACGAACCACTTCGCAGGTTCTACCGGCGTCTTGAACCGGCTGGACCGGATGGTGCAGAGCTACCCGGATCTGCCGATTCACGAGGACATCGTCGACCTGCACCGGCAGGTGCGTGCAGAGCGTGCTCGGCTTGCCCGACTGATCAGCGACCTGGACCTGCCGCACCGTCGGCACCAGCTGGCGCTGGCCCGAGTGGGCGAAGTGGCTGGCCTACTGAAGCTCAACGGCCGGGTGACGTCGCGCTCGCCGCTGACACCGTTGGTCGAGCTGGAGGCGCTGCGGGCCGGGGTGGCCGGCAAGCTCAGCCTCTGGCAGACACTGCAGTCCCTCGCCGGCGAGCTCGGCCTCAATTCCGCGGAGCTGGTGACCCTGCAACAGCAGGCGAGGGAGCAGCTCGAGGTCCTCGAGCGCTGTCACCAGGTGATGGCGCCCTCAGCGTTCGAGGCACAGCACTGAGGTGTGACGACGAGGGCTGGGCTCAGGCCTGCTCGACCATCGTGGCGAAGACCACGATGTTGTCCACGTGCGCGCGGGCCTCGGGGTCGTACTCCCCGCCACAGGTGATCAGTCGCAGCTCGGGCACCTCGGTGTTGCCGTAGACCGCGACCTTCGGGAAGTCGTCCTTCGGGAAGGAGTCGGTGGCGTAGACCTCGAAGGTGGCCATGGAGCCGTCCTCGCGGGTGATCTGCACCGTGTCGCCGCGCTTCAGGGCGCCAAGGTCGAAGAAGATCGAGGGGATCGAGCCTTGACTCGTCACATGGCCCTCGATCACGGAGGGGCCCAGCTCACCAGGAGTCGGCGAGCCGTCATACCACGCGGCCTGTTCGTAGAGCTCGCCTGAGGGGACCTTGAGCGTCCCGTCGTCATTGAGCCCCAGCGGGTGCAGCTTTGAGGTGACATCGATGCTGGGTATGTCGATGGACACCGGCTCGGACCGGGGCAGGGCCTTGATCTGCGGCTCGGCCGGGGCAGCTGCGACAGCGGGGTCCTTCGGCTCGGCCGTGGAGGCGCCGGCGTCCGATGCGTCCTGGGTGCCGGCTGAGGTGTCGGGTGGCGCCGTCTGCGCGGCCTGGTCCGGGGCGGAGGTCGCGCTCTCCTTTGTCTGCGACAGACCCGCCGAGCCGTCGGGTGCTGGCGGGTTCCCTTGCTGCGTGCTCAGGACCCACACCAGGACGACGGCGCCGAGGAGGAGGAGCGCGACGGAGGCCGCGAGCGCAAAGGTGCGCCCGCGGCCTCCATCGGTGCTGACAGTCATGCGGTCAGCGACGAGCGTCCGCGTTGCGACGACGGGTCGCGGCGACACCGAACGCGCCAGCGCCCAGCGCCATGGCGCCCAGTGCCAGCACACCAGCGTTCTCGACGCCCTGGGTCGAGCCGCCACCGGTGGCTGCGCCACCCTCGGGCATGCTCATCTGGGCCACGTCGAACTCACCACAGGCGGCCGGGTCGGTCGCCTCGGACGGCAGGCTCGGGTCCAGGTCGGACTTCTGGTCGCCGTCGTAGGCGCCACTGTCGTTGTGGTCCACACCGTGCAGCACGACGACACCGTCACCGGCCGCGATGCTGGCGGCCACGTCCTCGGTCAGCTCGAAGGTCCGCTCGTAGTCCAGGTCGGCCATGGCCGGGAAGTTGGCCACGTCCAGAGCCGCCTCGGGGCCGGTCTCGCCGGGCTCGTTGGTCAGCGACACCTGCACGCCGCCGTACTGGCCGGCCGCGTCGGTGACGCGGATGGCGCCCTCGAAGCCGGTGCCCTCCATGTTGGGGTCGGGGCAGATGTTCTCCCCGCCGATGTGGATGTGCTGGGCGTGCGGGCTGTCGGCCAGCAGGCCGGTGGCCTCGATCTTGATGTGCAGCGAGGTGCCGTCCAGCATGCCCCACGCGGTGCCGGAGACGCCGGAGTCGTTGAGCTCGCTGAGGTCAGCGGACAGCTCGGTGCCGTCGCCCTCCGCGGCTGCAGCCGGGACGGCGAGGGCCACGGGCAGCCCTACCAGGGCGGCGATGGCCAGCGGCGCGAGATGCTTCTTGGTGGTACGCATGAGATCTCCTTCGAGATTGGGAGCCGCGCGGCTTGCTTACCTCACCGCTGCGACGTGTTGATCGCAGGTTATTCGGTCTCCTACCGCATACCGGATGCATGTGAGGGCGTTGTGTGACACACATCACAACAATAGCTCGGCGTGGCGGTGCGACCGGCCCCCGGGCGCGGGGTGGGCGGCGCACGGCTGCGGTGGGCTTGTCGACGACACTACCGCCGGTGCCGGGCTATGCGGATGCCGCAGGGCCATGGTGCCCCAGCCTGGGCGTTCAGCTTCTGTCGGCCAGCTGGGCCCGCAACGCCGCCACGTGACCCTGGGCGTCGACGTCGTACTCCGCGAGGGCGATCGACCCGTCGCCGGCGACGACGAACGTGCAGCGGTGCACACCGACCATCTCCCGACCGTTGACGGTCTTGGGGCCCCAGGTGCCGTAGGCCTCGGCGACGGCGTGGTCGGCGTCGCTGGCCAGCGGGAAGGTGAGGCTCTGGTCCGCGGCGAATGCCCGCAGGTCCTCCACGGGGTCTGCCGAGACGCCGACCACGAGGTAGCCCAGACCTTCCAGCGAGGCCAGGTTGTCGCGAAAGTCGCAGGCCTCGGTCGTGCAGCCGGGAGTCGCGGCCTTGGGATAGAAGTAGACGACCACGCCCTTGTCGGCCTCCTGCCGCAGCGACGACAAGGAGACCTCGCCGCCATCAGCGGTGGGCAGAGTGAAGTCGGGGGCGCTCTGGCCGGTGCTCAGCTGGTGGTTCATGACTCTCCTCGTCTGATCAGCTCTCCGTGCGGGGTGGCCTCGATGGACCGGCCACGCAGCAAGGTGCGCCGCACGACTCCGTGCAGCTGTTGGCCGGAGTAGGGCGTGATCGGGTTCTTGTGGTGTAGCCGGGTGACGTCAACCGTGAAGGTCTCCTCCGGCGCGAGCACCACCAGGTCGGCGTCGGCGCCGACGGCAAGACGACCCTTGCGCGGCAGCCCGACCAGATCGGCCGGACCGGCCGACATCCAGCCCACGACCGTCTCCAACGGGATACCCCGCCGGCGGGCCTCGGTCCACACCGCGCGGAAGCCGATCTGCAGCGAGGCCACCCCGCCCCAGGCCACCGCGAAGTCGCCTGTGTCGAGGGCCTTGAGCCCGAGCGGCGAAGGCGAGTGGTCGGTGACGACGATGTCGATGGTGCCGTCCAGGAGGCCCTGCCAGAGTCGGTCCTGGTTGCTCTCGTCGCGGATCGGCGGGCAGCACTTGTATGCCGTGGCGCCGTCCGGGACGGAGCCGCTGTCCAGGCACAGGTAGTGCGGGCAGGTCTCCACGGACAGCCGCACCCCGTCGGCCCGCGCCCGGGCGATCATCGGCAAGGCGTCGGCGTCGGACAGATGCAGGATGTGGGCGCGGCCGCCGGTGCGGCGGGCCGCCTCGATGACGGTGGCGATCGCAGAGGACTCCGCCTGGGCAGGACGGGAGGCCAGGAAGTCGGCGTAGTGCCGACCAGGAATCGCGGGCTGTGCTTCATCCAGGACGTGCCCGTCCTCGGCATGCACGATCAGCATGGCGCCGACGCGGGTCAGCTCGGCCAGGTCGGCCTCCATCTCGGCCGGCTCCAGAGGCGGGAACTCGGGCACCCCGGAGGGGGACAGGAAGCACTTGAAGCCGAAGACCCCGGCTTCGTGCAGCGGGTGCAGGTCGGCAGTGTTGCCCGGGACAGCACCGCCCCAGAATCCGACGTCAACGAAGCACTGGCCGCGGGCGGCGTCCCGCTTGGTCTCCAGGGCCGCGACATCGACGGTGGGGGGTAGCGAGTTCAGCGGCATGTCGACGATGGTGGTGACCCCGCCGGCCGCAGCTGCCCGGGTGGCGGAGGCAAACCCCTCCCACTCGGTGCGCCCCGGCTCGTTGACGTGCACATGGCTGTCGACCAACCCGGGGATCAGCACCTCGTCGGCGGCGAGCTCAACCATCTCGCGGGCGGCCAGGTCGGCGCCTACCGGTTCGATCGCGACGATGCGGCCGTCACGGATGCCGACCACGGCGGCGCGGATGCCCTCGGGGGTCAGCACCCGCTCACCACGGAGCACCACGTCGAACTGCTCGCTCGGCTCGGGACTGTGGCCCGGCGTCGACGGGGTCGGGGACGGGGCGGGGGACGTCATTCGGACTCCTTCGGGGTATGTGGTGGCTCCGCCCGCGAGGTCGGGATCCCGACGGCAGGTGGCACGGACGGTTCAGGGCCGGAGGCCGCGGAGTCCATCTCCGCACCGATCTGCTCGGCCAGCTGCTCCAGCAGCGGCCCGGCCTCGGCGATGCACCGCGCGACGTCGGGCTCCAGGTCGGTGAGGGCGTGAACCGCGGCAAACCCTGCGGTCCTCGTCTGGTCGCGGCTGAGCCCGGTGTGCCCGCAGACGGCGACGGTGGGCACGCCAGCAGCTCGGGCCGCCTGCGCCACTCCGACCGGGGTCTTGCCATTGAGGGACTGCTCATCGAGGTTGCCTTCGCCGGTCAGCACCAGGTCGGCGCCCTCGACGCGATCCCGGAAGCCAGTGAGGTCAAGGACGACCTCCACCCCGGGTCGCCGGGTCGCGCCCAGCAGCAGGCAGGCGTAGCCCACCCCGCCGGCGGCACCGGCACCAGCCCGCTCGGCCAGGTCGGTGGCATCCGCGCGCCCGGCGGCCGCCAGCGCGTGCACCCAGGTCCGCAGACCCCCCTCCAGGTCGGCGACGGCCTGGGCGTCAGCACCCTTCTGCGGGCCGTACACCTCGGCGGCACCGGTGAGACCCAGGAGCGGGTTATCGACGTCACCGGCCAGGACCAGCTCGGCCTCGGCCAACCGCGGGTGCAGCCGGTCGAGCTCGACGCGGGTGAGCGAGCGGAGCGCGTCACCCCCGTCGGTCAGGGGTCCCTCCGGCCCGGTCAACCGAGCGCCGAGGGCGGCGAGCATGCCCGCTCCCCCGTCGGTGCTCGCCGAGCCGCCGACGCCGACTACCACGGCGGTGGCGCCGTGGTCGAGGGCGTGCGCGATGAGCTCGCCGAGCCCCCGGGAGGTGGCGTGCCGGGCGGTGGCATCGTCAGGCTCGAGCATCTCCAACCCCGACACCGCGGCCATCTCGATGACCGCGGTGCGCCCCCCGGTGCCCTCGTGCACGGCATACCGGGTCGGCACCGGCTCCCCCAGCGGGCCGGTCGCGCTCAGCTCGATGACGGAGTACCCGGCGGCCAGGGCGGCCTGCACCGTGCCCTCGCCTCCGTCGGCGACCGGCAGCAGGTCGGTCTCGACGCCCGGCAGCACCCGACGCAGCCCGGTGCCCAGGTGCTCGGCGACGGACAGCGCCGACAGCGACCCCTTGAACTTGTCCGGGGCGATGAGGATCCTGCGCGGGCCTGCGGGCACGCTGTCAGGACCGTTGTCGGTTGCCATCGGGGTCAGCCTGCTCAGTCCAAGAAGGCCGAGGCGGTCGGAGAGTCCTCAGCGCTCAGGCTGAGCTCCTCGAACTCGTTGACACCGTCGAGCTGGACGCCCATCGCGATGTTGGTGACCCGCTCCAAGATGACCTCGACGACCACGGGCACCCGGAACTCCTGGGCCATCGACTTGGCCTTGCCGAAGGCCTCGACCAGGTCCTCGGGGTCGCGTACCCGCAGTGCCTTGCAGCCCAGCGCTTCGGCGACCGCCACGTGGTCGACACCGTAGCCGTCGGAGTCCGTGGCGTTGATGTTGTCGAAAGCCAGGGACACCTCGTAGTCCATCTCGAAAGCCCGCTGGGACTGCCGGATCAGGCCGAGGTAGGCGTTGTTGACCACCACGTGCACGTAGGGCAGGTGGTGCTGGGCACCGACAGCGAGCTCCTCCATCATGAACTGGAAGTCGTAGTCACCGGACAGCGCGACCACGGTGGCCTGAGGCCGGGCGGTCGCCACACCGAGCGCCGCGGGTCCGGTCCAGCCCAGCGGTCCGGCTTGGCCGGCGTTGACCCAGTGCCGCGGGTGGTAGACGTGCAGAAACTGGGCACCGGCGATCTGGGAGAGCCCGATCGTGGTGACGTAGACCGTCTCCTTGTCGAAGACCCGGTTCATCTCCTGGTAGACCCGCTGCGGCTTGATCGGGATGTCGGGGAAGTTGGTCTTGCGATGCATCTCGCTCTTGCGGGCGGCGACCTGCTCGACCCACTCGGTGCGATCCGCCAGGCTGCCCGCCTCAGCGCGCTCGCGGGCCACCTCGAGGGCCAGCTGCAGGAAGGCCTTGGCGTCGGAGACGATGCCGACCTCGGGGTCGAAGATCCGCCCGATCTGGGTGGGCGAGATGTCGACGTGGGCGAAGCGGCGCCCCTTGGTGTAGCCCTCCACCCCGCCGGTATGCCGGTTGGCCCAGCGGTTGCCCACGCCGAGGACGACGTCGGACTCCAGATAAGTCGCGTTGCCGTAGCGGTGCGAGGTCTGCAGGCCGACCATGCCCGCGGCCAGGCGGTGGTCGTCGCCGATGGCGCCCCAGCCCATGAGGGTGGGCACGACCGGGATGTCGAGGGTCTCGGCCAGCTCGACGAGCAGCTCCTCGGCGCCGGCGTTGATGATGCCGCCGCCGGCGATGATGAGCGGCTTGTCACCGGAGGCCAGCAGGTCCAGGGCCCGCTCGACCTGCACCCGGGTAGCCTTCGGCGGGGCCAGGGGCAGCGGCTCGTAGAGGTCGGGGTCGAACTCGATCTCGGTCATCTGCACGTCGATGGGCAGGTCGATCAAAACCGGGCCGGGCCGGCCGGAGCGCATCAGGTGGAAGGCCTCCTGGAACACCCCGGGCACCTGCGAGCCCTCCAGCACCGTCTTGGCCATCTTGGTGACCGGTGCGGCGATCGCCGCGATATCGACGGCCTGGAAGTCCTCCTTATCGAGCTTGGCCACCGGAGCCTGACCGGTGATGCACAGGATCGGCACGGAGTCGGCCGATGCGGCATACAGGCCGGTGATCATGTCGGTGCCGGCCGGGCCGGAGGTGCCGATGCAGATCCCGATATTGCCGGCGACGGCGCGGGTGTAGCCGTCGGCCATGTGCGAGGCGCCCTCGACGTGGCGGGCCAGCACGTGACCGATCCCGCCGTGCTTGCGCATGGCGTCGTAGAACGGGTTGATGGCGGCGCCCGGCAACCCGAAGGTCTGGGTGGCGCCCTCCTTCTCCAGGATGGCGACGGCGGCGTCGACTGCTCTCATGCGAGGCATGGCGTGCTCCAGTTCGGTGTGCGGGTGGTGAGTGGTCGTCAGAGGGGCGGTGTCAGGAGGTCTGGCCGGAGCCGGATCCGGAGGCTTGGGCGATGACGTTGAACAGGGCTGAGTGGTCCAGGTCGCCGTCCCCGTTGGCCCGGGCCGCGGCCATCAGCTGAGCCACAAGGGACCCCATCAGCGTGACCACACCCGCCTCGCGGGCGGCCGAGGTCAGGATGCCCAGGTCCTTGTGGTGCAGGTCGATGCGGAAGCCGGGGTCGAAGGAGCGGTCCAGCATCTTCTGCGCCTTCTGGTCGAGTACGGCCGAGCCGGCGAGTCCGCCGCCGAGGACCTGGACGGCCGCCGCGGTGTCGACGCCATAGGCCTCCAAGAAGACGATAGCCTCGGCCAGCAGCGCGATGTTGCCGGCCACGATGAGCTGGTTGGCGGCCTTGACCGTCTGACCGGACCCCGAGGGGCCTACGTGCACGATGGTCTTGCCGACCACGTCAAGCACCGGCTTGGCTGCCTCGAAGTCGCCCTCCGAGCCGCCGACCATGATCGACAGCACAGCGTTCTTGGCTCCGGCCTCACCACCGGAGACCGGGGCGTCGAGCAGCCGGAAGCCGGCCTCTTGGGCCTGCTGCGCGAGGTCGGTGGTGACGTCGGGTCGGATGGAGGAGAAGTCGATGACCAGGGTGTCGGGCCGGGCGTTCGCGAAGACGCCGTCCTCGCCGGTGAGCACCTCGGTCACCTGCGGGGAGTCGGGCACCATGACGCAAACCACGTCGGCCTGTGCCACCGCCTCGGCGATCGAGCCGGCGGCTGTGCCGCCGGCGTCCGCCAACGGCTGGGCCTTGTCGGGGGTGCGGTTGTAGCCGTGGACGTCGTGACCGGCGTTCTGCAGGTGAACGGCCATGGGGCTGCCCATGATGCCGAGGCCGATGAAGGCGATGGTGCTCATCTGAGGTCCTTTCGAGGAAGGGAAGTGTGAGGGGGCCAGGGGTGGGTGGTCAGCGCGTCGCGGACCGTTGCTCAGTGGGGAGCCAGGCGAAGGGGTCGGCGTCATCGGTCTTGTACTCCAGACCGACGGGGCCGTCGTATCCCCCTTGCCGCAGGTCCTCAATCCACTTGTGAATGGGCAGCTCGCCGCTGCCGGGGGCGCCCCGGCCGGGAGCGTCCGCGATCTGCACGTGGGCGACGCGGTCCTTGTGGTCGGCGATGTCACGGTCGACGTCGGCGCCGTTGACGGACAGGTGGTAGACGTCGAGCAGCAGCCCGAGGTTGGTGGCGCCGTGCTGGTCGGCGACCCGGTCCAGGACCTGCAACACATCAGTAGAGGTCTTGAGCGGGTATGCGGGGGTGCCCGACACCGGCTCCAGCAGCACCGTCCCGCCGATCTGGGCAACGGCCTGGGCGGCGCGGGCGAGGTTGTCGGCGCCCAGCTCGTCCTGCTCGGCGGCGTCGCCACCCTCAACCCGGTTGCCGTAGAGCGCGTTGAAGTGCGTGCAGCCGGTGCGCTCGCCGATGCGCGTCACGACGTCGAGGTTGTCGCGCAGCTCCTGGGAGCGGTCCGGCCAGGAGACCAGGCCGCGGTCGCCGCCAGGCATGTCGCCGGCGAAGAAGTTGAGCCCGGTGAGCTGGGCCCCGCTGGCCTCGATCGCCTGCACGAACGCATCGATCTCGGCCTGCTCCGGCACGGCTACGGGGAAGGGCCACCAGAACTCGACGCCGACGAAGCCCGCGTCGCGTGCAGCTTGCGGCCGCTCGAGCAGGGGCAGGTCGGTCAGCAGGATGGAGCAGTTCACGGTGTAAGGCACCTGGGACATTCCAGACCTTTCATATGGCGGAAGTTTTGTTTTGTCTAATGGAATAGGCTAGCAGTTTTACCCCACATGGACAAGTGGGTCCCTCACCTCGCCTGGTGCCCGTAGACCGAAGGTCAGCTGGTGCTCGCGCGGGCGCTGGTGCCCAGCACCCGGGCCAGGTCGGCGGCGCCCAGGCCGGCGCGCTCGTGCAGCTCGGCTTCGTCGACGGCTCCGCTGTCCACACCACGCTGCAGATAGCGTGCTAGGGCTTTGGCTGTCGCCGGTTCGTCCAGCACCGCGCCCTCGACCTGGCCGACGTAGTCGCGCAGCCGGTCGGCCGCGCTGGGCATGCCCTGCCGGAAGAAGGCGTAGGTCGCCGCGTACCGGCTGGGCAGCTGCGCCGGGTGCATGTCCCAGCCCTGGTAGTAGCCGCGGACCAGCGAGCGCTGAACCAGGCGGCCGTGCAGCGCCCAGGCAGCGCGCACCTGCTCCGGCCCGCCGACCGGCAGCACGTTGGTGGAGCCGTCGGACAGCCGCACACCGGTGCCTGCCGCCGCCAGCTGCATCACCGCCTTGGCGTGGTCGGCGGCCGGGTGCTCCATGCTCTGGTATGCCGCCGCGATGCCGAGTGAGGCGGAGTAGTCGTAGGTGCCGTAGTGCAGCCCGGTCACCCGGCCCCGGCCGGCGTCGAGCATCCGCGCCACGGTGGCGGCGCCATCAGGGCCCAGCACGGCCTGCGGGGTCTCCACCTGCACCTCGAAGCCCAGTCGGCCGGCGGGCAGGTCGTGCGCTCGCTCGAGCTGCTCGCAGACCAGCACCATGGCCTGGACCTGAGCCGCATACGTCACCTTGGGCAACGTGAGCAGCAGGCCCTGCGGCAGCGGACCGGAGGTGAGCAGGGTGGTCAGGAACAGGTCGAGGCTACGCAGCCCCCGGGCCCGGGTCGCCTGCTCGAAGCACTTGAACCGGATGCCTGCGAAGGGGGTGGCGGTGTCGGCGTCGAGCTCGGCCCGCAGCGAGTGTGCCGCAGCCACGGCCACGTCGTCCTCGGCGTCGCCGTGGTCGCCATAGCCGTCCTCAAGGTCGATCCTCAGGTCCTCGATCGGCTCGGCGGCCAGCTTGGCCGCCACCTTGACCCCGATCGGCTCGGCCAGCTCCGGTGGCACGCCCGTCGCCGTGAAGACAGCGTCCAGCAGCGCGTCCATGCCGCCGGCGTCCTGCACCGCCTGGGCGGCCTGCTCGCCCCACTCCTTCGCCAGGCCGGCGTGGTAGCGGTCGGCGGGGACGTAGACGGTGTGCACCGGCTGCCGGCTCGAACGCTCCCCTGGGAAGCGCTGCGCCAGCTCTGAGTCCACGGGAGCCAGCAGCGTCTCCACCTCGGCCAGGGTTGTGGAGGTCAGGGTTGAAGAGGTCAGCGAGGTGCTCACACTCCGGCCTCCTCGTCCTCGAGTACCGACACCGACCTGTTTTCGGGGTGACGGCGCACCTCGGCGCGCACGGCCTCGGCGACGTCGGCGGCGACCCGGGGGTCGAAGACCCCGGGGATGATGAAGGCTGGGTTGAGCTCGTCGTCGCCGACGACCGCAGCGATGGCCACGGCGGCTTGCCTCAGCAGCTCGTCGGTGATCTCGGTGGCCCCGGAGTCCAACAGGCCACGGAACAGTCCGGGGAACGCGAGCACGTTGTTGATCTGGTTGGGGTAGTCGCTGCGACCGGTCGCGACCACGGCGGCCGTGCGCCCGGCCTCGATGGGGTCGACCTCGGGTGTGGGGTTGGCCAGCGCGAACACGATCGCATCGTCGTTCATCGTGGCCACGTCGTCACCGGTGAGGATGTGGGGGGCGGAGACGCCGATGAAGACGTCAGCGCCGGCCAGGCCCTCGACCAGGCTGCCGGAGAAGCCCTCCTCGTTGGTGTGCTCGGCGATCCACTGACGGTGCGGGTCGTCGCTGGTCTCGCCGCGGTGCAGCGCGCCGTTGCGGCCGAAGCCGATGATGTGCCGCGCACCCTGGGCCTCGAGCAGCCGGATGATGGCCGAGCCCGCGGCGCCCACGCCGGAGACGACGATGCGCACGTCGGCCAGGTCTTTGCCGACCACCTTAAGTGCGTTGACGAGCGCTGCCAGCACCACAATCGCGGTGCCGTGCTGGTCGTCGTGGAAGACCGGGATGTCCAGCTCATCGCGCAGCCGGCGCTCGATCTCGAAGCAGCGCGGGGCGGAGATGTCCTCCAGGTTGACGCCGCCGTAGACCGGGGCAAGAGCCTTGACGATGGAGATGATCTCCTCGGTGTCCTTGGTGTCCAGACACACCGGCCAGGCGTCCACGCCGGCGAACTCCTTGAACAGAGCGGCCTTGCCCTCCATCACCGGCAGCGCGGCCGCCGGGCCGATATCTCCCAGGCCCAGGACGGCGGTGCCGTCGGTGACCACGGCAACGGTGTTGCGCTTAATGGTCAGCCGCCGCGCGTCCTCGGGGTTCTCCGCGATGGCCAGGCAGACCCGGGCTACGCCGGGGGTGTAGGCCCGCGACAGGTCGCGTCGTGTTTTCAGCGGGACCTTGGTGCGCACCTCGATCTTGCCGCCGAGGTGCATCAAGAACGTCGAGTCGGAGACCTTGAGCACCGTGACGTCCGGCAGCGCATCGAGGGCGTCCCTGACCTGGTCACCGTGCTGAGCATCGACGGTGTCGCAGGTCACGTCGACGACGAGATGGTCGGTGGTCGAGTGCGCGATGTCCACGGCCGTCACCGCCGCACCCGCCTCGGCCACCGCGGCGACCACGGTGCTGCTGGCCCGCTGCGAGGCCGGGATCTGCACCCGCAACGTGATGGTGTAGCTAGGACTGGGGGTGGCCATGAGAGATCTCCTAAGGGGGGATGAAAGGCTTGTTTCAGCATATGGAATGATGCAGCCTATGACAGCGAGGGAGTCCACGGGGCCGGAGCAGAGCCCAGCCACGAGCGGGGGCAGCGCTCCCGGGGTGCAGTCCGTGGAGCGGGTGATCGACCTGCTAGAGGAGATGGGGGACCGGGACGGCGAGATCACGCTCAGTGAGCTGGGTGCGCAGACCGGGTTGCCGATGCCCACCATCCACCGTCTGCTGCGGACCCTGAGCGGCCGCGGCTACGTCCGCCAGCTGCCCTCGCGCCGTTACACGTTGGGACCCCGCCTGATCCGGCTGGGCGAGAGCGCCGGTCGCCGCCTGGGCGCGGGCGCCCGCCCACACCTGGAGGAGCTGGCGCTGGAGCTCGGCGAGACGGTCAACCTGGCGATGATCGACCGCGACATGGCTGTCTACGTCGCCCAGGCGTCCTCGGCATACTCGATGCGGATGTTCACCGAGGTCGGTCGACGCGTCTACTGCCACTGCACAGGTGTCGGCAAGATGGTGCTGTCCCAGGTGCCCGACCAGACGGTGCGCGAGATCGTGGCCCGGGTCGGCATGCCGGCGCTGACCGAGGCCTCGATCACCGACGTGGACGCCCTGCTGCGTGAGATGGATGCGATCCGCGAGCGCGGGTATGCCGTGGACGACGGTGAGCAGGAGCTCGGGGTGCGCTGCTTCGCCGTGCCGGTGCCCGGCGCGCCCACGCCCGCGGCCCTGTCCGTGTCGGGTCCGGCGACCCGCGCCACCTACGAGTTCGGCGCCGCCGCCGTGCCGGTGCTGCACGACCTCGCCGCGCGTGTGTCCGCAGAACTGATCTCGGCGAACTGAGCACCCTGCACACTCCGGCACCGCGCACCCTGCACACTCCGGCACCTCAGGGCGCGCGGGCAGCGCGCGCCCGGAGGGCGTGTGTGGTGAGGTCATCATCAGCTCTCTTGCCCTGCCCAGCGCAGGGTCAGCAGAAGCCGGCCACGGTTGCCCAGGCCCGAGGCTCGATGCGGGCTCCTGAGCGCGTGACCTCGGCCTCGATCAGGCCATAGGGGCGGTCGGCGGCGTAGAACACCTCGTTGGGGTTGTCCAGACCGAACGGCTGCAGGTCCACCAGGAAGTGGTGCAGGTTGGGCATCGAGAACTTGATGTCGGCGATCTCGGGGCGAGCCTGCAGCACCGCCTTGCCCATCTCGTAGAGGCTCTGCTGAAGTGCCAGCGAGTGCACGTCGGCGAAGGTCTCCAACAGGATGCGCCGCACGTCGTCGTAGATCTCGGTGAAGTCCAGGTCCGCCATTGACCCTTCGGGACTGTAGCGCCACTTGGCGGTGACCTTGGTCGCCAGGATGCGGTCGTCGGTCTCGACCAGCGTGGTGTAGCGGTCGCGGGGGAAGCCGTGGAACTCCGAGCCCGTCGACTTCAGCACCGAGAGGTCCTCGAGCCCCGAGACGACGAACACCTCGTCGCCGTCCTGCTGGACCACGGTGGTGCGGGTCTCGGTGCCGGCCTTGACGAAGGCGTGGTCATGCTCGCCGTCGGTCACGTTGCTGGACTTGCTGGAGGGGATGTGCGCCCAGGTGTACTGCTTGACCTCCCACCGGCCGCCGGTCACCCAGTCGAAGGAGGAGGTGAAGTGCTCGGCCAACCGCAGCGCGAAGGCCTCGGGCGAGCCGACACCGTCGCGGGCGAAGGCGAAGACGGTGTTCTTCTGGGTGTCCGTGGCCACGACCTTGGAGTTGTCCCCGGCGTAGTGGGCCTCCTCGAAGGAGCCGCGCAGCTGGGAGGACACCGACAGGTCGGTGATGCTGTGTCGAGCTCCGTCGCGGTCGATCCTGACGGCCCGGACCTCGGCCTTGCCGTACTGGTTGTCACCGAGGACGATCTCGGGGCCTTGGGTTTTGCTGTCAGTCATGACGCTCGCTCTCCTTTGAGTGGGGGTGTGGCGGTGCGGTGCGTGGTGCGTAGGGACGCTGCTCGGGGTATGTGGTGAACTCAGCTGCCGCGGTACGTCGAGTACGCGAACGGGCTGAGCAGGATCGGGACGTGGTAGTGAGCCCGGTCGGCCTCGACCGTGAAGTCGATGGTGACCTCGGGGTAGAAGGTCGGGGTGCCCTGGGCGGCAAACCAGGCGCCGGTGCCGAAGACCAATCGGTAGGTGCCAGGCTCCAGCCGCTCTGGTCCGAGCGCACCGTTGCGCCCGTCGCTGTCGGTGACTCCGGTGGCGATGGTCTGCTGGCCGCTGTCCGTGTGACGGGCCAGGGACAGCTCGAGGCCGACGGCGGGTGCTCCGGTGACGGCGTCCAGGACGTGGGTGGTGACGTGAGCGGTCATGTGAGCTCTCCTTGCAGTCGGAGGACGGCGATCTCGCGCAGCTGCTGAGCCGCGATGCGCCGCTCGGTCTGCGGGTCATGGGTCAGGCGCTGCTCGAGTGACTCGAGGATCTCACTCGCACTGCGGCCGGCGGCGCGGATCAGGAAGACGTGGCCGAAGCGCTCCTCGTAGGCTCGGTTGCCTCGAGCCAGACGGTGCGCGACGTCGTCGTCGGAGGTGTCCACCCCGGACTGCTCGGCCTGCGAGTGCTGCGCCGCCCGCGCACCGGGCTCGCCCCCGGCTCGCTCCCCGATCCGGGGGTGCCCTCCGAGCGCGCTGTCGATCTCGTCCTCCGTCCACGGCGAGGCCGCGTGACGGGCCGCTTCGAGCGCCTGCTCGACGTCGGCGTAGGGACGCCCGGCGCCGATCTCCGCAGCCCAGCGGGGCACCGACGCGCAGCCCAGCAACAGATCCATGCTCTGCTGGTGCGTAGCGGCGTTGAATGCCTGCAACGAGTCCGAGGCCACAAGCGACTCCTGATGGTAAGTTCTATCAGATGGAATCTGGTTTCCATCTGGTGACAATTCAAGCGGTAAGGCCTGGTTCTGTCAAGCGTGATCTCTCTCACGGTCGGTCGCAGTCTTGTAGCGTGATCGGGACACACGGTGGGACCGGACACACGAGGGAGTGGGTAGTCATGGCCCGAGCTGCCACACAGGAGCGGATCGAGCAGCGTGTCATCGACGAGCGAGCCGCCAGCGTGGGGCATCTCTTCCGCAACCGGGTGGCCTCGTCGGGGGGCAGCGAGGCATTCCGCTACCCGCAGGTCTCCTCCGCAGGTGAGCAGTGGGTCTCGCTGACCTGGGCTCAGACGGCCGACCGCGCGTTTGCCCTCGCCGCCGGTCTGATCGACCTGGGCGTGCAGGTGGAGGACCGGGTCGCCCTGGCCAGCCCGACCCGGATCGAGTGGGTGCTGGCCGACCTGGCCGTGATGTGCGCCGGTGCGGCGACGACGACGGTCTACCCCACCAGCCTTCCTGCCGACATGACCTATGTCGTGGCGGACTCCGGCAGCCGCGTAGTCATCGCGGAGAACGCCGAGCAGGTGGACCGGTTGCGCGAGCACCGCGCCGAGCTGGGCGAGGTGCTCGCGGTCGTGGTCATCGACATCGACAGTCAGACCTCGTCGGACGAGGACGAGTGGGTCCTGTCCCTCGCCGAGCTGGAGGAGCGGGGGCGTGCGCGGCTCGCTGCCGAGCCGGGCCTCGTCGACCAGCGGATCGACATACTGACTCCGGATCATCTGGCCACCATCATCTACACCTCCGGCACCACCGGACGCCCCAAGGGGGTGCGGCTGCCGCATTCAGCATGGACCTACGAGGGCGCCGGGGTCGACGCGATCCGCATCCTCGGCCCGGACGACCTCCAGTATCTCTGGCTCCCGCTGGCCCACGTCTTCGGCAAGTGCCTGCTGATGCTGCCGCTGCAGATCGGCTTCCCCACTGCGGTCGACGGCCGGGTCGACAAGATCGTGGACAACCTCGCAGTCGTCAAGCCCACCTTCATGGGAGCGGCCCCGCGGATCTTCGAGAAGGCCTACGGCCGGGTGACCACGACGGTGGCCCAGGAGGGCGGGGTCAAGGCCAAGCTGTTCGATTGGGCCTTCGGTGTGGGCCGCAAGGTGGCCGCGCTGCGCGAGCAGGAGCGCACACCTGGCCGGGCGCTAGCCGCACAGCACCGGCTCGCCGACAAGCTGGTCCTGAGCAAGGTCCGGGCTCGCTTCGGCGGCCGTATCCGCTTCTTCATCTCCGGCTCGGCCCCGCTTAACCAGGACGTCGCCCGCTGGTTCGACGCCGCGGGCCTGCTGATCCTTGAGGGCTACGGTCTCACCGAGACCAGTGCCGCCGCCTTCGTCAACCGACCCCAGCCTGGTGCCTACCAGTTCGGCAGCGTCGGCTGGCCGCTGCCGGGGACGGAGGTCCGGATCGCCGACGACGGCGAGGTGCTGCTGCGCGGGCCGGGAGTGACCCCGGGCTACCACGGGCTGGAGGAACTCACCCGGGAGTCGCTGGACGACGACGGGTTCTTCCACACCGGCGACATCGGCGAGGTGGACAGCAACGGCTTTCTGCGGATCACCGACCGTAAGAAGGACCTGTTCAAGACTTCCGGCGGCAAGTATGTCGCGCCGTCCGTCATCGAGTCGCGCTTCAAGGGCATCTGTCCCTACGCCAGCCAGCTGGTCATCGAGGGCGACGGCCGCAACTTCGTCTCCGCCCTGATCACCTTGGACCCGGACTCCATCCAGCCATGGGCGGAGCAGCACAACCTGGGCGGCCGCCCGTATGCCGAGATTGTGAGCAGCCCGCCGGCGCGGGAGATGGTGCAGGGCTACGTCGACGAGCTCAACCTGAGCCTCAACCGCTGGGAGCAGGTCAAGCAGTTCGTCATCCTGGACCGCGACCTGACGGTCGAGGACGGCGACCTGACTCCGAGCATGAAGCTCAAGCGCCGGGTGGTGACCCGCAAGTATGCCGACCAGCTCGACGAGCTCTACGCCCAGTCGCCCTCCGAGGGCTAGCGCGAACGGGTGACCCGGCCCTCGTCCCACACCGGCTCGTCGGTCTCCCGAACCGCTCCGTCGGCACCCAGCACCAGGAACCGGTCGAAGCCGCGGGTGAACCATCGGTCGTGGGTGACCGCCAGCACGGTGCCCTCGAAGGCTGCCAGTCCCTCTTCCAGCGCCTCGGCGGAGTGCAGGTCGAGGTTGTCCGTCGGCTCGTCTAACAACAACAGGGTCGCGCCGGACAGCTCGAGCAGCAGGATCTGCAGTCTTGCCTGCTGGCCCCCCGAGAGGGATTCAAAGGTCTGCTCCCCTGCGCGGGCCAGCTCGTAGCGGTCCAGCGCCCGCGCCGCCGGCTCCTGCGGCATACCGTCCCGGTGCTCGTCTCCGCGGTGCAGGATCTCCAGCAGGGTGCGCCCGAGCAGGGCCGGGTGCTGGTGGGTCTGGGCAAACCA
>JAABUN010004534.1_pt1 | contig 18750 bp, 18 predicted proteins | sample 5559311 | NCBI WGS metagenome assembly JAABUN01 (sample SAMN10711877, study PRJNA513370) | rock metagenome | isolation source: Antarctica rocks | place: Antarctica: Victoria Land, Siegfried Peak sud | reverse complement strand
TAAAGTCAGCGCGCTGGATGATAAAGTCAGCGCGCTGGATGATAAAGTCAGCGCGCTGGATGATAAGCTTGACCAAATTTTAGGCCTATTAAACGCTGGAAAATAAGCAGTGCTAGTGCTAACGAACTCAGCGGCTGATTGCCCTCCCTGGCAATGGCTAGTGGCTGGTAATCAGCCGCTGCTTTTAGCATATTAGCACCACTTTGCCGAGCTGCTGGCCGGCTTCGAGGTAGCGCAGGGCGGCCTCGCCCTCGGCCAGCGGGAATACTCTATCGACCACCGGCACCAGCTGGTGCTCATTTACCAAAGCCAGCATGTCGTCAAAATCCTGCTCCGAGCCCATCGACGAGCCCAGGATGCTGAGCTGCTTCCAGAACACCTTGGCGGCGGGCAGCTGCGGAATGTTACCCAGCGTAGCGCCGAAGAACACGATGCGTCCGCCCGGCGCGGCTACGTCGAGCAAGGTGCCGAAGGCGTCGCCGACCGCGCTGTCGATAATCACGTCGAAGCTGCCGCCGGCCTGCTTCGTGAGGGTGCGGCCCCAGTTCTCTTCTTTGTAATTGATGCCGCCGCGCAGGCCCAGCGGCAGCTCCAGGGCGCGGGCCAGCTTGGCATCGTCGCCCGACGTTACCCACACTTCGGCCCCGCGCGCGGCGCAAAACTGCGCGGCCACCTGCGCCACGCCGCCGCCTACCCCCGTCACCAGCACCCGCTCGCCACCCCGCACCTGCGCCCGCTTGAAAGCCGCCCGGTAGGCCGTGAGGCCCGCCAGCGGCAGCGCGGCGGCCTGCTCCCAATTCAGGTGGGCCGGCCGGGGCCGCACGTAGCGGGCCGGCACCACGCTGTACTCGGCAAAGGTGCCGGGGTCGGGCATCCCCAGTGCCCGGAAGTTGCGGCCCTGCGCCCGCTGCTCGTCGCCCCACTCCACGCCGGGATAAATGATAACCGGCGCGCCCACCGCCAGGCCGGTCACGCCCGCGCCCAGGGCCGCGATTTCGCCGCTGCCATCGGCGCCCAGCGTGCAGGGCAGCTTGATGCCCGCGTACTGGCCCCGCTGAATCCAGACGTCACGGTGGTTGAGGGCGGCGGCGTGCAGCTTAATCAGCACCTCACCGGCGGCGGGCTGGGGGGTAGGAATTTCCCGTAAGGCGGCGGGCTGATGAGGAGCGTCTTGCTGGAGAGCGAGCATAAGTAGCAGGGAGCGGTGAGCAGATGTTGGCGTCAGTAGCCTACACACGGGTTGGTTCTACGATAACAGCTTTGTAAGGGTGAGTTTATTTCACGAAAAAAGCCTGGCTGCATGGCCAGGCTTTTTTCATACGATTTCATTTTATCCGTAACTACCTGCTCAATAATCTAATGTGCAACCTGAATGTGCTCGGAATAGGCGTCCTTACCTGTGCCTACTCGCAGGTTATACAAGCCGTTTGGCAGGTCGCGCACATTAAGCACCGCTTTACCCTGCCCACTTTTCTGGGTCTTGACCTTGCGGCCATAGCCGTCGTATAGCTCGGCATCGAAGGGCGCGGCAGTAGCGGTAGCTGGGTCGGTAGTCACCACGGTCAGCTCGTCGCTCACCGGATTGGGTGCAAAGCTATACCCGTAGGCACCGCTGCGGGCAACAAAGGCGTAGTGGCCAACTATCGTGCAAGACGCATTGGTGGAAGTTGCCGTAATGGTAACCCTTTGTCCCGGCTTAAGAATAAAATGGGTCGCGGTGCCAGTAGTATTGGTTAAATACAGACCCGGCATATCTGATGTAAATTGGAAGGTGTAGGGCGTGCCGGTGAGGAATATTCCGATATCCGTGCCCTGTGAATTCGTGATATCTAGAAATTGGTAGGTTCCCAGTGTTACACCACTTCCATAACTAGGGCCGGCCCCGGCAGAATAGTAGCCACTGGGCTCGGAATAGCCTACTTTCACAGTTCTAGTCTCGATTTGCCCGCAAGACGTTAGTGTAATAGTCCCTGTGCCCTGCGCGCCGGCTGCGGTCGAGGTAGAAAAATAAGTGCCGGAGCCCGAAGTAGTAGTGAACAGGCTGGCTGGCGAGGCCGACCAGGTCACATTGGCGGTGTTGGCGGTGTATGAGGCTGTTTCGCCCCCGCATATTTGGGTGGGACCCGACGCGATATACACCAGCGGCATCCTGGCGCCAATGCCCACCGCGTACCAAGCATTAGTTACCGCGCCTACTTCGGGCGCGCAAGTGCCGAATATATCCTGAGCGGCTTTGATAGTGAACGTCCGGGTGTCGGCATACGAGCTATTTGCAGTTAAGTACACCGATTCGGCCCGGTACGCAATACGAGCCGCCGAATTAATGCCAATACCTGTTACAGAATAATAGTTATTTCCTTCGTTGGTGCCGTTTTCACCTTGGCTCACTATATAAAACCAGTGATTGAGGACTCCGCTATTGGTGTGCACCCTAATATCTTCTCTGCCACCTGTGTACCAGTTCTGGCCTTGGTAATAAGCTGGCTGGCCCAAAGATTTCGGGTCGCTCATCGACCGTAAGGCGGGGCCGGAATTAACTATTTCCTCCCCAATCAGCCAGGTTGATTTTGTCAAGCCTAAAGCAGCAGTAGTATACTGCTCAATCCAGGCACCCCAGATATCTGAGAATCCTTCGTTTAAGGCCCCGGATTCACCATTATAAACCAAGTTTGCCGTGGCTTGGCATACTCCGTGTCCTATTTCATGACCAGCTACGTCGAGTGAAGTAAGAGGTTTGAATTTTACACTGCCGTCGCCATAAAGCATTTGGGAGCCGTCCCAACCAGCGTTATCATATCCTTGACCATAATGCACATAGTTCCGTAATTGGCCGCCAGCATTATCCCAGCTATTGCGGCCATGTACATTCCGCCAATAATCAAAAGTAGCTTCGGCACCGAATTAAGCATCACCCGCCGCATTGTCAAAATTCGCGTTGTCGTATTCCGCCGCCGTCCAGTTATTGTCATTGTCGACAAAATCGACCGCCCCGGCGGTGGAAAATGTCCGCTGAGAATTTAAAGTTATAATCCCGTTGCCCCTAGTCATGTCCCGTAGCCGATAGCCTCCGCCAGGGTTCACATCGGTTTCTACGGTTCGGTTGCCGCTATACTTGGTAGCAAAAGGTGCTGCGATATCCTTCATAATGGCATCTTGCAACACCACGGCACCAGTTTGAGCGTCTACGTACAGGTAGGCGCGGCTAAGCGGCTCGTGCGCGTAGATATCGAATTTCCAGGCTAGCACCAGCTTAGGCTTCTTCGATTCCCGGCTAGCCGCATCTGCCACCAATACCAGTTCGCCTTGGGGCTTATAGGTGGCGGCGGGGTTGTTCTGCTGTTGTTTCAGGCCTGCTTCCTCCTGCGGAATCTGCCACATATATTCTTTAGCACCGACAAAAGAAAGGGCCTGCTCCAAAGCAACCGAGGCCGAAATTTTCGGTGTAACATCTAACTGACCAAGATGGCGGATAGTGCCCGATAGGCTTTCAATTACGCCGGCTTTAGCATGTGCCGAATAAACGGCGTGCTCCACCTTAACCCCACGGTAGTACTGCTGATACTTTTCGTGCGTGAAGCCTAGCGCATCGGTTTCCACTTTGATGCGCACCATTTGCTCATCCTGCGAAAGCGCTAACTGTTCACGCAATGCTTTGGGGGCCTCCTCAACACCGTAGCGTTTTCCTTCTCCATGAAATGTTACGAGGGCTGGAGAACCATCCACGGCGAGTACTTTTTCTGCTTGCCCTTCCGCAGTTGGGCTTTGGGCAAGGCTGCTCAAGGTCATGCTCAGCAGCAAACCCGTTAGTAAGTAATGCTTGTTTATAGCAAAGTTGTTGTTTTGGTGGATGGAAAAAACAAAAAACTCAAAAACAAACCTGAAAAAAATACAATTACTTGTAGATGCGTTACTTACGATAATAGGTTTCCGCGAAGCCATCGGGACCATCCTCATGAATACGTAAAGTGTTCGAGATTTCCTGCACGCTATAGCGGTCGAGGATGGTATGAAAGCCAGTATCGGGAGGAGCCAGATAAATACGCCGGCGAATGGTAAGAATCAAGGCAGGCTCGCCAGTTAGGTAGCTGCGTTCTGTTCGAGAAGTGAACTTTGTTGGCACAGTGCAATGTCCATTATCACATTGCACGAACATGCTATCGCGCCCGAAGGACACGGTCCGCGATAAATTAGTGGATGCGGGAGTGTATACCTGTTTGCCCGTAAAGCCTCCAGTGCTTGATATCCATTGCCAGTCGCCAAAAAGCTCAGAAGGACCAGCCTCCTTTTTACAGCTACTTCCCCCTAGTAGGAAGACACCCAATACCAAGCCAACGAAGCGTTTCATGGACAGTGAATTAAAAGTTGAAATGCAAAAGCTCTATAGTGATGCACTAAACGTCATTGCGGTTGCATACCTCCCCACCATAAGCGCATAGCCCGCCCGTTGAGGAGAGAAAGACGTTTTTAAAAGGACTGGATAAAAGTATTTATTAAGGAAGCTGTTATCAAGGACAATGTGACCGAAAATGTAGCTATGATGAATATGGGATGAAGTTGTGCTAAATTAACTTCAATTCTCTTGAATAGTATAAATTAAGATTTAATCAGGGTTGTAGTCGGCAGCACCAGGCTAAAAAAGAGCCGATTTGTGACATTTGACCGTAGTATCAATCATAAGCGGAAGGCTCCGAAGCTGCTCGAATAAGTAGCCAACGCCCGGTGACTAATGAGCACCCACTGCTACCCGGCACATAGAAACAGCCGCAGCTCAGGCAGCTTTTCGCAGCGACCACATCGTCAGTGGTCCGGCCACCAACAGCCCCAGCAGCAGGCCGCCAAGGTGAGCGATATTGTCGATATTACCAGTAAGCCCCGAAATCAAATTACTGAGCACCAAGTATAAAACGATGCCGAAAAGCCCACGGCGGTCCCACTTGTCGAGCACTAGTTTCTTGCTGAGCAGCAGCGCCAGCAGCAGGCCATAGAGCCCAAAAATGGCCCCGCTGGCCCCCGTCGAGTTAATGCCGCCGCTGTGATACCAGAGCGTGGCCGCCGAGGCCGCTACGCCGCTGGCCAGGTACGCGGCCAGCAGCCGTGCGCCGCCGGTGCGCACTTCCAGCAGCACGCCCAGCAGCCACAGGCTGGCCATATTGAGCAGCAAATGCGCGATGCCGCCGTGCACGAACAGGCTGGTAACCAGCCGCCAGGGCTGGTGCGGCCAGGTCAGGCCCGACACGTTGGAGCCCCAACGGGCCAGCTCGTGGCCGGTGGGCGCCGTGGCCGACACGCCGCTCAGCGTCATGGCCAGCCACACCAGCAGGTTGAGGTCGATGAGCAGCGGCACGGCCCAATACTGCCGGGTGGGCCAGAACAGCCCGCGCAACATTGGCCGCAGCAGTTGGGCCCAGGTTTCGTCGGGCGGCGCGGGGGGGGTAGGCGCTTCGGGGGGAGGCGGGGGGGGTAGGGGAGCATCGGGCAGCAGGCCCCGGCGCCGCAGCTCGGCTACGGCGGCGGCCCCCACGGCGGGCGGGTAGCGGCTGGCGTGGCGGGCCAGGTACAGCAGCTCGGCATCGGGGCGCTGGGCAAAGTGCGCGGCCGCCGCCTCGGGGGTGGAAACGTCCATGAGCAGGGTAACCGGCGCGGGGGCCGCTTGGGTTTCGCGCGCCGCGCTACAGGTGCGCTTTCAAAACGATGGCGCGGTAGGGCCGGCCCGTGACGGGCGAGGTGGGCCGCAAGCCTCGCAGCAAGTCCTGCACGTCGGCCTCGCGCGCTACCAGTTCTTTATCAGTCAGGAACTTGCGGCCGGGCAGCAGCGCGGGCAGCCGGTCCAGGATGTGCTGCTGGCTGCTGGCCACCTGCGCCATGCGCTGAAACTGGTCCTTCATCTTCGGCCCAAAATCGTAGCTGTACACGACGGCCTTGTTCCAGTCGCGCCAGGTGCCGCGCACGGCCAGGGCCTGGTCGGCAAACAGGTTGCCCGCCTGGCCGGCGTGGGCCTGGTTGGTGAGAAACTCGGTCTGAGTTTCGGCCGCCCAGAAGCGGCGGCCCAGCTCCCGAAACTGGCGCAACGCCGCCGCCTTTTGCTTCTCAGCGGCCGGAATCCGGGCCACCTGAGTGGCCACGATGGGGTCGGTATCGTAAGTAGGCAGGGGATGGGTCACCACTTCCACTAGCTTCAGCGAGTCGGGCGAGCGGTGATGCGGGCGGCTCATGGCCACGGGGGTGGCGGTGGGCGGGCGCTTTTGCCACAGCCAGGCTCCGGCTAGTGCCAGCACCAACGCCGCTACCCACGGCAGCGGGCGGCGGCTGGTGGCTGGCTCCGCTTCGTCGGTGTCGTACGAGGTGGCTGCGTACGCTGTCGCGGTGGCCGGCTCGGCTGCCAGGAGGGGGGTAGGGCTTGGCGGGCGAGGGCCAGAAGCAGGGACTGGCACGGTCGAAACCGGGCCGCGGCGCGTGAGCTCGCGCTGAGCGGCGGCCACGATGTCGGCGTGGTAAAAGCTGGGGTTATCGACAAAAAACTGAAGTTCCGCGTCCGTTTTGGCGCGCAGTGCGTCGGTAGGAGAAGCCATAGAATAAGCGGGTGGCGCGGCCCAGGCGCTGGTTTGGGCCGGTAAGATGGGCACAAATCCTTGAATACCGCTGCTAACCAGCTGCCCCCGGCTGCGTACACCCTCTACATCCTTTTCCCCTTGTCCTATGTCTACTACCCGCCCCGAAAAAGACCAGGCTACCCAGCCCGCGCAGTCGGATGACTACCAGCCCATTGGCCGCCAGGAAGCGCCCACCAACCCCGATGCCCTCTACGGCGGCAATGCCGACGACAACTCGGGCAGCGGCGGCAACGCCCACCCTAGCAGCAACGCGCAGGATAAAAAAGCCGCCCGGCTCGAAACCGACGCCGATGGCAACGCCCAAACCGACGAGCAAAACGACGGGGGCATCAGCGGCCCCGGCGTGAGCGGCGGCACGGGCGTCAGCGGCTCCAGCATGGGCCAGGTCACGCTCTAACTTTTTTTGAAGGAAGAATTGGGAATGAGGAAGGAAGAATTGCTCACTCTGTTAATTCTTCCTTCCTCATTCCCAATTCCTTATTCTCTCCTATGGTAACTCCCAACCCCGCCCCCGAATCCGGCCGCCCTTCCGAAATTGAAGAAGGCAAAACTACCAGCACCGCCGGCCCCATCACCAATCCCGATGCCGACCGTGACCCCAACGCCAGCGGCAACCCCGAAGCCGCCACCCAGGAGGACCTGGCCAGCAGCGACGGCGCTGGCATCCGGGGCGACTACGGCGACGCCGAGCAGACCAACGGCCTCGAAGGCGGCGAAACCTCGCCCACCGATGCCGGCCCCGACCGCGCCGGCTCCAAGCCTACCAACGCTGGCGAATAGCAGTAGGGTGCGGGGCTTGTCCCCGCCCGTCGTTGAACAATTCTCACGCAGGATATTCAACGACGGGCGGGGGCAAGCCCCGCACCCTACTTACTTTCCCGCCCGTACTTTGTGCTTGTGTTGAATTCCTGGTCGTCCTACCCCCGCCTGCTTTTTTATTGTCTTCTGAGTTTACTGCCGCTGGTTGGGCGGGCGCAAGCGCCGCCTACCCTCGGCGCCATTGCCGGCGAGGAAGACCTGCGCCCGGCCCCGCCCAAGCGCGAATTGCGCGGCTTTTGGGTAGCTACGGTGGCCAATATAGACTGGCCCAACCAGCGCGGCGAAGCGCCCGAGCACTACCGCCGCGAGTACCGCCGCCTGCTCGACGCCGGCCAGCGCGCCGGCCTCAACGCGGTGTTCGTGCAAATCAGGCCCGCGTCGGATGCTTTCTATAAGTCTGATTTAGAGCCCTGGAGCAAGTACCTGACCGGCCGCCAGGGCAAGCCGCCCAGCGAAAATGACGACCCGCTACCCTTCCTCATTGCCGAGGCGCACCGGCGCAACATGGAATTCCACGCCTGGTTCAACCCCTACCGGGCCACCCTGGATACCGTGACGCGCGCGCTGGCCCCGCTGCACCCGTACAAAAAGCACCCCGACTGGTTTATCAAATACGCGGGCCAGTACCTCTACAACCCCGGCCTGCCCGACGTGCGCAACCACATCAAGCGCGTGATTATGGACGTAGTGCGGCGCTATGATATTGATGGCGTGCACTTTGATGATTATTTTTATCCCTACCCCGAGCCGGGCCAGGTATTTCACGACGAGCAGGCGTTTCGCAGCCAAAACCCCGATAGCCTGAAGCTGGCCGACTGGCGTCGGCAGAACGTGAACGTGCTCATTCACGACCTGCACGACAGTATTCGGACGGCCAAGCGCTGGGTAAAATTCGGGATTTCGCCCTTCGGCGTGTGGATGAACAAGAGCGCCGACCCGCTCGGCTCCGACACCCGCGCCGGCCAGCCCAGCTACTCCAACCTCTACGCCGACTCGCGCCTGTGGCTGGAGCAGGGCTGGGTCGACTACATTCTACCGCAGCTGTACTGGAGCACCAGGTTTCGGCTGGTGCCCTACGCCACGCTGCTGGAATGGTGGACGCGCAACCACTTTCAGCGCCACCTCTACATCGGGCACGGCACCTACCGGATGCTCGAGAGTACCCGCTCGGACACCGCCTGGCGCAATCCGCGCGAGCTGCCCCGCCAGCTGCGCCTCAACCGCGACTACCCCCTCGATGTGCAGGGTAGCGTGTTTTTCTCGGCCAAGTCACTGGCCACCAATCCGCTGCACACTACCGATTCGCTGCGCCAGGATATTTACCGCGCCCCGGCGCTGGTGCCCGTCATGCCCTGGCTCGATAGCCTGGCCCCGCGCCCCGTGCGCGAGCTGATGCTCAACCGCCTGGGCCACACCGCTACCCTCACCTGGCAGCCCGACCCGCGCCCCGCCGCCGACGGCGACCTGGCCGCCTACTACGTGCTCTACCGCTTCGAGCGTGGCCAGGTGATGGGCCCCAACGACCCGCGCCGCATCCTGACCATCGTGCGGCCCGGCGCCCTGGCCCAGCCCGCCGCCTTTGCCGACACTACCGCGCTGCCCGGCGTGGCCTACGCCTACTACCTCACGGCCGTGGACCGCCTGCACAACGAGAGCCTGCCGGTCCGTATTTTCAGCGAAGGCAGGCTGCCCGTCGAGACGCTGGCCGCCGCGCCGCCCGCCGTGGCCCCGGCGCCGCCCGTGGCCGCCACCCGCCCGGCCCCGCGCCCGCCGGTGGCCGTGGCGCCGCGCCCGCAGCCGCGCCCCGCCGCCCCGAGCGCCGAGGAAGCCGCCGCCAAAGCGAAGGTAAAAGTCAAGGAAAAGCCTCGCCACCGAGGCTTCTTCGCCCGGCTCTTTGGGCTGAAATAGAGGAAGAAATTGAGAAGGAGGAATTAGGAGTGAAGAATTAAAAGTTTGGTAGCCATTTTTGGTTTTGGTTCTTCATTCCTAATTCCTCCTTCTCAATTTATGCGCGTCCTCCCTACCCGTCTGGTTTCGCTCGATGTGTTTCGGGGCCTCACCGTGATGCTGATGACGGTGGTGAACAACCCCGGCGACTGGGGCCACATCTACCCGCCCCTGGAGCACGCCGAATGGAACGGCTGCACGCCCACCGACCTCGTGTTTCCCTTTTTCCTGTTCATCGTGGGCGTGAGCCTGGCCTATGCCCTGGCCGGGGCCAGGCGCGACGGCGTGCCCCTGGGGCCGGTGCTGGCGCGGGTGGCGCGCCGGGCAGCCGGGCTGTTTGGGCTGGGCGTATTTACGTCGCTCTATCCACACTTCGACTTTGCCACGGTGCGCGTCATGGGCGTGCTGCAGCGCATCGCACTGGTGTACTTCGGGTGCAGCGTTATCTACCTCACTACCAGCTGGCACACGCAGCTTATCCTGCTGGTCGTGTTCCTGGGGAGCTACGCCGCGCTGATGCAGCTGGTGCCGGTGCCCGGCTTCGGCCCCGCCAACCTGGAGCCCACTACCAACCTCGGCGCCTGGCTCGACCGCGCACTGCTCACCGAGCCGCACCTCTGGAAAACCTCCCGCACCTGGGACCCCGAAGGCCTGCTCGGTACGTTGCCCGCGCTGGGCACCGGGCTGCTGGGCCTGCTGGCGGGCACCTGGCTGCGCCGGCCCAATTCTACCCGGCTCAGCAAGTCGGCGGGCCTGGCCTTGGCCGGCTTGCTGGTGGTGCTGGCCGGCCTGCTCTGGAATACCTGGTTCCCGGTTAATAAAGCGCTGTGGACTAGTTCTTACGTGCTCTTCACGGGTGGGCTGGCGCTGGCGCTGCTGGCGCTGCTGGCGCTGCTCTATTGGCTGTGCGACGAGCGGGGCTACCGGCGGGGGGTAGGGCCGGCGCTGGCCTTCGGCGTCAATGCCATCGCGGTGTTTTTCTTCTCGGCTATTCTTTCGCGCACCTTCGGGCTGCTGCGGCTGCCGGGGCCCGCGGGCACGCCGGTCGGGCTCAAAGAATGGCTCTATGGCTGGGGCATCGCGCCCTTTTTTAGCGACCCGCGCAATGCGTCGCTGGCCGGCGCGGTGGTATGTTTGCTCATCTGGTGGGGCGTGCTCAGTTTCCTGCGGCGGCAACACTGGGTCTGGAAAGTCTGACCCTTTACATAGGGCAACATTGTTGCATTTTTACTTAATTTCAGAATGCAACTTTGTTTCATATTTTATAAGTTGTTGAATTTAAGGAATTAAAGCCTCTGATTTCAATCACTTATTCTTCCTTAGCGGTTACGGCCTCGCTATTCAGGGCGCTTGTGAGCGTGGCCAACCAAGCACCGGTGCGCTGAGTCACTGACCTTTTTACTGCATGAAAATTCTCATTATTGGCGGCGGCAACATGGGCCTGACTTACGCCCGCAGCTTCGTGCGCGCCCACATTACCTCGCGCCTCGACCTGCGCCTGCTGGCCCGCTCGCCCGAGCGCGTGCCCGCCCTGGCCGCCCACGAAGTGGGCACCGTGTGGGGCCAGCCCGAAGACTGCGTGCCGGGCGCCGACATCCTCATCTTGGCCGTGAAGCCGCAGGACTCGGCGGCCCTATTCGACCGCCTGCGGGGGCTGGTGCAGCCGCAGCAAGTGGTGCTCAGCATTATGGCGGGTGTGCGCATTGATACGCTGCGCGAGGCGCTGGGCACGCCCAAAATTATTCGGGCTATGCCCAACCTGCCCGCCCAGATTGGTATGGGCATGACCGCCTTCACCAGCACTGACGAGGTGAGCCGCGCCGAGCTGGTGCAGGTCCAAAACCTGCTCTCCACCACTGGCAAAACCGTGTACGTGGAGCAGGAAAGCGCCATCGACGCCAGCACGGCCATTTCGGGCAGTGGCCCGGCTTACGTCTACTACTGCATGGAGGCCCTGATGGCCGCCGCCGCCCAAATGGGCTTCGCGCCCGCCGAGGCCGAGCTGCTGGTGAGCCAGACCTTTCGGGGCGCCGTGGAGCTGTACAGCCAGGCCGGCCTCAGCTGCCAGGACTGGATTGCCCGCGTGGCCTCGAAAGGTGGCACCACCGAAGCTGCCCTGGGCACTTTCGGCCGCGGGGCCGTGCGCGAGGGCCTCATGGCCGGGGCCGAGGCCGCCCGCGCCCGCGCCGAGGAGCTGGGCAAAAAATAAGGGGGTAGGGCCGCAACCCGGCCGAGCGCTTTAGCTTCTTTTGCGTAATGCAGCTGCACAACTGCTTATTTTGGCGCGGTCAACTGGTTTTTATTTGCTTGCTTACTGCCCTTTTCTACCTTGCTGGCTATGAAAAAAACCGCGCTTCTGGCTGGCGCTACCGGCCTCATTGGTAGTGCTTTGCTGCCCCTGCTGCTGGCTTCGGACCGTTACGCCAAAGTCATCGTAGTGGGCCGCCGCCCGGTAAGCCTTACCCACCCCAAGCTCACGCAGGTAGTCACCGACCTGGGGCAGCTCGAAGCCGAGCGCCTGCGCCTCATCGCCGACGACGTCTATTGCTGCCTGGGCACTACTATTCGACAGGCAGGCTCGCGCGAGGCATTTTACGAGGTCGATTTTCTATACGTGGTGCAGCTGGCGGCCCTCACGGCGGCCAATTTCGCGGCGCAGTTTCTGGTGGTGTCCTCGCTGGGGGCCGATGTTGATTCGCGCTTCTACTATAGTCGGGTGAAGGGCGAAATGGAAGAAGCCGTGCGCCAGACGCCCTTCCGGGCCATTCATATTTTTCGGCCCTCGCTGCTGCTGGGCGAGCGCCCTACCCCCCGCCTGGGCGAGCGGCTGGGTGCGGCCATGCTGGCGCTGGCTCGCCCGCTGCTGCGCGGGGGCTGGGCCAAATACCGCCCCGTAGCCGCCACCACCGTGGCCCAGGCCATGCTGCGCGCCGCCGAAGACGATGGTGGCGGCATCCGCATCCATAGCTCCGAAACCCTGTAGCGTAGTTTCAGCACGCAAAAGCCCTCCGGCGAATCTAATCGCCGGAGGGCTTTTGCGTGCTGAAACCGTGTTCTACCAGCGGCGGCCATAGCCCCGCCCATACCCACCATATCCGCGGCCATAATAAACCGGTGGTGCATAATAGCGCGGCCGCGGTGCGTAGTAAATGGGTGCTGGCGCGTAATACGCGGGCGGAGCAATCACTATTGGAGCCGCCACGGGGGGGTAGTAGCCATAAGGCCGCGGTGCATAATAGGGCCGGCTATAGTAGGGATTACCAATTCGGGCACTGATAACAACCTGAGCCGAAGCCGCGCCCGCGCTGAATAAGCCTAGCAGCAGGGCAAGAAACAAGGGACGTAAACGCATAGCAAGTTCGTGCCGAGGCACGCAGGTTAAAGTGAAAAAGTGCGGGCCAGTGCCCAAAAATTAGAAAACAAGCTACTGTCTGAAAGCCAGTACGCTACTACCGTCCGCGCCGGCCACCGTAGTGGCCGCCGTAGCCACCGCCATATCCGCCGTAGCCACCGCGCTCACCGCCGCCGTGCCACCCACCCCGGTAAATGGGTTGCACGATAACCGGACGCGGGGCATAGTAACGCGGTCCGTAGTAGCTACCGCCGTAAGGATAGCCGTAGCTCCCATAGGCCGGGCCCCCAACGCTGGCGCCAGCATACACACCCGGCGCGCAACTGCTCAGTCCAAAACTGAGGCCCAAAATCAGAAACAAGGAAAAAAACAGGTTACGACGCATAACAGAGCGGGGCCGAAGCTCCCGGATTAAGTTGTTAGAAAACAACACTCGATTGGATAACAAACCCAGCGGCTGGTTTAATTCAGGTACTACTTCTTATGGTACGTAACCAGCTAAAGTACCGTTCGACATTGCTGATAATACCAAAACCCTGCCAAAAACGCCCGACCGTAGAGAGGCTCAAAAATACTTGTTAAAGAACTGATTATTAATGAAGTAAAAATAAAATAAACGGAATCTAACGCAGGCCAGAGATGTTTACTAGTTACCTAACCACCTGCTTCATTCCACTTCATGAAAAACTCCGCTGATTACTTATCTGGCCACGTTTTTGAAGCCCGCCGGCCCCGCCGCGAGCTGCAGCCCGTGGTGGCCTACGCCGATGCCGAGCAAGCCATTACGCAAGCCCTGGCCGACGCCGAAAAGTATAAATACCTGCTCATGCGCGCCCTGCGCCGCCACGCCGACGAGGTAGCTACGTCCACCGTGAGCACGTCGCCGCCCGACCAAGGCCGGGTACTACCACTTTACCCCGAAGGCCTGCCGCTGGCCGCCTAAAAAAGTGGCCAGGATATTCCAGCAAAAGCGCCGCGCCGGTATTTCCAGCGCGGCGTTTTTGTTGGCTGGCTTCAAGGCTGGGGCAGGGGGTAGGGCTGGCCTACGGCCGGCTTTGCTTGGGAATAACCCGGATTAAGCCGGAACTTGCTGGCTGCTTATGCCTACCCTCCTGCTTTCGCTCGAAACCTCGTCGCCCATTTGCGCCGTAGCCCTGCACCACCTGGCCGATGGCCGCCTGCTAGGGCAAGCCGAATTGCGCCTCGAAAAGTCGCACTCTACCCACCTCACGGTGCTCATCGAGCAGCTGGTGGCCAATACCGGCCACGCGCTGGCCGACCTCGGCGCCGTGGCGCTCAGCGATGGTCCCGGCTCCTATACCGGCCTGCGCATTGGGGCCGCTGCCGCCAAAGGGCTGTGCTTTGCCCTCGATGTGCCGTTGCTGGCCGTGGGCACGCTGCCCGCGCTGGCCCACCAGGTGGCCGCCCAGTTGCCGCGCGCCGATACCTATTTATACTGCCCCATGCTCGACGCCCGGCGGCAGGAGGTGTACACCGCACTTTACCAGGCCGATGGCCAGGCGCTGCTGCCCCCCACCAACCTCGTACTCGACGGAGCCAGCCTGGCCGAACATTTGGCCCACCACTCCGTGTTATGCTTTGGTTCGGGGGCGGCTAAGTTTCAGCCGCTGGTAACGGATAATCCAAACGCCCTTTTTCTGACCGGCGTGCAGCCCTCGGCCGTGAGCATTGGCGAGCTGGCCTACGCCGCGTATCAGCGCCAGGAGTTTCAGGATGTGGCTTACTATGAGCCATTTTACCTAAAAGAAGTATACACGACTATTCCTAAGTCAATTATCAATCATCAGTCATCAATTATCAAGGGGTAGAATCTACCTGCTAATTGGTGCTTGACAAGTGATAATTGATTGACTGACAATTGAAATTATGGAACCGCTATTTGTTAACCGCGTCGCTGCTTCGGGCCTCGTCACGCTCAACCTGGAAGAGTTTATCCACCCCGGCGACCGGGTGGTGTACGATATCAAGGACAATCTTTTTCACGGGCTGATGCTGCGCGAAAAGGACTTCCGCGAGTTTGTGAAGACCCACGACTGGGCGCGGTACGACGGCCAGAACGTAGCTATTATCTGCTCGGCCGATGCCATTGTGCCCACCTGGGCCTACATGCTGCTGGCCGGCAAGCTGCAAGGCCACGCCCACCGCTACGTATTTGGCGACCTCGAAGCGCTGGAGCAATCGTTGTTTGAGGAAGCTATCGCCGGTATTAATCCGGCTGATTACCAAGACGCTAAACTCGTAATAAAAGGCTGCGGCGACCAGCCGGTGCCCACGTTTGCCTACGTCGCCATCATGCAGCGGCTGCTGCCGGTGGCCGCCAGCATCATGTACGGCGAGCCGTGCAGCACCGTGCCGCTCTACAAAAAGCCCAAGGCCGCCGCCGCCGTAGCCGAGGGGTAGGGGAGGGGAATGGCTGGGCTGGCCGCATCTTTGCGGGCGCAAGTTTCCGCTCATGCCCGACCCGTCCAGCTCTTATAAAATTAATTTTCGCACCGGAGCCGCCATTGTCATCGCCAATATGGTGGGCACGGGGGTTTTTACCAGCCTCGGCTTCCAGGTGCTGGGCATCCAGAGCGGCTTCGCGCTGCTGATGCTGTGGGGGGTAGGCGGCCTCATCGCGCTGTGCGGTGCCGTGAGCTACGGCGAGCTGGCCGCCGCCATGCCCCGCTCGGGCGGCGAGTATCATTACCTGAGCCAGATATATCATCCGGCGCTGGGTTTCTTATCGGGTTGGGTATCAGCCACCGTAGGCTTTGCCGCGCCCACCGCGCTGGCCGCGCTGGCCCTGGCCCGCTACGCCCAAAGCGTGTGGCCGGCCCTGGCCGGGCCGCTAGCTACCAGCAGCGCCTACACCTGGGGCACCGTGCTGGCCGTGGCGGTGGTGCTGAGTTTAGCGCTGGTGCACGGCCGCAGCACCCGCGCCGGCAGCCGCTTGCAGGTAGCCATCACGGCCTTCAAAGTACTGGTATTAGTTGGGTTTATTGGGGTAGGGATGGTGCTGGGAAAGCCCCAGCCCATAGCCTTCGCGCCCGACGCGGCGGGCTGGCGCACGCTGCTAAGCCCGGCTTTCGCGGTGTCGCTGGTCTATGTCAGCTACGCTTACTCGGGCTGGAATGCCGCCGTGTACCTCACCGGCGAAATCGAGCGCCCGCAGCGCAACCTCTCGCGCATCCTGCTCACCGGCACGGCCGTCGTCCTCCTATTATATGTAGGGCTGAATTATGTGTTCCTGCGCGCTACCCCTCTGGGCGTGCTCAAAGGCCAGCTCGAAGTGGGCTACCTGGCGGCAAGCTGGCTGTTTGGCCCCGCGCTGGGCCGGCTGATGGGCGCCGTGATTGCGGCGCTGCTTGTCTCTACCATCAGCGCCATGATTTTTGCCGGCCCGCGCATCGTGCAAACGATGGGCGAGGACCTGCCCGCCTTGCGCTGGCTGGCGGGCCGCAGTCCGGCCGGCATTCCGGTGCGGGCATTGCTGCTGCAAGTAGCTATTACGCTGGTGTTTATCCTGAAGCCCGATTTCAATGCCGTGCTCGTCTACGCGGGCTTCGTGCTGAATCTATTCACGTTTCTCACCGTGCTGGGCGTATTTGTGCTGCGCTGGCGCCGGCCCGAGCTGCCGCGGCCCTACCGCGCCTGGGGCTACCCCTTCACGCCGCTGCTGTTCCTGGCCCTCAGCGCCTGGACGCTGGTCTTTATTATTCGCGACAAACCCGCCGAGTCGGCCTACGGCCTGGCTACGGTAGCCAGTGGCCTACTGGTCTATTTTGTGGCTCAAAGAGTCGGGGCTAAATCTCAGGTAGTCTCTTAATAAGTAGCCCACTACAATTACTTCTAATCTTGCCCGGTACTTGCCCCGCCGTGCCTACCCCCGCTAACCCGACTGCTCCCCGACATGCGTCTTTCGCTGCTATCCTTGCTCCCAGTTTTCACCTTGCTGGCGGCCTGCTCCAATTCCTCCACCGAGCAGCAAGCCACGACTACCACCGAAACAATGGCCGACACGGCCGACAAGGTGGCCGGCACCACCCGCCCCACCGCGCGCCCGGATTCAGCTCTTTCTAAAGTAGCGCCTAAGTCTTCGGCTTCAGCCCTCGCCCCGGATACGGCCAACGTGCAGAATGTGGCCGCCTACCTCGCCGGCCTACCCCCCCAGGCTGGCACGCCCCTGGCCGAAATGGCGGCCCAGCCCGCCTGGCAGGCCTTTGCCAAAGACCAGAATAAAAGCTGGGCCAAGTACCGCACCACCCACACCAACCGCATGAACCATTGGGCGGCGACCGAGCTGGATTCGGTGCGTCGGAATAGCCCCACGCTGTTCTATCCCTTCAGCGGCCCCGATTTCCTGAATGCCTTCACGCTTTTCCCCGATAGCCGTACCTACGTCATGGTTGGGCTGGAGCCTGTGGGCAGTGTGCCCAGCCAGGCCACGCTCGAAAACCCTACCCTCTTCTCGGCGGTCAAGGCCTCGCTGTGGTCGGTGCTGAATTTCAGCTTCTTCCGCACCAATGACATGGCCGTGGACCTCAAGTCGGTGGACCTCGACGGAGCGGTGCCGCTCCTTATGCTGTTTGCGGCTCGCACCGGCAACCACCTCCAGTCCGTGCGCCCGGTGCAGCTCGATGCCCAGGGCGAGCTGCAAGAAGTAACGGATACCACCCGCGCGCCCGGCTCGAAAGCCATCCAGGGCGCTGAGCTGAAGCTGCAAGCCGCCGACGGCTCCGAGAAAACCGTCTACTATTTCTCGGCCGACCTCAGCGACTGGAAGCTGGGTACCAAAGCTGCGCCCCTGCGCTACGTGCGCAGCCTAGGGCCGCTCACCACCTACGTAAAGTCGGCCACCTACCTTATGCACAAGACCTATTTCTCCAAAATCCGCAACCTCATTCTCGCCCAAAGCCAGTATGTGTTGCAGGATGACTCGGGTATCGCCATGAAATACTTTCCTAAAAGCGACTGGCAATTCACCTACTACGGTACCTACAAGCGCCCTATCAACCTGTTCGCCAAGCAGTACCAGCCTGAGCTGACGCTGGCCTACCACGACAGCCTGCGCCGCGCCCGCCCGCTGCCCTTCGGCACCGGCTACAACTGGCGCCAGACCGATAGCAACCTGCTCCTCGCCCGCCGCCGCTCGCCGCTCATCCAGTAAGGAGGGGGGTAGGGGAGAGCCGGCTCCCTGTTATGTTGCCAGTCAGCGCTGGCAAGATGGTTACCTAACTCACGTTAGCAAGGCCGTGGTGTACGCATCACGGCCTTTTTCATTATATACTGTACAAGAAAACGCCTGGTATGAAATACCTAACCCTCGTGTGTGCCCTGCTACCAGCCACCTTGACTGCCCAAGGCCAAAGTCCGGTGCCCGATTCGCCGCTTCTCGATAGCCTGCTTCATACCAATCCGGCTCTGGCGTGCGTACTGGCGTACCCCACAACCTACCAGCTACAGATTATCTACACCCAAATAAACCGCGATGCCCACAACGTTCCGCACTTTACCCAGCATACCTATCACCTCAACCCCCGCCAGTATTTCAACCCTGCCAGCTTGGTCAAACTGCCCGTAGCGCTGCTGGCCCTCGAAAAGCTGCATACCCTACCCCCCTCCGTAAGCCGCAACACCATTATGTCGACCGGTGTCGCCGGGCGCTGTCAAACGCCGGTGCCCTTCGCTGCCCCCGCCGACTCCGACCGCCAGGCTACCGTCGGCAACTACATCAAGCGGATGCTCCTGGTCAGCGATAACCTCGCCTACAATCGCCTCTACGAGTTTCTGGGTCAGAAAACAATTAACGACCGCCTCCAGCAGCTTGGCTACCCCGGCAGCCGCATCGTGCGTCGCTTCGCCCCCTGCGACACCGCCGCCAACCGCTCTACTAACCCCATTGCCTTCCACTCTGCCACCGGCGATACCCTCTGTCAGCAGCCCGCCCAAACCAACCCCCGCACGCCTACCCCCCCGCTGGGCCCCATCTACGCTGGCCGCGCCTACAAAGCAGGCGAC
>JAABUN010004533.1_pt1 | contig 18750 bp, 25 predicted proteins | sample 5559311 | NCBI WGS metagenome assembly JAABUN01 (sample SAMN10711877, study PRJNA513370) | rock metagenome | isolation source: Antarctica rocks | place: Antarctica: Victoria Land, Siegfried Peak sud | reverse complement strand
TGACGCTGACCAACGGCTCGCTGTCGCAGTCGGAGGTGCTGCTCGACCGGGCGGGGATCGCGGACCTGGTCGAGCAGCGGCTCTCGGTCGACGACGCCGGGCGGTGGAAGCCGCACCGGGACGCCTACGCCTACGCGGCGCACGTCTGCGGCGTCCCGCTCGAGCGCTGCGCGATGGTGGCGGTGCACCCCTGGGACCTGATGGGCGCCTCGACCGTCGGCATGACCACCGGCTGGATCGACCGGACCGGCTCGCCGTGGCCGGGCGCCTACGACCGCCCGGACGTCATCGGCCCGGACCTGCCGGCCGTCGCGCGCAAACTGCTCAGTCGGTAGACGCAGCACCCGGGCCGCCGCAGTTCCGCGGTGGTGGCCCGAGCCGCAACGACGTCCTGCCGGACGACCTCCGGTCAGGTCGAGGTCAACCGACGAACGATGACAGAAGCGCTGGCAACCACGACGACGGCGAACGTGGACACGAGGCCTGCAGGCAGGTGCAGCCGGTCCGCCACGGGGTTGATGAACGGGTCAGTGAAGTAGTCGACGAAGGGGGCGACCCGGTCTTCCGGGTTCCGCGGCCCGGGGAGGTATGGCAGCAGTACACGCCAGACCAGCCAGAAGCCGTAGAAGCCCAGCAGGATCTGCGCTGTGGCACCGGCGACGGCCAGGATGAACGACACGACCTACCTTCGCTATGCGTCGAGAGCATGAGCGCGCGGCGTGCCGGGGGCTCCTTCGCCCTCGTTCCTCGTGACCTCGACCCGTGTGCGCTCCTGCGGGAAGCACAGCAGCCCGCGCACGGCGTCGGCGTCGTGGAAGGGCTCCGGGTAGGTCCACGCCAGGTCCTTGTCGTAGCGGTTGCCGAGGCGGAGCGTCCAGTAGTGCGCGATGCCCTTGTACGGGCAGCGGCTGGTCGTGTAGCTGGGCTCGAGCAGGTCGGTCCGGACGTCCTCGGGCGTCAGGTACCACCGAACGGGCAGCCCGCTCTCCAGGAGCATCCGGGAGCGGCTCGACTCAGCGATCACCACGTCGTCCACCGTCACCCGGACCGAACGCGAGCTGCGCAGGACGTCGATGCGGGTGTAGGGGTCTCGGGGGTGGACGAAGACCTCCTCGTCCTCCTCGAAGACCGTGAAGGAGTCCCAGTCGAAGGCGATCTTTCCTGCGATCGCCGCTGCGCTCGGCGGCGGCTGCTGCCACGAGTAGGCCGCGTCCTCGGCGACCCCGCTCCGGGCGCGCACCCGCCAGTAGGTCCGCTCCCCCATGCCGGGATCGGACTGCCGTCGCTCGCTCGGCTCGAAGCAGTCCGTGCGGACGTGCGCCGGCGGGAAGAGGTAGGTCGGCGTACGCCCTGGCGGGTGCAGCAGACGCACCTCGTCGCTGTCAGCCACGAGTTCCTCCCCGAGCAGGACGCGGACCCGGCGCGGGACGTCCTCCACGTAGAGGACGTGCTCCGGCGGGCGCGGGTCGAAGTTGAAGGCCCCGGCCGGCTGTTCGCCGAAGGGGCCGCTTCCCTTGGTCAGGCTCATACCGGTCAGCTACCCGGCGGCGGCTTCGGACACGCTGCCGCCGGTGCTCTGGGCGCAGCAGCTCGGATCAGACGCCGCGGTCCGCCTCGAGCAGGCGGAGCCACACCTCGCTGACGGTCGGGAAGGCCGGGACCGCGTGCCACAGCGTGTCGATCGGCACCTTCCCCACCACGGCGATGGTCGCGGCGTGCAGCATCTCGCCGACGTTCGGGCCGACGAAGGTCGCGCCGACGACGACGCGCTCCGACTGGTCGATGACCAGCTGCGCACGCCCCTTGGCGCCTAGCAGCGCTCCGCCAGCCACCGAGCCGATCTCGTACGACACCGTCTTGACGTCGATGCCGGCGTCGCGGGCCTGCTGCTCGCTCAGGCCTACCGCCGCCAGCTCCGGGTCGGTGAACATGACCTGGGGCACCGCGGTGTGGTCGGCCCAGGCCGAACGCTCCTTGCCGGCGACGATGTCGCCGACGAGGCGGGCCTGGTACTTGCCCTGGTGGGTGAGCAGGGCGCGACCGTTGACGTCGCCGGCGGCGTAGAGCCAGCTGCCCTCCACGCCGGTCGCCCTGAGCTGGTCGTCGACCTCGACCGGGCCGCCCGGCTTGAGCCCCACCGTGTCCAGGCCGATGTCGTCGGTGTTGAAGGACCGTCCGGCGGCGACGAGCAGCTCGTCCCCGACCAGCTCGGTCCCGTCGTCGAGCCGCAGCGTGACCGGTCCGTCCTCACCGTCCCGGGACGCGTGCTCGCCGGAGCGGCCGGTCAAGACCGTGATGCCGTCGGCGGTCATTGCGTCGGCGAGCAGCTCGCCCGCCCACGGCTCGAAGTTCGCCACCAGCACATCCGACCGCTCGATGACGGTGACCTCGCGCGCGCCCAGCCGGTGGTAGGCCTGAGCCATCTCGCAGCCGACGACGCCGCCCCCCAGGATCAGCAGGCGCTCCGGGATGTCCTTGGCGGTGGTGACGTCGCGGTTGTCCCACGTCCGGATGTCGGCCAGCCCGTCGACCGGCGGGAGAGAGGCGCGCGAACCGGTCGCGAGGACCACGGCGCGGCGCGCGGTGAGGCGGCGTACGGAGCCGTCGGCAGCAGTCACCGCCACCTCGCGCTCCCCGCTCAGCCGCCCCTCGCCGCGGATCAGGTCGGCGTCGATGCTCTCCATCCACTGCACCTGCGAGGCGTCGTCCAGATGCGAGATGAACTCGTCGCGACGGGCCAGCACGGCGTCGACGTCCACCTCGCCGACGGCGGCGGCGGCGCCGGGCAGGCGGCGCGCAGCCGCCAGCGCGTGCGTCGGCCCGAGCAGCGCCTTGCTCGGCATGCACGCCCAGTAGGAGCACTCACCACCGACCAGCTCGCGCTCCACGACCGCGACCGTCAGGTCGTTGTCGCGGGCGTACCAGGCGACGTTCGTGCCGGTTGAGCCGGCTCCCAGGACGATGACGTCGTAGGTGTCGGTCATGGTGCTCCTGTCGTCAGAGTGGGCCGGACGGTGCCGGCGGCGGGTCAGGTGGCGGACGCTGCCAACGATCCTGCGCCAGCGCCCTGCACGCGAGGAGCGCACGGAAACGGGTGATGCCGTGTCGCCGGGAGCTCAGCCTCCGGGAGGGTGCCCGGTCAGCGGGGGTCCAGTCGCTCGAGGACGGCCGCTGTCACGGCTCCGTAGGCGAGGTGCGGTACAAGGTCGACGATCCAGGACGTGACGGGCCAGGTCCGCGGGTCGGTCACGCCGAGCAGGGTCATCGGGCCGCTCGTGCCGACCATGGCGCCGACGGTGGCCACCGCGGTGCTGACGCCGATCGCCGGTCGCCATCCGGCCGCACGCCCCAGGCCGAGCAGCGCGCCGATGCCCACCCCAGCCAGCTGGCCCGTCAGCGGGCCGAGACCTGACACGCGGTTCTCGCGGGTCTCTTCGTCGCCCGGGATGGGCACGTGCGCCACCTCGGACAGCCGCTCGACCGTCGTCTCCGGCGTGCTGCTCGCGGGTCGGCCTCGCGCGGTCATGTCCACGTACGTCAGCGCGTTGAGGGCCGTCGTGCCGGCAGCGCCGGCCGCCGCTCCGAGCAGCGTCAGGTGCAGTGCGTGGTTCACAAGATCCTCCCGGGTCGATCTTTCCCTACCCCGCTGTGCCGGCAGTACGGCGCGCGACGGCCACTGAAGTGACCGAGTCGTCGGGTTCTCGCGCTTCGCGGGCATCCGTGCGCCTGCGACGAGCTGCCGACCGGAGCGCGGGTCGGGTCCGGACAGGTCGAGGCGGACACGGATTGTGCAGGCAGGGGAGCACGAAGGCGGCGATCACCGCCCAGCGGGAGCTCTCCAACGGGTCATCCTGACAGCTGTTGCAAGCCCGGCGAGCGTGCATGCTCGTGCGAGCGACCGAAGGCGTCGACCGGTGCCCACTGCCGCGACAGCGCCAGCCGGGCGACGTCGACGAGGTTGCTGAGCTGGGCGCGCTCGACGTCGTCGAAGTCCTGGTCGGCGATCGTGGCCATCAGCCGGGTGAGCTGCTCGGCGACGACGCGCCGCTCGTGCGGCTCGGTCACCGTCCAGCCCACCTCGCCGAGCAGTGCTGCGATGCGTCCCAGAACCAGGGCGTCGGAGGCGCCGTATCGGCGTGGTTGGGACACGGCCAGCTCCAGCAGCGCCGCCAGGTCCGGCCGGCGCAGCACGACCCGGACCCGGTCGTCGTCGTCCCGGATAACGCGCGGCCCCAGTTCGCGCCCGACGAGTTCACACAGCAGCGCCGAGCTGTGGTCCAGCGCGTGCACCGCCGTCGTCGGGTCGTTGATGCCCGGCGAGAGCGCCTTGTTCGCGACGTCGGTGAGCTGCCGCAGCCCGAAGCCGACGTCCTGAACCGGCGTGCGCTCGAAGCCGGTATGTACGGCGGCGGCGATGACCTCCTTCACCTGGGACTGCACCTCCGCGTCGACGTCGGCGCCGTTGTAGGGCCAGAACGCGCCCATCGGCGCCCCACGGGCCAGCGAGGCACCGGGCTGGCGATCCAGCCAGACCACGACGTCGTGGGAGACCGCCGTCTCCAGCAGGCGCTCGTCGTCGACCGCTGTCAGGAAGCCCGACGACGGCGCGAGCAGCGGCCAGGCGTCGACGGGTGGCGTGGGCAGCCGCTCGCCCGGGGCGCGGGTCTCCCCCCGCGGCGGCAGCAGGCCGCGCAGCGTGCCGGAAGCGTCCGCGTGGACGTTCTCGAGCATCGTCTCGACGCGGATCTCGCGAGCCAGGTGGGCGAGGAACAGCACCAGCGCGAGGACGCTGGCGACCACGAGCACGAACGCGAAGGTCACCGAGATCTGCGGGACGAAGACGTCCTGCCCATCGGTGCCGGTCCGCACCGTGCGGAGCACCGTCACCGAGTAGATGAAGGTGGCCACGAACATCGCCAGGGTCACGTGCACGAAACGGTCCCGGCTGAAGGTGCGGAGCAGGCGGGGTGAGAACTGACTGCTGGCCAGCTGCAGGGTCACCACCGTCAGCGAGAAGGTCAGCGAGGTGACGGTGATCTGCGAGCTGGCGATGGCGTTGAGCACGCTGCGGGCGGCTTCGGCGCCACCGCCGAACAGATAGGCCGTCAGCTGGTCGGGGATCTGATCGCCGAGCTCCTTGTCCAGCTGCGGCAGCAGGATTCCGGCGGCCACGGCCAGCACGACGGCGATCGTCGGGAGCGGCCAGACCTGGTTCCGCAGGGCGTCGCGGCCGATCCGCACCACCTGCTTGGGTCCGGGCAGCGCCATGTCGTGCTCCCGTCGTTGCCGGACCCCTCGCGCGGTTGGTCGTGCTCGGGCCCGTGCCCCGGTGGCGCGCCGGCCAACCTACGGGGAGCGGTGACCCCTGCTCGGAGGGGTAGGGCCCGCGCATGTTCTTCGACAGCGGATACGACCTGTTCCGTGTGCTCGTTCTGGGGACGCTCGGCTACACCTGGTTGCTGATCGTCATCCGGGTGACCGGCAAGCGGACCCTGGCCCAGTTGGACGCCTTCGACCTGATCGTCAGCGTGGCCCTCGGCTCGACGCTGGCGACAGTGCTGCTGTCCGCCGATGTCGCCCTGGCCGAGGGCACGGTGGCCCTGGCGCTGCTGTGCGTGTTGCAGCTGCTCGTGGCGCTGCTGACCTCCCGCTCGAAGGGGGCTCGGCGCAGGATCACCGCCCGTCCGACGTTGCTGGTGCGCAACGGCGAGCTGCTCGACCAGGCGATGCGCAGTGAGCGGATCAGCCGCGACAGTCTGCTCCAGGTCGTGCGCAGCGAGGGCGTGGGCGGGCTGGAGCTGGTGGCTGCGGTGGTGCTGGAGACCAACGGGCGGCTCAGCGTCATCACCCGCGCGCAGCAGGGCAGTGGCTCGGCACTTACCGATGTGCCCTCCTGACCACCGGCGTGCGCCGAGCCTGACGGCACACAGGGCGAACCGCCCCGTCCTAGGGGATCGCGGTGACTGGAGTCGTCGGGATCCCTCGGGCTGGCGGGCACGTGCCTATGCTCGACCCCCTCCCGTCCCTGGTTGGAGACCCATGCCCCGGCTCATCCCGCTGTTCGCCGCCGCCGCGCTGGCGACCGTCACTGCGTGCGGGGGAGGCGGTGCCACCGCGGCCTCGCCGCCGCCGCTCGTCATCGCCGGCATCCCGGACCAGGACGTCGCCCTGCTCGAGGAGCGCTTCGGCGGTCTGGCCGACTACCTGACCGAGGAGCTCGGCTTCCCCGTCCGCTACCAGCCGGCGACCGACTACGCCGCCGTCGTCACCGCGTTCGCCAACGGCGACGTCAAGCTCGGCTGGTTCGGCGGTCTGACGGGCGTGCAGGCGCGGCTGGAGACGCCGGGGGCGAAGGCCGTGGCCCAGCGCCCGATCGACGAGGAGTTCACCTCGGTGTTCGTCGCGGCGGCCGACGTGCCCGCCGAGCGGTTGGAGGACTTCGACGGCACGACGTTCACGTTCGGCAGCGAGAGCTCGACATCCGGCCACCTGATGCCGCGCTTCTTCCTGCAGGAGGCAGGCGTCGACCCCGAGACCGACTTCGACGGACGCCCGTCGTACTCCGGCTCGCACGACAAGACCTGGAAGCTGGTCGAGGCGGGCAGCTTCCAGGCCGGCGCGCTGAACGCCTCGGTGTGGGACCGCGCCGTAGAGGAGAAGCAGGTCGACCTGGACGAGGTGCGCGAGGTGGTGCGCAGCCGGGCCTACGTCGACTACCACTGGGTCGCCCACCCCGAGCTCGACGAGGTCTACGGCGAAGGCACGACCGACCGGATCGTCGAGGTGCTGCTCGGCATGGACGACGACGGCCCGCAGGCCGAGCGGATCCTGGAGCTGTTCGAGGACGACGAGTTCATCGCCACCGACAACGGCCGGTACGGCGCGATCGAGCAGGTGGCGCGCGACCTCGGCCTGCTCGCGCCGTAACGGGTGGGCTCGCCAGAGGCATCCGCTACGGAGCACGCCGTCGTGCTCTGCGCCGCCACCGTCGCGTACGGGACGCGTACGGCGGTCGGGCCGCTCACGCTGACGATCCCGCGCGGGCAGACGGTCGCGCTCGTCGGTCCCAGCGGAGCCGGCAAGACCAGCCTGCTCCGGCTGCTCGCCGGGCAGCTGGCGCCGGCTGTCGGGCAGGTGAGCGTCGACGGCCGCGACCTCGCCGGGCTACGCGGCCGGCGCGAGCTCCCCGCGCTGGTCGGGCTCCTGCCGCAGCAGCTCGACCTGGTGCCGCAGCTGTCGGTGAAGCACAACGTGCAGGCGGGCGCGCTCGGGCGGTGGGGCGTGCTGCGCTCGCTCGGTGCGCTCGTCCTCCCGCTGGAGCACCCGCCGGCGCGGGCTGCCGTCGACCGGATGGGCCTCGGCGACCGGTTCGAGGACCGGGTCGCCGACCTGTCCGGTGGTGAGCAGCAGCGCGTCGCGCTCGCCCGGCTGCTGGTGCAGGACCCCGCGCTCGTGCTCGCCGACGAGCCGGTCGCCTCGCTCGACCCGGCTCGCGCCGAGCAGCTGCTGGACCTGCTCGGGGCCGCGGCGCGCGAGGACGGCCGCACCCTCGTCACGAGCCTGCACGACCCCGCGCTCGCCCTGCGCTCGGTGGACCGCGTGATCGGGCTGCGCGACGGGCAGGTCGTGTTCGACCTTCCACCGCCCCGCGTCACCCCCGCCATGCTGGCCGAGCTCTACCGGCTGTCTGCGGCGGGATGAGCACCCGGCTGCTCGTCCCCGTCCGGCCGCGACCGGGGGGGCGCAGCGCGCTGTCGCTGCTGCTCGTCGTTGCCTTCCTGCTCAGCATCGCGGCGGTCGCCGGCGAGCAGGTCGTCGGCAGCGGCGGAGGCAGCGCCGTACGCGACCTGCTCGCGTCACTGCTGCACCCGGACCTCTCGCCGGACTTCCTGCTCGTCGTCGCCGAGGCGACGCTGCTCACCGCGTCCTACGCCGTGGCCGGGATGTCGGTCGCGCTGCTGCTCGGTGTCCCCGGCGCGCTGCTCGTGAGCGGCGTGCTCACCCGGCGGCGGGCGGCGCGGGTGGCGTCGGTGCTGGGCTTCCGCGGGCTGTTCGCGACGCTGCGCGCGGTGCACGAGCTGGTCTGGGCACTGCTGCTGCTGACGATCCTCGGGCTGAACCCGCTGGCCGGGATCCTCGCGATCGGCATCCCGTACGGCGCCACCATCGCGCGGGTGCTCGGCGACCGGCTGCTGGACGTCCCGCGCGAGCCGCTGGACGCGCTGCGCAGCGCCGGGGCCTCACCGGTCCAGGTACTGCTGTACGGCCGGCTGCCGCTGACTGCCGGCAGCCTGGCCGGCTACCTGTTCTACCGGCTGGAGTGCGCCGTACGGGCCGCCGCGGTCCTGTCGTTCATCGGTCTCGGCGGCCTCGGGCTGCGGATCGAGGTGGCGCTGGCGGACCTGCGCTTCGAGCAGGTGTGGACGCTGCTCGCGGCGCTGGTGCTGCTCGTCGTCGCCGTCGACCGGGTCTCGGGGCGCGTGCGCGCGCGGTACGTCGCGTGACCAGCGACATCGACCTCGAGGTCGCTCAGGCGCGGGTGCTGCCGAGCCCACGGCGCCGGGCCGCGCGCCGCCGCGGGTGGGGCGGCCTCGTCCTCGCTCTGGTGCTGGTCACCGTCGCCGCCTGGACCGTCGTGCTGTCCCAGGACGGATCCCCGGTTCCGGGCGCGGCGGCCGTCGCCGAGCGGACCGTCGGCTTCGGCTCCGACCTGCTGGGGGTCGGCCGCGACGCCACACCGGCCTACCTGGACCCGGTTCGCCTGCGCACCGTGGGTGGCCTCGCGTTCGAGACAGTGGTCATGAGCGTCCTCGCGGCCGGACTGGCCGCCCTCGGCGCGCTCGCGACGATCGCCTTCGCCGCGCGCAGCCTGACCATCGGCGAGCTCGGCTCGGGCCGGCTGCCTTCGCGCCTGGCGTTCCTCGTCGCCCGCGGGCTGCACGTCGTGACCCGCTCGGTCCCGGAGGTCGTGTGGGCGCTGCTGCTGGTCTTCACGATTCGCCCCGGCGTAGTGGCGGGCGCGCTGGCCCTCGCGCTGCACGACCTCGGCGTGATGGGACGGCTCGGCTCCGACGTCATCGACGACCTGGACCGCGCGCCGCTGCGCAGCCTGCGCGCCGCCGGCGCCGGCAGGCTGGCGCTGCTCGCCTACGGCGTGCTGCCGCAGGCGCTGCCGCAGCTGGTCACCTACCTGCTCTACCGGTGGGAGGTCATCGTCCGGGCCAGCGTCGTCGTCGGCTTCATCACCGCCGGCGGCCTGGGCTACCAGCTGCGGCTGGATCTGTCGTTCCGCCGCTGGACCGACGTCGCGCTGGTGCTGCTCGCCTACGTCCTGCTGGTGTGGACCGTCGACGCGGTGTCCTCCGCGCTACGCCGGCTGGCCCGCTGACGAGGCGCGGAGCGAGGCGAGCAGGTCGGCCCACGCCTGCCGCTCGCGCTCGGGCGTGAACAAGTGCCGCCGGGCCTGCACCTGCCGGGTCAGCTCGGCGCGGAAGCCTTGGTCGGTCGCCACCTGCTCCAGCGCCCGCGCCAGACCGGCCGCGTCGCCCACCTCGACGTAGCCGGGGTAGTCCTCCCCAAGCAGCCCGAGCGAGCCGTCGATGCGCGTCGACACGACGGGCACGCCCGCGGCCACCGCCTCCGACACGGCGTTCGCGCCGCCCTCGAGGGTGCTGGTCAGCACGAGCAGGTCGCTGTCGGCCAGCCGCTGCAGCGCCGCCTCCCTCGGGACATCGCCCAGCCAGCGGTAGCGCGGGTCGGCGGCCGCGGCGCCGCCCGCGCGCTGCGCACTGCCCGGGTCCAGCGGCGCCCCCAGGTGCGTCACGCGCACGCGCGACGCCGGCGGCAGCAGGCGCAGCGCCTCCACCACGAGGAACGGGTCCTTCACGGCACGCAGGTGCGCCAGCAGCAGCACCTCCAGATGCTCGCCCTGCGGCGCTTGCCGCTCCGGGACGACGACGGACTGGTGGAGAACGTGCACCCGCGGGTGCAGTTCGGGGTCGAGCACGTCGTACGCCCTGTCCTGCAGCACCACCAGCGCATCCGCGGCCGCCACGCTCTCCTGCGCGTCGAGGGAGATGGCGAGATCGGCGTAGAGGTCGGTGCCGGTCAGCGCCAGCACCACGGGACGCCGCGGGTGCGCGCAGCGATACGCCCGCACGGCTGCCGCGCTGCGCCGCGCGTGCAGCGCGACCAGCACGTCGACCGGCTCCCCGGACCACGACGTGGTGAGCGAGACGGTGTGGCCGAGCTCGCCCAGCAGGGCGGCCCACCGCTCGGCCGTGACGCGGTTGCCGTGCCGCGATCCCCGCCTGGCCGGCGTGACGATCTCGACGTACACGGTCAGAGCGCGCAGGTCCGGAAGCCCGCGAGCACGTCGCGCCGCTCGGGCTGGAAGTAGTTGCGGTACGGCACCCGGACGTAGCGCGCACGCGTCGCCCACGAGCCTCCGCGCAGCACCTTGCGCCCCTCGGCGAACCACGGCACCGAGTTGTCGCCGTAGGCGTCGGACTCGAAGTTCGGGTACGCCGAGAACGTCGACGCCGTCCACTCCCAGACGTTGCCGAACAGCCCGCGCACGCCGAACGCGCTGTCGCCGGCGGGGTGCGCCGCGACGTCAACCGGGCCGTCAGCGCGCCACTCGAGGTTGGCGTGCTCCGGCGCGGTCGCGGCGCTGCCCCACGGATGCTCCCGCCGGGCGTCGACGAACCCGTCACCCGCGGGCTCGGCGCCTGCGGCCACCTCCCACTCAGCCTCGGTGGGCAGGCGGCGTCCCGCCCAGCGGCAGTAGGCGTCGACCTCCCACCAGCAGACGTGGCTGACCGCCCGGTGCGGCTCCAGGTCGACCCAGGTGTCGAAGTGCCTGCGCTGCCAGGCACTTGCGTCGCTTCGCCAGTAGACCGGCGCGGTGGCCCCGGAGGACTGCAGCCAGGCCGCGCCGCCACCCCAGAGCTCCGGCCGGGTGTAGCCGCCGTCGTCGACGAACGCGGCGAACTCCTGCTGCGTGACGGCCGCACGCGCCATGGCGAACGGCGCGACCTGGACGGGGTGCGCCCACTTCTCGTTGTCGTAGGCGAACGGGTCGGCGCGCAGGGCGCCGAGCAGGTGCGGGCCGCCGGGCACGTCCACGTCGCCGGGCAGCGGCCCGGCGTCGACGTCCACGGGCGTCGTGCCGCTCAGGCCGGGCAGTTGACGGAGGGGGTAGCCGAGCGTCTGCCGGGTGTAGGTGATCGCCTCGGTGTGCACATCCTCGTGCAGCACCGCGTAGAGGGCGAGGTGCCGCACGACGTCGGTGCAGCGCGGGTCGAGCAGTCGCTCGACGGTGCGGTCCCGCACCTCGCCCATGTAGGACAGCGTCTGCTCGCGCGACGGGAGCTGCAGGTACCAGCGGGTGTCGTGCGGGATCGCGCCGGAATCGTAGATGGCGTCTGCCTGCGCCAGGATCGGCGGCTCCTGCAGTGCCTCGCGCAGCACGAACCGCTCCGAGAACCACGACAGGTGCCCGATCTCCCAGATCAGCGGGTTGACGCTCGCGAGCTGCGGGCCGACCAGCTGCTCGTCGTCGAGGTCGGCGACGAGCTCCATCGTGCGGGAGCGGGCGTCGACCACCCACTCGGCGAGCTGCTCACCGGAGAGGAGCTCGGGACCGGACAGGTCGGGGCGCATGCGGGCTCCTCAGGGCAGGGGGCGACCGTCGGGCCGTAGGGTAGGCCTTCGACGCGAAGGAGCCCCATGACCCAGCCCTCCCACCGCCGCCTCACCGAGTTCAGCCACGGCGCCGGTTGAGCCTGCAAGCTCGCACCCGGCGAGCTGGCGCAGGTCCTGCGCCGACTGACCCCTGTGACCCACCCCGACCTGCTGGTCGGCTCCGACACCGGTGACGACGCCGCCGTCTGGCGGCTGTCGGACGACCGCGCTCTGGTCCTGACCACCGACTTCATCACGCCGGTCGTCGACGACGCCCGCACCTGGGGGCGGATCGCCGCGGCCAACGCCGCCAGCGACGTCTACGCCATGGGCGGCACGCCCTTCCTCGCCCTGAACCTGGTCGGCTGGAACACCGACGAGCTGTCCGCGGACCTGCTCGCCGACGTGATGCTGGGCGCCCAGGACGCCGGCGCCGAAGGCGGCTGGCTCACGGTCGGCGGGCACACCGTCGACGACCCGGAGCCGAAGTTCGGCCTGGTCGTCGTCGGTGACGTCCATCCCGACCGCATGCTGACCAACGCCGGCCTGCGTTCCGGTCAGTCGCTGGTGCTCACCAAGCCGCTGGGCATCGGCATCATCAGCACCGCGCTCAAGCGGGGCGCGGCCGACGAGCAGACCGTCGCCCTGGCCGTCGCCTCGATGACTCGTCTGAACTCCCAGGCGTCGAAGGCCGCGCTGGCCGCGGGTGCCACCGGTGCCACCGACGTCACCGGCTTCGGCCTGCTCGGCCACCTCGGCCGGATGGCGATCGAGTCCGGCGTCGACGTCGACCTGCGCGTCACCGACATCCCGCTCATCCCCGGTGCCCGCGCGCTCGCCGAGGCCGGCTTCGTCCCGGGCGGCTCGCGGCGCAACCTCGACTGGGCGCGCGAGCGCCTCGACGTGGGGTCGACCGACGAGCTCTCGGTGCTGCTGCTCGCCGACGCGCAGACCTCCGGCGGGCTGCTGTTCGGGGCCGACGCCGAGGCGGCCGAGCGCGCGGTGGCCGACCTGCGGGCCTCGGGCCACGAGGCCGCAGTCGTCGGGGCGCTGACCGAGGGAACGGGGACCGTGCGCCTGCGCTGACGGCGTCGGCTCCGCCTTCGTTGCCGCCGTCAGCCGAGCTCGGTCGTGATCTCGATCGACCCCTTCAGGCTGCGCGCGACGGGGCATCCGTCGGCGTGGACGACGAGGACCCGGTCCACCTTCTCGCGGTCCTCCTCGGCGACCTGCAGGCCGGTGTAGGTGACCGCGATGCGCTTGACAACCAGCACCTTGCTCTCGAGCTCGACCTCACCGCGCGCGTGCCCCACCAGACCGGTGGGGTCGATCCGCCGGGCCGCGAGCGCCCCGGCGAACGTCCCGGTGAGTCAACCGAGCGCGGCGCCGACGAGGTGGTCGATTGTGCTCGCGTGGCGGGGGAACTGGCCCGGCCGCGCCCCGTAGTGCTCGGCGATGGCGCCGTGCATCCCGTAGATGGTCGGCTCGTCCTCGCCGGGCAGGTAGGCAGCCCGGTCTGATCCGCCGAGCCGCTCGACGCGGACCTCGGAGACGTATGCGATCTCGCCCATGTTCTTCTCTCCATGCCCATCGAGGGAAGTGCGGTGCTTCGACCGGCAGGGTGCCCACCAGCAGGCGGCGCACACCTGGGGGTCCCTTACCTGTTGGGGCCAGGACATCCGCCTGCTGCGGTCGGCGGGCTCGGTGTCCCCACCACGACAGGGAGAGGTCGAGGCCGTGTGGCGCAGGACGGGGGTCGTACGGCCGCGCTGACGGATCGGGTCACGCCGCCCCTGGCCCCAGGGCGCGCCGCGGCGTCGCCTTCCCGTTCGCAACCCGCGTGACTGTTGCAGTCCGCCGAGCCTGCTTGCGGGCAGTCTGACGGACAGCACCTGCACCTGTTACGAAGGAGTCGGCATGAAGCTCGGCATCGTGGGACTGGGGCGAGCGTCGTGATGCAGTCCATCGACCACGACATCCCGCTGCCGGCCACGGGGATGTCGCCGCAGCTGCTGATGGCCTACCGCGACCTGGACTGCCCCGCGGCGGAGTCGGGGGCCCTGCAGGGCAACCAGTACGGCGGATCTCGGATCCACCGCGCCGAAGCGGACGAGGAACGCCGATGAGCCGGTACGACCTGGTGGTCCTCGGGGCCGGGGCCACCGGTCTGGCGGCCGCCCGCGCCGCCCGCAAGGCCGGCCGCAGCGTCGCCCTCGTGGACAAGGCCGAGCCGGGCGGGGACTGCACGCACTTCGGCTGCGTCCCCAGCAAGACGCTGCTCGACGTGGCACACCGCGTCGCCGGTGCGCGGGCGGCGGAGCAGTGGGGGCTGGCTCCGGTCGGCGACATCGACTGCGCCGCGGTGATGCGGCACGTCCACGACGTCATCGACCACATCTCGGCCGACGAGTCCCCCGAGCAGCTGCGGTCGGAGGGGATCGACCTCGTCCGCGGTGGGCCCGGATCACCGGTCCCCGACGCGCTCGAGGTCGACGGACAGGTCCTGCGCGGCTCACGGTTGGTGCTCGCGACGGGGGCACACGCCAGCATCCCGCCGATCGACGGTCTGGACGCGGTCCCGTACCTCGACAACAAGACGCTGTTCGACCTGACCGAGCGACCCGAGCACCTGCTGGTGATGGGCGGCGGCGCGATCGGCGTCGAGCTGGCGCAGGCGTTCTCGCAGCTCGGCACGCGGGTGACGCTGGTGGAGGCGGCGGACCGGATCCTCACCAAGGAGGAGCCCGAGGCCGCCGCAGTGCTCACCACTGTCCTCGAGCGTTCCGGCGTCGAGGTCCGCACCGGCGCGGGGGTCGAGCGGGTCAGCTCCGGCCCCACCCTGCACCTGTCCGACGGCAGCTCGGTCACCGGCACGCACCTGCTCGTGGCGGTGGGCCGCACGCCGGCCACCTCGAGGATGGACCTGGAGCACGTCGGCGTCGAGCTCGGCACGCAGGGGCAGATCATCACCGACTCCTACCTGCGGACCAACGTGGAAGGCGTCTTCGCGGCGGGCGACTGCACGACGCCGCTGCAGTTCACGCACGTCGGCGACGAGCAGGGCTGCCTCGCCGCGGCCAACGCCTTCGCCCGCGGCTCGGTCCTGCCGGCCGCGCTCGGCGGGATGTCGGCGTTCGACGACAGCGTCGTGCCGTGGGTGACGTTCACCGACCCCGAGGTGGGTCGGGTCGGGATGACCGAGTGTCGCAGTGGGGCGCCGTCGTCCAGACGGTGACCCTGGCGCTGCTGGTGTACGAGCTGACCGGGTCCGGCTTCGGCGTGGCCGCCGTCGTCGCAGCCGAGGCGCTCCCCGTGCTGGTGCTGGTGCTGGCACCGGTCGCTGGTGCGCTGGTGGACCGCCTCACGCGGGTGCGGGTGATGGTGGCGGCCGACCTGGCGCGGGCCGGGCTCGTGGCTCTGACGCAGGACCGCCTGTGGCTGGTGTTCCTGGTCGCGGTCGGCACGTCGGTCGGGACCGTCTTGTTCAACCCGGCAGCGGGATCGCTGCTGCCGTCACTGGTGCGTCCCGACGCGCTGGTCGCCGCGAACAGCGGGATCTGGAGCGCCGCCGTCCTGTCGCAGGTGCTGCGCGCCCCGCTGGCCGGGTTGCTCGTCGTGATGGGCGGCTTCTCGCTCGGCTTCGGCGTCAACGCTGCGTCGTACGTGTGAGCTCACTGGTGGTGCTCGGGCTGCGTGCGCCGCGACCCGCGGCACCGCTTGAGCGGCGACACCTGCTACGGGGACGCCACTGACGGGGTGTCGTACTGGTCCGCGACCGGCTGCTGCGGGCCCCTGGCGATTCGCGCAGCTGCTTGCCGCCCTGTCAGCCGGCGCGACCAGCGCACTGCTGGTCGTCTGCGCGCGGGATCGGCTGAACGTCACGGGCAGCGGGTACGGCACGCTGCTGTCGGCGATCGGCGTGGGGGCCGCTCGTGCTGCTGCGCCTGGTCCGGTCGCCGGGCCGGCCGGTCTTCGTCTCCGGCCCGTTCGCGGTGCGCGGGGTGCTCGACGTCGTCCTGGCCGCGACCACCCGGCTGTCGGTGGCGGCCACCGCACTGGTCGGCTAGGGCATCGCCACCTCGACCGGCGCGGTGACCGGCAGCCGCGGACTCACGCCGGTGCGGACCGGCAGGTCGTGGTGGGCGCGTAGCGGCGCAGGTGGTCGGCCTCTCCAGCCGCGTGGGGGCAGCGCGTCGGCCCCGAGGGGAAGCGCAGCCCCGGCAGGCCGCTGAAGTGGCGCGGGGTGAGCAGCACGAGGCTGTCCCACCGGTCGACCCAGCTCTGGCCGACCGGTGCGCGGTCGACCACCAGCACGCCCACGCCGGGCTCGCGCGTCAGCTAGTAGGCCACCCCGAGCCCGGCCTGGCCCGCACCCACAACGAGGACGTCCACCTCGATCGGCAGGGGCTCACTCATGTCGCACCTGCCGGTCGCGCACGGCGAGCAGCGCGCCAATGCTCGAGGTGAGGAACGGTATCGCGTAGTTCGCGAGCACTTTCAGTCCGACTGTCAGCCCGGCCCGGCCCTGCGCGACCACGTCCCCCTGGTTGACCAGGCTGAGCACGGTCCCGACCACCAGGGCGATCGGCAGGCAGGTGCGAGCCGTCGCGCCCGACAGCAGCAGGCGCATGGCCTCTGTCGGGCGCGACCACGGTCGCAGCCGCGGGAAGGAGCCGACCACCTCTAGGTGTCAGATCGCTGGCGCGGCGGGCAGATCCAGCTCGGTCCTGACCAGGTGGTTGAAGTAGTTGGTGAACAGGTTGAGGGCCACGACGGCGGAGGTCTCCGTCAGCTCGGCGTCGCTCCAGCCGGCGTCGAGGGCGGCCTGCCAGGTGCTGTCCTGCACATGTCCGACGTTGCCTGCCTGCTCGCGGACCAGCGTCACCAGGGCGCCGAGCTTGGGGTCCGGGACCTGCCCGCGACGGATCTCGATCGTGTCCTGCTCGGACAGGCCGACGGCCTTGCCGCCGAGCGTGTGCGCAGCCTGGCAGTACGAGCACTCGTCGACGTTGCCCACGGCCAGGGCGACGACCTCGCGCAGCTTCTTGTCGAGGGCTCCCTTGTCGGCGAGCACCTGCTGCATGGCGACGTACGTCTCCAGCACGGCCGGGGAGTGCGCCATCGCGCCGTGGATGTTCAGGACCTTGCCGAACTGCGCCTCGAGCGCCTTGAGCGCGTCGCGGCTGCCCTCGGGGGCGGAGTCGACGGAGTGGACGGGGATGCGGGTCATGTCGTGACCTCAGGGATCGGGGGATGGATCCTCGTTCCGCTGCTGGAACCGGCGCAGCGCCGACGCTGTGCCCCGACGGCAGCCTGGGTGACTATCTCGCCTGTCGACGGGACTCGTCACGGGAGCGGATCCGAGCCCATGACGGCGGCCAGACCGTCGAGGTCCAGCAGCTCGACCACGCCGTAACCGGTCTGGATGAGCCCCCTGTCCCGCAGCTCACGGACGACCCGGGTCACGGACTGCCGGCGAGAGCCGAGCAGGTGGGCGATGGTCGTGTGGCTCAGCCGGGCGACGCGCCGCTCACCGACGTCCCCTTCCTGCAGGTCGAGCAGCAGGTACGCCACCTGGGCGATCAGCGGTCGCGACGTCACGACGACCAGCCGCCGGCGGTCGTCGTCCAGACGCCGCGCGATCGACGCCATCCAGCGCAGGGCGAGCGAAGCGTTCGTCGTGAGCAGCTCGGTCCACCGTTGCTTCGACAGCTCGATGCACTGGGTGTCCCGACTGGCGACGGCGTCGAACGGCATGGGGGCGCCGAGAAGCAGCGGGATGTCGGCGATCACCCCGCCGGAACGGACGACCGCCATCGTCGCGCGGCCCGACTCGGTGCGGGCCATGAGCTCCAGCTCGCCGTCGACCACGATGTGCACGGCCGTGACCTGTGTGCCGGCGGCGGCGACGACCGTCCCGGAAGAGGCGTAGCGGACGTCTGCGAAGCGACGCAGGTTCGCGATCTCCGCCCGGCTGAACAAGCCCAGATTCCGCTGGGCGGAGGACTGGCTGATCCAACGTCCGGTCACAGCACGAGCTTCGGATGGCTGCACAGGAGCATCATGACGGTGGGGTGGCCCCCGGGGCGCCGGTGGCCACCACGCTGGCACCACAGACGACTCAGGGCCTCCCCTCTGCAGAGGGAAGGCCCTGGTCGTCCGGGTGGAGCTGAGGGGACTCGAACCCCTGACCCCCACACTGCCAGTGTGGTGCGCTACCAGCTGCGCCACAGCCCCGCGGTCGTGCTGTCATGCGGTGCAGAACTCTACAAGGGTCGCACCGCGGCGGGAGCCACCGCCTGCCCGGAGCCGTCGCCGGGCCCGGTCCGCACCGGCGCGGCCGAGGCGACGGCGGTGCTGCCGTGGCGCTCGAGCCGCCAGCCGACGTCGCCCTCCACGAGCACCGACCAGGCGCAGTTCCCGAGCGCGACCAGCCTCACCAAGACCTGAGGCGGGAGCTCCAGCAGGGCGCCCAGCGCGGCGCGCGCCGTGCCGCCGTGCGTGACCGCGAGCAGGGTGCCGGCGTCCGGCACGGCCGCCAGGTGCTCGCGCAGGCTGGCTGCGGCTCGCTCCCCCACCTCCCGGTAGGTCTCTCCGCCGCCCCGGCGCACGTCGTCGCCCCGCCGCCAGGCCGCGTGCTCCTCGGGATGGCGCTCGCGCGCCTCGGCCTGCGTCAGGCCCTGCCAGGTGCCGAGGTGCAGCTCTGCGAGCCGCGGGTCGACGACCGGCTGCTGGCCGGTCAGCTCCGCGACGGCCACCGCGGTGTCGTACGCCCGGGACAGGTGGCTGCTGACGATGCACGCAGGAGCCGCTGCCGCGATCACGGGAGCGACCGCTCGGGCCTGCTCCCGCCCGACCTCGTCGAGCGGGGTGTCCAGCTGTCCCTGGATGCGACCGCTGAGGTTGTCCGCCGTGCGCCCGTGCCGCAGCAGGACGACCCGGCGGCCGGCGCTCAGGAGGCGCCCGAGGCCGGTCGGCCGGTGGCCCGCTCCACGTCGCGGTCCTGGAAGGGGATCACGGGGCAGTCCTTCCAGAGCCGCTCGAGGGCGTAGAAGACGCGCTCCT
>JAABUN010004532.1_pt1 | contig 18755 bp, 17 predicted proteins | sample 5559311 | NCBI WGS metagenome assembly JAABUN01 (sample SAMN10711877, study PRJNA513370) | rock metagenome | isolation source: Antarctica rocks | place: Antarctica: Victoria Land, Siegfried Peak sud | reverse complement strand
GACAAGGTGCTCCTGGCGGCGATCGTCACCCGCTACCGCACCCTGGCCAGCGCGATCGTGATCGTGCGGCCCGACACCGTGCTCCGCTGGCATCGCGAGATCGTGAAGCGGAAATGGACCTACGGCAACACGCCGAAACGCGGCCGACGGGCCACGCCGGACGCCACCATCGAGCTGATCGTGCGCATCGCGCGTGAGAACCGCGCCTGGGGCTACGGCAAAATTCAGGGCGAACTCCTGAAGGTGGGCCATCGCGTCTCCCGGGCCACGATCAAGCGGACGCTGCGCCGGCAGGGCCTGCCACCCGCGCCGCGCTGCGGGCGCACCACCTGGCGAGCCTTCCTCGCGCAGCATCGGGAGCAGATCCTCGCCTGCGACTTCTTCACCGTGGACACGCTCTTCCTGCGACGGTTGTACGTCCTCTTCTTCATCGAGCTTGGCTCGCGCCGTCTCCATCTCGCGGGCTGCACGGCCTATCCCACCGCCGCCTGGGTCACGCAACAGGCGCGCCAGCTCGCCTGGCAGCTGCCGGACATCGACGGCCAAGCTCTCCGCTTTCTGATCCGCGATCGGGATGGGAAGTTCCCTGACAGCTTCGACACGGTCTTCGCCAGCGAGAGCCTCAAAGTCGTCAAGACGCCGCCCCGGACGCCGAATGCCAACGCCGTCGCGGAGCGCGCCGTCCGCTCGATGCGGGAGGAGTGCCTGGACCAGGTGCTCATCATCAACCAGATGCACCTGCGGCACGTACTGGCGGAATACGCGGCCTACTACAACCATCGGCGGCCGCATCAAGGCCGAGATCAGGGGCCGCCGGTGCCACTCGTCGTAGTCCCGACCTTGCCCGCCGCCCCTACGCGGATCCGGTGCCGTCCGGTCCTCGGCGGCCTGATACACGACTACGACGTGGCCGCCTGACGCAGACGAAGCTGTGTAACGGCCGACTAATGGCTGTCTTGCCCACGCGGATCCGCGCGGCGGGCCAAGGGCGGCTGTGTCCCCAGGCCGGATCGATCCGCGCTCCGTGCCGCAGATCGGCCCGTACCGGGCCCCGGGGTGCTGTTCGCTCGCCGTCGGCCAGGTCGGTGTACGCGGTAAGATGCTCGCTCACTGGTTATTGACACCCTACGGGGCCGTCGCCCGGCACGGCGGCATCCCCGGACGGTCCACTTGCGCCGCACCAGGTCGCGGTGCCAGCGGAGCACCGTCTCCGGCACCACGAGGACCAGACTCCTGGACCAGCGCTGGCACCCGCCCGCCGTCAGGCGCTGCAGCTTCGCCACCAGCAGCGCAAGCGTGAGCCGCTCCCAACGCGATAGCCGCAGACGCGGCTGCCGACGCTCGAGCATACGGAGCTGGTGCCGCAACACCACGATCTCGAGATCCTTCGCGCCTTCGGACTGAGGCCGCGCCGTGAGCAGGTCAAGGATCACGGCCACCAGGGATGCCAACGCTGACCAGACCATCGCCCCTCCTCCCATGACACGCAGCGCCGCAAGGAGGATAGCGGTCGGCCCGATCCCGGTCAATGATGCTGGATGACAATTCCGCATAGTACAGGTGATCGCCCCGCCGCCGGGCGAGTACTTGACGGCATTCGTGAGGAGGTTCGCGAAGACCTGGCCGAGTCGCTGGCGGTCGACCAGCACGGGGAGCGCTTCGGCGGGGCCCTCGATGTGGACGGGCGGCCCCTCGGGCGGCAGGGCCTCGACGGCGGCGCGCGCTTCGTCCGTTAGATTGGCCACGGTCGGTCGCAAATCGAGCCGGTCAGCCCCGATCTGCGTCGTCAGCAGCAGGTCGCCGACGAGGCGGTCGAGTCGGTCGGCCTGCGCGATGATGGCGTCGACCGACCGGGCGCTGTACGTCTCGCGGCGGCGCATGAGCTGGGCGTTACCCCGGATCGTCACCAGCGGGTTCCGCAGCTCGTGGCTGGCCATCGCGAGGAATTCCTGCTGCAGGCGCTCGAGGGCGCGGCGCTCGCCGATGTCGCGGATGATCGCCGAGACCGCCCCGAGCTCGCCGAGCTCGCCGGGGTGGGGGGTCAGCCCGACCGAGACGTCGATCGCCCGGCCGCCCCGCGCGCAACTCGTCGGCGATCCGGGCCAGCTCCGCTGGCGCACCCGCCGGGGGCAGGAACTCGCGCAGGTTGCGGCCGATGCTGCCGCGCGCCGGCTGACCGAAGAGGCGCTCCGCGCCCGCATTCCAGGTCCGCACCACGCCCGCGGGGGTGGTGCGGACGATCGCGTCGCCGGCCGTGGTCACCACCGCCGCGAGCTCCTCCGCCTGGCGGCGCGCGAGCAGGAGTTCGCGCTCGTAGGCCCGCCGCTCGGTCGCGTCGAAGATGATGCTCGCGACGAGCGCGGGTTGCCCGTTGGCGTCGACCTGCTGGACCGCGTTCACCAGCACGGGCAGCGGTGCGCGACCCCGGCGCACGAGATCGAAGGCGACCTCCCGCACGCTGCCCCGGAGTCGCAGGAGCGGGGCGTACTGGTTCTCGTAGAAGATCCTGCCCGGGACGGTCAGGAGATCCTGGAAACGCACGGGGGCCAGGAGTTCTTCGCGCGTGTAGCCGGTCCAGGTGAGGAAGGTTTGGTTGACGCGGGCGACCGTGCCGTCGGGGCGGGTGAAGAGGTAGCCGCAGGGGGCATCCTCGTAGAGTTCGCTCAGGCTCGCCTCGAGCAGCCCTTCTTCCGGCCTGCCGCGTCTCTCTTTCATGGCGAGGTCACGCGCGCAAGAAGCGGCGCATGGCGGCGATCGTCTCCGCCGGCGCGCTGAGATGGGGACAATGCCCGGTGGTGTCCAGGAGGACCAGCTCGCTGTCCGGCAGGTGGCCCTGGACATACGCGCCGACCGCCGGCGGGGCGATCGCGTCCTCCCGGGACTGGAGGATGAGCGCGCGGGCGCGCACATGCGGGAGGTCGGCGCGATTGTCGGAGAGGAAGGTCACGGCGGCGAACTGCTTGGCGATGGCCGGATCGGTGCGGCAGAAGCTGTCGCCGAGCTCGGTGGCGAGTTCCGGCCGCTCGGGGTGGCCCATGATGGTGGGGGCCAGGCTGCGCGACCACCCGAGGTAGTTGCTGTCCTGGAATTCGAGGAGCCCGGCGATGTCCTCGCGGGTGAAGCCGCCGACGTAGCCGTCGTCATCGATGTAGCGCGGCGAGGGGTCGATGAGGATCAGGCGGTCGAACCGCGCGGGTTCCTTGATGGCGGCGAGCACCCCGATCATGGCGCTCACGGAATGGCCGACGAAGACGCCGTGGGTGATGTCGAGCGCGGCGCAGAGCTCCAGCAGGTCATCCGCGTAACCGTGGAGGCTGCTGTTGTGCTGGCCGTGTGCGCCGTTTTACCCGATCATCGATCCCCCGCGCAGCGGGGAGAAGTTTGGAGGAAAGTGACTTCTGGGTCGCCCACCCGACCTTGCGGCGAAAGCCGAGGGGGACAGCAGCATGGTGGGGAAGCGAGAGCGGTCAGAAGGTGCGTAGGGCCGGGACTCGCGAGACCCGCGCGCCATGGTGAAAGCCGGATTGCCTGAACCCCAGTCCCCCGTGATGCCGCACTCATCCCCCGCAGCGCATCTGAGGCGGGGCCGCCCGGATAACACGCCGAAACGGCCGACGTGTGCACCCTTCACCGGGCGAACGGTGCGGAAGGACCGCACGCAAGGGGACGGACGGGGCACCTACCGCGCGCTCGGACGTCGATGATCGTGGGAAGGCGGGATGGCCTACGGGGCGCGAGCCCTATGGTCACGGAGGTGCCGTCGTCGTCGTGGGCGTGACGACCCACCAGGGCGCGCGGGAAAGCCGCGCACAGGGCGAAGGGCACCAGGTGGGCGGCAGGAGAGCAGGGAGGGAGGCGTGATGCCGAGCGCCGACCTGCCCGACTGCGCGTCAGCTGGAGCGCCGTGTGCGGTGAAAGCCGCCAGCACGGTTCGGGGAGGGGCGGACGGAAAAGGGCTGCAAAGCACCTCGCCGGCCGCCTACTCCACTTACTCCATCCGCTGTGATTCGCTGGCAGTCCAGGCACACGAGTGCCAGGATCTAGCCGCGGATGGAGTAAACGGCCAGCACAGCCGCTATGCCCCGCCGCGTCCCAGGCCCGCCTGCCTCGGCCCCGTTGGAGGCCACTATCCGGCAGTTCGATGGCTGCTTCGCCAGCCTCGCACAGCGTCGCGCCTTCCGCGACTATCTGCACGGGCTGCTCTTGCCGCGCGAGCGCAACAAGACGCTGGCCGGCCTGGCAGGGACCGAGCCGGTGGGGTTGCCCCGTCGCTACGGCTCTTTCGCTCTTTCCGTGCAGCAGGATCGGGAATATGGCTACGGGACGCAAGAATGGGCGAAAGTCGCCTCCGGCCAGGCCGAAAGCGGCATTGTTCGGTCGTTGTTCCCTACTTTATGCACATTGCTGGCGAACTGCACGGCATTCGCGGAAGAGCCATGGTTCCGGATCAAGGCCAGCGCATAGCCTCAGCGACCGAAGTTCGAGTAGGGGTCGGCGGCGTCGCGCAGGCCGTCGCCGAGGAAATTGAAGGCCAGCACCGCGACGATCACCGGCACCGCCGGCAGCAGGAGCCAGGGGGTGATGGCGATCGCCTGGACGTTCTGCGCCTGCTGGAGCAATACGCCCCAGCTGAGGGCGGGGGGGCGCAGCCCCAGGCCGAGAAAGCTCAACGACGTTTCGCTGATGATCATCGCCGGGAGGGCGAGCGTGGTCACGGCGATGATGTGGCTGAGGAAACTCGGCAGCATGTGGCGGAAGATGATCCGCAGTTGCCCGCAGCCGATAACCTGCGCCGCCAGCACGAACTCCTCGTGCCGCAGGGAGAGGAAGCGCCCGCGCACCACCCGCGCGAGTTCGGTCCACGCGATTAGCGAGATGATGATGGTGATGGCGAAATAGACCCGGATCACGCTCCAGTCGCGCGGGAGGGCGGCGGCGAGTCCCATCCAGAGCGGGATCGTCGGGATCGAGCGGAGGATCTCGATGATCCGCTGGATGATCGTGTCGGCGGTGCCGCCGAAATACCCGGAGATGCCCCCCAGCATGACACCGAGGATCAGGCTGAACGTCACGCCGACCAATCCCACGGTCAGCGAGACGCGCGTCGCCCCGACGATCCGCGACCAGAGGTCGCGCCCTTGCACGTCCGTCCCGAGCACGAAGAGCGTCTGCTCCGCCGGAGCCCCGGACACGCCGAGCAGATGCCGATCGGTGGGGATGAGCCCGAATATCTCGTACTTGTACCCGCGCGCGAAAGGGACCACCGGCACCTTCTGCGCGGGATCCGGCACGTAGACGCGCTTAAATGTCTTCGGATCCCGCACCCCCGTCAGGGCATAGACGTGCGGGGCGAACCGACCACCATCGAAGAGATGGATCGCTTGTGGCGGCAGCAGCGACCGCTCCGCCTCGGACGCCAGCGGATCGGCATAGGCGAAGAAGTCGGCGAAGAGCACCACGAAGTAGAACAGCGCGACGAGCACGAGCGCGGCGAGCGCGACTCGATGCCGCCGGAATTTCCGCCACATCAACTGCGATTGGCTTTCCATCGCCGTGTGTCGTGTTAGCGGCGCGGCGGTGACTGTCGCCGACCCGGCGGGAAGCGTCTTAGCCATCTTCATCACCCTTCCGCTCGAATGCGCGGGTCGACCAACATCAGCAGAATATCCGAGATGAAGGTACCCACCACCGTCATCGCGCCGAGCAGGAGCACAATCGTCCCCGCGAGGAACATATCCTGCGCCAGTAGGGCGCGGAGCAAGAGCGGCCCCACCGTGGGTAGGCTGAGGACGAGCGAGACGATGATGCTGCCGGAAACCACATAAGGGAAGAGGTAGCCGATGGTGCTGACGAACGGATTGAGGGCGACGCGCACCGGGTGGCGCACGATTACCTGCCACTCGCTGAGCCCTTTGGCCCGCGCGGTGGTCACGTACGGCTTGCGGAGTTCGTCGAGCAGGTTCGCCCGCATCACGCGGATCACTTGCGCCGTGCCGCCCACCGCAAGGATCAGCGCGGGCAGCGGCAGATGTTTGAGTAGATCCGCTACCCGTGCCCCGTTCCAAGCGGCGTCCACGAATTGTGGCGAGAAGAGGCCGCCGATATTGGCGTTGAAGAGAGCGAAGCCGAGGTACATCAGCACCAGGGCGAGCAGGAAGTTCGGCACCGCCAATCCGAAGAAGCCGAGCAGTGTGAAGACATAGTCGAGCGCCGAGTACTGCCGCACGGCGGAGTAGACCCCGATCGGCAGGGCGATCAGCCAGGTGAACAAGACCGCCATCAGCGATAGGGCCACAGTGAGCAGCAACCGATCGCCGATCAGGCTCGACACGGGGCGCTGCCACTCTAGCGAGGTGCCGAAGTTGCCCCTGAGCACCAGGCTCATCCACTTGAAGTAGCGCACATAGGTCGGCTGGTCGAGGCCATACTGTGCGCGCAAATTCTGCGCCTCCTGCTGCGAGATCACCGCCCCCGATGCCTGCTGCTGCGCCACGTAGGTGCTGATGTAGTCGCCTGGGGGCAACTCGATGATAGCGAACGCCAGGACCGAGGTGGCGGCGAGTGTGAGCAGCGCCATCAAGGCGCGGCGCATCAAAAAGCGCAGCACGGTTCACCTCCTAACACTGCCGACCGTCGCAACGACGCCGACCGCCGGGCGGCGTCGAGGGCGCACGATCCGCGCACCCGGAAACGGCGATAAATCAGGACTTGAAGTAGAAGGTCATCGGTCGCGAGATGCTCGGATTCTTCACCACCGGGCTGTTGAACTGCCGTTCCGGCACATTTCCCATCGTGTTCTTCACGACGCGCACGCCCATCGAGGCAGCCGCCAGCCCGACCACGCCGATGCGATAGCATTCATCGGTGTTGATTTGCCAGACCTCCTTGGCGAGTTGGATCCGCTCCGCCTCGGGGACGCCGAACGCCTTGCGAAACTTCTCCATCATCTCCTTCAGGCGCGGCGGCGGTTCCAGGCCCTGCGCGCCGAAGGTCTGGAACCACTGGCCGTAGAGCGGCCCGCCCGCATTCGTGCCGCCCGTGGGGAAGAGATTGCCGGAGAAGAGGAAAACATTGTCGGTACCGTCGCCCGTCCAGACGAACATAATCGTCTCATTGGCGGCGTGTTGCTTCTCGCCGAGGCTGCGCTCGACCTCCTTGATCGTGAGGTCGATGCCGATCCGCTTCCACTGCTGCCCGATCACCTCCATGATTTGCGTGTAGGGGAGGAACTGCGCCCCGTAGGTGGTGATTTCGAGGCGCAGGCGCCCCTTGCCGTCGGAGCGCTGGCGCAGACCCTCGCCGTCTTTCTGCGTCAGCCCCGCCTTATCGAGCAGGGCATTCGCCTGGGCGACATCGTGCGTGTGCCAGCGGGTGCGAAATTCCGCGCCGGGGTTGTACTTGTTCGTCTCACCGGGGACCATCGAGCCGGGGGTGCCGGTGCCGAGCCAGAAGGTTTCGTTCAGCTGATCGCGATCGATCCCGAGCGAGAGGGCGCGTCGGAAGTCGGTGTTCCCGAACCACTTGCTGAGCTCGGGATCCTTGTCGTAGTTGAGGTTGAAGTAGATGCAAATGTCGCTGCCATAGTCGCCGGTGTCGAGATGCACCGTGTAGTTGCCGCGCTGCTGGTTCTCGACGAGGACGGGCAGCTTGCCGATGTCGAGGTGCCGCGCCTGGAGATCGTACTCGCCGGCGATGGCCCGCAGGTTCACGACCTCCAGGTTCTCCGCGAGGCTCATCTGCACGCGATCGATGTAGGGCAGCTGGTTGCCCTGCGTGTCGACCCAGATACTATAGGGGTTGCGCTCCAGCGTGAAGTTCGGCGTGTTGATCGGCGAGGTCACCTTCCAGGGGGAGACTACCGGCAGGTCGGGGTTCAGCGCCCAGTCGTTCTTCGCCTTGAAGAGGGTGACCCAGTTGTCGACCTTCGCCTCCGCCACCTTGCGATCCAGCTCATCCTTCGCGACATACTTGGGGTGGAACTGCTTCAGGTAGTGCGCGGGCGCATAGCCGCCATTACCGTTCAGCCCCTCGGCGGCCTGCCCGCCGAGGGCGGTGGTGCTGGCGAGGATGTCGGGCAGCAGATAGTAGGGTTCCGGGAAGACGAAGCGCACCGCCGTGGCGTCGACCTTCTCCAGCTTCCCGACCTTGCCATTGATCGTCATCACGAACGGCTTACTCGGCACCAGCTCGGCGTTGGAGAACATATCCTCATGCCAGAACATGAAGTCGTCCGCCGTGAATGGCTGGCCGTCACTCCACTTCATCCCGCGCCGCAACTGCAGCGTGAGGGTACGCCCGCCGTCGCCCACCTCGTAGGAGCGCGCGATATTCGGCACGATCTTCTCGCCGGTATAGTCCCAGTAGAGCGGCGCGTCGGTGCCGGAGGCGACGCGCCAACCACCGAATTTATCGCCGGGGCCGGTGAAGCCGCGGCGCCAGGTGCCGCCGTACTTGCCGACCTCGCGCAGCGGCTTGAGCACCAGTGGATCCTGGCCGACCCGCTCCGCCACGGGCGGGAGCTTGCCCGCCTTCACCTGCTCCGCCAGTTGCGGCGCCTCGCTGAACGTCTTGGGGTATTGCGCGGTATCGGTGATGACGGTCGCTCCCTCCAACTTGCCGATCAGCGAGGCACCGATCTTGTCACCCCCCCCCGGTTTGGCTGAACCCGCCGGGGAGGGCGCGGCACTCGCGCCGCGCCCGGCAGTCGCGCCGACGCTCGCCGCCGGGGTCTGGCCCGCCGCTGCGGTCGGCCCCCCCGCGCTGCCGGTCGGTGTCGCGACCGTCCCCTGCCCGCCGCAGGCCGCGAGGAGGTTCAGCCCGACTATCGAGCCTAACCCCACCACGCTCGTCCGCAAGAATGCTCGCCGTGAGATCCGCAGTTCGCTCATCGACTTCCTCCTCACCCGTACCCACAACGCCCATCCCTCACCGCTTCTCGCCGACCGCCCGACCGCCCGGCACGCGCACCGTCATCCGTTCGAGCGGAGGGCCACCCCTTTGAACGCGCGGGTCGTCTCGGTCAGGGCGGTCTCCACCGGGAGCCGCTCCATGCTGCTCGCCCCGACAAATCCCACGGCGTCGCACCGCGCCAGCACGAATGCCGCGTCATCCGGCGTGGCGATCGGGCCGCCGTGGCAGAGCAGCAGCGCCTCCCGGTCGATCGCCCACGCCGCCTCGCCGATCGCCTGCACCGCCGCCGGCGCATCCTCCAGCCGCATCGCGTCGCCCGTCGCGAGCCCGATGCTCCCGCCGACCGTCAGCCCCATGTGGGCGATGAGCGCGTCCGCGCCCACCGCCGCCATCGCCGTCGCCTCGTCGGGGTTGAAGACGTAGACGGCGGTGAAGAAACCCCGCTCGTGCGCGAGGCGGATCAGGTCCACCTCCTTGCCGAAGCCCATGTTCGTGCGCTCCAACTCCAGGCGGAAGCGCCCGTCGATCAGCCCGACGGTGGGGAAGTTGTTGATCCCGGAGAAGCCGAGCGCGTCGAGTTCGCGCAGCAGATAGTCCATCTGCCGCAACGGGTCGGTCCCCATCACCCCGGCGATGACCGGCACCTCGCGCACGACCGGCAGCACCTCGCGCTCGCCCATCTCCTTGACGATGGCGTTCGCGTCGCCGAAGGCCAGCATCCCGGCCAGGCTGCCGTGTCCCGCCATGCGGAACCGACCGCTGTTGTAGATGATGATCAGGTCGGCCCCGCCCGCCTCGGCGAACTTCGCGGAGATCCCCGTCCCCGCCCCCGCCCCGACGACCGGCTTGCCCGCCGCCACCTGCGTTCGCAATCGCTCGATCACCTGCGCCCGCGTATATCGCATCGCCCCTCCGCCGTGGTTCCGGGGTAGCGCGCAACGGGCCGGGATACCTGGGCCGCAGGGGGACCCCTCCCCTTCCCCGCCGCGCCGGTCTCCGCGCGCGTCGCCATGCCGCGCGGCGCTAGTGCGCCGCGCCGAGATAGCCGAGTAGCTGCCGCGCCGTCGCCTCGGCGAAGGCAGGATCGTTGATGTTCAGGTCGAGTTCCACTACGGGGATGTCCGGGCGGAGGGTGGCCTTGATCGCCCCGTAGAGGGCGGCGTCCGCCTCGGGCCACCAGAACTCGCCGCCGGGACTATCGAGTTGCGAGACGCCGCGCAGCGGCAGGAAGACCGTAACCGGGGCGGTGCTCAGGTTCACCTTCTCGGCCAGGATGCGGCCGAGCTCGGCGTTCTCGTCCGGGTCGGTGCGCATCAACGTGACGGTCGGGTTCCAGCGGTAGAGGCGGCGATCGGCATAGCGCGCCGGCACCGTTTCCGGCCCGCCGAAATTCACCATGTCGAGGCAGCCGGGGGCGACGACCTGCGGCACGCCCGCCCGCGCCGCCGCCTCCAGCCGGGTCGGCCCCGCCGCGAAGACGCCGCCCGCCAACTCGTCCGCCCATTCGGTGGTGGTCACGTCGTACACGCCGGCGATGAAGCCATCCGCGACGAGCGACTCCAGCGTCTGCCCGCCCGCCCCCGTGGCGTGGAAAACGAGGACCTCGTAACCCGCCCCCTCCATGATCTGCCGTCCCGCGTCGACCAGCGCCGTGGTGTTCCCGAACATGCTGGCGGCGATTAGGGGGCGGGGCGTGTGGGCGGGCGGCTCGGATTCCACCATGCCGACGATGGCCCCGGCGGCATTCGCGAAGATCCGGGTGGAGATACCGTTCAATCCCGCCACATCGACCACAGAGTACATCATTGTGATGTCTTTCGTGCCGACATAGGGCCGGGTATCCCCGGCGGCCACGGTGGAGACGATCAGCTTCGGGACGCCGATAGGCAGGGCGCGCATCGCGCTCGCGGCGATCGTCGTCCCCGCCGTGCCGCCCAGGCCGATGATCCCGTCGAGCCGCCCGGCGGCGTGCAACTCCGCCGCGACGATGGCGGCTCCCCGCGTCATCGCCGCCATCGCGCGCCCCTTATCCGTCGTGCGACGCAACTCCGCGAGCTCGTCACCGCCCGCCCGCGCCACGCGGTCGCTGTCGACATCGGCGGGGATACCTGGCGTGCCCAGCACCCCGATGTCGATGACGACGGTCGTGTGCCCGCGACGCGCGATGGCGTCGCGGAGGTAGCGCGCCTCCTCACCCTTCGTATCCAGCGCCGCGATGATCGCCACGGTCTTTGCCATCGCCAATCCCCCCTCGCGCACGATGTTTGGTGTCGGTTCAGTGGCGACCGCCGCTCACTCCTGACCCTCTTCGCGCATCACCACGCGCCGATCGCTCGTCGGGTACGCCACCACCATCCGGGCGGTGACGTCCCCGGTGTTGCGGGCATCGTGCTCCACGCCCTGCGGGATGTGGATCGCCATGCCGGGGAGGAGCTGGTAGCTCTCCTCGCCGAGGCTGTGCTGCAACTCGCCTTCCAGGAGGAGCAGTACCTCGTCGCTATTCGGGTGCAGGTGACGCGGGTTCTTCGCCCCCGGTTCGATCCGCACGTAGCCGAACGTTTGCTGCGCGTCCGCGAAGATCTGCCCGTCGCAGAGCCACTGGATGCTGCCCCAACCGAAGGGGCTGGCGTTGCCCTCGTCTACCGAGACGACACGCCAGACACGCGCCAGCTCCCCCACCCCATCCGCCTCGAAACTGTCGCCATCGGGCTGTGTCCCGCTCATCTGTCCTCCTCGAAGTCGCGCGCGACCTCCGCCAGGTAGCTCCGCAGCGTCGCCGCGTGGCGCGGCAGGGCGTCGTCGGGTGCCGCCAGTTCCGGGTGCCACATCCGCTCCCAATCGAGCGCGACAACGCCGTCGTAGCTTCGCGCCGCGAGTCGCGCGAGCATCGCGCGCACCGGCAGTTCACCCTCACCGAGGGTCACGAGTTCCCACCCCTCGCCCATCCGTCTGGCATCTTTCACATGCGTGTGCCGCACCCGCGACCCGATGGCGCGGTCGGTTTCCTCCACGGTCTCACCCATGCGACAAGGGTGATGGACATCCCAAAGCGCGGCAAACCCGTCATCCGGCACCCGGTCCAGCAGGGCGGCGACGTGCGCGCTCGGCGAGAAGCCGTCGTGCGTCTCCAGCACCAGGGTCGTGCCGAGCGCCCGCGCCCGCGTGGCCAGCCGCGCCAGGCTCTCCGCCATGTAGTCGAATACCGCGCCGGGCTCCGCATCGGGGGGCAATTCCCCGCCGAACGTCTTCACGAGCGGACACCCGAGCTCGTGCGCCAGTTCCAGGGCGCGGGCGATCTGTGCCTCTTGCGCCCGGCGCTCGGCCGCCTCCGCCATGCTCAGTCGCCCCCAACTATTCAGGCAGGCGAGCGGCACCCCCGCGAACGCGCGGCGATAGCGCGCGAGACCGGGGCCGAGGATGTCCGGGGTCAACCGTTCCCCCTCCAGCGCGTACAGTTCCACGGCGTCGTACCCGTGGCGGCGCGCGGCGTCCGCCGCTTCCTCGGGGGTGTACTCCGGGCAGGCGATCGTGGAGAAGGCGAGGCGCATCATGCGTCATCCCCCGCGCCATCCCGCACGGATACCACCTTCCCCGATGCGGCGGCGTCGCGGATCGCCTCGAAGAGGAGCATCGTGCGATACGAGGAACGGATGGAGGACTCCGGCTCGCACCCCGATTGCACGGCGGCGATGAAGGCGGCGAGCTCGGGCTGGAATCCCGTCTCCACCAGCGAGTCGCCCCGCGCCGTGGAGAAGGAGGGGCGGTGCCACTCCGCGACGGTGTCGCCGCTGTAGCGCAGATACTCCACCGAATTGTCCACCTGGAGGAACTGCCCCGGTTGCCCGGTGAGTTCGACTTTCTCGGTCGGCACGGCCCAGGCCCGCGTCGCGCTCAGCGCCAGCACGCCGAGGGCCCCGTTGCGGAAGCCCAGGTTCACCGTGTAGGTCAGCCCGTCGTGCGTGCGGGCATAGACCTCCGCCACCTCCCCCGCGAGATAGCGCGCCAGATCGATGATGTGCACGCAGAAATCGAGCAGGAACTGGCTGCGCGGGTCGGCGGGATCGTTGGTGTAGGTCGGCCCGCAACTGTAATCGATACTCAGCAGCGATGGCGGCCCGAATGTCGCGCTCTCCGCCGCCGCCTTCGCCTTGCGGTAGGCGGGGGCGAATCGCTTCTTGAAGCCGGTCATGCAGAGCTTGCCGGTGCGGCGGCTGACGCGCCACATCTCCCGTGCGGCGGCGGCATCCAGGGCCGGCGGCTTCTCGGTGTAGACCGGCAAGCCCGCCTCCATCGCCGCCACGGCGAGCCGCGCATGTCCCTCCGGTCCGACGCAGACCAGCACCGCGTCGAGCGACTCGTGCGCCAGCATCCGCTCGTGATCGGTGTAGACCACCTTGCCGCCGAAGCGGGCGGCGTTGTGCTCCGCCCGGTCCCGATCGAGATCGCACACCGCCGCGAGAGTGATCGGCAGCGTGTGCAGGCAGGGGTACAGGCGCGACGACGCTAGGCGACCCGCCCCGATGATGCCGATCCGCAGCCCTTCCATCCTTACCTCCTCCGCTTAACCCCGCGCATCGGCGGGTGAGGGGAACTGGCCGTGCATGTCCATAAACTTCAGGAAACTATCCCCGCGCACCGACGGGCGTGGGACACTCCGCCGCCACATCCGCCACTACGGCACGGCGGACGCTCTCGATATGTTCCGCCATCAGCGCGGCGGCGCGCTCGGGATCGCGCGCCTCCAGGGCGGCGAGTACCTGCGGGCGCTGGAGCGCGGTCTGCGCCACCACCTCCGGGTTGCGATTGGCGAGGGTGCGGATGATGCGGACCTGCAAGTCCAGCCGTTTGAGGCACTCGATCAAGGTGACATTATCACTGTAGCGCGCGATCGTCTCGTGGAAGAGGCGGTCGGACTCGCCATACTCGTCGAGATCGCCGTCGAGCAGCGCCCGGTTGATCCGGTCGAGGATGCCGCGCAGCGTGTCGATCCGCTCTGCGGTGAGCCGGGCCGTAGCCAGCCGGATCGCCGTCTCCTCGAGCGAGCGGCGCACGGTGTACAGATCCTCTACCTCCTTGGTCGTGAACGAGCGCACGAAATTCCCCTGGTAGGGTCGGTACTGGACCAACCCCTCTGTGATCAGGCGGCTGATCGCCTCCCGCAGCGGTGTGCGGCTCACCCCGAGTTCGAGGGCCAGCGACTTCTCGTCCAGGCGCTCACTCGGGGCGAGGCGGCCGGTGATGATCCGCTGGCGCAGTTCCTGGCAGACCCGCTCGGTGAGCGGCATGTGTCCGAGACGTTCCATATTCTCCGCATCTCGCGTAGTGATTCGACTCTTGCCATCCTGTAACGATCAATCTACAATATACAATATGCAATGTCAAGCGAGATTCGCGACGCGTGGAGCACAGAGGTCGCGCGAATCGATCGTGATGACCCATGCCGGTGAGCACGGGCCGTCATGGGGAGGAGGGTCGGATGGTTCGGCAGCGGCAGCGGCGTCCTGCAGCGGCACGGGATTGGCGGACCGAGCCGGGGACGGTGGCCTACGCCTACGAGGCACCGGATCGGGTGCGCGTCGGCTTCATCGGGTGCGGGGTCCACGCCTATCGCAACGTCTATCCCGCGTTCCGGTACGCGCCGGTGGAGTTGGTGGCGGTGGCGGATTTGCAGGAGGACCGCGCGGTCGCCTTCGCGCGGGAGTTTGGGGCGCGGCGCTCCTACACCGACTATCGCGAGATGCTGGCGCACGAAGAACTCGACTGCGTCTTCGTCGTCACCAACTACGACGCGCAGGGCCACCCGCGCTACCCCGGCATCGCGATCGACGCGCTACGCGCCGGGTGCCACGCCTGGATCGAGAAGCCCCCCGCGATGAGCCTCGCGCAGGTCGAGGAGATGATGGCGGTCGAGCGCGAGACCGGGAAATTCGTGCAGGTCGGCTTCAAGAAAATGTTCGTGCCGAGCTACGAGAAGGCGCACGAGATCAGCAGTCGTCCGGAGTTCGGCGGCGTGAACCAACTCACCGTGCGCTATCCGCAGGCGCTCCCGCCCCCCGCATCGCGCTACAATCTCGCCGACGAACCACTCGCCGTGAGCTTCCTCGACCACCTGTTCCACCCGATGGCGATCGTGCAGCTCATCGGCGGCGATGCTACATCGATGAGCTACCTCTGGGAGCCGCAGTCCGGCGGGATGATCGCCTCGTTCACGCTCGCCGGGGGTGGCATCGCCAGCCTCCACAGCAGCGGCGGGCAAGCGCCCAACGCCCCTCGGGAACATGTCGAGGTCGTCGGGAAGGGGGCGCACCTCGTTATCGAGAACGGGATCCGGCTCACCTACTATCGCCCCGCGCGCGGGCTCCTGTACGGTCGGGCGGCGAGCTTCATTACCCCTGACGACGAGGCCCCTTTGCACTGGGAGCCCGAGTTCTCGCTCGGTGTACTCTACAACGACAACGCCTTCCTGCTCGGCTACGTGCCGGAAATTCGCGCCTTCTGCGCCAGCGTGCAAACGGATGAACCGCCCGCCAAGGCCGGCCTGCGAGACACCTGGAGTATGATGCAAGTCTACGAGGCGTTCCGCGCCCCGTCCGGCACGGTGGTGCCGCTCTGCCCGGCACCCGCGTAGCCCCCTCGCGCGCCAGGGCGGTGCTGCCACCGCGCCGGGCGCACGAGCCAACAGTTGACGACGTTACGCACGAGCGATAGCGTACGATGCGGGTTTTACGATCGTGCGAGGGGGTGATCGCCGATGCAAAAGTTGCACGCTGGGGCAATCACGGTGAGCGGGCCCGGTGCGCTGCTCGACTGCGACGTCCATATCACCGTCCCGTCAGTCGAGGCGCTGTTCCCGTATCTGCCGCCATACTGGGTCGAGCACGTCAGGCAATCGGTCTTCAAAGGCGCGGGCGCGACCTATTATCCGCCCAAGTCGCCGGTCGCCGCGCGGCCCGGCAGCGTACCGGGGGACGGCCCGGCGGGATCGCGCCTCGCCTTGCTGCGCGAGCAGGCTCTCGATCCGCTCGGCATCGAGACGGCGATCGCCAGTTGCCTCTACGCCATCGACAGCCTGCACAACCCGGAGGCGGCGGTCGCCTTCGCCAGCGCGGTCAACGACTGGCAGATCGCCGAGTGGCTCGACCAGGAGCCGCGTCTGCGCGGCTCGCTCGTCGTCCCGAGCCAGTTGCCGCAGTTGGCCGCGCGCGAGATCGACCGCGTCGGCGATCATCCCGGCTTCGTCCAGGTTCTCCTCCCGGCGCGCTCCGAGCACCCCTATGGCAGCCGCCTCTTCCACCCGCTGTGGGAGGCGATCGCGCGGCGCGATCTCGTCGCGGGGATCCACTTCGGTGGCGCGCCCGGCAATCCGCCGTTCCCCTCCGGCTGGCCCTCATACTATTTCGAGGAATATGCCGGGATGGCCCAGGTCTTCCAATCGCAACTCACCAGCATCGTCAGCGAGGGGATCCTCGACCTCTTCCCGTCGACCCGGATCGCCCTGTTGGAGAGCGGCTTCACCTGGCTGCCCGCCTTCCTCTGGCGGTTCGACAAGGAGTGGCGCAACCTGCGCCAGCTCGTCCCCTGGGTCAAACGCGCGCCGTCGGCCTATATCCGCGAGCATGTCCGACTGACCGTCCAGCCGCTCGATCTGCCGCCGACCGGGCCGGAAACCCTGGAGATCATCGCGCAACTCGATGCCGATGACATCCTCCTCTACGGGAGCGACTATCCGCACCGGCACACCGCCGATCCGCTCCAGGAGTTCCTGCCGCTCCTGTCGTCCGAACTCGCCCGGAAGATCCGCAGCGAGAATGCCCGCACACTCTACCGGTTGCCCGCGCTCCCGGCCTGAGCCGCCAGATCACGGCGGAGGAGGTTTCCCCGATGGCGATGACATTGACACGATCAACCGTGCAGGCCCGCACGAAGCCGACAATCATCGATTGCGATATCCACAACGAGCTCGACTCGGAGCGCGACCTCTACCCCTATCTCTCGAAACGCTGGCTCGACCATCTGCAGACCTACGGGATGCGCGGGCCATCCGGGGCGACCTACCCGCGCTTCCTCAACCGGCGCAACGACGCCCACCCGCCGTCCGGGCGCGAACCCGGCTCCGATCCGGCCTTCACGTCGCGGCAATTGCTCGACGAGTGGAACGTCGCCTACGGGATCCTCAACCCGCTGACCGGGGCGGGGGCGCAACTCAACCCGGAGTTCGACGCGGCGCTGGCGACCGCCGTTAACGACTGGCAGGTCGCCGAATGGCTCGACCCGGAGCCGCGCCTGCGCGCCTCGCTCATCGTCCCGTTCGAGCACGCCGACCTCGCCGTCGCCGAGATCGAGCGCCGCGCCACCGATTCCCGCTTCGTCCAGGTGCAGTTCAGCGGTCGCCTGCGCGAGCCGATGGGTCGCCGCAAATATTGGCCGATCTACGCCGCCTGCGAGCGCCACGGCCTGACGGTGATGTCGCACGCCTTCGGCTCCGGCGGGCAACCGATCACCGGCGCGGGTTGGCCCTCCTATTACATCGAGGATCACGTCGGCCCGGCGCAATCGATGCAGGCGAACCTGATCAGCCTCGTGGTGGAGGGGGTCTTCGAGCGCTTCCCCAGCCTGCGCGTCGTCTCCGCCGAGAACGGCTTCGGCTGGGCACCATCCCTCGCCTGGCGGCTCGACAACACCTATGCGCTCCTGGGCGGCGAGGTGCCACATCTGCGCCGCAAGCCGTCCGAGTACTTGCGCGAACACGTCTGGTACTGCACCCAGCCGGTCGAGGAGCCGAAGCACCCGCAAGACTTGCTGCACCTGATCGCGCAGATCGGGGCCGACCGCCTCATCTTCGCCAGCGACTACGCCCACTGGGACTGGGATGCCCCCGACGCGGTCCTGCCGTCGCGCCTCCCGGACGAGATCAAACGCAAGATCTTCTACGAGAATGCGCGCGACCTCTACCGGCTCCCCGACCCGACCGTGTGAGGGTAGTATGAGGCGATAATGGTGCGCTATATCGTGGCGGAGGCGGGCGAGATCGCGCCCGGCGAGCGGAAGATGTCGAGGTTGTCGGGCGTTCGATCGGGATCTTCAACCTGGGCGGCGAATACTTCGCCCTCCGCAATCGCTCGTAGCGTGCGGAAAGTGCATCCGCAGCAGGTGCCTCAGCCTACGCCGCCTCCCGATAGTAGTCGTGGAGCAGGCCGCCGAGCCGCTCGCGGCGGCGCACCGGACCGTCCCGCACGGGTGGAGGAAGCGCGACCGGGCAGCGCTGCTCGAGGCCCTGGTGTGGCCGGGCGTGGTTGTAGAAGGCGACGTACTCCGTCAGCACCCGGCGCAGATGCGCCTCGCCGGCGATGAGGAGGTGGTCGAGGCACTCCGCGCGGACCGAGCGGACCCAGCGCTCCGCGTACGCATTGGCATTCGGGGCGCGGTAGGGGGTGCGCACCACCGCAACCCCCTCGGACGCGAAGACAGTGTCGAACGCGGGCGGGAACTTGGCGTCGCGATCGTGGATGAGGAACCGGGGGGCCGCGCCCGCCTCCTGCAGGGTCCAGGCGAGCTGCCGCGCCTGCTGGGTCACCCACGCCGCAGTCGGGTGGGCGATGCAGCCCGCGAGATGCACGCGGCGGGTGCCGATGTCGATGAAAAACAAGACGGTGATCATCTTGAGGAACAGCGTCTCAATGGTGAAGAAGTCGCATGCCAGCACGGCATCGTGGTGCTGGGCGAGGAACTGCCGCCAGGTGCTACCCCCCTGGCCTCGCTGCGGTGCCGGCGGCTGTGCTGGCCGTTTACTCCATCCGAGCTTAGATCCTGGCACTCTCCCAACCAGACTGCTAGAAAATCAGGCT
>JAABUN010004531.1_pt1 | contig 18755 bp, 16 predicted proteins | sample 5559311 | NCBI WGS metagenome assembly JAABUN01 (sample SAMN10711877, study PRJNA513370) | rock metagenome | isolation source: Antarctica rocks | place: Antarctica: Victoria Land, Siegfried Peak sud | reverse complement strand
AGTCAAGGACGGGGAGTCGCTGGCACGTCAGACCGGGCTGCTCGACGCCCGCGGACGTCCGGTGCGCGGGCTGCCGCCCCAGGTGGTGTCGGGGGCGGTCTGCGACGCCGAGGCCGCCTGGCGTGGGGCCTTTCTGGCACACGGTTCCCTGACCGAGCCGGGCCGGTCCTCGGCGCTGGAGGTCACCTGCCCCGGACCGGAGGCGGCCCTGGCCCTGGTAGGGGCAGCGCGCCGGGTGGGCATCTCGGCCAAGGCGCGTGAGGTGCGCGGGGTCGACCGCGTGGTCCTGCGCGACGGGGACGCCATCGGCGCCATGCTCACCCGCCTGGGCGCGCACGACGCGGTCATGGTCTGGGAGGAGCGCCGGATGCGCCGCGAGGTGCGGGCCACCGCCAACCGGCTGGCCAACTTCGACGACGCCAACCTGCGCCGCTCGGCCCGTGCCGCGGTGGCTGCCGGTGCGCGGGTGGAGCGGGCCCTGGAGATCCTGGGCGCGGACATCCCCGACCACCTGCGCGTCGCCGGCCAGCTGAGGCTGCAGCACAAGCAGGCATCGTTGGAGGAGCTCGGCCAGATGGCGGACCCGCCGATGACCAAGGACGCCGTGGCCGGACGCATCCGTCGCCTGCTCGCCATGGCTGACCGCAAGGCGAGCGGTCTCGGCGTGCCGGGCACCGACGCCAATCTCACCGCGGACATGCTCGAGGCCTGAGCAGCCGACAGGGGCACGCCTCGATCTCCACTAGGGTCGGGAGCGACCTGATACCACCGCCGGTCCGCAGACCGGCCACTGCTGAGGAGCTACCTCGTGACCGTTCGCGTGGGCATCAACGGATTCGGCCGCATCGGCCGCAACTTCTTCCGCGCCGTGCAGGCCTCCGGCGCCGACATCGAGATCGTCGGTGTCAACGACCTGACCGACAACAAGACGCTGGCGCACCTGCTGAAGTACGACTCGATCCTGGGCCGGCTGGCCGGTGAGGTCTCCTCGGGCCAGGACGAGATCACCGTCGACGGGCACAGCTTCAAGGCGCTCGCCGAGCGTGACCCGTCAGCGCTGAAGTGGGGCGACCTGGGCGCCGACGTCGTGATCGAGTCCACCGGTTTCTTCACCGACGCCACCAAGGCGCGCGCGCACGTCGACGGCGGCGCCAAGAAGGTGATCATCTCGGCCCCGGCCAAGAACGAGGACCTGACCGTGGTGATGGGCGTCAACCACGAGCTCTACGACGCGTCGGCGCACACCATCATCTCGAACGCCTCCTGCACCACGAACTGCCTGGCGCCGATGGCCAAGGCCATCCACGACGCCTTCACCATCGAGCGCGGTCTGATGACCACGATCCATGCCTACACCCAGGACCAGAACCTGCAGGACGGCCCCCACAGCGACCTGCGCCGGGCCCGCGCCGCCGCGCTCAACATCGTGCCGACCTCGACCGGCGCTGCCAAGGCGATCGGCCTGGTGCTGCCCGAGCTCAAGGGCAAGCTGGACGGCTTCGCGCTCCGGGTGCCGATCCCCACCGGCTCGGCCACGGACTTGACGGTCGTCGTAGGCCGCGAGACCACCGCCGAGGAGGTCAACGCCACCGTCAAGGCCGCCGCGGAGGGGGCGCTCAAGGGCTATTTGCGCTACACCGAGGACCCGATCGTGTCCTCCGACATCGTGACCGACCCGGCCTCGTGCATCTTCGACTCCGGCCTCACGAAGGTGAGCGGCAGCCAGGTCAAGGTCGTCGGCTGGTACGACAACGAGTGGGGCTACTCCAACCGCCTGGTGGACCTGGTCGCCCTGGTCGGCCGCGACCTGTGAGCCTGCCCGACATCGGCTCGCTGGGGGAGCTGTCGGGCCGGCACGTGCTGGTCCGCAGCGATCTGAACGTCCCGCTGGAGGGCACCACGATCACTGACGACGGCCGCATCCGCGCGTCCGTGCCGACGTGGCAGCAGCTGCTGGATGCGGGCGCCCGGGTCGTGGTCTGCGCTCACCTGGGTCGCCCCAAGGGCGTGCCGGAAGAACGGTTCTCGCTGGCGCCCGTCGCCGAGCGCGTCCGTCAGCTGCTTCTCGGGGTGACGGTGACCTTTGCCAGCGACACGGTCGGGGAGTCCGCGCGAGGTGCTGTCGAGCAGCTGCAGGACGGCGGCCTGGTGCTGCTGGAGAACCTGCGCTTCAACCCGGGCGAGACCAGCAAGGACGACGCCGAACGGGGTGCCTTCGCCGACCAGCTCGTTGCCCTGGTCGGCGCCCAGGGCGCCTATGTGAGCGACGGTTTCGGAGCGGTGCACCGTCGGCACGCGTCGGTGGTCGACGTCGCCGAGCGGCTGCCGCACGCCGCCGGCCGGCTGGTCCAGGCCGAGGTCGCCGTGCTGCGCAGGCTGACCGCGGAGCCGGCACGTCCCTACGCCGTGGTGCTGGGTGGTTCGAAGGTCTCCGACAAGCTGGGCGTCATCGACCACCTGCTCGAGCGGGCAGACCGCATCCTCGTCGGTGGCGGCATGGTGTTCACGTTCCTCGCCGCGCAGGGGCACGAGGTGGGCGGCAGCCTGCTGGAGAGCGACCAGCTGGACACCGTCCGGGGCTATCTTGACCGCGCCGTCGACAAGGGCGTGGAGATCGTGCTCCCGGTCGACGTGGTGGCTGCCACCGCGTTCGCCGCCGACGCCGAGCACGGTGTCTTCCCGGCGCAGGAGATGCCCGCCGACCGGATGGGGCTGGACATCGGCCCGGCGTCCGCAGAGCTGTTCGCTGCCCGCCTCGCGGACGCCAGGACGGTCTTCTGGAACGGACCCATGGGGGTCTTCGAGATGGAGCCCTACAGCCACGGCACCTCCGCGGTCGCGCAGGCGCTGGTGGAGTCCCAGGCCTTCAGCGTCGTCGGTGGCGGCGACTCGGCCGCTGCGGTGCGCACGCTGGGCTTCGCGGAAGAGTCCTTCGGTCACATCTCCACCGGTGGTGGAGCGAGCCTGGAGTACCTGGAGGGCAAGACGTTGCCCGGACTGATCGCCCTGGAGGGTTGACGTGAGCAGCAGGACAGCGAGCAGAGCAGGCCGCACGCCGTTGATGGCGGGCAACTGGAAGATGAACCAGGACCACCTGCAGGCCACCCACCTGCTGCAGAAGCTCGCGTGGACGCTCGAGGACGCCAGGCACGACCCCGAGGCCGTCGAGGTCGTGGTGCTTCCCCCGTTCACCGACCTGCGCTCGGTGCAGACCCTGATCGACGGCGACGGGCTGAGCCTGCGCTACGGCGCGCAGGACGTGTCCGCGCACGACTCGGGGGCGTACACGGGCGAGATCTCCGGCGCGATGCTCGCCCGGCTGGGCTGCTCCTACGTCACGGTCGGGCACAGCGAACGGCGCGAGCACCACCACGAGGACGACGCCAGGGTCGCCGCCAAGGCGCAGGCGGCCTTCCGGCACGCGCTGGTGCCGATCGTGTGCGTGGGGGAGGGCCTGGACGTCCGTCGGGCCGGGAACCACGTCGAGCACACGCTGTCCCAGGTGGAGGGCTCGCTGGCCGGGCTCACCCCCGAGCAGCTGCTGACCGTCGTCGTCGCGTACGAGCCGGTGTGGGCGATCGGCACCGGTGAGGTGGCCACGCCGGACGACGCCCAGGAGGTCTGCGCGGCGGTGCGCTCGCGGCTGGCGGAGCTACACGGCCAGCAGGTTGCGAACGCGGTCCGGGTGCTCTACGGCGGCTCGGTGAAGTCGGGCAACGTCGCCTCGATCATGGCCCAGCCCGATGTGGACGGCGCTCTCGTCGGCGGCGCCAGCCTGGACCCAGGTGACTTCGCGGCGATCTGCCGGTACCAGCAGCACCAGGTCGGCCTGTAAACTCACGTGTCGCGTACCCTGACGGAAGCTCGCGCCCTCGACCCGCACCATGGACAGGATCATTGAACTGTGAATGCTCTGCGCATCACCCTGCAGGTCATGCTGGGACTGACCAGCCTCTTCCTGACGCTCCTGGTCCTGCTGCACAAGGGCAAGGGCGGGGGGCTCTCCGACATGTTCGGCGGCGGCATGTCGTCGGGCGCAGGGAGCTCAGGGGTGGCCGAGCGCAACCTCAACCGCATCACCATCGCGGTGTCCTTGCTGTGGACCGCGGTGATCGTGCTGCTCAGCGTGCTCGAGCGGTTCATCCCCTCTGACTAGGGCGTCCCGCCCGAGCAAGGCAGTAGCGCCACCCCGGGGTGGCGGCAACGCGGGCCAGGGTCCGCCACAACGACAGGAGAACCAGCGTGGCAGGTGGAAACGCGATCCGGGGAAGCCGGGTCGGCGCGGGTCCGATGGGCGAGGCCGAGCGTGGGGATGCGGCCCCTCGGGTCCGCATCTCCTACTGGTGCGCGCACGGCCACCAGACGCAGCCCAGCTTCGCGCAGGACCCGCAGTCCGCGCCCCCGGAGTTCTGGGACTGTCCGCGGTGCGGCTTCCCGGCCGGTCAGGACAAGGACAACCCGCCGCGGCCGACGCGCAACGAGCCCTACAAGACCCACCTCGCCTACGTGAAGGAACGGCGCAGCGACGCCGACGGCGAGGCCATCCTTGAAGAGGCGCTGGAGACCCTGCGGGCCAAGCGCATCGTGCGCTGACGCCGGAAGCAGGGCAGCACAGTCGATAGGCGAAAGGTCCGGTGTCCCACAGACACCGGACCTTCGGCTATGGACGGCAGAGGCGAAAGCTCGACGGCTAGGGGCTGGCCAGCCGCGCCAGGCCCGACGGTATCCGTGCGGCCGCGGCCCGGTCGAGCAGCCAACGGGTGGCGTGCCTTCCTCGGGCCCCGGCCGCCGGGACCTGGACCGGGCCGGCGTCGGACATGCTCATCGTCACTGCTGGCGCCTTGTCCTGGCCAGAGACCACGAACCACACCTCGGACGCCTGGTTGATCGCCGGCATCGTCAGCGTGATGCGCAGCGGCGGCGGCTTGGGGGAGCCGTGCACACCGACCACGGTCCGCTCCTGCTCGTACAGGGCGGGCTGGCCGGGGAACAGCGAGGCGACGTGCGCGTCCGGACCCAGCCCGAGCAGCAGGACGTCGAAGTGCGGGACGCCAGTGCGGTTGGCGGCGCCGGCGTGGGCCGCGAGCTCGTCGGCGTAGCGGGCCGCCGCAGCGTCCACGTCGGCACCGTCCAAACCGTCGGAGGGCGGCATGGCGTGCACGTGGTCGGGATCGACCCGGACGTGGTCCAGCAGCGCCGCCCGCGCCTGCGTCTCGTTGCGCTCAGGGTCGCCTGAGGGCAAGAACCGCTCGTCGCCCCACCACAGATGCACCGCCTGCCAGTCCACCGCATGGCGCGCAGGGCTCGAGCGAAGGGCCTGCAGCACCGCGATCCCGATGGTGCCCCCGGTCAGCACCAGATGAGCACCGCCACGCGCACTCTGGGCGTCCACCAGGTGGGTCACCAGACGGGCCGCCGCCGCGTCGGCCAGCACGGAGGCACCGGAGTGCACCACCACGCTGCTGGGGGTGCTCACTTCTTCTCCTGCCGACGGTCGAGCGTCTTGGCCGAGACCGCGGTCGGCACCCGGGTGGACGCAGCGGCCCCGGCGGTCGCGGCCTTGACCGTGGTCCGCCCGGCGTCGGCCATCATGTCCAGGCCCTCGCGCAGCACGTCTGCTAGGACGTCGTCCGGGTCCAGACGGCGCAGCTCCTCGGCGAGGCAGTCGTCGGTGGCCCGGCGCTGGAGCGAGACGCGTCTGGGTGGTTGACCGGGCTGGGTGAGCGTGGCGATGTTCCCGCCGGGCCGGGCCAGCTCCACCGGGCCGGAGGCCCGTTCCAACCGCACGGCGGCCATCCCGGTGCCGGCCTTGGTCTTCTTGCGCTGCACGGGGCAGCGCAAGGACCAGGCCAGCCACGCGGCGAGCAGGTCGCTGCTCGGGGAGTCTGACGCACCCGTCACCACCGCCGAGGTGACCGGCTCGAACGGAGGCTGGTCGAGGGCGGCCGCGAGCAGGGTCCGCCACCGGGTGATCCGTGTCCACGCCAGGTCCGTGTCGCCCTCGGTGTGGCAGGCGGCCAGGCGCGCCAGTGCTGCCGAAGGGCGCTTGGCCGTCGAGGAGTCGGTGATGCGCCGTTGCGCCATGGCCCCGAGCGGGTCCTGCGACGGCTGCGTCGGCGGGTCGCCCGGCCACCAGGTGACGATGGGCGTGTCCGGCAGCAGCAGCGGCACGACGATCGAGGCCGGGTGCGCCGCCAGCTCGCCGTACATGCGCAGCACGATGACCTCGCTGGCGCCCGCGTCGCCGCCGATCCGGATCTGGCAGTCCAGCCGTGGCGAGCCGCGGCGCGAGCCGACCGCCATCACCAGGACCCGGCAGGGATGTTCGCTGCTGGCGGCGTTCGCGGCCTCGATGGCGGCCTCGGCGTCGCCGTCGTCGGTGACGATCAGCAGCGTGAGGACGCGTCCCAGGGCCACGACCCCGCCGCTGAGCCGCAGGTCGACCATCCGCTTGCTGATCGCCGAGGTGGTGGTGGCGGGCAGGTCGATGATCATGGTCGTCTCCAGGTGCGTCCGGTGCGGGCCATCATGGACCCGGCTGAATCAGGGCCCCAGCTGCCGGCTGCGTACGGCTCGGGGGCACCCTTGGCCTCCCAGTGCTTCAGCACCGGGTCCAGGATCTGCCAGGAGAGCTCGACCTCCTCGTGCCGCGGGAACAGCGGCGGCTCCCCGAGCAGGACGTCCAGGATGAGGCGCTCGTAGGCCTCCGGCGAGGACTCGGTGAACGAGTGCCCGTAGCCGAAGTCCATGCTGACGTCCCGGACCTCCATGGACGTCCCGGGGACCTTTGACCCGAACCGGATGGTGACGCCCTCGTCCGGCTGGACCCGGATGACCAAGGCGTTCTGGCCCAGCTCCTCGGTGGCGGTCGACTCGAACGGCAGGTGCGGAGCACGCTTGAACACCACGGCGATCTCGGACACCCGGCGTCCGAGCCGCTTGCCCGTCCGCAGGTAGAACGGCACCCCGGCCCAGCGCCGGGTGTCGATGTCCAGGGTGACCGCCGCGAACGTCTCCGTCGTGGACGAGGCGGCGATGCCGTCCTCGTCGAGGTACCCGGGCACCTTCACCCCGCCCTGCCAGCCCGCGGCGTACTGCCCGCGAGCGGTGGTGGCGGACAGGTCCTTGGGCAGCCTGACCGCGGACAGCACCTTCTGCTTCTCGCCGCGCAGGTCCTTGGCCTCGAAGGAGACGGGCTCCTCCATGGCGGTCAGGGCCAGCAACTGCAGCAGGTGGTTCTGGATCACGTCCCGGGCCGCGCCGATCCCGTCGTAGTAGCCGGCCCGGCCGCCGATGCCGATGTCCTCGGCCATCGTGATCTGCACGTGGTCGACGTAGTTGGAGTTCCAGATGGGCTCCCAGAGCTGGTTCGCGAACCGCAGGGCCAGCAGGTTCTGGACCGTCTCCTTGCCCAGGTAGTGGTCGATGCGGAACACCGAGTCCTGCGGGAAGACGGACTCCACGACGCGGTTGAGATCCTGGGCGCTGTCGAGGTCGTGCCCGAAGGGCTTCTCGATGACGACCCTGCGCCACTGACCTTCGACGGCGTCGGCCAGTCCGGACCGCTTGAGCTGCTGGCACACCACGGGGAAGAAGCCCGGTGGGATCGACAGGTAGAAAGCGGTGTTGCCGCCGGTGCCGCGCTGGTCGGCCAGCTCGCGCACCGTCTCGGCGAGGGTGTCAAAGGCCGCGTCGTCGTCGAAGTCCCCTGGTACGAAACGGAATCCCTCGGCCAGGGTGTTCCAGACGGTCTCGCGGAACGGGGTCCTGGCGTGCTCGCGCACCGAGTCGTGCACGATCTGGGCGAAGTCCTGGTTCTCCCAGTCGCGGCGGGCGAAACCCACCAACGAGAACCCCGGCGGCAGCAGCCCGCGGTTGGCCAGGTCGTAGATCGCGGGCATCAGCTTCTTGCGAGCCAGGTCCCCGGTCACGCCGAACAGGACCAGGCCGCAGGGCCCGGCGATCTTGGGCAGTCTCTTGTCGCGCGGGTCGCGCAGCGGGTTGAGCTGCGCCGTGATCTTCGCCGGCTTCACTCCACCGCCTCGCTTCCGCCCGCGACCGGCGAGCCGAGCACCTCCACCAGACGGCGGAGCTGCGCCCGGTCGGTCAGGTGGACGCGCAGCACGGGACGGCCGTGGTCGGCCAGCACCTGGGCGTCACCGCTGGCCTGGGCCGCGATGAGCTGGCCGAAGGTGAACGGCTGGTCGGGGACCTCGACGTCAGCCCCCGCCGGGGCGGAGGTGACCTGCAGGAAGACCCCCTGCGCCGGCCCGCCCTTGTGGTACTGGCCGGTGGAGTGCAGGAAGCGCGGCCCCCACCCGAACGTCGTCGGCCTTCCGGTCCGCCGTGCGAGGGTGCCGCGCACGCCTGCGAGCGCCGCGTCGGCCTCCCTGTCCAGGTAGGCCATCACCGCCAGGTAGCCGTCGGGGCCGACCTGGTCGAGCAGGGCGACCACTGCTGCCTCCAGGCCGGAGACGCCTTCCAGCAACCCTGCTGTGGCGCGCATCTCGATGCCGTCGTCGACGAGGTCCGGCGGGGCGGGGTCGCCTGCGTCCTCGAGCTGGCCGCGCGCGGCCTTCTTGGCGCTCTCCACGTCGGGCTGGTCGAACGGGTTGATCCCGAGCAGCCGCCCCGCCACCGCGACGGCGAACTCCCACAGCAGGAACTGGGCACCCAGCGGCCCCTGGACCGCGATCCGGGCATGGCCGTCGACCGGTGCCTGGCTACCCGGTGTCCCCGCCAGCAGGTGCGCCACCAGCACGTCCGAGGACGGGGACTGCGCCTGCGCGTCCGTACGCTCTGCCACCACGGGCAGCAGCCCGGTGCCGTCCTTGCCCGTGGACTCGGCGATGAGCTGCTCGGCCCAGTCCCCGAAACCGTCCAGGCCTGAGCCCTCGTCGACGATCAGGAGCTTGTCGAGCCGGGTGCCGCCCTCGGACTGCGCCGCCCCCAGCGCCGCCCCCAGGACCAGTCCCGGGTTCCTCGCTCCGGGCTGGGCGAGCGAGGGGCGCAGCGCTGCCGCCTGGTCCAGCAGCGCCGCCACGTCGGCCCCGGCCAGGCCCGAGGGGACGAGCCCAAAGGCGGTCAGGGCCGAGTACCGTCCGCCCACGTCCGGGTCGGCGTTGAAGACCCGGCGATGACCTGCCGCCCGGGCGCTGACGTCCAGCGGCGAGCCGGGATCGGTGACGACGACGATGCGGCTGAGGGAGTCGATGCCCTCGGCCTCGAAGGCGGCGGCGAGAGCGCGCCGCTGCGAGTCCGTCTCGACCGTCGAGCCTGACTTGCTCGAGACCACTACCACCGTCCGGGACAGGTCGCCGGCGGTGGCACGGGCCACCTGACCGGGATCGGTGCCGTCCAGGACGACCAGCGGCACCCCGGCCGTGGCGCAGATGACCTCGGGCGCCAGGGACGACCCGCCCATACCGCAGAGCACCACCCGGTCCACACCCTCGGCCGCCAGCTCGGCACGCAGCTCCTCGATCTGCCCGAGCAGCGGGCGCGAGTGCTCCGCGGGATCAAGCCAACCGAGCCGCTTGGACGCCTCCGGCTCGGCGTCGGGTCCCCACAAGGTGGCGTCGCGACCGGCCAGCCGCTCGGCGACCTGCGCTGCGTCGAGCGTGGGCACCTCACGGTCGGCTGCCTCCTGCGCCGCACCCTGCAGATCGACCAAGACCACCGATCTGGTGCCCACTCGATCTGTGCTGGAGCTGATGTCGCCGCTCAACGCTCGGCCTTGGGCGCGGAGCCGGTCGTGAAGCGTCCCATCTCGTCGGAGACGGTGCTGGTCAGCTCCGCCCAGGAGGCGTCGAACTTCTCCAGCCCCTCGCGCTCGAGCTGCTCTGTCACCTCGGCGTAGGAGATGCCGAGCCGCTCGAGGGCGTCCAGCACGGCATCGGCCTCGTCCTGGGTGCCGGTCACCGTGTCTGCCGCGACGTCCCCCTCCAGCTTCATCTGCTGCTCGGCGAGCTCCAGGGTCTTGCCCGGCATCGTGTTCACCACGCCCGGCCCGACCAGCTGGTCGACGTACAGGGTGGCGGAGTAGTCGGGGTTCTTGACACCGGTGGAGGCCCACAGCGGGCGCTGCGGGTGCGCCCCGGCATCGGCCAGTACCTTCCAGCGCGGGGTCGAGAAGACCTCCGTCCAGGCGTGGTAGGCCAGTCGCGCGTTGGCCACACCCGCCTGACCCTTGAGCGCTGCGGCCTCGTCCGTGCCGATGGCGTCCAGACGCTTGTCGATCTCGCTGTCGACGCGGGAGACGAAGAAGCTGGCGACCGACTCGATCGTGGAGAGGTCCCGACCGGCCTCGCGAGCCTGCTCCAGCCCGACCAGAAAGGCCTGCATGACGGCGCGGTAGCGATCCAGGCTGAAGATCAGCGTCACGTTGACGCTGATGCCCTCGGCCAGGGTCTGGCTGATGGCCGGGAGCCCCTCGACGGTCGCCGGGATCTTGATGTGCAGGTTGGGCCGGTCCACCGCCGCCCACAGCCGCTGGGCCATCTCCACGGTGGCCGCGGTGTCCCGGGCCATGCCGGGGTCGACCTCGATCGAGACCCGCCCGTCGACGCCGTCGGAGGCGTCGAACACCGGTCGCAGCACATCGCACCCTCTTCGCACGTCCTCGGTGGTGATCTCGAAGATGGCGTGCCCGACGGACTCCCCGCCCTCGGCCAGCTGCTTGACCTGGTCGCTGTAGCGCTCACCGTTCGACAGGGCGGAGGCGAAGATCGTGGGGTTGGTGGTCACCCCCACGACGTGCTTGTCCCGCACCAGGGTGGCCAGGTCACCGGTGTCGATCAGCTCCCTGGACAGGTCGTCGAGCCAGATCGAGACCCCAGCGGCGCTCAGCGCCGCGAGCCGGTCGGTCCCCTGGGTGGATTCCTGCGTCGTGTCTGTCATGTTTGTCATCTCCTGGTCTGCGGGCCGGATGGGGTTCTGGTGGCGTCGGGGTGATGCCCGTCCGCCACCCTCACTGCTGGTCGCCGGTCCCTCCCTCGAAGGGCACAGAGCCACGGGGTGCGGGATCGCCGGCCGCGGACTCCAGCGACTCACGGGCGGCCGCGACCACGGCCTCCGGGGTCAACCCGAACTCGCGGTACAGCGTCTTGTAATCGGCTGAGGCGCCGAAGTGCTCGATGCTGACGCAGCGGCCGGCGTCACCGACCAGCTCCCGCCATCCCAGCGCCACCCCGGCCTCGACGGACACCCGGGCCCGCACGGCGCGAGGCAGAACCGCGTCCCGGTAGCCCTCGTCCTGCGCGTCGAACCACTCGCGGCAGGGGAAGGAGACCACCCGGGTGGCGATGCCGTCGGCCTGCAGCAGCTCGCGCGCCTCCAGCGCGATCGCCACCTCCGAGCCGGTTCCGAGCAGGATCACCTGGGGCGTGCCGCCGGAGGCCTCGGCCAGGACGTAGCCGCCTCTGGCCACGCCCGCAGCGCTGGCCAGCACGTCGCCCTGAGCCTCACCGTCGCCGCGAGCCGGGACAGGCAGGTTCTGGCGGGTGAGCGCGATGCCAGCCGGACGGTCGGTGTGCTCCAAGATCGTGCGCCACGCCCACGCGGTCTCGTTGGCGTCGGCGGGCCGGACGACGTCCAACCCGGGGATGGCGCGCAGGGCGGCGAGCTGCTCCACCGGCTGGTGCGTGGGACCGTCCTCGCCGAGCCCGATGGAGTCGTGCGTCCACACGAAGATGGACGGCAGCTCCATCAGGGCGGCGAGGCGCACCGCGGGGCGCATGTAGTCGCTGAAGATGAGGAAGGTCCCGCCGTAGGCCCGGGTCCCTCCGTGCAGCGTAATGCCGTTGATGATCGCCGCCATCGCGTGCTCACGGATGCCGAAGTGCAGGGTCCGGCCGTAGGGGTTGCCCGGAAAGGCCTTGGTCGCGAACTGCTCGGGGACGAAGGACGGCTCGCCCTCCATGGTCGTGTTGTTGCTCCCGGCGAGATCGGCGGATCCACCCCACAGCTCGGGCAGCACGGGCGCCAGCGCGGTCAGCACCGCCCCGGACGCCGTGCGGGTAGCGACCTCCTTGCCGGGCTCGAAGACGGGCAGTGCGTCCGTCCAGCCGGTGGGCAGCGCACGGGTGACCATCCGCTCCAGCAGCTTCTCGGCCTCGGGGTTGGACTCGCGCCAGGCGTCGAAACCCGGCTGCCACTGCGCGTGCGCCTGCTTTCCGCGCTCTGCCACCTGACGTGCGTGGGCGAGCGCGTCGGCCGGCACCTCGAAGGTCTTGGCCGGGTCGAACCCCAACAGCTTCTTCAGCTCGGCGAGCTCCTCGTCACCGAGAGCTGAGCCGTGGATCTTGCCGGTGTTCTGCTTCGTGGGGGAGGGCCAGCCGATGATGGTCCGCAGCGAGACGATGGAGGGCCGAGAGGTCTCCTCCCGCGCGGCCTGCAGCGCCGCGTGCAGAGCGGGGACGTCCTCGGCGTAGGCGCCCTCAGCGGTCCAGTCGACCCGTTGGGTGTGCCACCCGTAGGCCTCGTAGCGCGCCAGTACGTCCTCGGTGAACGCGATGTCGGTGTCGTCCTCGATGGAGATGTGGTTCTCGTCGTAGAGGACCACGAGGTTCCCCAGCTGTTGGTGGCCCGCCAGCGACGACGCCTCGGCCGTCACGCCCTCTTGCAGGTCACCGTCGGAGACGATGACCCAGATGGTGTGGTCGAACGGGCTGGCGCCCGGGGCCGCGTCGGGGTCGAGCAGGCCGCGCTCACGTCGCGCGGCCATCGCCATCCCGACCGCGGAGGCGAAGCCCTGGCCCAGCGGACCGGTGGTCATCTCCACGCCCGGGGTGTGGTGGTACTCCGGATGGCCGGGTGTCTGCGAGCCCCAGGTGCGCAGCGCCTTGAGGTCGTCGAGCGAGAGGGGGTACCCGCTCAGGTAGAGCTGGATGTACAGGGTCAGGCTGGTGTGCCCGCAGGACAGCACGAAGCGATCGCGTCCCACCCACGTCGGATCCGCAGGATCGTGGCGCATGAGCTGCTGGAACAGCAGGTACGCCGCGGGAGCAAGGCTCATCGCGGTGCCGGGGTGGCCGCTACCCACCTTCTGCACCGAGTCGGCTGCTAGCACCCTGACGCTATCGACCGCTCGCTGGTCCAACGTGGTCCACGTGCTGCTGTCGGCGTCCACCGAACCCCTTTCGCGGCCCCGCGCCACGAGCACGGGGGCCTGTCGTGGAAGCGGGCAGTCCAAGTCCAAGAGCACGGACGGCACCTGTGGACGTGCCCAGCCTCGTTCTCCCGCCAACCCTAGCCCGCACCGGCGTGCCCCGCCTTCCGCGCCTGCCGGCGCCGGGGCCGACCCGATGCAGGACCGGGCGCGCGTAGGATGACCCTCGTCCGGGGAACGCTCGCGCTCCCCGGCGGTCCGGCTCTCCCCGACCACCCGATCGAGGTTGCGTGACCACGCTCGACCCCGCCCGCGCCAGCGCCCTGCGGCCGCGCACCTGGCGTTCGACGGCGTCCGCGTATCTGGCCCTCACCAAGCCGCGCGTCATCGAGCTGCTGCTGGTCACCACCGTTCCCACCATGCTGCTGGCCGCAGGCGGATTCCCACCGTTCTGGCTCGTCCTGGCCACGCTCCTGGGCGGCACCCTGGCAGCGGGTAGTGCGAACACCATCAACATGTACCTGGACCAGGACATCGACCGGGTCATGAAGCGCACCCAGGGCCGCCCCCTGGTCACCGGCGAGCTGACCGGACGGCAGGCCCTGGTCTTCGGCATCGTGCTCGGCGTCCTGGCGACGCTGTGGCTCGGCCTGGTCGTCAACTGGCTCTCCGCCGGGCTGGCCCTCGTCGCGGTGCTGTTCTACGTGTTCGTGTACACCCTGGGCCTCAAGCGCCGGACGCCGCAGAACATCGTCTGGGGCGGTGCCGCCGGCTGCATGCCGGTGCTGATCGGCTGGTCCGCGGTCACCAACAGCGTGTCCTGGGCCGCCATGGTCCTGTTCGGGATCATCTTCTTGTGGACCCCGCCGCACTACTGGCCGCTGTCGATGCGCTTCGGAGAGGACTACGCGGCGGTGGACGTCCCGATGCTCGGCGCCGTGGAGCGCCCGGCGGTGGTGGCGCGGCAGATCATCGGCTACTCGTGGGCCATGGTGGGCTGCTCACTGCTGCTCGTCCCGGTCGCAGCGACCGGGCCGGTCTACGCCGCCGCTGCCGTCCTGCTGGGCGCGTGGTTCCTCTTCGAGGCGCACTTGCTGGCGCGGCGCTCGCGGGGCGCCGCGCAGGGCGAGCAGGTCGGAGCCATGAGGGTGTTCCACGTCTCGATCACCTACTTGACGCTGCTGTTCCTCGCCGTGGGGGTGGACCCGTTCGTGCGGTTCTGAGGCCCCGCGGGTGACAGGATCTCGCTCTGGTGGCGGGCAGGGGCCCGCTCGTGCAAGGACGAGATCGTCAAGGTCAGCACAACCACCAGCAGACACGCGCCCAGCATGTGAGCGAGGACCAGCGCCTCGGGCAGGTCGGTCAGATACTGCAGGTAGCCGATGAGGCCCTGCGCCAGCGTGACGCCGAGAAGCAGGCCGGCACGTCGCTGAGCCCGGGCCGGGGCGTCGAGCACCCGCAGGGCCACCAGCAGACCCAGGACGAGACCGAGGAACAGCAGCACCGCATCGGCGTGCAACCAGCTGAGGGTGCGCGGATCGAGACCGATACGGGCCGGCTCCTCGGCATCCCCGGAGTGCGGGCCGGAGCCGGTCACGACCGTTCCGAGCACCAGCACGAGCGCTCCTGCACCGGCCAACAGCCACGCCAGCTGCAGCACCTCGCGGCGGACCACCGGTGCGCTCGGGCCGTCCGGCTGCCCCAGACGCTCCAGCAGCACCACGGACGTCGCCACCAGCGCCATCGACACCAGGAAGTGGGTGGCGACGGTCACGGGGTGCAACGAGGTCAGGACCGTCACGCCTCCGATGAGAGCCTGCAGGACCACCAGCACGAGCGGCGCAGCGCCCAGGAGCAGCAGCCGGCGGTCCCGTCCGCCCCGGACCAGCAGGTAGGTCACCACCAGAGCAGCCAGCGCGGTCAGCCCGACCACCCCGGTGAGCATGCGGTTTCCGAACTCGATGTACTTGTGGAAGCCCTCTTCCTGCTCCAGCACGGGTACGTAGGAACCAGGGACGCATTGCGGCCAGGTGGGGCAGCCCAGGCCGGAACCGGTCAGACGCACCAGCCCACCGGTGACGACGATGCCGACCTGCGCCACGACGTTCGCCAGCAGCGCAGTACGCATCAGGGGGGTGGGCAGCACCCGACCAGGGTAGGTGCCGGTGGCCGGGCGAGCCCCGTCGGCCCGGTGCCTGCTCACTGCCCGGTGCCTGCTCACTGCGCCCGCTCACTGCCACTCACTGCGCCCGCTCACTGCCAACGGAAGAAGCGGCGGGCCGCCGCCGTGGCCAGCACGGCGCAACCGCTGAGCACCACCAGCTCTCGCAGCGGGAAGCCTGTTCCCAGCAGCGACTGCCGCAGGCCGTCACCCAGAGCGGCCGAGGGCAGCCAGGTGACCAGCGGAGCGAGGGCGCCGGCCCCGGCTGAGGGGAGCAGCACACCGCCGCCCGCGACGAGCAGCACCCACACCAGGTTGGCGATCGCCAGCACGCCCTCGGCTCGCACGGTTCCGCCGAGCAGCAGACCGAGCGCGACGAAGACCACCGTGCCGAGCAGCCCCACCAGGGCGGCTGCCGGCAGTCCTGCCGGTTGCGGGGACCACCCCAGGCCGAGAGCCGTGCCGCCGAGCACGGCGAGCTGCACCAGCTGGACCGCGAGCACTGCCAGCAACCGCCCCGCCACCAGGCCACCGCGTCCCAGCGGGGTCGTGCCCAGCAGCCGCAGCACACCGTGACGCCGGTCAAAGGCCGTGGAGATGGCCTGACTGGTGAAGGCTGTGGACAGCACGGCCACCGCCAGCACCCCGGGCGCGATGACGTCGATCCGGTCTGCGCCTGGGGGCAGCGGGACGGGCAGGAACGTGCTCCTGGTGAGTCCCACCAGCGCCAGCAGCGGCAGCACCAGGGTGAGCAGCAGCTGCTCGCCGTTGGCCAGCACCGCCCTGGTGTCGAAGACGGCCTGTGACAGCACCCGACGGCCCGTCGGCGCCGCACGGGGGCTGCGGTCGGATGAAGCCGCACAGCGGCTGCGGTCGGATGAAGCCGGAAAGCCGCTCACCGCAGCGACCTGCCGGTCAGGTCGAGGAACACGTCCTCCAGGGTGGGTGCGCCCACCTGCAGGCCGAAGGGCATCACGCCCTGGTTGGCACACCAGGCCGTCACGGTCGCGAGCACCGAGGCGTCCACCTCTCCCGAGACGACGTGGTTCCCCGCCGTGGGCGAGCTCAGGTGGACGTGCTCGGGCAACGCCAGCCGCAACGCGCGCACGTCGATCCCGGGCGGGGCCGAGAACCGCACCGTGGCCTGTCCTCCGGCGGTGAGCTCAGCCGGCGAGCCCGAGGCCACGACCCGCCCCCGGTCGATGATCACGACGTGCGAGGCCGCACGAGCGGCCTCGTCCATGTCGTGCGTGGTCAGGACCACTGCGACGCCGTCGGCGCACAGCTCGTCCACCACCTCACGGACCACCAGCCGCGACTGCGGGTCCAAGCCGGCTGTCGGCTCGTCCAGGAACACGATCCTGGGACGGCCGACGAGTGCCGCCGCCAGGGCCACGCGCTGGCGCTGGCCCCCGGAGAGCCGCCGTACCGTGGTGCGCCCGAACGCGCGCAGGCCCAGGCGATCGGCCAGCGCCTGGACGTCGGCGGGGTGCTGGTACATCGACGCGAGATGGCGCAGCACCGCCAGCGGCCGCGCCGAGGTCGGCAGCCCGCCATCCTGCAGCATGACGCCCACCCCGGCACGCTGCTCGGCCGTGCTGCGCGCGGGGTCGTGCCCGAGCACCCGGATGGTCCCGCTGTCGAGTGTCCGAAGACCGACCGCGCACTCGACCAGGGTGGTCTTGCCCGCTCCGTTGGGCCCCAGCACCGCGGTGACCTGGCCTTGCAGGGCTGTCAGGTCCACCTGGTCCAGGGCGGGGCTGTCGGCCCGCGGGTAGGCCTTGCTGGCCCCGGAGACCTCCAGCAAGGCCGTGCCGGGGGTGCCCTGCGCTCCGTCCACGCTCGCAGAATAGGCAGCGGACCCTACCGTCACTGCACCCAGGGGCCTGGGATGCGGCAGAGCGTGAGGCAAATCGCACCGAGATAAGGCAAGCCTCAGTGGTACCAGCCCCGGAATTAGCACACAATGGTGTTGTGGAAAACAAGCAGGCACCTCCTTCGACGATGCAGCCGGCTCCCGTGCCGGCCGCCGAGGCGAGCACGCGCACGCGCGTGGCGAGGCTGATCGGTCAGGAGGGCCCCATCACTGTGGCGCTGCTGGCCCAGCGCCTGGGCCTGACGCCGGCCGCCGTCCGGCGGCACCTGGACGCGATGCTCGTGCACGGTCTGGTCGAGGTCCGTACCCTGGGATCGACGACCGCTCGGCGCACCCGCGGCCGACCCGCCCGCGCCTTCGTGCTGACGGACACCGGGCACTTCTCGCTCGCCAGCGCCTACGACGACCTCGCCCTGCAGGCCCTGCAGTTCCTCGCCGAAGAGCACGGCCGCGGTGCGGTCGAGTCGTTCGCGGCCCGGCGCTTCGCCGACCTGGAACGTCGCCTCGCGCCCCGGGTCGACGCCGTCGGCGAAGACACCGCCGCGCGGGCCGTGGCCCTGGCCGAGGCGCTGCAGGGTGACGGTTTCGCCGCCAGCACGCGCCCGATCGGGCAGGGAACCGCGCAGCAGGCCGTTCAGCTCTGCCAGGGACACTGTCCCGTGCGGCACGTGGCGGAGGAGTTTCCCGAGCTGTGCGAGGCCGAGACGGCGCTGTTCTCCCGGCTGCTCGGCGTCCACGTCCGCCGGCTGGCGACACTGGCCCAGGGCGACCACGTCTGCACCACGCACATACCGACCGGCACGATCCCCGTGAATCCCCGACGCACCCTCTCCGGAAGGACCGCCTGATGAGCACCCCCACCACCAGTCCCCTGATCTCCGACATCGAGGCGCGCAACCCTGAGCTCGCCGGTCTGGGTACGTACGAGTACGGCTGGTCTGACTCGGACACGGCAGGGACCAACGCGCGGCGCGGGATCAACGAGGAGGTCGTACGGGACATCTCGGCCCGCAAGGACGAGCCGGAATGGATGCTGAAGATGCGGCTCAAGGGGCTGCGGCTCTTCGGCAAGAAGCCCATGCCCAGCTGGGGCAGCGACCTGTCCGGCATCGACTTCGACAACATCAAGTACTTCGTGAAGTCCACCGAGAAGCAGGCCACCACCTGGGAGGACCTGCCCGAGGACATCAAGAACACCTACGACCGGCTGGGCATCCCGGAGGCCGAGAAGCAGCGTCTGGTCTCCGGTGTGGCGGCCCAGTACGAGTCCGAGGTCGTGTACCACCAGATCCAGAAGGAGCTGGAGGACCAGGGCGTCATCTTCGTCGACACCGACACCGGGCTGCGCGAGTACCCCGAGCTGTTCAAGGAGTACTTCGGCACCGTGATCCCGGCCGGGGACAACAAGTTCGCCTCGCTCAACACGGCCGCGTGGTCGGGCGGATCCTTCATCTACGTGCCCAAGGGCGTGCACGTGGAGATCCCGCTGCAGGCCTACTTCCGGATCAACACCGAGAACATGGGCCAGTTCGAGCGCACCCTGATCATCGCCGACGAGGGCTCGTACGTGCACTACGTCGAGGGCTGCACGGCGCCGATCTACAAGTCGG
>JAABUN010004530.1_pt1 | contig 18757 bp, 21 predicted proteins | sample 5559311 | NCBI WGS metagenome assembly JAABUN01 (sample SAMN10711877, study PRJNA513370) | rock metagenome | isolation source: Antarctica rocks | place: Antarctica: Victoria Land, Siegfried Peak sud | reverse complement strand
GAGCTTGTCAAGTTGTCTGTGTAAGTGATCTGGGTCACAGGGGTTAGAGGTAGCGGTGGATGCGGTCGGGGTAGACCAAGGCGAGCTCGCTGAGAGCGGCTTTCCAGCCTTGGGTGACGGCGCCCTCGACGAGGCGGCCGGCGGCCTTGCGGGGTTGGCCCTTGGGGGTGCCGGCCTCCTTGGCGCGTTCACGGGCTCGCTTGTCCTCGATGTTCTTGATCGCGAGCCAGAGCAGCTTGATCGCGGCGGCGTCGCTGGGGAAGTGACCGCGGTTCTTGATGATCTTGCGCAGCTGGTAGTTCAACGACTCGATGCTGTTGGTGGTGTAGATGATCTTGCGCAGCGCCGGCCCAAAGGCCAGGAACGGGATGAACCGCTCCCACGCGTTCTCCCAGGTGGCGACCGCGGCGGGGTACTTCTTGCCCAGCGCCGAGTCGGTGAACGCGGTCAGCGCCATCAGGGCGCCGTCCTCGTCGGGGGCGGTGTAGATCGGGCGCAGCATCGCGGCGACGGCCTTGCGGTCGGTGTAGGACACGAACCGCATCGAGGCCCGGATCAGGTGCACCACGCAGGTCTGCACCAGTGCGTGGGCCCAGGTGGCCTCGATCGCCTCGGGGAACCCGCTCAGCCCGTCGCAGCACACGATCAGGACGTCCTTGACGCCCCGGTTGGCCAGCTGCGCGCAGACCCCGGCCCAGAACTTCGCGCCCTCGTTGGCCTGCACCCAGATGCCCAGGACGTGCTTGACGCCGTCCATGTCGACCCCGACCGCGATATGCGCGGCCCGGTTGGCCACGTGCGCCCCGTCGCGGATCTTGACCACCAGCGCGTCGAGGTAGATCACCGGGTAGAACGCCTCGAGCGGGCGTGACTGCCACGCGGTGACCTCCTCGGCGACGGCCTCGGTCACGTTTGAGATCGTCTCGTGGGACAGCTCGGTGCCCAGCGTGGACACCAGGTGGTGCTGGATGTCGCGGACCGTCATCCCGCCGGCGTACAGGCTGATGATCATGTCCTCCAGACCGCCCAAGCGGCGAGCACCCTTCGGGACGATCCTCGAGGCGAAGGTGGAGCTGCGGTCCCGCGGCTGGTCCAGCCCGATATCACCGACCTCGGTACCGATCGTCTTCGGCGTCGTGCCGTTACGGGAGTTGCCCGACCCGTGCCCGCCGCGATCACCGCGCTCGTATCCCAGGTACGAGGTCAGTTCGGCGTCCATGCCACGCTCGAGCACCGACTTGATCATCTCGGGCAGGAACCCACCCACGCCGGTCAGCGCCACACCCCGCTCGTCCGCGCTAGCCAACAGCTGATCGACCAGCTCATCGGAGAACATCTCCCGACGCAGCCGACGGGCCTTAGAACCGGACATGTCCTTCTCATCCTTGGTCACAGTCACAGTGGACTCCTTCATCGTGGTCGGACCCCCTCGCTTACACAGACCATCTGACACCCCCCGGACAACCTTCTTCGGACACGGACCCGCCGCAGGTGACCCCGGTGAGATCCGCGGCTTCGGGGTACCCATCCCGGTCAGCGCCGGCCCCGCCCGGGCCCAAGCCCAGCGCGCCGTCGAGTCAGGTACACCCACGTGTGTGCTGCTGGCCGGCGTTGACGGCACCCTGCAACGCCTCGTACGCGTCGGGACGCCACCGGCCGCCGGCTGGACCCGAAGCACCCTGAACGACGCCGTACACCGCGCCCTCGTCAAGAGCGCCGGGACCGGCGCAGCGGCCGGCAGCAGCGCGGGCGACGGCGTGAGCGGCGGCGGCATGAGCGGCGGTGCGGCCTTGGCCACGGACCGGTACACCCCCACCACCGCGATCGCCGACCACGTCCGCGCGTACTACCCCACCTGCACCGCCCCCACCTGCAACCGCTCAGCCCGCAACTGCGACCTCGACCACGACGAGCCCTGGCCCCGCAGACCCACCGCCGTGTCGAACCTGAACCCCAAAAGCAGACGCTGCCACCGCTGGAAGACCCTAGGGCTGTGGCGATCCCACATGCACCCCGACGGAACCATCACCTGGACCACTCTGGCCACCACGGTGACAGTCAAGCCCGAACCACTGCCCGGATACGGCCACGCCGAGGGCCACGACACCACGCGCCGGGATGAGGGCCGGCCCGGAGCGCCGGCGGTCTGAGATGCGCGTGATGGCAGCGAGCTAGGGGGCCACCCGCCCGTTCTTCTCGAACGCCGCGTGCGTGATCGGCATCAGCTCGGCCCAGAAGCGCTCCATCTGCTCCGCGCACATCTCGATCTCGCGTTGCGGGAACGAGGGGAAGTGCGCGTCGTCCCTCTTGGTCCGCAGCGACAGGAAGTTCATCAGCGACCTGGCGTTCAGGGTCACGTACATGGACGAGTAGATGGTGACCGGCAGCACGATCCGGGCCACCTCACGGGCCACCCCCGCGGCGAGCATGCGCTGGTAGGCGGCGTAGGCGTGCTCGCAGACCGCCTGCGTCTCGGCATCGACCAGGGCGTGCTGCTCGGCCGAACCGTCCACGAACGTGTACGCACCCGGCTTGCCCTCCTGGACGAGCTTCCGCTCGGGTCCGGGGACGTAGAACACCGGCCGCAGCTCGCGGTAGCGACCGGACTCCTCGTTGTAGGAGGCGATCCGGTGCCGCATGAATTCGCGGAAGACGAAGATCGGCGCCTGCACGTAGAAGGTCATGGAGTTGTGCTCGAACGGGGAGTTGCCGCACCACAGCGCGTGTCCGTTGCGCCGTACGTACAGCGTTCCGTTAGGGACGGTCGCGCAGTACACGAGGCCGTCGTAGTCGACCTCCTGGACCTCGCGTCGTCGCGCTCGGGTCGTCCAGCCCACGCGGGGGAGGCTTCGCCGCGCCCGGACGAGCGTGACGTCATGGACCGGCTTTGATCCGAAGCGTGCCTGATCGCGCTCGGTCCGGGTGCGGATCGCGGCGGCCTGACCTGTCTTCAGCGCGATCTCCTGCACCTGTCCGGCCAGCAGGTCGCTCGTCGTGGTGTACCCGCGCTTCCCGCTCGCCGAGCGAGTCCCGTCGGACGCCATCAGCCCGTCGAGCAGCGCCAGCAGGCTCGCCGTGGATGACGCCAACACCTCAGCGGGAATGCACTTGGCGCCGTCCTGGTCGTAGCAACGCTTGGCGAACAGCCGGAAGTCCTCGTCGCAGAGCAGGGAGTACCGGTCCCCGGTGACGGTCAGGCCGAATCCGCACTCCGAGGCCCACCGGCGCAGCGCCCGGATCTCCCGCTGCTTGCGAGGCCGAAATGATGGTGTGCCTGCAGAGCTGTGCCCGTCTGCGACGAAGAAGCCCAGCAGGGAGAACCACGCTGGAACGAAGTCCAAGGGGATGTCACCGTCCCAGCTCCCCCCGCCCAGGCTCAGCCGGTGGCTGGCCTCCAGGAGCTCTGAGGCCGGCACCAGATCCCACTTCTCGCGGTGCGGTTGTGCACGCCGCTTGGCCCACATGCGGTGGTCAGGGGTGACCAGCAGGTCGACGTGCGCCGTCTTCACGGCGATCATGCGTCCCCTGTGCCGCCGACGAACGAGCCTGGACGGAAACTGGTACTGGATCTTTCCGTCTCCACCGAGGGTGGCGAAACGGTCGCTGTCTCTAGCGTCCGCCCACGCCGTCCAGCCTCGTGCGGTCAGGACCTCCGTCTGCTCGTCGTAGCAGCCGTGCCGATCCCGCATCAGGTAGTTGACCAGCCCCGCCGAACGGCTGGCGTCCCCGTCGACATCCTCCAGGCTGGACTCGCCCTTGGTGGAGACCCGGGCGGCGAACAGCACGTCGGCGTCCTGGGCGCTGGCGCGGACCAGCTCGACCACGACGTCCGAACGAAAGACCGCCTCGGACGGCCCTGCAGATTGGTCAGTCACGCTGCGAGCCTAACCAGCCGGATAGCTCTCTCCCCTACCCGGCAGAGCCTTGCGGTCCGAACCAGAGCGCTTCGGGCCAGCTGTGGCGGCGAGTCGCTCGGCCTCGCCGCGATCGAGCCCGCTCATCGCCCCGCACATGGCGCACTGCACGCTGTAGCGCGTGGAGACCGGGAACAGCGGGAGGAAGAACCACGTGAACTTGGTGACGTGCTTGTCGATCCGCTGGGCAGCCGGGTTGCCGCAGCTCCGGCAGACGAACGTGGCCATCGCCAGCATGGTCGTGTAGGCCCTGGTCCCGAAGATGAAGATCACCCCACCACGGTAGCCCCGTTGCCAGGGGCTGGCAGGATGAGCGGGTGGAGACCTCGGACGTGCTGTCCCCTTCGCCCGCCGACGCCTCGGTCCGCCCTGCCGTGGGGGCGGACGTGCAGGCCGTGGGGGCGGTGCACTCGCGGTCCTGGCGGACCGCCTACGCCGGCCACCTGCCCGCCGAGCTGCTTAGCGAGCTGGAGCCTGAGCTACTTGCCCAGGGCTGGTCCGAGGCGGTCAGCGACCCGCCGACGCCTCGGCACAGGGTGGTGGTGGCGTGCGCCGGTCCGACGGTGGTGGGGTTCGCCGCCTGTGACGACCAGGGCGAGGTGGTGGCCCTGCACGTCGACCCGACCCACCAGCGCCGCGGGCACGGCTCCCGGCTGCTGTCGGCCCTGGTCGACCACCTGCGCCCTGCGGGAGCCGACCGGTTGAGCACGTGGTGCCCCGTCGTGGACACCGCCCGGCGGGACTTCTTCGGCTCGGCGGGCCTGGAGCCTGACGGTGCGTGGCGTGAGCTGGAGGTCCCGGGCGCCGAGGCAGGTCTGCGAGAGGCGCGCCTGGTCGCCTCCCTCGCCGACCAGTGACGGCCGCCGCCTCGGCCGTCACCCGGCGAGGGTCTCGGTCGGAGTCCACCCAGACGGCGCAGTCGTGAGCACCTGGACGTGGCTGCTGCGGGCAGCGGGCTGGTCATGAACGGCCAGGCGACGGTGCCCCCACGACTGCTCGGGGTGGATCTCGCGCGTGCGGTGGCGCTGGTCGGGATGATGGCGGTGCACATCGTCCCGGCCACGTCCTCGGCGCTGGACGGTACGTCGGTGCACCCGGCGGCTCTCGTCTTCGGAGGAAGGGCCTCCGCCTTGTTCGCCGTCCTGGCAGGGCTCTCCCTGGCGCTGGTGAGCGGGCGGACGCGACCACCTGCGGGAGAAGCGCTGCGACGCAGCAGACGTGGCATTCTCGCGCGCGCCGCGGTCATCGCCGTGATGGGCATGACGCTGGGGTCCCTGCCCACCGGCATCGCCGTGATCCTAGTGAACTACGCGGCCCTGTTCGTGGTGGTGCTGCCCTTCCTGGGGCTGCGGGCGCGGACCGTGGCGTGGTGGGCCACCGCGTGGCTGCTGCTCTCCCCCGTCGCCAGCCACCTTTTGCGGTCCGCGCTCGCCGACACCACCGGCCCCGGACCCGGGCCCGTCCCCGGTTGGCTCAGCCTGGCTGATCCGCTGGGCTTCGGCATCGACCTGCTGCTCACGGGCTACTACCCCGTGCTGACCTGGACGGGCTACCTGCTCGTGGGCCTCGCCCTCGGCCGAAGCCGCCTGCTAGAGCCCCGCGACGGCGTGGTGGGTCCCTTGCTGGTGGCCCTGGGCGGACTCGTCCTGCTGGCGACGAGCAAGGCCCTGTCGACGACCCTCACCGCGATGCCGACGGTCCTGGACCAGCTCAGCCTCCCGGCAGGATCGCCGCTGCTCCGCACTGATCCGACCGTCCTCCTGCAGCTGTCCATGTACGGCACCACCCCGACCACCAGCTGGTGGTGGCTCGCGGTGTCGGCGCCGCACTCGGGCACCCCGCTGGACCTGCTTCACACCACCGGGTTCGCCCTGCTGGTCGTGGGGCTGCTCAGCGCGCTGGTCCTTCGAGCGCCGGGGGGCCTGCGCACGGCGCTCGTCCCTCTGGCAGCCACCGGTGCCATGACGTTGAGCCTGTACTCGCTGCACGTGCTGGTCGAGGCCGTCAGGAACCAGATGAGCGCTACGCCCGATGCTCACGCGTTGCAGGTGTGGCTCACGCAGGTCGTCCTCGTCGTGGTCCTGGCCACGGCTTGGCGCGCTGTGACCACGACGTTCGGCCTCTCCCCCCAGGGTCCGCTCGAGCTCGTCACCGCGCAGGCTGCGGCAGCAGCACGCGGTAGCTCCGCATAAATAGTCGTCCTGCCATGAATAGCCTCGAATGAACACAGTCAGCGAGCGACCGCCTGAGCCTGGGCTGGGGACTGCGCGCGAGCGTGCACCTGGCGTCCCGGCGTCTTTCACTGGTGGTGGCCTGAGCCCTCACCCGGGGCGGTGCAGCCCGGCGGCATGACGCATCGAGGCCCGGGCGCGACGTCTGTCACCGGCCATGTCGTAGGCGCACGACAGCCGGAACCACGACCTCCAGTCGCCCGGCGCCGCCTCGACCTCACCCTGATAGCGCGCAAAGGCCAGATCCGCTGCGGCGCGGTCGATCCGGCCGGCAGGGCTGCGTGGCAGGTCGTCCACCGGAAGCCCGTCCGCAGCCGCCAGCTCGCGTGCCATCGTCTCGGTCGTGACGCCGAAGCGCAGCTCACGCAGCACAGAGCCGGCAACCAGCACCGGGATCACCAGCACGCCCGCGCCCAGCAGCACCCCGACGACCGAGCCGGACGTGAGCAGTAGCCACGCGCGCTGACCGAGCACCACGACGTAGAGCAGGCAGAGCGCGGTCACGACAACCACGATCACCTTGGTCCGCACGGGTTCACACGTCCAGGTACTCGGCGAGCCCCACGGTCAGCCCCGGCCGGGATGCCACTGTCCTGATCCCCAGGAGCACCCCTGGCATGAACGAGGAACGGTCGAAGGAGTCGTGCCTGATGGTCAGCTGCTCGCCCTGCCCACCGAACAGGATCTCCTGGTGCGCGATCAATCCTCGCAGTCGCACCGAGTGCACGGCGATGCCGTCCACGTCCGCCCCTCGCGCTCCAGCCAGTGCCGACCCGGTCGCATCGGGAGGGCTGCCCAGGCCGGCGTCGCACCGGGCGGCGGCGATGAGCGAGGCCGTGTGCCTCGCCGTTCCCGAGGGTGCGTCGACCTTGTCGGGATGGTGCAGCTCGATGACCTCCGCCGACTCGAAGTATCGTGCGGCGACCTGTGCGAAGCGCATGGCCAGGACCGCCCCCAGTGCGAAGTTCGGTGCCACCAGGACGCCCACGTCCCGGGCCTTCGTCAGCTGTGCCTCTACGGTGGCGAGCTTCTCGTCCGTCCACCCGGTGGTCCCGACCACCGCGTGGATGCCGGAGGCGATGCAGAAGGCCACGTTCGCCGGTGCGGCGTCCGGCACCGACAGGTCGACGGCAACGTGCACACCGGCGCTTACCAGCTCCTGCAGGTCGTCGTCGCGGTCCAGCGCCGCGACCAGCTCGAGGTCATGGGCGGTCTCGACGGCAGACCGGGCGGCGGTTCCCATCCGTCCCGCTGAACCGATGACGCCAACCCGGATCGTCTTTGCCACCCTTGCAGCCTACGTCCCCCACCCGGCAAGCCTTGCGCCCGTATCGTGACCGGGACGACGAGCACCAGGAGGCACGGAGACCATGTTCAGCCGGATGCGGGAGACCTTCTGGTTCGTGCCTGCCATGTTCTGCGTCGTAGCCACAGCCCTCGCCCAGGGGCTGATCGCCCTGGACCATCGGCTTCCCGACGACATCCCGTTCATCGCAGTCGGTGCCAGCGGCAGCCGCGACCTGCTGGGGGCGATCGCGGGCTCGATGCTGACCGTCGCCTCGACGACGTTCTCCATCACCGTGGCGGTGATGGCGCTCTCGTCCTCGACCTACGGCCCCCGGCTGGTCCGCAACTTCATGGCCGACCGGGGCAACCAGGTCGTTCTCGGAGTCTTCGTGTCGACCTTCCTGTACGCGCTGCTGGTGCTGCGTGCGGTCCGCGCCGACGAACAGAACGAGGACGGGTTCGTGCCGCAGGTGGCGGTGAGCGTCGCGGTGCTGCTGGCGATGGCGGCGATCGGCGTGCTCATCTACTTCATCCACCACATCAGTGACACCGTCCAGGTGTCCACGCTCGCGCGTCAGGTCCGCACCGACCTGTACCAGTGCATCGACAGGCGGTACCCGAGTACGGGCGCCGATTTGCGGGGCGTCAGGGCGGCACCCGTGGGGATGACGGGCGAGCTGCCCGACGGTGTACCGGTGACCTCCAAGTCGGTCGGGTACGTGCAGCGCGTCGACGAGGACGCGATCCTGGAGCGGGCGATCGAGCGCGATCTCGTCATCGTGCTGCGGATCCAGCCCGGCGACTACCTGGTCCACGGGCATGAGGTGGCCACCATCGGCCCGCCGGCCCGCGTCAGCGACGCCGACCGGGACGCCGTACTCGACTCCCTAAGGGTGGAGGACTCACGAACTCCGCACCAGGACGTCGACTTCGCCGTCCAGCAGCTGGAGGAGATGGCTGTCCGGGCTCTGTCTCCGTCGACCAACGACCCCTACACAGCCCGCAACGCTCTGGACGAGCTGTCCAGCGGTCTCGCGCTGATGGCCGGCCGGCCCACCCCTGACCCGCACCGCTACGACGAGGAGGGGCGGCTGCGCGTCATCGCTCCGCACGTGACGCTGGTCGACCTCGTCAACCGGACCTTCGACGCGATGCGCCTGTACGCGCTCGCCCATCCCTCGGTGCTGCACCGCACCCTGCTGCTGGCTGAGCGCATCGGAAGCCGCACCCAGGACGAGTCGGTGCACCGGTGCATCCATGAGAACGCCGACCTCTTGGTGGACGCCTTCGCGCTCACCGACCCGCAGCCCCACGACCTGGAGCCGTTGCGCGCCCGGGCCCGTCAGCTGGCGTCGCTCGGCAGGTCGCAGCTCACAGCGTAAAGTCGACGCCCTGCGCCAGCGGCAGCTGCCCGGAGTAGTTGATCGTCGTGGTCGCACGGCGCATGTAGCTCCGCCACGCGTCGCTGCCCGACTCTCGTCCACCGCCGGTCTCCTTCTCGCCGCCGAAAGCCCCGCCGATCTCGGCCCCGGAGGTGCCGATGTTCACGTTGGCGATCCCGCAGTCCGAGCCGGTCGCCGACAGGAACAGCTCCGCCTCCGCCTGGTCGCGCGTGAAGATGCTCGACGACAAGCCCTGCGGAACGGCGTTGTTGAGCGCGATCGCCTGGTCCAGGCTGTCGTAGCCCAGCACGTACAGCAGCGGGGCAAAGGTCTCTGTCGCGACCAGGTCGGACTGCTCCGACATGTGCACGATGGCAGGTTCGACGTAAAAGGCCTCCGGCGCGTCGTCGGCCAGCCGGCGGGCACCCCCCACGAGCACCGTGCCCCCGCCACCCCTCGCAGCGGCCAAGGCCTGCTGCATACCCTCGTGGGCGCTCCGCCCGATCAGCGGGCCCACCAAGGTCGCCTGCGCCAGCGGGTCCCCGATGGGCAACCGGCCGTAGGCCTCCACGAGCCTGGCCTGCAGGTCGTCCACCACGGACCGGTGGGCCAGCACACGGCGCAACGTCGTGCACCGCTGGCCAGCGGTCCCCACCGCGGAGAACACGACCCCGCGCACCACCAGATCCAGATCGGCGCTCGGCGCCACGATGGCGGCGTTGTTCCCGCCCAGCTCGAGCAGGGCGCGACCGAAGCGTGCCGCGACGCGCGGACCGACCACGCGTCCCATGCGGGTCGAGCCGGTCGCGCTCAGCAGTGCCACGCCCGGATGGTCGACCAGCCGCTCCCCTACGGCGGCGTCGCCCAGCACGACCTGGTTGAGGTGCGCCGGAGCGCCCACGTCGGCGGCCGCCCGGTCGAAGAGAGCCGCAGTGGCCAGCGCCGTCAGAGGCGTCAGATCGGACGGCTTCCACACGACTGGGTCCCCGCAGATGATCGCGAGTGCCGCGTTCCAGCTCCACACGGCGACCGGGAAGTTGAACGCGCTGATGACACCCACCACACCGAGCGGGTGCCACGTCTCGGCCAGTCGGTGACCAGGACGCTCCGAGGGCATGGTGCGTCCGTAGAGCTGGCGGGACAGACCGACCGCGAAGTCGCAGATGTCGATCATCTCCTGCACCTCGCCCAGGGCCTCGGAGCGGATCTTGCCCGCCTCCAGGCTCACCAGGTCGGCCAGGTCGGCCTTGTGAGCGGTCAGCACATCGCCGAGCCGCTTCACCAGAGCGCCCCGCACAGGGGCCGGCGTCGTGCGCCACTGGCCGAACGCGGCCTGAGCCCGTTCCACGGCCGCGTCGACGTCAGTCGGTCCGTGCCACCCCAGCGAGGCCAGGTCGGTCCCGGTGATGGGCGTGCGGGCAGCCTGCGGACCTGGCTCCAGGCTCACCCCGCAGCGCCGCAGCCGGTCGGAGGCCACGGAACGCAGGTCCTGGGCGCTGGGCAGGGTCGTCACGGGTTCACTCCTGGTGAGGTGCGACTGGGGAGGCGGTGGAAGAAGGTCAGCAGGTTGCCGTCGAGGTCCAGGGTCGCGAACTCGCGGGTGCCGTGGTCGGTGTCCACCGGGCTCCCCCGGTCGATCGGGTGCAGCACCTCGGACTGGCTCATCTGCGCGTACAACCCGTCCACGTCGTCGACCGCCACCCGGCAGCTCGCCGTCCCGGCGAGGAAGCTCTCCGCGCCGGACCGCACCGGCGAACGGGCCAGTTCGTCGCCGGTGCGGGTCTTCCAGCGCTGGTCCCCCGCCAACCACAGGTGCAGCTCGAGCTCGTCCCGGACGACGACCACGAACCCCTCGTCCTGGTGGACGACCGTGAATCCCAGCCGCTCCTCGTAGAAGCGGGTGGCTGCGGGGATGTCTGAGACCGGCATCGCCGGTATGGCTTGCGAGAGACGCACGTCGGGAACCCTTCGGTATCTGGTGCGGCTCAGCGTGCCACAGCGTGGGATCCTCGTCCGGCACCCGGAAGGAACACATGCCAGCTCCCCGTCCCCTGACCCGCTCGGTCGTCGTGGACAGGCTCCGCGCTGCCGGCTGCGTCTTCGCCGAGGACGAGGCGGAGCTCCTGCTGTCCGCCGCAACGACTTCCACCGCGCTCGCCAGGATGCTCGACCAGCGCGTTGCCGGTCGACCGCTCGAGCACGTCCTGGGATGGGTGGAGTTCTTCGGTCTGCGGTGGGTCGTGGGCCGAGGAGTCTTCGTGCCGCGTCGGCGCACCGAGCTGCTCGTGCGCCAGGCCGCTGCTCTCGCCGCGCCGGGGTCGGTGGTGCTCGACCTGTGCTGCGGCTCGGGTGCGGTCGGCGCTGCTCTCGCGACAATGGTGTCGGGAGCTCAGGTCCACGCCAGCGACGTCGATCCGGCCGCGGTGCGGTACGCCCGTGCCAACCTGGTCGCAGCAGGGGGGCGGGTGTACGAAGGCGACCTCTACGACGCGCTGCCGTCCGCACTGCGCGGACGGGTCGACATCCTGCTGGCCAACGCGCCCTACGTGCCGACCGGCTCCATCGCGATGATGCCGCCTGAGGCGCGGCTGCACGAGCGGACGGTCGCGCTCGACGGTGGTGCCGATGGGCTGGACGTGCAGCGGCGCGTCATCGCCGAGGCGCCGCAGTGGCTCGCGCCGGGCGGGCACCTGCTGGTGGAGACCAGCCGAAGACAGGCGGCAGGCACCGCAGAGGCGTTCTCCAGCAATGGACTGCGTCCGCAGGTGGTGCGGTGTGACGAGCTGGACGCCACCGTGGTCTACGGAACCAGCTCTGTTTCGCGGCTTTGACGTCAGCAACTTGCAGCCACCGTCCGACACATCAGACGTGCCACCAGTGTGCACGTAGCGGAGCCAGGGAGGACCGCCATCCCGGCCGCGCTCTCGCCATGATCATGTAACGGGCAGATCCACTGTGCCGAGGCCCTGGGGTGGCGATGCGAGCGTCTTGGGAGCTCTCGCGGTGAGGAGTGGGCCTCGTCGGAGGTGCGTGCTTCAGCTCAGAACTACCGCTGTAGCCCGTACGACGGCTAGGGCGTCGTGCACGCCGTTGTCGATGCCCTTTTCGAAGTCGTCGCCTGCGATGGCCATGGTGTTGGTGATGTGCGCGAGGCAGACGACCGCTTGGCCGCGCGCGGTGGCGTAGGCGTAGAGCGCGGCGGCTTCCATCTCCACGCATGCGACTTCCTGCGCGGCAGCGACATCGATCGCCCGGGCGGTTTCTCGGTAGGGGGCGTCGGTGGTCCAGGACGATCCGAGCAGGACCGGTTGGGGGAGCTGGTCGAATGCGCCGTCGAGGCGGGCCAGCAGCTGCTGGTTCAGGTGGGACCAGCGGGCTGGGGGCACGTAGTGACTGCTCGTGCCTTCATCGCGCAGGGCGCGGGTGATGAGGACGAAGCACGGTTTGCGAGCGACGGGAGAGACCTGTCCGGCTGAGGTGATGCTGACGACCAGCTTGGCCCCGGACTCGGCCATCTGCTCGGCGACGAGGACGGCGAAGGGTGCACCTACGGCCATCCCGACCAATCCGACCTCGATGCCGTCAAGGTCAGCGATCCACATGTCGGTGTGGTAGCACGCCCAGCCTGCGTGACGGCGGCCGCGCCCGGTGGCAGCTAGGTAGCGGACGATGTCGCCGTCGGGATCGAGCAGGCAGACCGCGGGAACCAACACATCAGCGAGGTTCTTCTGGCGCCGCGCTTCCCGCAGCAGGTTCGCCGGTGTGAACAGAGACGCCGCTTCGAAGTCTTTCGCTACCAGGAGCGGATACTCGTCGGGGTGATGGGTCATGGGCACATCACAGCATTCCGCGTTCAACAACCCAACCCGGACTGGGCTCGTGCCGCAGCGCAGCAGCGCTGACGCGAGCGCGACATCCGCTCCGACCGTGACGTCCAGCGACTTGACTCGAACACAGCGCCGGCCGCCTGCCACTCGGAGAAACCCGGATAGGTGTCGCGATGCGCGTTGCAAACCACGGACGCCGTGTTCGGGCGGCGGCACGACGAACATGACTATGTCGGGGCGCATGGTCGGTGAGCACGGTGAGCAGATTGTCGTCGTGGACGGCCACGGAGCCCAGCGCTCGATCAGTGCCCGGATCTGCTGTTGGTCGGTCAGGTTTTCTTCTCGTGGTCGGCTGTCAACGGTGGACGCGCGAGGGCGCACGAACTCCTCGCGGCTCGCGCCCTGATGGACGGATGACCGCGCCGTCCGCGCTGCTCGACGCCTCGCGATCCGGCGGCCCCGGTGCCTTCGAGACGCTGGTCGCGGCACACCGCGCCGATCTGCAGGCCCACTGCTACCGGATGCTCGGCTCGTTGCACGAGGACGAGGACAAGGACAAGCGAGCCTGGTCCGCGCCTGGCGCAGCGTCGGCGGCCTCGACGACCGCGGCTTCGTCCGCGCGTGGCCGTGCAAGATCGCGACCAACCGCTGCTTCATGCCCTCCAACAGCGCCCGAAGGAGCTGCCCGTCGACGTCGCAGCTGGCACTCCCGCAACCGGGATCAACTGGCTCGGAGCCGACGGCTATGCTACATAGGGGCTGATCGCGCGCGTGGACCGACCGATGAGGGCGGCGGGCCGTGAGGCGGACGTCGTACCGTACGTCGCGAAGGCGCGGCCCGCCCACACGCCGAAGCGGCGTCTGATGAAGCTGTTCGACGAGCGGCGCTGGCTCGGGTAGTTGAGGTGTGTCGGCGGCAGCAGCGACGATAGTTCCTGTAGGTGCGGGGACGTGCCCCGTGTCTGCTGCCACACTGGCGTAGGGCACCGACGGCGAAGGGAGCTGGTCGCCATGGCCAAGGACATTGAGATGCGTCTCATCAATGCCCGCGTTCCTGACGGCGAAATCATCGTCAAGGATCTCGCCGCGCTCACGACCGCCCTGCAGGAGCTCACCACCCGCATCGGCCGCGAGGTCATCAACACCCCAGGGCCGGGCCGCACGAAGCAGTTCATGGAGGAGTTCGCCCAGTTGCGGCTCCGCGGCATCGAAGCCGGAAGCACGGTTCTCGTCTTCAGCAAGGGCCCCACTGACAAGCTCGAGGTGGATCTGCCCGAGCAGCAGATCGCCGACGATCGCTTCTGGGAGGTTGTCACGGCGATCGGCGAGGATAAGAGGCCTGAGTGGGTGACCGACCTGATCGCTGACAGTGCCGAGAAGTTGGTCGACGCGCTCCAAGCAGCAGCGCCGAAGGCAGTGCTCTGTGATCCCTCGCACGACGTCGTCATCGAGACGGCGCACATCCACGCTGAGACCTGGACCTCCAAACGGCTGCAGACCGGCACGGTCATGACAGCCATGGGCAGGCTCGAGAAGGTCGACCTCCGCTCCCACGATTTCCGCGTGCGCGACGACGTGGGCCAAGCTATCGACCTCAAGCATGTCGAAAACGACGTGAGCGCTGCCCAGTTCGTCGGCCAGTGGGTCGTTGCCCGGGGCGCAGGGATCGTGCTCTCCTCAGGCCGGCTGGTCGCTTTGGACAATGCCGCCATCGAGCCGGTCACCGATCTCTTGTCGTCGCTGCCCGAGCCCATCGAATGTGATCTCCCATCGATCTTGGCGTCGGCACCCGGACCCGATCCCGACGGTGGCGTAGACGTGAGCGACGAGGAGTTCGCGGCCTTCCTCAAGGCCCTGCGTTCGTGACGACGCTCGAGGCAGTCGTCATCGACACCGACGTCTACAGCGTGCTGTTCACGCGTCGACGAAACGGTGACCACAGGCGCGACGAGTGGGTGTCGCGACTGCGAGGGAAGCGGATCGTGATCTCGTTCCAGACCCGGGCGGAGGTGCTGGCCGGCGCCGTCGCGGCCGAATGGGGTGACCGAACCCTGCGCGAGCTACGACGCCAACTGGACGGCGCGCCGACCGTTCACGAGAGTCTCGAGGTCACGGACCTACGCCGCACTCACCGCGGCCTGCAAGAACCAGGCCACCCGCTGCACGCCAAGATCTACACCGGCGACCGCTGGGTCGCTGCCTGTGCGATCACGCTCGGAGTGAAGCTCTTCGCTGGAGACAGCATCTACGCGCAGGCTCCCGGCCTGTCCCTGCTGTGAAGTGGAAGACTGCCTCCGTGTCTGAATCGCGTCGTCTCGTCGACAAGCTGTGGTCCTACTGCAACGTCCTGCGTGACGACGGCGTCGGCGTCATCGAGTACACCGAGCAGCGCACCTACCCCTAGAGCTCGCGCTCCGCGTCGGAAGCCAGTTCGCGCAATGTCACTGCAGTGTCCACGGCCGCCTGCGCGGCCTCGTACCCCTTGTCCTCCTTCGAACCCGGCAGTCCAGCACGGTCCATCGCCTGGGCGTCGTCGTCGCAGGTCAGCACCCCGAAGCCGATCGGCACCCCGGTCAGCACCGAGACCTGGGTCAGGCCCGAGGTAGCCGCGGAGCACACGTAGTCGAAGTGCGGTGTGCCGCCGCGGACGACCACGCCCAGCGCCACGACGGCGTCATATCCGGAGCCTGCGAGCCGGGCCGCCGCGACCGGAAGCTCGAAGGTGCCAGGCACGCGCACTACCAGTGGCGCCGCCACGCCCGCCTCCTGCAGAGCGCGCGAGGCGCCGGCGAGCAGGCCGTCCATCACTGGGGCGTGCCACCGGGCGGCGACGACCGCTACCCGTAGCCCGGTGCCGTCGGGCACGGCTGCGTCGGGTGCGCCGGATCGGCTCATGGCAGCACTCCTTCGAAGATCGTCTCCACCCGGCCCGCGACGTGCGGCAGGTGGTGGCCCATCCGGGCCTGCTTGGTGCGCAGGTAGTCGAGGCTGTCGGGAGTGGGCTGGATCAGGACACCCTGCCGACCCCGCACGTCCACCCCGTACCGCACTAGCCCCTCCACCTTGGCAGGGTTGTTGGTGAGCAGCCGCACCGGGCCGACCCCCAGGTCCGCCAGCACGTCTGCAGCTACGGCGTAGTCGCGCGCGTCGACGGGCAGGCCGAGGTCCTCGTTCGCCTGCACCGTGTCTCTGCCGGTGTCCTGCAACGCGTAGGCCGCGAGCTTGGACACCAGCCCGATGCCTCGGCCCTCGTGCCCGCGCAGATACACCACCACCCCGCGCCCCGCCTCCTGCACGGCCTTCAGGCTGGCGTGCAGCTGCGGCCCGCAGTCGCAGCGCTGCGAGCCGAGCACGTCGCCGGTCAGGCACTCTGAGTGCACCCGCACCAGCACGGGCTCCTGGCCACCGCCGGCCGCCACGTCACCGACCACCAGAGCGACGTGCTCCACACCTGCGGGGTCGCGGTAGCCGTGCGCGGTGAAGAGGCCTGTGCGGGTGGGGAGACGGGTGCTGGCGGACCGCTCCAGCACCGGGCGGGGCGAGAGCGTCGCGAGCTCGACGGGCTCGATGTCGCCCACGTACCGCACCAGGTCCGCGATGGTGATCAGCGCCAGGCCGTACTCATCACAGAAGCGTCGGCACGAGCTCGCCCGACGCATCGACCCGTCCTCGTCCACGAGCTCGACGATGACGCCGACCGGCTCCAGACCGGCCAACCGCACCAGGTCGACCGCGGCCTCGGTGTGGCCTGGGCGAGCGAGAACCCCTCCGGCGCGGGCCCGTAGCGGCAGCACGTGACCAGGGCGGACCAGGCTCTCCGCGGTGGCGCTCGGATCGGCCAGCAGCGTCACGGTGCGTGCCCTGTCGCAGGCGCTGATGCCGGTACTGACACCTTCGCGCGCATCGACCGTGACGGTGAAGGCCGTACCCAGCGACTCCTCGTTGCGCGCCACCATGAGCGGCAGGCCCAGCTGATCGGCCCGCTCACCCTCCATGGGCACGCAGACGAACCCGCTGCCGTGGCGGACGAAGAAGGCGACCAGCTCGGTGGTCGCGTGCTCCGCGGCCATCACGAGGTCGCCCTCGTTCTCCCGGTCGGCCGCGTCCAGCACCACGACCGGTCTACCGGCGGCCAGCTCGGCCAGCGCTCTCTCGACGGTGTCCACGCGCACCTTCACGGACTGCCTCCTTCGGGACGCGGGAAGGCGGCGATCCGTTCCACGTACTTGGCCAGCACGTCCACCTCCAGGTTGACCGCGGAACCGATCCGCGCGCGACCCAGGGTCGTCGTAGCAAGCGTGGTCGGGATGAGACCCACCTCGAACCACGCCTCCACCTCATCCGCTGGACTGACAGCCGACACGGTGAGCGAGATGCCGTCGACCGTGATCGACCCCTTCTGCACCAGGTACCGCCCCAGCTCGGCCGGGATGGCGAACCGCACGCTCTCCCAGCGGTCTGCGGGGTCACGCCGCACGATCGTGCCCACCCCGTCGACGTGGCCCTGCACGATGTGGCCACCGAAGCGGCCGTCGGCGCGCATGGCACGCTCCAGGTTGACCGGCGAACCGGCCGACACCCCACCCAGGCTGGTGCGCGAGAGCGTCTCTGCCATCACGTCCGCGACGAACGTCCCGTCCGCGGACGGTTCGGTGTCGGTGACGGTCAGGCAGACCCCGTTCACGGCGATGGACGCGCCGTGCACCGCGTCCGAGGTGACCACAGGCCCGCGCACCACCAGCCGGGCCGACTCGCCGTGCCGCTCCAGGGCCACCACGGTGCCCAGCTCTTCCACGATCCCGGTGAACATCAGCCGCTCTCCTCCAGGGTGCCCGCCGCGCGCACGGGCTCGAGAGTGATCTTCAGGTCAGGGCCGCACCGGGCCACGTCGGTGATGTCGAGCCGTGCGGCGTCCTGGATCGACCCGATGCCCAGGTCGCTGACGCCCAACGGGCCAGCACCCAGGAGGGCGGGGGCCAGATAGAGCACCACCCGGTCCACCAGGGCGGCTCGCCAGAACGCCGCAGCCACCGTGGGACCGCCTTCGAGCAGCACCCGGCGCACGTCGTGGTCCCACAACGTGTCCAGCACCAGCACCGGGTCCCGGGTGGGCAGGACAAGCGTCTGCGCGCTGTCGTCGTGGATGCGCGCACCGGCCGGGACGGCGCGCAGGCCCATGACGACGCGCAGCGGCTGCTGATCCCGCCGCAACGGGCGGCCTGAGCCGTCTCGAGCTGCGAGCTGCGGGTCGTCGCTGAGCGCCGTCCCCGTGCCGACCACGATCGCGTCCACCGCTGCGCGTGCCAGGTGCGCGTCGGCCCGGGACTGCGGGCTGCTGATCCAGCGGCTGCTTCCGTCCGCGGCCGCGACCCTGCCGTCCACGGTGGTGGCCAGCTTCCAGGTCACGTGCGGGCGTCGCAGCACGGTCGCAGCGAACCACTCGGCGTTCAGGGCCAGGGCCCGCTCACGCAGCACACCCTCCACCACCTCGACGCCGGCTGCCCGCAGGATCGCGGCGCCACCGCCTGCGTGCGGGTCGGGGTCGGTGGTCGCCAGGACGACGCGCCGGACGCCGGCCTCCAGAAGCGCCTGCGTACAGGGACCTGTGCGGCCGGTGTGCGCACACGGTTCCAGCGTGACCACGGCAGTGTGCGGCGCACCCGGACGGTTCGCGCTGCGCCAGCCCCGCAGCGCGTCCACCTCGGCATGAGCCGTGCCGGCGCCGCGGTGCACACCCTCGGCCTGTGCCCGGCCTGATGCGTCGAGGAGCACGCACCCGACCCGAGGATTGGCACCTGGACGGATCTCGGCATCAGCGGCCAGCTCGAGGGCGCGACTCATGGCAGAGATGAGCACGGAGCCGACCGGGCTGTTGTCCACGATGCGCTGCTGCACCGAGCCTCCATCCGCCACGGCGCGGATCCGGGGTGCAGCGCAGGGCTCCGTGGTCGCCGCGGCGAGCGTGAGCGCGCGGTCGACCTGTCGTCACCCTGCGGCGTGCATCCTCCCATCCGGACTCTCACCGTCGGTCCCGGAGTTTCACCGGGTCAACCGGCCGCTGGCTGCGGTCGGGTCGCGGACTGTCACCGCCGGTTCGGATTTTCACCGACCCCGGA
>JAABUN010004529.1_pt1 | contig 18759 bp, 20 predicted proteins | sample 5559311 | NCBI WGS metagenome assembly JAABUN01 (sample SAMN10711877, study PRJNA513370) | rock metagenome | isolation source: Antarctica rocks | place: Antarctica: Victoria Land, Siegfried Peak sud | reverse complement strand
TGGCCGTTCGGCGGCGGCGTGCTCGACCTGGAGCCGACGGTGCTTGAGTTCGGCGAGAGCCGCAGCCAGCGGTTCACGCTCGGCGTGACCGGGCTGGACGCCGCGGTCCTGCTCAACGACTTCGGCTTCGACAACATCTCGGCGACGGGCGTGTTCGACGGCCGCTTTCCGCTGATCTTCACCGATGGCACCGGGCGGGTGGCGGGCGGCGAGCTTGACTCGCGGCCTCCCGGGGGCACGGTCGCATATGTGGGCTCGGTCAGTCAGGAGGATCTGGGCTTCTTCGGCAACCTCGCCTTCGACGCGCTTCGGGCGCTTCGGTACGACCATCTGGCTGTGACCCTCAACGGCCCGCTGTCGGGCTCGCTCATCACGGGCCTGCAGTTCGACGGCCTGGCGCAGGGTGCCGGGGCCAAGCGCAACATCCTGGCGCGCGCGATTGCCGGCCTTCCGTTCGTGTTCAAGATTAGGATCGACGCGCCGCTCCGCCAACTCCTCGGCTCGGCGCGGTCCTTCAGCGATCCGAGCCTGCTGGTGGAGCAGAATCTGGGCTTGCTCTATCGCGAACAGGTGAAGGAGACCGGCGTCGATCCGCTGACGCCACCCATCGAGGATCAGCCCATTCAGGATCAGGAAAGCGAGCCACGGCCATGATGCGGAAACGAACCGGACGTGCGTGTCTGGGGGCGATGCTGGCGACAGCGGGACTGACGGGATGCGTGACGGTGAAGGCGCCGGACAAGCCGATCGTCATCGAGCTGAACATTACCATCCGGCAGGAGGTGATCTACCGGCTCGACTCCAAGGCGCGCGACGTCATTGAACAGGAATCGGGGATCTTCTGATGCGAACTGCCGCTCTTCTCGCCGCTTTGGCGGCCGGTGCCGTGATGATGCCGTCGGCCATCCAGGCGCAGCGCGCGCCGGGCTATGAGGCCGCCCGCTCGGCGGGTCAGGTGGCCGAGCAGGTCGACGGCTATTTGGGCTTCCCGTCCAGCCCCACCCCTGCGGTCCAGGCGGTCGCAAGCGACATCAACATCAAGCGCAAGGCGGTGTACACCCGACAGGCCGCCGCATCAGGGGCCACGGTTGAGGAGTTCGCCTTCACGGCGGGCTGCAACCTGATCGGCAAGACGGCGGCGGGCGAGAAGTATCAGGCGCCCGACGGCAGCTGGCAGACCCGCACCGCCGCGCCGGCGATCAAGCACCCGCGCTGCCCCTGAGGCGTCAGCCTGGGAAGGATGCCCGGTAGGCCGCTGGCACGATCGGGATCATGGCCTTGGGGATGACGAGCTCGACCTCATAGTCTCCCTCGGCCCAGGAGCCGGCGACATACGGGTCGGCGATGACGAGGATGCGGCTGAACTTGCCGCCAACGTTGCCCGCGGGTGCCACCGTCAGATCGCGGAACGGTGGGCAGTCCGCAAAGCCGCTCGCCTTGCCGAAGACCTCGCCCCGCTTGTCGAGACGCGCGACATCCAGGGCCTTGCAGTAGGCCGGACGGATCGTCGCCAAAGCCTTGGCCCGGTCGGTGAACAGGACGGTCAGCGGCACCTCACGATCGGTCGCGCGATCCCACAGGAGTGCGGTCGTGCCGGCTGACCCATGCGCTCCACCGGTGTAGCCGCTCAGATTGCCGACCAGCGACAGCAGCTGCGGCGTCTGCGACTTGACCACCCACTCCGTGTGCACACCGAACATGCTGCCCGGGCCGTCCGGCACGGACTTCACATAGTCCGCCTGCTCATCGAGCGCCTCGGCCTTCGCCTTTTCGGACTGCGCGAGCAGCTTTGCCTTCAGTTTCGGCAGGGCAACCGCTTCCGCCGGGATTGTTAGCTCGTATTCCAGCCGGTTGGTGTCTTCCGTGATGTGGATTGGTTTGGCGGCCGGGGCGGGCGGCGCGGCGGTCTGGACCGGAGCGGCTCCGACATTCGACCTAGCCGATGTCGCGTTTGTCAGGTTCTCGGAAGGTGTTGGGGAGGGCGCACTGCACGAGGTGGCCAGGGTCGCCAGGACGAGTGGCAGTCGTGATCTCATCGGCGCTCTCCCCAACCTCTTCCGCCGAGTTAACGGGCCGCCCATTGGCGTCAAGCGGTTGACCTGCCGCGCCACCCTTGCCAAAGGGTTCGCGCCCGTCCGGGCCTCTGGTGCGGCGCACCAACTCGCGCAGATGGCGGCGTGCCGGGTCGGTTCTGGCCGAACGGACGCTCTGACGCCTGCGGGAGGGACACGGATGGGCACCGACGATGACCGGTTCGATCCCTTGGACGAAGACGCCCGCTTGCGAGCGCTCGACGAGCGCCTGAAGCGGGCGGAGGCGACGGAGGCCGGCCGGACCGGGACCGGCAAGCGGGTCGACAAGGGCGACGACGACTATCGTATGGGCAACCGCGTGTTGGCGGAGTTGCTTGGCGGCATGATCGGCGGCGCACTCGTGGGCTGGATCGTGGACAAGGTGTTCGACACCGGTCCGTTGTTCCTCCTGCTCCTGCTGGGGCTTGGGATCGGGGTGGCGTTCCGGAACATCTTCCGGATCGCGTCGGGCAAGCGGATGAAGTGACAAGGGACGGGCAGGCGAGTGGCACAGGACGCAGGCAAGATCGATCCCATGCACCAGTTCGAGGTGTTGACGATCTTCAAGGGTTTTACGCTCGGTGGGCAGGAGATCTCGTTCACCAACTCCGCGTTGTGGATGGTGATCACGGTCGCCGCCGTGGTCCTCTTCGTGAGGGGCGGCATGAAGCGCGAGCTGGTGCCCGGCCGCTGGCAGGTCGCGGTCGAGGGCTTCACGGGCTTCATTGCATCGATGCTCGACACGAACATCGGGCCGGAGGGCCGTAAGTACGTCCCTTACGTCTTTTCCCTCTTCATGTTCATTCTATTTGCGAACCTGCTTGGCCTGATGCCGATCGGATTGGTCGGGCTGCACCCATTCACCGTCACGAGCCATCTGACGATCACGGGCATCCTGGCGATCGTCTCCTTTTCGATCGTGCTGATCGTCGGCTTCGCGAAGCACGGTTTCCGCTTCTTCGCATTGTTCGTGCCGCACGGCACGCCGCTGCCGATGATCCCGTTCATCTTCGTAGTCGAGCTGATGAGCTTCCTCGTGCGGCCGTTCAGCCTGGCGCTGCGGCTGTTCGTGGCGATGATGGCGGGGCACATCCTGCTCAAGGTGCTGGCCGGTTTCGTGATCAACTCGTCAAATGCGGGCGTCGGATGGGGGGCGCTGGTCGGGCTGCCGTCGTTCCTGCTGATGATCGGCATCACCGCGCTGGAGATCCTGGTGGCCTGCATTCAGGCCTATGTCTTCGCGCTGCTCACGTCGTTGTACATTAACGACGCCGAGAACCTTCACTAAGTCTTTCACTACTTTACTCAAGGGAGTTTACATCATGGACGCAGAAGCAGCAAAGCTGATCGGTGCGGGTCTGGCAGCGATCGGGGCCGGCATCGCGGCACTCGGCGTGGGCAACGTGTTCGGCAGCTTCCTGGAGAGCGCGCTGCGCAATCCGTCGGCGGCGGACGGCCAGCAGGGCCGGCTGTTCATCGGCTTCGCGGCCGCCGAGCTGCTCGGCCTGCTCGCCTTCGTCATCGCGATGATCCTGCTGTTCGTCGTCTGACGATGTCCGGCGGGGCGTCGACGCGCCCCGCCAATTCATGACTCAACGGGCGGAGACCGATGCCTCAAATTTCGCAGATGGCTGCGACCTACGGCGGCCAACTCTTCTGGCTCCTGCTGACCTTCGGCGCCATCTACGTCTTCGTGGGGCGTGGCATGGTGCCCAAGATCCAGGGCACGGTCGACGCGCGCGATCGACAGATCGCAGACGATCTCGCGGCGGCCCGGCAGGCCAACGAGCGGGCCGATGCTGCGGAAGAGGACTATCGCCGCCGGGCGAACGCCGTGCGCGAGGAAGCGCGCGCGCTCACCCAGGCGACGGTCGCCCAAGCCGCACTCGAGTCGCAGGAGCGGGTTGCCGCCGTCGGGCGTGATCTGGACGAGCGCCAGGCCGCCGCCGAGGAGTCGATCGACGCGCGCCGCCGGACTGCGATGACCGACATCGAGACAGTCGCCGCCGAAGCTGCCCAGAGCATTGTGGCCAAGCTCTCGCCTGTCACCGTCACCAAGCCGGAGGCCGCGCGCGCGGTCCAGGCGGTGTTGCGTGGCTGACGCGACCCCGCTCCCGCCGGCGAGCCAGCAGGCGGCCCGCACTCTTGATGCGCCGCTCCAGCAGCAGGGTCTGCCCCCGGCTCAGGGATTGGAGGCGATCGAGACCGAGCACGCTGGCGTGCAGCCCGCCGAGCATGGCGATCCGAACGTTCTCGGGCTCGATGCGACCTTCATGGTCGCGCTTGCCATGGCGGTGCTGATCGGGGTGGTTCTGTGGCGGCGAGTGCCGAGCCTGATCGCCGCGTCGCTCGACAACCGCATCGAGTCGATCCGCGAGCAGCTGGCGGAGGCGCGCTCGCTGCGCGCCGAGGCCGAGGGGTTGCGGGCCAACTACGACGCCAAGCTGGTGGCGCTGACTCATGAGGCCGACGAGATGCGCCAGGCCGCTCATCGCGAGGCCGAGCAGATCGTCATCAAGGCGCGCGCCGACACTGACTCGCTGATCGAGCGCCGTCGCCGCATGGCGGAGGACCGCATCGGGGCGGCCGAGCGTCAGGCGGTGGCCGATGTCCGCGCGCGCGCCGCCTCGGCCTCGACCGGTGCTGCCGCACGGCTTCTAGCCGACCGACTTGACGCCACCGCCGACCGGCAGCTTCAGGAGCGCGCGATCGCATTCCTCGGACGGGTCGACTGATCGCCGCCCGCCGCTGGAACGCGGCGCTGGAAGTTGGGGCCGCTCGCCCCTAATTCGGGGTGGTGACCGACACCCGCGCACCCGACCGTTTTCACGAGGACTCAGCGACCTTCACCGTCAAGGGTTCCGACCAGCCGGATCTGAAGGTGGGGGAGGCGGCGATCCGCGAAGTGTTGCGGACTCTTCCCGCCGCGCCGGGCGTCTATCGGATGCTCGATGCGCGGGGCGAGGTGCTCTATGTCGGCAAGGCGCGGGCGCTGAAGGCGCGCGTGACGAACTACGTCCAGGTCGCCGCCTTGCCAAAGCGGTTGCAGCGCATGGTGTCGCAGACGCGCGGCATGACGATCGTCACAACCCGAAACGAGGCGGAGGCGCTGCTGCTCGAGGCGCAGCTGATCAAGCGCTACCGTCCCGCCTACAACGTCCTGCTGCGCGACGACAAAAGCTTTCCCTTCATCCTCCTGCGGGACGACCATTCCTTTCCGCGCCTCCAGAAGCACCGTGGTGCCCGGCGCGCGAAGGGCCGCTATTACGGGCCGTTCGCCAGCGCGGGCAGCGTGACCTCCACGCTGAACGCGCTCCAGAAGCTGTTCCTGCTGCGCTCGTGCACGGACAGTGTCTTCAACAACCGCCAGCGCCCCTGCCTGTTGCACCAGATCCGCCGTTGCTCAGCGCCCTGCGTCGGGCGAATCGGCGAGCAGGACTATGCCGAGCTGGTGTCGGACGCGACCGAGTTCCTGGGCGGCAAGTCGACCCGGGTGCAGGCGAAGCTGGGTGCCGCCATGCAGAAGGCGGCGGACGAGATGGACTTCGAGCTCGCCACCATCCATCGCGACCGGCTGCGCGCGCTCACGTTCATCCAGGGCGCGCAGGCGATCAACGCCGACGGGGTGGGCGACGCCGACGTCTGGGCGCTGGCGTGCGAGGGCGGCACCACCTGCCTGCAGGCGTTCTTCATTCGGGGCGGCGCCAACTGGGGCCACCGCTCCTTCTTTCCGGCGCACACCGCCGACGTGCCGGCAAAGGAGGTGTTCGCGTCCTTCCTCGCGCAGTTCTACGAGGACGTGCCGCCGCCGCGGACCCTGCTCACGGACCGTGAGCCGGCCGACTGCGCGCTGCTGCTGGAGGCGCTGGGTGAGCGCGCCGGGCACAAGGTCTCGCTTCAGGTGCCGCAACGCGGGGACCGGCGGCGTCTCCTCGAGCAGGCGAGCCGCAACGCGACCGACGCGCTCCAGCGCAAGCAGGCGGAGTCCACCACCCAGGCGCGCCTGCTGACCGAACTCGCCGAGCTGTTCGACCTCGACGAGCCGCCGACCCGGATCGAGACCTACGACAACAGCCACATTCAGGGCAGCCACGCGATCGGTGGCATGATCGTCGCCGGGCCGGAGGGCTTTCGCAAGACCGCCTATCGCAAGTTCAACATCAAGAACCCCGACACCGCCCCCGGCGACGACTTCGCGATGATGCGCGAGGTGCTGACCCGGCGCTTTGGTCGGGCGCAGAAAGAGGACCCGGACCGGACGGAGGGCGAGTGGCCCGACCTCGTGCTGATCGACGGCGGCAAGGGGCAGTTGTCGGCCGCCATGGGCGTGCTGGAGGAGCTTGGGGTCGAGGATCTGGCGGTCGTCGGCGTCGCCAAGGGGCCGGACCGCAACGCCGGGCGCGAGACGTTCCACCTGCCGGACGGCCGCGAACTCACCCTGCCGATGAACAGCCCGGTGCTGTTCTACCTCCAGCGGCTGCGCGACGAGGCGCATCGGTTCGCCATCGGCGCGCATCGCGCGAAGCGGTCGAAGTCGCTCGGCAGCAGTCCGTTGGACGAGGTGCCGGGCATCGGCCCAAACCGCAAGCGCGCGCTGCTGATGCACTTCGGCACCGCGCGCGCGGTCCGCAACGCCAGCCTGGACGACCTTCAGCGCGCGCCCGGCGTGTCCGGGATGGTGGCGCAGAAAGTCTTCGACCACTTCCACACCCGATGAGGACCAGGCACTGATCGAGCTCGACGCACCCGCGCTGATCCTGTCGGTGCGGCCCCACGGCGAGCACGGCGCGATCGTAGGCGCGTTGACGGAGGCGGCGGGACGGCTGACCGGATATGTGCGCGGCGGCCACTCGCGCGCGCTGCGCCCCGTGCTGATGGCGGGCAATCGGGTGGCGGCCCGTTTCCGGGCGCGCACGCCTGAGCAGATGCCCGGCCTGACGGTCGAGCTGGTGACCAGCCGCGCGCCGCTGTGGTCCGAGCCGATGGCGGCGGCCGGGATCGAGTGGGTGACGGCGCTCACCTCCTTCGCGCTTGCGGAGGGGCAGGCGGACGCCGAACTGTGGTCGGCTCTCGACGGGACGTTGGAGGCGATCGCGCAGGCGCCCGGCGCGCGCGGCTGGGCACCCGCCGTGGTGCGCTACGAGCTGATCCTGCTGGCGCGGCTCGGCTATGGCCTGGCCCTCGACCGCTGCGTGGAGACGGGCGCGACCGGCGACCTGTCGTGGGTGTCGCCGAAGACAGGCCGCGCCGTCAGCCGCACCGTTGGCGCGCCCTTTGCCGACCGTCTGCTGCCGCTGCCCGGCTTCCTGACGGGTGGCGCGGAGGCGGACTGGCGCGCCATCGCCGCCGGCTTCGCGCTGTCGGGGCATTTCTTGGAGCGCCACCTGCCGGACGAGCGCGGGCGCGATTTGTACGCCGCGCGTGGCCGGCTGGTGACACAGGTGCGGGGGTTGGCATAAGTGATAAAGCCCTCTCCCCTGAAGGGGCGAGGGCTTTTTACACCTCCGCTTGCCCCGAACCTCCGCCCCCCGCATAGCGCGCGGATGAAGCGTCGTGCGGGGCAGGACCCCTCGGTCACCCGCCATTGGCGGCCCGCCACCTTGGCCATTCGTGGCGGCACGGCGCGTTCCGAATGGGGCGAGACGTCGGAGGCGCTGTTCCTCACCTCAGGCTATTCCTACGATCGAGCGGAGGACGCGGCAGCGCGGTTCGCGGGCGATCAGGCGGGCATGACCTACTCTCGCCTGCAGAACCCGACGGTCGAGATGCTCGAGCACCGCATCGCGCTGATGGAAGGTGCGGAGGCGTGCCGCGCCACCGCGACGGGCATGGCGGCGATGACGGCCGCGCTGCTCTGCCAGCTTTCGGCCGGCGACCACATGGTGGCGGCGCGCGCGCTGTTCGGATCGTGCCGCTGGCTGACCGACCATTTGTTGCCTCGCTTCGGCATCGCTGCGACCACCGTGGACGGGACCCACCTCGCCGCGTGGGAGGAGGCGATCCGGCCGGAGACGAAGGCGTTCTTCTTCGAAACGCCTGCCAACCCTACCATGGATGTCATTGATGTGGCGGCAGTCTGCGGACTCGCCCGCTCGCGCGGGATCGTCACCGTGGTCGACAACGCCTTCGCCACGCCGGCACTTCAGCGACCGATGGAATTCGGTGCCGACGTCGTCGCCTATTCAGCTACCAAGATGATGGACGGGCAGGGGCGTGTGCTGGCCGGCGCGATATGCGGCACGGCCGAGTGGGTCAACGAGACCCTGCTCCCGTTCCACCGCAACACAGGCCCAACGCTGAGCCCGTTCAACGCCTGGGTGGTGCTCAAGGGGCTGGAGACGCTCGACCTGCGCATTCGCCGCCAGAGCGAATCGGCTCTGACCATCGCCGCCGCGATCGAGCCGAGGGTCGCGCGCGTGCGCCACCCGTTCCTCCCCAGCCATCCTCGCCACGGGCTCGCAAGGCAGCAGATGGCGATGGCCGGCCCGATCTTCTCCTTCCATGTCGCCAATCGCGCACAGGCCTATGGGCTGCTCAACGCGCTGGAGCTGATCGACATCTCCAACAACATCGGCGACTCGCGTTCCCTGATGACTCACCCCGCATCGACCACTCATTCGAGCATGACCGAGAAGGACCGGCTGGCGGTGGGGATCGACGAGGGGATGTTGCGGCTGAACGTCGGACTTGAGGATGTCGATGACGTACTGGCTGATCTCGACCGGGCGTTGGGGACGGTCGGCCTGTGAAGGCGATCACCGATCTGCTGTTCACGGCGGCGGCGACGACCGGCGGCATCACCGTGCGCACCGGCGTCAGCTACCTGCCCGAACAATCCTCCCCGCGCGCGGGCCGCTGGTTCTGGGCCTATCATATCCGCATCGAGAACAATTCCGCGCGCGCGGTCAAGCTGATGACCCGGCGCTGGGTCATCACCGACGGACGCGGCGCGCGCAGTCTGGTGGAGGGCGAGGGCGTGATCGGCGAACAACCCCTGCTGCCGCCGGGCCAGTCCTACGACTACGTGTCAGGCTGCCCGCTCTCCACGCCCCTCGGGCGAATGGAGGGCAGCTACGGCCTGGTGGACGACGAAGGCGGAACGCTGAGCGTCACCATTCCCCGTTTCGAGCTCGTCGCGCCGGAGGAGGCGCGGAACGGGGACGTGGCGGGGTAGAGGGCACACGCCTGTCGCATGTTGTGCGAGGAGTGTCGGTTGATCAATCGCTCGCTCAAGCATCGATCGCTTCTTCATCCATCGCCGCCGCATTCGCCTGGATGAAATTGAACCGGTGCTCCGGATTGCGTCCCATCAGCTGATCCACCAGCTCGCTCACCGCGTGCCGCTCCTGATGCTCCGCCGGCAGGCAGACCCTCAGCAGGCTGCGGGTAGCCGGGTTCATTGTGGTTTCCTTCAACTGACCCGGGTTCATTTCGCCCAAGCCCTTGAAGCGGGACACTTCCACCTTGCGTCCCTTGAACAGCGTCCGCTCCAGCTTCGCGCGGTCGGCGTCGTCGCGGGCGTAGGCGGTCTTCTTGCCATCCGACAGCCGATAGAGCGGCGGGCGGGCGAGGTAGAGGTGGCCGCGCTTCACCAGCTCCGGCATCTCCTGAAAGAAGAAGGTCATCAGGAGCGTCGCGATGTGCGCACCGTCGACGTCGGCGTCGGTCATGATTATGATGCGCTCGTAGCGCAGCTGGTCCGGCTGACAGGTCGAGCGTGTGCCGCAGCCGAGCGCCTGGATCAGGTCGGCGACCTCGCTGTTCGCCCCGATCTTGGCAGCTGTCGCGCTGGCGACGTTCAGGATCTTGCCCCGGATCGGCAGGATCGCCTGAAACTTGCGCTCCCGCGCCTGCTTGGCCGATCCGCCGGCCGAGTCGCCCTCGACGATGAACAGCTCAGTCCCATCGGGATCATCGAGCGAGCAGTCGGTGAGCTTGCCCGGCAGTCGCAGCCGGCGGCCCGACGTGGCGGTCTTGCGCTTCACCTCGCGCTCCGCCCGGCGCTGCAGCCGCTCGTCCACCCGGTCGAGTACGATACCGAGCAGCGCGCGCCCGCGCTCCATGTCGCTGGACAGGAAGTGGTCGAAATGGTCGCGCATCGCCGTCTCGACCAGCCGTGCCGCCTCGGGCGAGGTCAGGCGGTCCTTGGTCTGGCTCTGGAATGACGGATCGCGGATGAAGATGGACAGCATCATCTCGGCGCCGACCATGACGTCGTCGGCACCAATTTCCTTCGCCTTGCGGTTGCCCACCAGATCGCCGAACGCGCGCAGGCCTTTGGTCAGCGCGGCGCGCACTCCCTGCTCGTGCGTGCCGCCGTCAGGCGTTGGCACGGTGTTGCAATAGTAGCTGGCGGTGCCGTCGGAGAAGAGCGGCCAGGCGACCGCCCACTCCACGCGTCCGCCGACGTCGCTGAAATCCTGCGTGCCGGCGAACAGGTCGGCGGTGGCGCACGGCCGTTCGCCAAGCTGTTCGCGCAGGTGATCGGCCAGGCCGCCGGGGAACTGAAAGGTCGCCTCCGCCGGCGTGTCGTCCGCGATCAGCGAGGGGTCGCAGCGCCAGCGGATCTCCACGCCGGCGAACAGATACGCCTTTGATCGGACGAGGCGGTGGAGGCGCGCAGGCTTGAACAGCCGGTCGCCGAAGATCTCGGTGTCCGGCACGAAGCTAATGCGCGTGCCGCGACGATTCGGCGCGGGTCCGACCTCGGCCACCGGCTCTACGACCTGGCCGCGGGCGAAGCGCGCTCGCCACAGCGTGCGATTGCGCGCGACCTCGACCTCGGTGTCGCTCGACAGCGCGTTCACCACTGACACGCCGACGCCGTGGAGGCCGCCGGCGGTCTCGTAGGCCTTGTTCGAGAACTTGCCGCCCGAGTGAAGCGTGCCCAGGATCACCTCGAGCACGCTTCGGCCCGGATATTTCGGGTGCTCGTCGACGGGGATGCCGCGTCCGTTGTCGGTGACCGTCAGGCGGTTGCCCGCCGACAGCTCGACCTCGATCCGGTTCGCGTGCCCCGCCACCGCCTCGTCCATCGCATTGTCGAGCACCTCGGCCGCGAGATGGTGCAGCGCGCGCTCGTCGGTGCCGCCGATGTACATGCCCGGCCGGCGGCGGACCGGCTCGAGCCCCTCCAGCACCTCGATCGACGACGCGTCATAGCCGCTGGCGTCAGTTGCCGGGGTGGAGGCGAAGAGATCGGCGGCCATGCTCGGGCCTAGCCGACGAGAACAGAAGCGGGCAATGGGAGCGGGCGGGACAGACGCGGCAACACCATCACCCGACCCTCTCCGGCGAGCGGAAGAGAGCCAAGTCGAACTCTAGCGAACGCGGGGGCCGCCGAACGGCAGCGGCGGGGGCGGCTTGCGGTCGCGGCGCGGCATCTGCGCCTGATAGGCGTTGCCGCAATGAGCCACGCAATAGGGGAAGCCCGGGTTCACGGGCTGGCCGCAGAAATGGAAGTCCGGCTCGCCGGGGTGGCCCATCGGCCAGCGGCAGATCCGATCGCTGAGCTCCAGGAGCGACGTCTTGTCCGCCACATCCACGCTTGGCCGGGCGGGCACCCGGCGGCGCGGCGGCGCGGGCGGGATCGGCTGCTGCTGTTCGCCCGGATTCTGGCGCAGGAACCCGCCGGGTCCGACCGAGCGCATCTCGACCTTTGCGGGCTTCTCCTCGATCGGAGCGGCCTCCGGTGCGTCGGCGATGGCCTCCTCGACCCGCTCGTCGGGAGCTGGCGTGGGCTCCGGCTCCGGCGCGACGGCGATCGGCTCGACCGTTTCTGGAGGCGGGGGCGCAGCCGCGGCGGCGCGCTCCTTCTCAAGCATGGCGGAGCTCTTCACCGGCGACGGACGCGGGGTCAGGCCAAGCCGGTGCGCCTTGCCGATCACCGCATTGCGCGACACGCCACCAAGCGTCTCGGCGATCTGGCTCGCCGTCAAACCTTCATCCCACATCCGCCTCAGCTCGCCGATGCGCTCGTCCGTCCATGCCATCTGTTCGTCGTGCTCCTTGAGCGGCCCATTGATCGGCTCACGTCGGGTCTGTCGCGCGCAGGGTCAAGGGCGGCGCTTCGACCCACGCCATCGGCCTTGCCCCTCGGGCGCGCCGGCCTTAGGCGCGGTGCGATGGAAATGCCAGCGAGCGCCCCCGTTCCCGCCGACCCCGCCGCCGCTTACGCCGCGCTGACGCCCACCTTTCGTGCCTTTGGCGACCCGCTCATCCGACGGGTGAACTGGGCCGGGCTGAAGGTGCTGTACGGGAAGGAAGTGCGGCGGTTCATGAAGGTGCAGACCCAGACGATCTGGGCACCGGCGATCACGACCCTTCTCTACCTCGTCATCTTCACGGTCGCGCTCGGGCGCGCCGGCGCGACGGTGCTCGGCGTGCCCTTCGCGGTGTTCATCGCGCCGGGCCTGATCGTCATGGGGATGATGCAGAACGCCTTCGCCAACGCCAGCTTCTCGCTGCTGGTGGGCAAGATCCAGGGCACGATCGTCGACTATCTAATGCCGCCGCTCTCCAACGCGGAGCTGATCGCCGGGATCATAGGCGCGGCGGTCACGCGCGCAGTGCTGGTCGGCGCGGCGGTGTGGCTGGCGATCGCGCTCTACCCGGGCGTGTCGGTGGCGGTGCGGCACGTCTGGCCGGTGGTGTGGTTCGGCCTGATGGGCTCGATCTTCCTGGCGCTGCTCGGTTTGATCACGAGCCTGTGGGCGGAGAAGTTTGACCATCTGTCGGCCATGACCAACTTCGTCGTGGTGCCGTTGTCGCTGCTGTCCGGCACCTTCTATTCGGTCAAGCAGCTCGCGCCGAGCTTCGAGGCGATCAGCCACCTGAACCCGTTCTTCTATGTCATTTCGGGTTTTCGCTACGGCTTTCTCGGCGTGGCCGACTCGCCAATTGTGTTCGGCGCGGTCCTGTTGTTCGCCATCAACCTCGCCTTGGGCGTCAGCATTTACGCCATCATGCAATCGGGGTGGAAGCTAAAGAGCTGATCTGTCCAAGTCAGGACAGGCGGACAAGCTTGTTGCCGGCGTCGTGGCCGATGTCGACGGGTTCCAGCAGCGCAACCTCTGCGCGGGCCAGCCACTCGCCCGCAATCTCCTCGACCGAACGGCCGAACGGCCGGTCGTTGCCCGTGTCGCTGAAGCGGCCGAGCCGAACGCCGGCGACGGACGGGAACCACGGTTGGCTGGTCAACTGCCCGAAGAGCCGGTCGAGACGATAGAGCGGCTCCCCCACATCCTCCAGCATCACTGTCCGGCCGCCAAGCGGCGGCTCAAGCGGCGTGCCAAGAGTGGCGCACAACACGCTGAGATTGAAGGCCACCGCTCCCGTGGATGCGTGATCCTCCGGCCCGTCGCTGCCGGTGAGCAGTCGCACCGCCCGCTCGATCGCCCGCTCTCCGCCGACCCGCGCCACGTCGGCGATCATCGGCCCCCACAAGGCACCGGCTCGGCCGGCCCGCAGCATGGCGGCGTGAACGAAGCCGGCGTCCGAAAAGCCGAGCACGATTTTTGTGGGTGCGTCGACCGTGCGCGCGACACCGGCAGACGCGATCCGCGCCGCCCCCGCTCCGCCACGGGCAAACCAGATCGCGGAGACCTCCGGGTCGTTCCAGGCGTCGACCAAGGCGTCCTCGCGTTCCGCGTCCGCTCCGGCATAGTGCCCGCCGAGAGCGAAGCACTGCTCCGCCCAGCGAAGTCGAAGGCGGCCGTTGACGATCGCCTCAACCTGGTCTTTGACGCTCCGCTCGATCGGGCATGAGGGGGCGACGACGGCAACGAGGGGCGCGTCGAAACCGCCTCTACCTTGTGGGTCCGCCATCGCCCGTCCATAGCCCGGCGGCATGAACGAGACCACCGACCTGACTATCCGCACCTTCTTCTGTGGCATCGGAGGGTCCGGCATGATGCCGCTCGCCGCCATCCTGAACGCCCGAGGGGCGGCGGTCAGCGGCTCCGACCGCGCGCTTGATCAAGGGCGGGGATCGGCCAAGTTCGACTGGCTGAAGGCACAGGGCATCGCACTCTATCCTCAGGATGGCAGCGGCATAACGGTGCCGATCGGCCGCGTGGTCGCGTCGGCGGCGGTTGAGGACGACGTGCCTGACATGGTCGCCGCGCGCGCGCTGGGGTGCGAGCGCGTGACGCGCGCCGAGCTCCTGGCGCAGCTGTTCAACGGGGCCGCCACCTCGGTCGCGATCGGCGGCACCAGCGGCAAGTCCACGGTGACGGGCATGATCGCGCTGATCCTGCACCGGATGGCGCGCAAGCCGACGGTGATGAACGGGGCCGTCATGGCTGACTTCGTGAGTGAGAAGACGCCTTTCGCCTCGTCACTCGCCGGCAATCCGGAGCTGTGGGTGTCGGAGGTGGACGAGAGCGACGGATCGATCGCGCTGTTCCGGCCGACGGTCGCGGTGCTGACCAACGTCACGCCCGACCACAAGCCGATCGAGGAACTCCGCACGCTGTTCGCAGACTTCCTCGCCCATGCGGACCGGCTGGTGGTGAGCGCCGACGATGCGGAGAGCCGTGAGCTGACGCACGCGCATCCCGGTGCGATCCGCTTCGGCCTGGCCGACGACGCCCGCATTACCGCGGAGTCGGTGGCGACCGCACCGACCGGCCTGCGCTTCATCGCCGTCGATCGGGAAACGGATGAGCGGGTGCCCGTGGCACTCGCGGTGCCCGGCCGGCACAATCTGTCGAACGCGCTCGCTGCGTTGGCGGGCGCGGTGGCGCTCGGTACGGGCCTCAGCCTTGCGGCCGGCACCTTGAGCGGCTTTCGCGGCATCGCGCGCCGGCTGGAGACGGTTGGATCGGCGGACGGTGTCACGGTCGTGGACGACTTCGCTCACAACCCGGACAAGATTGCCGCCTCGCTGGCGACGCTGACCGAGACCGACGGGCGGCTCCTCGTCCTGTTCCAGCCGCACGGCTTTCGCTCACTCGTGCAGTTGGGTGACGCAATCGCGGACGCCTTTGCCGACGGGCTGCGGCCGGACGATCGGATCTGGGTGACCGAGCCGGCGTATTTTGGCGGCACGACCGATCAGGAACGGGGCGGGGATTGGCTGGCCGAGGCGCTCGTCTCACGCGGAGTCGTGGCCGATGCGGTGTGCGACCGCGCGGCCGCTCGACCACTCCTGCTCGACGCGGCCGGTCCGGGCACGCGCATCGTCGTCATGGGCGCGCGAGATGACGGCCTCGCCCTGTTCGCGCGCGAGCTGCTGGCGAGTCTCGTCGAGCGGGGCTGAGCCGCGTTGACGCGCCCGGCTCGCCACTCCTAATCAGCGGCGCTCGAAGGAGACGTTCATGCCGATTACCCCCCTGATGCCCGTCTATCCGCGCTGCGACGTGCGGCCCGTGAAGGGGGAAGGCTGCTGGCTGATCGGCGAGGACGGTCGCCGCTATCTCGATTTCGCGAGTGGCATCGCGGTCAACCTGCTTGGCCACAGCCACGCGCCGTTCGTGAAAGCCATTCAGGACCAAGCCGCGACCTTAATGCACGTCTCCAACCTTTATGGCAGCCCTCAGGGCGAGGCGCTGGCGCGGCGGCTGGTTGACAACACCTTCGCCGACACGGTGTTCTTCACCAATTCGGGTGCCGAGGCGGTGGAATGCGCGATCAAGACGGCGCGCAAGTTCCAGCACGCGAATGGCCATCCGGAACGCACCGTCCTCATCTGCTTCTCCGCCGCCTTTCACGGCCGCACCATGGCCACGATCTCGGCCACCCAGTCGGAGAAGATGACCGAGGGCTTCGCGCCGCTGCTGCCCGGCTTCGCCTTTGCAGCCTTCGACGATCTGGAGGCGGCGCGCGCGCTGGTGGACGAGCACACGGCCGGCTTCCTCGTCGAGCCGATCCAGGGCGAGGGCGGTATTCGGCCGGCCAGCCGCGCGTTCCTGCAAGGGTTGCGCGAACTGGCTGACGAGCACGGCTTGATGCTGATCTTTGACGAGGTGCAGTGCGGCATGGCGCGCACCGGCACTCTCTACGTCCACGAACAGTATGACGTGCGCCCCGACATCATGGCGTCGGCCAAGGGCATCGGCGGCGGCTTTCCGTTGGGGGCGTGCCTCGCCACGGAACACGCGGCGAGCGGCATGGGGCTGGGCACCCACGGCTCCACCTACGGCGGCAACCCGCTGGCGATGGCGGCCGGTATGGCGGTCCTAGACGCGGTGCTGGAGCCGGGCTTCCTGGAACACGTCCGCGCCATGGGCGACCGGCTGCGGAGCACGCTGGAGCAGTTCATCGGCAATCACGCCGACCTGTTCGACCACGTGCGCGGCACGGGGCTGATGCTGGGTCTGAAGCTGAAGCAGGAGAGCCGGCCGTTCGTCGCTCACCTGCGCGACAACCACCGGTTGCTGACGGTGGCGGCCGCCGACAACGTCGTGCGCATCCTGCCGCCGCTGATCATCGAGCAGGCGGAGATCGACGCGGCGATGGAGAAGCTGTCGGCCGGTGCGGACAGCTGGGCGAGCGAGAGCGTGGCGGCGTGACCCGCTCCTTTCTGGAGCTGCACGATGTAGGCCGCGACGCTCTCCGCACGATCCTTGACGAGGCCGCCCGGCGAAAGGTCGCGCACGTTGGTTGGCCGAAGGGGCAGGCGGACGCGGATCGCCCGCTCGCCGACCACACGCTCGCGCTGGTGTTCGAGAAGGCATCGACCCGGACCCGAGTCTCGTTTCAGATGGCCATGCGCCAACTGGGGGGCCATTCGCTCGTGCTCGACGCGGCGGCCACGCAGATGGGGCGCGGCGAGCCGGTGGAGGACACCGGGCGCGTGCTCGGCCGGATGGCCGATGCGATCATGCTGCGGACCGACGATCCGGCCAAGCTGACGCGGATGGCGGAGGCCGCTGGTGTGCCGGTCGTGAATGGCCTGTCGGACGCCTCCCACCCCTGCCAGGCGGTCGCCGACCTGCTGACGGTGCGGGAGCGGCTTGGACGCCTCGACGGCGTGCGGTGGTGCTGGCTCGGCGATGGCAACAACGTGCTGCACTCGCTCGCGGAGGGGGCGGCTCTGACCGGCGGGACGTTTACGGTGAGCGGGCCTGAAGGCTATGACGCCGATCCGGCGGTGCTCGCACGGGCGGGGGGCGTGCGCCTCGAGCGCGACCCGGAGGCGGCGGTCGCCGGAGCGGACGTGGTGGTCACCGACAGCTGGATCTCGATGGGGCAGGCGGATGCGGACGCGAAGCGCCGGGCGCTCGCCCCGTATCAGGTCACTGGCCCGCTGATGGCGCGGGCGGCGGCCGATGCGATCTTCCTCCATTGCCTCCCCGCCCACCGCGAGGAGGAGGTGGCGAGCGCGGTCATCGACGGACCATGCTCGGCGGTCTGGGACGAGGCGGAGAACCGCTTGCACGCGCAAAAGGCCATCCTGCTGTGGTGCTTTGGCCTGATCGGATGATGCGCGCCGTTGCCGCTCTCCCCGGGCGCTGCTAGCCCCACGTCCATGCCCGTCGACCTGCCCACCGTGCGCCGCATCGCCGCACTCGCCCGCATCGCCGTCACTGAGGAGGAAGCTGAGGCGCTCGTCCCCGAGCTGAACGGCATCCTTGGTTGGGTGGAGCAGCTGGGGGAGGTGGACGTCTCGCGTGTTGAACCGATGACAGCCGTGACGCCCAACACGTTGAGATTGCGGGAGGATGTGGTGACGGACGGCGGTGCCCGGGAGAAGGTGCTGGCGAACGCGCCGGATGCAAAGGGGGGCTTCTTTACCGTGCCCAAGGTGATTGAGTGACCGACCTCACCAACCTGACCGTGACGGCCATTCGTGACGGGATATGCAATGGCACGTTTTCCGCCGTCCAGGTGGCAAGCGCCTTCAATGCAGCGGTGGATGCGGCTGACAGCCTGAACGCGTTTTTGGTGAAGACGCCCAACCACGCGCTCGTCGCCGCTCGCACGGCCGACGAGGCGAAAGCGAGGGGTGACACGCTGCCCCCGCTCGCCGGCGTGCCGATTGGAATAAAGGATCTGTTCGCCACCGAAGGCGTGGCGACCACGGCGGCCAGCGACATCCTGGCCGGATTTGTGCCGCCTTACGAGTCCGCCGTGTCAGCGAACCTGTGGCGCGCGGGCTGCGGAATGTTGGGCAAGCTCAACATGGACCAGTTCGCGATGGGCTCGTCCAACGAGACCAGCGCGTTCGGCAACGTCGTGTCCCCCTGGCGGCGGCGCGACGGCAGCAACGCGCCGCTCGCGCCCGGCGGATCAAGTGGGGGCAGCGCGGCGGCGGTAGCAGCCCGATTGTGCCCGGCGGCGACGGGCACGGACACCGGCGGCTCGATCCGCCAGCCCGCCGCCTTCACCGGCATCGCGGGGATCAAGCCGACCTACGGGCGCTGCTCGCGCTGGGGCACAGTCGCGTTCGCCTCCTCGCTCGACCAGGCCGGGCCGATGGCGCGCACGGTCGCCGACTGCGCAGCGATGCTGGAGGCGATGGCGGGCTTCGACCCGCGTGACGCCACCTCGCTCGACCTGACCGTGCCGCGTTGGGAAGCGGAACTGAACGCCCATCTGTCGGGCAAACGCGTCGGCTTGCCGCGCGAGTACCGGATGGAGGGCACCGACGCCGATATCCTCTCGCTGTGGGACCGGGGCGCTGACTGGCTGCGCGATGCCGGCGCGGAGGTGGTGGAGGTGTCGCTGCCCCACACCAAATACG
>JAABUN010004528.1_pt1 | contig 18761 bp, 19 predicted proteins | sample 5559311 | NCBI WGS metagenome assembly JAABUN01 (sample SAMN10711877, study PRJNA513370) | rock metagenome | isolation source: Antarctica rocks | place: Antarctica: Victoria Land, Siegfried Peak sud | reverse complement strand
GCCCTCTCCCGGAGGGAGAAGGAGCGGCAGGTAGTATCTGCACGAACTGACTTAAAAGTTAGTTCGTGCAGGTAACAATGGTCGCTCCTTCTCCCTCCGGGAGAGGGCCGGGGTGAGGGAAAAACATAACGCTCGCCACAAACCCAATCCAACCGCTTCAACAACAACGCGTCTCCAAACTTAACCACGCTCGTGAGTAAATCGGGCGAAGGAAGAGGTGACCTAAGATGATCCAGACTGAATCGCGGCTTCGATCCGCAGATAATTCGGGTGCGCGCGAACTGTTGTGCATCCGTGTGATGAAAGGCTCTAACGCCAAAACCGGCAACGTCGGCGACCTGATTAAGTGCGCCGTCAAAGAAGCCATTCCTGGCGCGCCGGTCAAAACCCACGATGTCGTGACCGCCGTGATCGTGCGCACCGTTTCCGGTGTGCGCCGCGCCGATGGCTCGCACATCAAGTTCGATGATAACGCCTGCGTTGTCATCAACCCCGATGGCAACCCGCGCGGCACGCGCATCTTCGGCCCCGTCGCGCGCGAACTGCGCGAACGCGGCTACATGAAGATCGTGTCGCTCGCGCCGGAGGTGCTGTAAACATGAAAGCGAAAACTCAAGCCAAAGCGCGTCCCCTGAAAATGAGCGTCCGTAAAGACGACATGGTCGTCGTCATTGCGGGCAAATCGCGGGATCGCAAGACGCCCAAGAAAGTGTTGGACGTGAACCGCATCACCGGCAAAATCACCGTCGAAGGCGTGAACGTGATGAAAGACACGCCCAACAAACGCGCCCAGCAACAGGGCGGCGCCGACGAAGGCATTGTGGAAAAAGCGATGCCGATTGACGCCAGCAACGTGATGCTGGTCGATCCCAAAACCAATCAACCGACCCGCGTCCGTCGCGTCAAAGATGGCGATGGCAAAAGCCAACGCCAAAGCGTCAAAAGCGGAGAATTGATCGGAGTTTAAGTAAACTTCGGGTTGCAGATTGCGAAGTCTGCGTTTAGCGAAAGCAAAGGAGAAAACAATGAAATTTGCCAAAGTCGTAATTTTAGCGAGCGCACTTGCTGTGTCCGCATTTCCCCAAATCGCTCACTCTCAAGGTGCAGCCACGCCGGAAACTTCTCAAGCTTCAAACATCGCTGAATGGAGCAAAAATGTCGGAAAGCATTGCACCGTCTTTTCATCCACTGGTGATAAACCTTGCGAAGGAAATTTGCAGAGCCTCACAAACTCTTATATTTTCGTCGAGAAGCCAACTCGGATGACAGTAGAAGGCAAAACATTCATTGCGAGTTATGTAACTCGCATTCCGATGAAAAACGTTACTCGCGTATCGTTTGAGCAACCCGCAGAAAAGAAGTAAACATTTTCGCACGCTCGGAAACCGTGCGACATCAACTACGATGAAGCGAAGGTATCGTCAAAGCAGTATCTCGCAGAAGAGATTGGCTTTCCGGTTGAGTATTGGAGGCACAGGGTTAATGCTACTCGGATTTACCCTGTTATTTCTCTCGCTATACTGGCTTCGACCTAATCGCACAGATGCGCTTTATATGACTGGCTTCATGCTGGTTTTATGGAGTCTGTGGCTTATTGCTTGGCGCCTCGGCGTCAATCTCTTAAGTAAAAGCAAATAAACTTTCGCACGCTCGGAAACCGTGCGACATCAACCTACGATGACACCAATTTTAAAAGAACGCTACGACTCGCAGGTCAAGGCGAATTTGCAAAAGCAATTCGGCTTTGACAACGCGATGCAGTTGCCCAGACTGCAAAAGATCGTGGTCAACATGGGCGTTGGCGACGCCAAAGAAGACTCCAAGCTGATGGACGCCGCTGTGGGCGAATTGGCTTTGATTACCGGCCAGAAACCCGCCATCCGCCGCGCTCGCAAGAGCATCGCCAACTTCAAGTTGCGCGAGGGCATGCCCGTGGGCTGTATGGTGACGCTTCGCGGCGACCGGATGTGGGAGTTCATGTATCGCCTGATTCACGCGGCTCTGCCGCGCATCCGCGATTTTCAGGGCATCCCCGACCGCTCGTTCGACGGGCGCGGCAATTATACCTTCGGCGTCCAGGAACAGATTATCTTCCCCGAAATCAATCAGGACACCATCGGCAAAGTGCGCGGCATGGACATCACGTTCGTTACCAGCGCCCAGACCGACGATGAAGCAAGATTCTTGCTGCGCGAGTTGGGCCTGCCGATGCGTAAAAGCGGGCAGGGTGTGGAACAGACGGTGTAAGGCAAAGTTTGTAGTGCGTCCGTAAGGGCGTTGATTGCGAACCACGAGCGTAAGCGACCGGCCAAGTCAGAGTTGCAAGAGACTTAAACTTAGCCCGTCGCTTACGCTCAGGGTTCGCAACGGAGAGGCAATTGCTATCGGTAAACGCCCTCACGGGCGCACTACGAACGTAATCAAAACCAAAAAAATCATGGCTAAAAAAGGAAAAGTCGTCAAGACCGAGCGCCAGAACGCGAAACCCGTGTTCCAAGCGCGCCAGAAGAATCGCTGCCAGTTGTGCGGTCGTCCGCGCGGCTATATGCGCGCTTTCGGCTTGTGCCGCATCTGTTTTCGCGGCATGGCGCACCGAGGGTTAATCCCTGGCGTCACCAAAAGCTCCTGGTAGAACCGAACCGTTCGTTCAGCGAACATTCAATCAAATTCCCCAACTTCTACGAGTCGGGATATCGAGTAGAGGAAAAATATGCAGACTGATCCCATCGCGGACTTTCTGACGGGCATCCGCAACGCTAACAAAGCGAAGAAAGTGGATGTAACAATGCCGTCATCAAAACTGAAAATTGAAATCGCGCGCATCCTCAAACAAGAGGGTTATATCGCCGATTACTCCACGCAGGAAGACACCAAACAGGGAATGCTCACCGTTGTCCTGCGTTACAACGACCGCGAGCGCGTCATTCAATACATCCAGCGCGTTTCGACCCCAGGCCGTCGCGTCTATGTCGGAAAAGCCGACATCCCGCGCGTTTTGGGCGGATTGGGCATCACCATTTTGTCCACCCCGCGCGGCGTTCTCACCGGCCAATCGGCCCGCAAAGCTGGCGTCGGCGGCGAACTGCTGGCCAAGGTGTATTAATGTTGGCTTTGCGTTAGGTTGAGGCGGGCGATAAGTTTTTCCCTCACCCTAACCCTCTCCCGGAGGGAGAAGGAACCGTGCGTTAGTTGCCGGTGGCTGCTACTTTGAGGGGACTAACTCTACTTTTGTTAGGCCCATCAAAGTAAAAGTTTCCGGCGAGTCTGCCTGGTTCCTTCTCCCTCCGGGAGAGGGTTAGGGCAAAATCTATCGCCCACCGAAAACAAACGCGATACCAAAGGAGTAACTATGTCACGAATTGGACGATCCCCTATCACCGTGCCGAGCGGTGTGAATATTGACGTTAAAGACGGAACAGCGACCGTGAAAGGCCCCAAGGGCACGGTCACGGCGCCGGTTCCGCACAACTTTGAAGTCAACATCGAGGACGGCGTGATGACCATCACGCGTCCCTCGGATAACAAAGAAGACCGCGCGCGTCACGGCCTGACGCGCGCTCTGATGAACAACGCCGTCACCGGCGTGAGCGAAGGCTTTACCAAAGTGCTCGAACTGCGCGGCGTCGGCTATCGCGCCGAGGTTGCGGGCCAAACGCTGAAAATGGCGCTGGGCTATTCGCATCCGGTTGACCTGCCGCTGCCCAAAGAGATCACGGCGGCGGTCACGCCCTCGACTCCGACGCAGGAAAACGGACTGCTGGCCGCGACCATCACGCTGCAATCGTGGGACAAACAAGCCCTCGGAGATTTCGCCGCCGATGTCAAAGGCCGTCGCCCCGTCGAGCCGTATAAAGGCAAAGGTCTGCGCTACAAAGGCGAACGCGTCGTGCGTAAAGTCGGTAAACAGGCCGAGAAAAAGAAGAAATAATGTTTGTTGGTTGTGCTTTGTTGTTCAGTCTCTGAGGAAATCAAATGACGAAACACAAAAAATACGCTGAGTTGTCTGTTGAAGAAAAAAAGAAAAGTTGTAAAAATACCATATTTGTGCTCGCGGTTAGTATGCTTCCGCAAGTTGTTACTTTTTACAATTTCTTCATCAAAAAAGACCCGACTCTTAGTGTGTGGTTAGTCGCTGTTGCGGCTTTCTTAGATTTTTTGATCATAATTGGAATCATATTTGTTTTCAGGAAACTCAAGAAAATAGGCTGACGAACAATCGTTATACTTCAAGCGAATTTTCAACTCCCCCTTGGACTTGGATGCGGCGGCCATCGGTCGGTAATCGATGCCACTGCCCCAGGGTCAGGCCCAAAGGAATCATGTCAAAACGAACCCCCGCAATTTTACGCAAGCGCCGTCATCTGCGCTTGCGCGCCAAAGTCAAAGGCACCGCCGCGCGTCCGCGCCTGTGCGTTAACCGCACTTTGGCCCACATTCACGCCCAGATCATCGACGATGTCGCGGGCAAAACGCTCGCGTCGGCTTCGACGGTGCAATCCGATATCGCCAGCCAGATCGAAGGCGGCAAAGGCAGCGCCGCCGCCGCCCTCGTCGTCGGCAAAATCATCGCCGAGCGCGCCAAAGCCAACGGCGTCGAAAGCGTCGTCTTCGACCGCAACGGCGTGGCTTATCACGGCGTCGTCAAAGAATTGGCCGACGCCGCCCGCGAAGGCGGATTGCAATTCTAAGGTTTGTTGGGCGGCGTGGCTGGTGTTGGGGGAGCGGATGTTTGCGGTGGGTTTTAGGTTTTTCCCTCACCCTAACCCTCTCCCGGAGGGAGAAGGAACCGTGCGCACCTTGCTAGAGATTATAAATTTGAGGGGACTAACTCTACGTTACGTTAGGCCCATCATACTAAAAGTCTCCGGCGAGTCTGCCTGGTTCCTTCTCCCTCCGGGAGAGGGTTAGGGTGAGGGAAAAACCTAAAACCCACCGCAAACATCCGCTACCCCAACAACAGCCACGCCGCACGAGCAAACACAATGGAGTGCGCCGATTACGCACTTGCGGACAGTCAGCCGCGAACCCTAATTAATCCAAACACACAAAACACATCATGGCCAGAGTTCAAGTTGATCCAGATTATCTGAAGATCGAAAAAGTCGTCCAGCTCAAGCCCGTCTCCAAGACGGTGAAGGGCGGACGCAAGCGTCGGTTCTCGTCGCTGATGGTTGTCGGAGACGGCAACGGTCACGTCGGCGTGGGCATGGGCAAATCGGCATCGGTGCCCGATTCGATCCGCAAAGGCAGCGAAAACGCCGCCAAGAACCTGATCGAAGTCCCGATCATTCACACGACCGTGCCCCATCAAGTCATCGGGCGCAACGGCGGCGCACGCGTGATGCTCAAACCGGCTTCGCCTGGAACCGGCGTTATCGCTGGCCCCGCCGCGCGCGCCGTGTTGGAAGCCGCCGGTATCACCGACGTGCTGACCAAACAAATGGGCAGCAACAATGCCATCAACAACGTTTACGCCGTTTTGGACGGTCTGAAACAAATGCAAAAAGCCACCGATGTGGCCGCGCGACGCGGCATTTCGGTGGATCAACTGGCGATTCCTCGCCCTCTGAAGGATGCGACACTCTATGAACCAAGACAACCAAAAATCGACATCGACTATCAAAGTGACGTTGACGAAAAGTCCAATCGGAACTCCCAAAGATCAAAAGGCGACCGTGGTGGCCCTGGGTCTGCGCAAGGTGGGCGCGGTCGTCGAGCTCCCCGCCAACGATAGCGTCAAAGGCATGGTGTTTAAAGTCAAACACCTCGTCACCGTTATTGATTAACCGTTTGGAGCGCGGGCTTTAGCCCGTTATTTGCGAACCGCGAGCGTAAGCGACCGGCTAAATTAGAGTTGCAAGAGACTTAGACTTGGCCCGTCGCTAACGCTCAGGGTTCGCAAATAACGGGTTAAAGCCCGCGCTCCAAACGCTGACAAAAGGAGAATCCCAATGGAACTTTTAACACTCATCAACCTAAAACCGGCCCCTGGCTCGCGCAAGAAAAAGAAGCGCGTTGGACGCGGCATCGGTTCGGGGCATGGCAAAACCTCGACGCGCGGCCACAACGGTCAGCACGCTCGCAACAAAACCGCGCGCGGCAACGAAGGCGGCCAGACGCCGCTGTTCTTGCGTTTGCCCAAACTTCGCGGCAAAAGCAAAGGCGCCATGCCTCTGGGCCCGACGCGCAAGCATTACGCCATCGTCAACCTCGAACAGCTCGAACGCCTCGAATCCGGCTCGACACATAACGCCGCGTCATTGCGTGCCAATGGCCTCGCCAAAGGCCGATGGGACGGACTGCGCGTTCTGGGCGTCGGCGAAATCACCAAACCCCTGACGATTCAAGCCAACCACTTCACCGCGACGGCGCGCGAGAAAATCGAAGCCGCCGGTGGCACCGCCGAAGTTATTTAAGATTACCGGCATAAACATAAACAGCCGCGTTTTCCTTAAAGGAGAGCGCGGCTGTTTTGCGTTTGTGCTCCCATGAAAAGCCAGGTCAGTTATGGTAGAATATCGTTTATCTTATGCCACTTTATCGAACCGTTCTGGATACCAACGTTATTTTTGCGGCGCTGGATTCTAAAACGGGTGCTTCACGGCGACTTTTGCTTCATCTTGCCTCCAATGATTACGAGGCATTTGTGTCAGGCTTGCTGTTTGGCGAGTATTGCGGCGTATTGCATCGTCATTTAGATCGGTTCGGTTTGACGGCTGCGGAATTGGATGATTTTCTCGATGGTCTGGCGAGCCTAATGCAACCCCAAACCATTCACTTCACCTGGCGCCCGATTTTGCGCGATGAGAAAGACGATATGGTTTTGGAATGTGCCGTTGCTGCGGGCGCCGATTATCTGGTGACGTTCAACACACGCGACTTTGGAGAAAGCGCCAGTTTCGCTCCTAAAATTGTCACTCCCTCTCAATTTTTGGAGCGTCTGGAACAACGGCTTGCAAGCCAGGAGAATTAGATATGAGCACTTTGAATTTAGAATTGCCTTCGACTCTACACGACGAGTTAGAATCCATCGCACAAGAACAGGGCGTCTCAGTGGATCAGTTGGCATTGCTGGCTGTCGCCGAAAAGTTGGCCGTTTTGCGCTGGCAAGAGGGGGCAGAGCGACGCCGACAACACGATTACGGTTTAGAGCAGTTGCAAAGCCGCGCAAATCGCGGCTCACGCGAACGCTTTGTGGAAGTTCTTGAAAGTGCCGGACACAACGCACCCCAACCGGACGACGAAATTTTATAAAGTGCCTGACGGACTGCGCGTTCCGGGCGTCGGCGAAATCACCAAACCGCTGACGATTCAGGCCAACCACTTCACTGCGACGGCGCGCGAGAAAATCGAAGCCGCCGGTGGCACCGCCGAAGTTATTTAAACTTACGGCACAACTAAAACAGCCGCGTTTTCCGTAAAGGAGAGCGCGGCTTTTTTGCGTTTTGCAATCTCAAATCCTTTCGTAAGAAGCGCCGAGTGCGGCGGCCCGATGGATTCTGATGTCGTCAACTCCGCTCGCAATAAGCGTCGTTTCATCATAAGGTTTGCCCATCGTGGTGCCCTGAATGTGATAGAAAACCTCGCTGCTATCACGATGATAAATCAGCCCTTGGCCTCCATCGCTGCTGCCTCCGTCGGTGCAACAATTCAGGCTCCAAGACACTGTGAAGGTTTTTGCGTTCGGGTGCATCCTCAATGTAGGCGCCAAAACCCAAGGCACGTCCCCTTTTATCGAATCGGCGAATCCCAACTGGTTTCCCAAAACAATAACAACCGAATCGCCGTGAACCTCGGTGATTGGTAAAAGCCATCTGGCCAACTCATCGTCCTGTTGCCCCGTCTTCGGGTCAACGATGACGTTGCGATATAAAGGGTAAAGTGCCCGATCCTGCCACCTACGCGCGCCTATCAACAAAACAAACAAAAGGCCCACAATGCCCAGATAGAATCCGGTGCGCGATACGCGATTTGAAAGCAAACGTTTCATGATGTTGATCTAACGCCAAACGAAGAGACTCGCCTAATTACACGCAAATAAACAACGCTTCTCCAAAGCATCCGACCGCCGACGATTGCTCGCGCCAATTTTGCGCGCTTGTTCCGACATTTCGCCCGCGTTTTTCAGCATCGCCTCGATTTTGGGAATCATGCGATCAATCTCCTGCTTGTATTCCTCGTCCGTTTTCGGCTGCGAGACCGTTGACTGCGTGTTCATCGTTTGGCCTCTGCTTTTTCGTGCAGTGAAATTCTACGACATCGAACGGGTTCACCTCTGGTGCGAGCGGCGCACGCATTCGTTATTTGGCTTTCAGCAACTCCGGTTTTTCCTGATAGGTTTTCCACAGGAGTTCGCCAAACAGCGTGTTGGCCCAGGCGAACCATGAACGCGAGAATTTGCCTGGATCGTTCTTGTGGAATGTCTCGTGCATGAAACCGGTGCCCGCGTGCGTATTCTTGAGCATTTGAATCGCCATCCGAATTTCGTTGTCGTCGTGGCTGGTCAGCGCGCGCATGGTGATCGCCACCGGCCAGATCATGTCCTGCCCGACGTGCGGCCAGTGCGAGCAACCATGAGGCTGCATCCGCAGATTAGGGCAAAAAGTTTCATCCGGAAAATCTGTTTTTGAGGTTACTGAAGCCGCGATTTAATCCAGCAACCGCTGGTGACGGTCACATTATAGGTGCCGTCGGGATTGAGCGGAGGATAGCGGTATTTTTGTGGCGCCGCACAACTTCGTTAAAACCGACGCGCACTGACGTGATTACCCCATTGGAATCAGCCGATAAATACCGACATCAACGTGTTTATCGCCGCCATCATCGTGGCAGTGAACGGCCAACACGTTATCCGCGTTTGGCACGATGGCAGCGCGGGCCGCGTCCGAAAGCGGAGTGTTGTCGTATTCGTGAGTCGCGCCGTCGTTCTGGTAAGCCAAAACGCCGTTGATATAAATCTCGACGCCGTCGTCGTGATATTGGCGCAAAACCAGTTGGCCAAGTTCTGTCGCGCTCAGGTTGCCAGGATTAAATGTGCGACGCAACCAGATGTCGCTGCCCTGCCACTCGCTGGTGATTTGCGGGCCGCCTTCCATTTTGCCGCCGAACGCGCCTTGCGCGCTTTGCCAACCCGCATCGTTGAAGCCCTGCTTCATCCAATTGGCGGGCGGCGCTGTCGTGGTCATTTTCCAGGTTTGCGGCGCCGGAACCGAAACCGGCACGACCGGAACGACGCTTGGCACGACGCTCGAATCGCTGGCCACAACTTGCTGATAATAACCCAGCGCGGTTTTGGTGTCGCCGTTTTTGAGCGCCGTCAAGGTTTTGGCGCGCAACTCTTCCAGGTCGTCGTAGGGCGCCAGCAACCAGAAGATGCGCGCGGTGGAGGAATTTTCGATCAGGGTTTTGCGTTCGTCGGGCGCGTGGACAAGGGCGCTCCAATTGTTCCAGTAGCCGCCGTCGCTGGCGTCGCGGCCATTGCGATAACCGTAATCGGCGTGACGGCGCACCGCGTTGAGATATTTCACGTCGTCGGTGGCTTCATAGGTCATCAAGAGCGCCTCGCTCAGCCAGTTATTAAATTTGGGATCGTCGCCGAATTTGCCATTGGCGCGCGTCCAGTAAGCCAGCGAAGCATCGGCCACGCGGCGCGCTTCGGCCAGATACTTTTTGTCGTTGGTCACTTTCCACAACTCGACATTGTTGCGCAACATCAAAGCCGTGTTATAAGTAAATTTTGTTTTGTCCACCGTGCCATCGAGCTTGACGTTGTCCCAAAACAGACCGTCTTTATCCTGCAAACGCGCGTTTGTCCAGGAGTAGAGTTGACGGGCCTGATCCAGATCGGTTTGGTCTCCCGTCACGCGATAGAGTTCGAGCGCCGACGCGGTGGCTGGCGCGCTCACGGCAGTGTTTTTGCTGTCTTTTTTCTGCTGGTGCCAGTAAAGCCCGCCGCCCAACTTGTCATCGTAACCGCTCAAAACGAACTTTTGCGTCTGCTCTGCCCAACCCAGAAAACGTTCGTCCTTGGTCACATCATACGCCTCGACGAAACTCAACACCAGCCAGGCGTTGTCGTCATAGTATTTGTCGTCGTCTGTGGTCGAGGCAAAATACGCGTCAAAGCCAGGAATCGGCGCGTCTTTATCCCAATGTTTTTGCAAGCCCTGAGTGAAATCGTAAAGCACGGGCTTATACTTTTCGGGTTCGTATTTAGTAGCGAAGGTCAAAACCGAATGTTGCAGCCCGTTGGCCCACATGAAATCGTAGGGCAAAGCATTCGGTTTAACTGGCGCCGCCGGACGATAGAGTTTGGCGCCCGGATCGTAAAACGCGCGTTGAATGTAGTTGGTTGCTTCGAGCGCCTTTTGTTCATAATTGGCCTGCGCGGGCGCCACAAAAGCAGCCACGCTCAACGCCAACACGCAAATTCTCATTGTGGCGGCGCGTGACATAAACAACCGTTCGCGAGATGTTTTCTGAAATTTCATGATGCTTTGAGCTTACCAAAATCGCTGGATTTTAAATACCGGTATTGTAGAGGTTAGGTGTTTTGGATATATCAGAGGGCGGTAAGTTTCGCGCAGATTTTCGAGGATGCTGGAAACTTGAAAGTCCCCATGAAGCGCCCTTTCCTTTTTCTCGTTGTTCTACTGGGTCTGAGCGCGAGTTGCCAGGCGCAGGATGCGCCGTGTTCAACGCGCTGGGCATCGTGAAGGAAGGCGCGAAGCAAATAGTAGGAAAAAGAAAGGCGTAACTCGCACACAAATCACGCCTTTCTTTTCCTCACTACTTAAAGTTGCGTTGCTATTATCGTCCGCCCATGCCGCTAAACGAAACGCCTTCGATGAAGTAACGCTGCGTGAAGAAAAATAGCACGATAATCGGCAACACGACGAGGGTTGAAGCGGCCATTAACAGACCGGGTTCGCCGCCGTGTTGTTGCTGGTAGAGCTGCAACGCATAAGCGAGCGGCATTTTTTCGGGCGACGAGACGTAAATCAGCGGCCCCTGAAAGTTGTTCCACGCGGCCATAATGCTGATGATGCTAATCGCGGCGAGGGCCGGTTTGACCTGGGGCAACATGATGCGCCAGTAAATCGCTAAAGGCCCACAACCGTCTATTTTGGCGGCGTCTTCGAGTTCGCCGGGGATGGACATGAAGAACTGGCGCAGCAAAAACACGTTGAACGGTGCCGCGAAAAACGCGGGCACCCACAACGGCAGTAATGTGTCCACCCAACCCAAACCGCGAAAAATTAGGAACTGCGGCATCAAGGTGACGGCGCCCGGCACCATCATCGTGGCCAGCAAAACCACGAACAGCAGGTTCTTGCCCGGCCAACGCAAACGCGCGAACGAGTAGGCCACCAGCGACGACGAAATCACCGTGCCGATCACCGACATCAACGTCAAAAACAGCGTGTTGAGCAAAAACGTCAGGCCGTAATGCGTTTCGGGCGGCAGGAATTCCAGGGCGTCGGCGTAGTTCTGCCAGCGCGGGTTGACCGCGCGGATTTTGTCGAGTTCGCCCGCTGTGGCCTCGAAGGTTTCGCCCTGCGCCCGGGAGGTTTCATCGGGCGTTTTGACGCCCGCCTCCAGCACGAGCGGCTGCACCAGGATGCTGCCCGACGGCAAATCGGCGACTTCGGCGACGGGCTGCTCTTTGGGCGTGCCCTTCATAAACCACGAAAGTGGCGCGGGTTTGCCATCGGCGGCTTTTATGGCGTTGGAAGTAATTTGCTGCGTCGGAATCCAGATCGGCGGAAACGCGGACTGCTCGTCGTCGGGCTTGAGCGAAGTCGAAATTAGCCAGGCGAAGGGAATCAGGAATATCAGCGAACCGGCCATCAAGGTGCAATGCGCCGCCGAGAGTTTGGTGACCTGTTGCGCCTGCGCGCCGCTACGCGTGCCGCGTTTGACTACCAACAAGGCGAGCGGAATCATCAACAGCGAAACCAGCCCGATGGCGTAGGCGCTGGGGACAAACCACAGCGTCGCGAAAAAGCCCGCGCACAGCAACGCGCTCAAAGCGACGAGTGGCAGTTGCGCCGCGCGGATGGACGCGACGAGCGCGCTCACCAGCACGACCAGGGCGACGATGCCCAGAACGATGGCAAGGAGCCAGACGAGAGATGTCATAGTTTTTCTGTTGCGTCGTAGTTGCGTCGTGAGACGCGTGTTTTAGGTTTAAACACGCGTCTCACGGCGTGACTACGACAGGGATAACTGCCCAAATTCCCTGTGGGCATCGAGCCAAAATGTTTGCGCTCGCAAATTGTCATTCTGAGCGAAGAGAGGCACGAACGGAGTCGAAGAATCCATGCGTCAAAGTTAGATCACACGTTTAAGGAAGCCGCTACGTCGTGGATTCTTCGACTCCGTTCGTGCCTCTCTTCGCTCAGAATGACAATGAAGGCGACGGGGACAACTGCTCAAATCTCCTTATTTTTTCTCCGATTCGTAATGCACCCAATACTTCTGCGCCCAAAACTGAATCAGCGCCAAAATGAGAATAATCACGAACACGACCCAGGCAATCGCGCTCGCATAGCCCATCTTGAAGAAGCGAAAGGCGTTGTTGAACAGGTAAAGCACCGGCACCAACATCGAATCCAATGGCCCGGCGCCGCCACTTCCGCCGCCCAAAACGTAAACGCGGTCGAACTCCTGTAAAGCGCCGATGGTGCCCATGATCAGGTTGAAGAAAATGTAAGGCGAAAGCATCGGTAGAGTGACGTGGCGGAACTGTTTCCAGCCGCTCGCGCCATCAATGCGCGCCGCTTCGTAGAGGCTCGATGGCACGCCCTGCAAACCGGCCAGCCACAAAATCATGCCGCCGCCCGCGCCCCATAAACCTTGAACAATTAAACCTGGCTTGGCCCAGTCCGCCACGCCGAACCAACCCGGCGGTAGCCAGCCAAACCACTGCGTCAAAGTCGCGCTCCACACCGCATTGAGCAAGCCTTTACTCGGATCGCCCGCCAGAATCCAGCTCCATAACACCGCCGAGGCAATCGCCGGCACAATCGCGGGGATGTAAAACGCCGTGCGATACCAGTTCATGCCCTTGACTTTCATGTTCAAAAGCATCGCGATAGCCAAACCCGTCGCCATGCCCAGAGGAATGCCGATAATCGCCAGATAACCCGCGTTGTAAAACGCTTTGAACATCAGTTCGCGGTCGTCGGTGAAGAGCGTCTGAAAGTTGGCCAGGCCCGCGTAACGCGGCGCGTGCAACACGTCGTAATAGCTAAAGGCCAGCAGAATTGACGAAATAATCGGCCCCGCCGTCAGCAGAACAAAGCCGAGTAGCCACGGCGAAGCCATCATATAGCCGGCCCAGGTTTCCTGTTTGGCCATGCGCGAACCGCCGATCTGTTGCTTCATGCGCGTGCCGCCAAAGGCCAGCCCGCACAGGGACAAAGCCGCGATGGTGATGAGCGGCCACTTGAACGAAAACAGCGGCAGCGAATCGCGCTCGAACGCGGCGTTCAGCTCTTTTTGCACCAAATTTTTCTGTTCGGTCAACGCCGCTTTGGGCGTTTGCGCGTGCTGGCAGGCTTGCTCGAACGCGCGGATATGCGCATCCCACAAGGTTTGGCCGACAAAAGTTACCGGTCGGTATTTCGAGACCTTCAACAGATCGATAAATTCGCTTTGACCGTCTTTCAGGCGCTTGGATGTTGGCGCGAACTGTTTTAGCAACGCCTGATTAATCGCCGGTTGCGAGGTTAAGTCGAAAACGTAGGGGCGGCCTTGACGCAGATTAAACGCCTTCTGTTGGCGCGCGCCCAGAACGGCGGCTTCTTGGCTCGACATCCACTTGATGAAGCGCCAGGCCTCTTTGGGATGCTTGGCGCCCATCGGAATCGCCAGCGAGTAGCCGCCCGTCCAGGTGATGAACGGATCGTCGCCCTTGAATCGGCCCTGACCTTTCAAACGCGCGGCGGGCACGGGCGCAGGAGCCACGCCGAAATCTAAATCGGGCGCGTAGCGCGCGATGTTGTTGAGGTTCCACGAGCCGGTAATCACCATGCCGATTTTGTCGGTGAAAAACGGGTCTTGCTCGTTCGATTGAAAGCCGCTCTGGAAAATGCTGACCTTATCGTAGCCGCCCAACATATCATAAAAATCGACCATGTATTTGAGCGCGCCGACGGTCTGCGGGTTGTTGAGCGTGCAGGTGCGACCATCTTCACTCATGAACTCGCCGCCGTTTTGCCACGAGTAAAGGTAGAGCCACGAGTTGCCCCAGTTGGGAATGAAACCGATCTGCTTGAAGCTGCCGTCTTTGCGCGTTTTGGTCAGCTTTTTGGCGACGACTTGCAGCTCTTCCCAGGTTTGCGGCGGCTTATTCGGGTCGAGTCCGGCCTCGCGAAACAGCTTGCGATTGTAAAACATCGCGCGGTCGTCAATGCCAGTCGGGATGCCATAAACGCGGCCCTTGTAAACCGCTTCGTTCCAGGCCGCCGGATAAAAACTCTCGGCGCTAATCGGGTTTTTGCTGCCTTTGTCGGCGGCGATAAAGTCGTCGAGCGGCGCGAACGCATCGCGCGAAGCCCAATCGCCGATGGTAAAGCGATCTTGATTGATGAGGTCGGGCGGCGTGCCGCCGACGATAGAAGTCATCAACTTCTGCGGGTTCATCGCACCGGCGCCAATCGAGAGCGCCGAAATTTCGATGTCGGGGTTGCGCTTCTCGAACTCGGCGATTTGCGCGTCCAGACCCGCCGATTCCGGCCCGGTCTGCAAACCCCAGACGATGAGTTTGGTTTTCTCGGCGTGAGCAGATTGGGCAATTCCCAGACTCAGCAACACCAGCAAGAACGCGCGCGCGCCCGTCGAAAGAACCGATTGAATCAGAGATTTGGGCATGGGTGAAAGAAAATTTGAAAATTCGGAAACCGTTCCTGGTTAGAGGCTGTTCCATCATCAACGATTCAGTGGGGGAGAACTTCTTATGGTATACAATATCGGTATTGACTTCGTTAATTTCTCTACTTCATTTTGGCGAGAGTTTAAGCGGAGTGGCGCAGTTGCCACTGAACCGCGCGCGTAAGCAAGTCGGGCCGCTTCACCGTTGGGCAATGTGTTCCGTGTGAAGGTGAACGACGAGGAAAAGTGCGGGTTGTGAGGCGGCCCGACTTGCTTACGCGCGCGGTTCAGTGGCAACCGCGTCACTCCGATTGACTCGCCCACAAAAAAGGCCCACGATACACGATATATCGCGGGCCTTTCAAATCTTACTTTTTGTCCTTGTCCAAACGCTCGACGCCTTCCGCGTCGGCCAGAGCCAAAATCTGCGGTTTCATCAGTGCCGTCCACACTTTGTAGCCTTCTTTGTTGAAGTGCAAACCATCTTCGCGCTCCAGATTGACCGGCGGCCCACCGTCAACGGTCAGCAATCGGTCGTGCGTGTTGATGAAGTTCAGCTTGTTGGTCGGCGAGTTGTTCAGAATCATCCAATCCTGAATCAAATGGTTGGCCTGCAAAACTTTCTCTTCGGCTTTCCAGCGTGCTTTAGTCGGGCTAATCGCCAGATAAATCATGCGCACGCCGGGCAGAGATGCGCGGACTTTGGCGACGAACGATTTGTAATCGTCGAAGACCTGCTGCGGGCTTTTGTTGCCATAATCCAGGTCGTTGGTGCCCGCGAACATCACGATCATTTTTGGTTGATACGGAATGGCGATGCGGTCGGCGTAAAGCGTGCTTTCGTAGACCTGCGAGCCGCCGAAACCGCGATTAATGACCGGAATTTCGGGGAAATCCTGGGCCAGCGTGTCCCAGTAGCGAATGCTCGAACTGCCGATGAACAAGACGGCGCCTGCGGGCGGCATCTGCTTCTTGTCGGCTTCGAGAAACGCGTTGATTTCATCGCCATGCGAGGCATTGGCGGGTAGGGGAGCGGGAAACATGGGTTGCGCGTGGGCCAGCGGGAGACAGCCGGAGCTAAGGGCCACGCTGCCAAGAACAAAAGCCGCGAGCGTCACAGGGCGCAGCAGAGAAGGGTTATCGAGTTTTTTCATGAAAGTTGTGGCGATGTCAAACCGCGTCAAAAGCATTGTTTTTCGCGATTCAGCCGCACGTTCATCCGCACAGCCAGCGCCAGGCCGTGCGCGATGTATTTCTCTGCGGGTGCCACCAATATTACTGTTCCATCAATGTAGAAGAAGCCGTCGTCGGTTAGGCGTGAGTGAGCTTGCCCAGCGATTCTCTGACGAGAAGCGTGCTGCGCACGGTCGCTTGCTGGCGCTCTAAAGTTGGCTCGGCAATGCGTTGTCGAAGAAACTTCCAGGCGAGGTCGCAAATCTCTTCCATCGGTTGCACGATTGTGCTGAGCGGTGGCTCGAAATACTTCATGTGGCGCTGGCCGTCGCAGCCCACTAAAAGCACGTCGGTCGGAATGGCGTAACCCAACTCTTTCAAAACTTCGGCGGCACAGATCGCGGTTTCGTCATTCTGGCACAGCAGCGCATCAGGACAGCCTTGTTCTTCAATATAGATCCTGAAATTACGCTCCAACACGTCAAGATCATCGGTAGCTACATTGATGAATTCGGGCGGGCGTCCCTCTGTCTGCATGACGGACTGATAGGTGTGAGCGCGCACTTCGGAATCGCAAGTCATCGTATCGGCAGTGACCAGATAAGCCACGCGGCGGCGCCCCTGAGAAATCATGGAGTCAATCGCCTCTTCGACGCTCGCGCTCAGGTCAACGAAAACATTGTCAACCAAAGGTTGTTCAGAGGTGCTAATCGAAACGCAGGGAATCGTCGGATGAGAGCGAAACTCTTGAACGAGATTGATCATATCAACGGCGATAGCACCATCAACGGCCAGGTTGCTGGTGGCTTTAACCAAATTTCTAATCTCGCCGGGCGTGCGCATCAGCATCAGATGAAACCCGTCTCCGCTGAGACGCTGTTCCAGCAGATGAACCATCGTGCTATAGTAAGGTTCGTTGATTGGCCCACTGATAACGGCGATAATGCCGGTGCGTCCCTGAGTCAACGCGCGCGCGGCGAAATTGGGAATGTAGTTGAGTTCGTCGGCGATGCGCTGAATTTTCGCGCGTGTGGCGGGCGCCACGCTGCGCGTGCCGTTCAGCGCATTCGACACCGCCATTTTCTGCACACCCGCGACTTCCGCTATGTCCTGGAGCGTTACGCGCTTGGGGCGGGTATTATCAGGCGAACACTTTTTTTTATGCGGCATAAGAATGACGATAATTAACTCCCGTCGAGAGTGGCAAATTATACTACAGGTTACCTCAGTTTTGAGCCGCGTGGCCAATTAACGCCTTCAAAGCAGCTTTGTCGGGAGCACAGCGCGCAGTGCGGAAAAAGAAAGAGTAGAAAACACTGTCAGAAAGGGCGTATCATTTTCCCAAACGGTATTTTCAAGTGTTCCACAAAATAATAGTCTTTGTGATACCGGTATATTTATGGCAAACTGGAAGCTCCGAAATTTAGGCAACCAATTTTATGGCTGAAGTTCAACTACGAAAGCTGGTCAAAACTTTCCGCAACGATGCGGGCGGCGAAACGACAATCGTCAAGGGCATTGACCTGACGATCAACGACCACGAATTCATGGTTTTGGTGGGGCCTTCGGGCTGCGGCAAAACCACGACACTGCGCATGATCGCGGGATTGGAAGAGATCAACGGCGGCACGATTTCGATTGGCGAGCGCGTCGTCAACGATCTGGCGCCCAAAGACCGCGACATCGCGATGGTCTTCCAAAACTACGCGCTCTATCCGCACATGACGGTTTACGAGAACATGGCTTTTGGTTTAAAGTTGCGCAAAACCCCCAAAGACCAGATTGACCAGCGCATCAAAGAAGTTTCCGAGCAGTTGGGTTTGGACGAACTGCTCAAGCGCAAGCCGAGCCAACTGTCAGGCGGCCAGCGCCAGCGCGTGGCATTGGGTCGCGCCATCGTGCGCGAGCCGCAGGTCTTCTTGATGGACGAACCATTGTCCAACCTCGACGCCAAATTGCGCGTGCAAACGCGCGCTGAACTAATCAAATTGCACCGCCGCCTCAACGTAACGACAGTTTATGTGACGCACGATCAGGTCGAAGCGATGACGATGGGCCAGCGCATCGCCGTGATGTGCGACGGTTTAATTCAGCAGTGCGCCACGCCAATGGTGCTGTATCGCCACCCGGTCAATATGTTCGTCGCCGGTTTTATCGGCACGCCTTCGATGAACTTTCTCCCCGCGCAACTGAAATCGAGCGGCGACGGATATGTCGTGGATACCGGCGCGTTTCAGGTCGCCACGCCGCCCGAACACAACGGCAAATTAAAAGATTGGATCGGCAAACCGGTTATCTTCGGCGTGCGCCCCGGCGACGTTTTCGATGCCAGCCTGACCAGAGTCATTGACGTGACCGCCGAAAATACCATCGAAGCCAAAGTGGATGTGATTGAACCGATGGGCGAAATGACGGTCGCTTATCTGACGGTTGGCGAGCAACAGCTCGTCGCGGGTTTGTCGTCCGACACCACAGCCGCCGAAGGTCAGCCGCTTAAAGTCGCCATTGATTTGAATAAAACGCATTTGTTCGATGCCGAAACCGAAAACGCGATTTACTGACTGACCTTACGCGGTTGGAGTGTGTTATACCAAGTCCGGCTTCTGAGTTCATGAACCGCGCGCGTAAGCAAGTGGGCCATAACGCTCAGGGCAACGTTGAACTGTTCTCGCAATTACAACGGCCCGCTTGCTTACGCGCGCGGTTCATGA
>JAABUN010004527.1_pt1 | contig 18764 bp, 19 predicted proteins | sample 5559311 | NCBI WGS metagenome assembly JAABUN01 (sample SAMN10711877, study PRJNA513370) | rock metagenome | isolation source: Antarctica rocks | place: Antarctica: Victoria Land, Siegfried Peak sud | reverse complement strand
CCATTCCAACCTCGCCAGGCTCACATCACCATGACGATTCTACCCCACACGCAACAGCCGATGAATTCCTATATCGCAACGAATGGAAAGATTCACAGGCTCTGAGGCGACACCGAGCGCCTGCGCGATGTGATCCACCTGCCTCCAGGTGCAGATCGTCAGGAGCCGGAAGGGGTTCTCGCGGACCTTGGCGACGGCCTCCTCGCCCCAGAAGTCCACGGCCTTCCGGGCGAGCTGCCCGCCCACGCCGTGCTCGTCGAAAAACACCACCGCGTCGGTGATGTCCCGCTGGTTCTGCCACGCGTCGCAGACGATCTCGGCCTGGGTCCGCGGCAGGACCTCGGCCAGGCGGTCCACATCACCGTCGCCAAGGATGCGGTACAAGTCCTCGCCGAAGGTGTCCCAGAGGCGCTGCGCGGTGGCGGGCCCGACCCCGGCGAACTCCGGGCGGCCCGCCAGGAAGCGGACGATGTGCCGGCCGCGCGGCAGGAGCTGCGGCTGAGGCGCCGCTCGCCAGTGGTTCACGGCGCAACCCGGCGACCGGTGCCGGACATGTGGTCGGCGATTGCTTCGTAGCGCTTGAGGCGGCGGCGCAGCTCGTAGTTCTCGCTCCGGAGCGCCGCAAGATGCTGCTCGAGGCGCATGATTGTGGCCTTGTCCGCGGTGTTGCGCGGCTCCGGCTCCTCGGCCTCCGGCACGTCGATGCCAACGTCCTCGACGGCGGCGTCGAGCGTCGCGGCGAAGCGCGGGTTCTGCTGGAAGGTCTCGCGGGCGAAGCCGCACGCGCGGGCGACCGCGGTCTTGTTGACTTTGCCTTGGCGGCCGGGGAGCGTCAGGCTTGCAGCGCGCAGGCGCTCGATATACTCGACGAGCTTGCTGTGGTTCTCCTCACTGATCCCAAGGAAGGACCGCTGCTGCCCGCTCATGCCTTTGCCTTCCTCTTGCTCCAGAGGGCTCCCGCAACTTGGTCGGTCATGGGCAAGTCGGCGTTCAACTGCTCCTCGGTCATCGCGGCGTTCCGGGCGTTGTAAAGCCAGCGGACGAATTTCCCGCGGTAGCGCTCGATGACCTGCTGAAGAGCCTGGACGCGGAGCTCGGCTGCTTCCGCGCGACGCAGGGCCGCTGCTAAGTCGGGAGGCACCTCATCCGTCGTGACCTTCCCTTTGAGCAGGCTGTCCCGGATCGCCCGATTACGACGCTTTCGCGCCTGGAACGAGGCTTTGATCGCCTCGTGCCCGTCGAGGGCTTGTCGGCTGTAGGAGCGGCCCAGGACGAGGGCCACGCGCTGCATTAGGAGCTCCCAGGTCAGCGGTCCCTCCCACACCTCCAGGATGGCCACGATGGTCTGGACGTCCTGGTCCGTCAGCCTCGGCTTAGCGTTCGATGCCATAGCTGATTGCCCCTACCCCATCTGCTCGCGCTCGCCGCGCAGCCGCATGGCCTGCTCGATCTCGCTGTCCTGCCGATCCGCCGGGAGGGTCACGACCGTGCCGTCGGGAATGCCGGTGTCGTCGTGCTTGGCCAGCATCAGGCGGAGGCGCCTCGCCTTCCGCTCGTGGTCCTGCACCCAGAAGTCGGCGCCGTAGTCTCCGTCTGACATGGCCGCCTTGGCAGCGGTGAGCTGCATCTCGGTGAGGCCGAGCAGCCTGGCGATCTCGGCGCGATGCTGCTGGTCGCCCTTGATAAACCCGTTCTCCTCGCAGGTGACGCAGTCGCCGTGGTTCTGGCAGGGCTGCAGGGCGTAGTCGTGGAAGCAGGCGCCAACCTCGGTGGCGTGGGACGAGCCGATCTGCTCCCGGAGGAACTCCTCGCGAGAGATCGGTGCCAACTTGGGAAGGCTGTCGGCCGCCTCGAACACGGGGCCGATGCCTCCGGCCTTCCGTGCCATCTCAAGGAGATCGGTCCGGAACTCGGCCGCGGTCTGGTGATCGTAGTACTTGTTCTGCCCGGGGTCTCGCCCGCTCCAGAGCGCGAGGTCCTCTTGGCTCAGCCTCTTTTTGTGCCCGATATTGTTGTTCCAATGCCGGAAGGCATGGGTCGTGATCTCGATCGGGGAGCCGTCCTCCTCCTCGGGGGAACCGTATTGCTGAAACACAGTCGAGTGGTCTGGGGTGCCTGAGAGCCACCGGTTAAACTGGTCGATGTCGATCGGCTCGAACATCACTCGCGACCCCCCACCCCCGGTATCGGCCCGGAGCGCGCCCTGACGGACGAGGATCAGCGCCTCGGAGTATGGGTGGGTCTTGAGCCCGTTCTGATGAGGGAAGTCCCGGGGGAGCTGTTCCAGGACGGCGCGCTGCAGGTCAGCGAACCGATACTCGTAGTAGGGGCGGCCGCGTGACGGCAACGCGCTGGCGCGAGCCTCCAGTCCGGCCTTCTTAGCCCAATGGACCCCGACTGTCTGACCAGCAAGCTCGGCCACCTGGTCCGACGTCAGCCACTCAGCCCCGCGAAGGTGGGCGAGGTCCGACGGCAGGTAGATCCGATCCGGGTTCCCGACGTACCAAGCGGCAATGGTGCGCGCCTCGGCGCAGCGGGCGCGCAGGCGCCGGATGGCCTCTTCCGCCCGATCGACCGCGATGTCGGGGATCCACTTGATCTGCGGCTTGTTACCCTTCCCTGGGAAGGCGCGCAGACCATAGGCTGGCACCTCGCGCTCCCCCTCCCGCCGCTTTTCCGTGACCTCGCAGTCGATGCGCAACTGGAGGACCTCGGAGGCGCGCCAGGGCGCGCAGATGCAGGTCAGGCAGACGGCCGCGAGGAGTTCGTCACGCAGGTTCCTCGGCTGGCAGTAGACATGGGCGAGCACCTCAAAGGCCCGCCTGCTGGGCAGCTTCTCGGCCCGTCGCTCCTCGAATTCGGCCCCGATGCGCTCCCCCGGCTCTCGCGGCTTCGGGATGCCGTGGCGCCACTGGAAGCTCGTGGCGAGCAGGTGCCGCCGGACGCAGAAATCGTATACTTGTTCGATGGCCACCCCGCGCTGGTACTTGACCGGGGGGGGTGACGCCTTCGGTGCCGATCTGCACGGCCCTGGTGAGCACCCCCGGGGAGAGGAGGTGGATGGCCGGCTCCACGCCGAGCGTCCGGAAGGCCGCCTCGGTGTGCCCAAGCGCCCGGAGCCGCGCAACGAGCCGCTCGAACACCATTGGCGCCGACGAATGCGCGTAGCGGATGTAGGCCTTGGCGAAGTCGCGAAACGCTGGGCGGAAGGGAGTGCCGGTCGCCTTGTCCGCGCGGCCGACTAGGCTCCCGTGCTGGAAGAAGTACAGCCTGCTGGCCGCCCGCGGCTTGCCCTTGCGGACGAAGGCGGCCGAGACGTCCCAGGCGTCTGCTGCCCAGTCAGCCGTCGGGATCAGGTTCGTGAGCTGGTCCCGCGTGAGCGCGATGAAGCTGGCGACCCGCTCCGCGGCGGACAACTCTGCCTTGGTGCGGAGCGCAACGATCTGCGTCATTGGGACACCTCGGTCCGAGCGGCACGCCGCTGCCGGCAGAGCTGGACGACCCGCGTCACCGCCGCGATCGTCCGGTCACTGATGGTGTAGATCTTGGGGCTCAGCCCTCTGTCGACCTTCCGCTGCCTCTCTGCCACGAGCTTGGCCAGGATCTCCTCGTGCGGGCCATCATCCCAGGCTCGGAATGAGCGGCAGGTATAGCAGCCAATCGGCTTGGCGAGGTCGCAGAAGCTGTGCTGGCCGCAATGCCCGAGGGGGTGGTCCCCGCCATTCTCCAGGACGCGATCGTGGAGGCGCTTGCCCTTGGGCGCGGTTCGCGCCTCGAGATCCTCGCGGGAGACCAGAATGCCGGCGAAGGCCTGCATGATGGGGGCGAAGTCCTCGGCCATGTGGTTGAGCCGGGCCACCATCTCCGGCCTAGCCTCCAGGTACTTGCCGACCTGCTGGGTGTCGGCATGTCCGAGCGCTTCGGCGATCTCGAACTTCGACGCGCCGTCGTCCGCCATGTTCTGCGCCAGGGTGTGGCGGAACCGCTTGGAATTCGCCCTGATTTCCGTCCGGCGCTCGATGATGGACCGGATACGGGCGGCAATCCTCGGTGCAGACAGGTGATAGGCGAAGCCCGGGGGGTTTTCGCCGCGGTCCGGGCTGATGAACATCGGCCAGTCGTTGGCGGGCACCTCTGGATCAGTCTTGCGGGCGCTGTTCTCCTCAATCACGCGCTCGAGGAGGCGGGCGAGCCGGCGGTCGCACGGCCGCGCCCTGAAGCTGTCTCGCACCAGCTCCCCGCGCTGCTTGGCCTGGGGGATCCTCAGGACATACCGCTTCTCGCCGTCCTTTGCGGGCGCGACGATCAGGTCCTTCTCCTTCAGCGCGGCGAGCTGCCGGCTGCGCACGCCGAATGCGAGCAGAACTTGGCCCGCCGCATAGTCGGAGAGGTCGATCTCGCCATCTGCATAGGCGTTGTTCAAGGCGGCGTTGAGCGTCTCGACTTCGGCTGCGGTGAAGGCGCCACGGTTGGGGTCCCGCGTCCGGACGTCGCCCCCCTTCGGGTTGCCCGGAATCACGGCTTCGTCGAGCCACGCTAACGCCTCGGCCGAGCAGAAGCCGTGCCCGAGCAGGGCGGCCTTCTCAAGCAGAATGCGGACGGCGCCAAGCCACCAGATGGTGTCCTTGCTGAGCTGCCCCTGCCAGCTCAGGAGGTGCGCCAGCTCGATCTGCGTGACCGGCTGCGACTTGGCCTCCAACAAGACCGCCTCGTACAAGGCGCGGAAGCGATAGAAAAGGTTCATCGCATGGGCGACAGACCTTGTCTCAAGGAAGTGGCCCACGGTGTGGCGCAGCTGACGGACCGCTTCGGCGTGCAAGGCCGTAAGGTCACCGAACGAGAACCGGACGGGTCGGACAAGGGAGAGGTCTCGCACCTCCCATGGGTCCGTCCCGGTATCGACCTCCTGGCCATCCGGAAGGAACAGCCTCGGGGGAAGCGGCGGTATGCCTCCGGCGAGGCCGCTGATGGTCGCCGACACGGCCTAACCCTCCCCCTCCTCGCCCGACCGCCCATCCGGCGGCGCGCGTCGTTCGTCCGTGCGCTCGACGAGAATCTCCCTCCGCTCCTGCATCGCCAGAGAGCGCTTATTCGCGGCCTCCCTGGTCCAGCGCCTGGTGTACTGCGTCGCCGTCGCGGGGTTGCTCCACCCTTGGGCATAGGCCCGCGCGCGCTCCTCCTTCGTCGCATCCAGGTTTGTCCGGTGGGGTGACGCCCTGTCGGACATCTCGGAGAACCTGTCGTTCCAGTCGTGCCGGAGCACGTGCGCCGAGAGATCGTCCGGCAGGTCCGCCACTCTCTCCCGCAGGGCCTTGAAGATCTTGGTCATGCTCCACCAGCCCAGCGGCGCCCCGTCGGCGGCGCTGACGAACAGGAAGGGGTGCCGCCGCGCGCCCGGCAGCTTACGGCGCTCCGCCAAGCACCCGGTGAACAGCTCGCGCAGGGCGGGTACGATGGCCAGTTCGCGCCCTAAGGTTTTCACCTGCGGCTTTGGCTGCCGCGGATCCTCCGGATCCTGGGGGCGACGCTCGATCGTCAGTAGGCCGCCGTCGGGCGTGAGCTTGATGTCCCCGACGCGCAGGCAGAGCACCTCTCCCCGCCGCATCCCGAGCTCGTAGAGCAGGCGGACGATCAGCTCGTTCCGCTTCTGGACCTGCGGCTCCCACGGGTTGTCGGCGTGGCCGGGTCTGATCGCGGCTAGGAGTAGCTGACGCGTCTCCTCCGGCAGGCCTTCTCGGGGCTGCCTCACGCCGCGGGGGGGACGAAACGCGCGAGCGCGCTCTCGCAGAGCGCCGAGGATGGCCTTGCGTGCAGCCTCGTAGACCCTCCGCGCCTCGCTGCCCGGCTCCAGCCTGGAGGCGTGGGCGAAGCTGACGTGGTCCAGGAAAGCATGGATCGCCGCGATGCGGTGGCCGACGTCGGTCCGCACACCCGGCCTATCGGGATTCTTCGGCTTGCGCCCGCGAAAGGGGACCACGTTCCCGCCGGCGCCCTGGGCCTTGAGAGCTACCGCAACAGCATCGGGGAAGCGCTGGCGGCAAAACCGATCCAGATCGTTGAGCTGCTCCAAGGTGAGGAAGCCGGGCGCCCCAATGAGATCCTCGGGCGTGCGGCCGCGGGCGTCTGCCCAGAGGTAGAGCAGCATGAGGTGCCGCAGCTGCTTCTCGAGGGTCGCGGCGGCTTTGTTCAGGGGGCGCTCGCTCGCGGTGACCCAGTATGTCGGCGCCTCGATCGGCAGCCCCGTCACCCGGCGGACCAGCAGGGGCAGTCTCTCTCCAGATGTGAAACGAATCCACTCGATTGTGTAGGGGTTGCCCCTCTCATCCGCAATCAGACCGGGTTCTGATCTTGTCATTCCGCAGCGATCCTATGAACCTAACCAGGGAGATGGTCCTTCGAATCAAAAGCGTCAAGCAAAAAGGGCCGCATTTCTGCGGCCCTTAGCGCATTCTGGTTTACAGATTTTTGCGTTCCCCCCTAGAACGGGATGTCGTCGTCGAGATCGCTGCCGCCCTTCGGCTTGTCCCAGCCGCCGCTCTTGCCGCCGGACGCCCCGCGGTCGCCGCCGCCCCGATCCCCGCCACTCCGGTCGCCGCCATAGCCGCCGGACCGGCCGCCGCCTTCGGCATCGCCGCTGCCAGGACGACCGTCCAGCAGGGTCAACTCGCCGCGGAACCGGCCGAGGACGATCTCCGTGGTTTCCCGCTCGGTGCCGTCCTTGTCGGTGTATTTGCGGCTTTCGACCTGGCCCTCAAGGTAGACCTTGCTGCCCTTCTTCAGGTATTTCTCGGCGATCTCGCCGAGCTTCTCGTTGAAGATCGCGATCCGGTGCCACTGGGTCTTGTCCTTGCGTTCGCCGGACGCCTTGTCGTTCCAGCTTTCGCTGGTGGCGACCGAGAAGCTGACCACCTTGCCGCCGTTCTGGAAGTTGCGGACTTCCGGGTCCCGCCCCAGATTGCCCACCAGGATGACCTTGTTCACGCTGCCGGCCATGCCGTCCCAACCCTTCAAAACCAAAGCCCATGTTAGCGGCGGAACGGCCTGAAGGCCAGTGCCGCGGCGTCACCGGGGGAAGCCGCGAATCACCTTCCCGCGTTCCTCAATATAATGCCATTGATACAAGAACACAATGCGAACACCGGGGCAGCCCGGCCATTGCCCCTTACGTTGCGAGCACCCCGCCCGATGGCCAGTCCCCCGCCCACTCCCTTGGCCCCGCAGGCCGCCGGCTTCATCCGCGTCCGCGGCGCCCGCACGCACAACCTGAAGGACCTCGACCTCGACATCCCGCGCGGCACGTTGACCGTCATCACCGGCCTGTCGGGGTCCGGCAAGTCCTCGCTGGCCTTCGACACGATCTATGCCGAGGGGCAGCGCCGCTACGTCGAATCGCTGTCCGCCTATGCCCGGCAATTCCTGCAACTGATGCAGAAGCCCGACGTCGACAGCATCGAGGGCCTGTCGCCGGCGATCTCGATCGAGCAGAAGACCACCAGCCACAACCCCCGCTCCACCGTCGGCACCGTCACCGAAATCCACGACTACATGCGGCTGCTGTGGGCCCGCGTCGGCGTGCCGTATTCGCCGGCCACCGGCCTGCCGATCGAGGCGCAGACCGTCAGCCAGATGGTGGACCGCGTGCTGGCCATGCCGGAGGGCACGCGGCTGCTGATCCTGGCGCCCGTCGCACGCGGCAAGAAGGGCGAGTTTCGCAAGGAATTCGCCGAGTACCAGCGCCGCGGCTTCGAACGGGTGAAGATCAACGGAGCGGTGCGCGCCATTGCCGAGGCGCCGGCCTTCAACAAGAAGCTGAAATACGACATCGAGGTGGTGGTCGACCGCATCGTGGTGCGCGACGGCATCGCACCGCGCCTGGCCGACAGCTTCGAGACGGCGCTGGGCCTGGCGGATGGCGTGGCGTATGCGGAGAACGCCGAAGGGGGCGACCGCACCGTGTTCAGCGCCAAGTTCGCCTGCCCGGTCAGCGGCTTCACCATCGAGGAAATCGAGCCGCGGCTGTTCAGCTTCAACAGCCCGCAGGGCGCCTGCCCGGCCTGCGACGGGCTCGGCACGCAGACCTTCTTCGACCCGATGCTGGTGGTGCCGGACGACCTCCGCAGCCTGGCCGAGGGAGCCGTCGCGCCGTGGTCCGGCAATTCCTCGCCCTACTACGACCAAACGCTGGACAGCCTGGCGCAGCACTACAAGGTGCAGACCTCGACGCCCTGGGGCCAACTGCCGGTGGCGGCGCGCGACGCCATCCTGCACGGCAGCGGCGCCGAGGTGGTGACGCTGCGCTACAAGGACGGCCTCCGCGCCTACGACGTGCAGAAGCCTTTCGAGGGCGTGCTGCCCAACCTCGAACGCCGCTACCGCGAAAGCGACAACCCCTGGGTCCGCGAAGACCTCTCTCGCTACCAGGCCGCCCGTCCCTGCCCCACCTGCACCGGCTACCGCCTGAAGCCCGAGGCGCGGTCGGTGAAGATCGCCGGCCACCACATCGGCGAGGCCAGCGAGCTGTCGATCCGCCACGCCCGCGCCTGGTTCGGCACGGTCTTCGCCACGCTGACGCCGCAGCGCCAGGAGATCGCCCGGCGCATCCTGCGCGAGATCGAGGAACGGCTTCAATTCCTGGTGGACGTGGGCCTGGACTACCTCTCGCTGGGGCGGTCCTCGGCCACGCTATCGGGCGGCGAGTCGCAGCGCATTCGCCTCGCTTCTCAGATCGGCAGCGGCCTGACCGGCGTGCTGTACGTGCTGGACGAACCCTCGATCGGCCTGCACCAGCGCGACAACGAACGGCTGCTCGGCACGCTGCGGCGGCTGCGCGACCTCGGCAATTCGGTGATCGTGGTCGAGCACGACGAGGACGCCATCCGCGCCGCCGACCACCTGGTGGACATCGGCCCGGCGGCCGGCGCCGGCGGCGGCCGCGTGGTGGCGCAGGGCACGCCGGCCGAGGTCGCCGCCAACCCCGCCAGCTTGACCGGCGACTACCTGTCCGGCCGCCGCCGCATCCCGCTGCCGGAAGCGCGGCGGAGCATCGACCGCAAGCGCGTGGTGAAGGTGGTCGGCGCCACCGGCAACAACCTGAAGGGCGTCAGCGCCGAGTTCCCGCTCGGCACCTTCACCTGCATCACCGGCGTCTCCGGCGGCGGCAAGTCCACGCTGGTGATCGAGACGCTGTACAAGGCCGCGGCGCGCCGCCTGATGGGCGCCGGCACCGTCCCGGCGCCGCACGAGCGGATCGAGGGCCTCGACCAGCTCGACAAGATCATCGACATCGACCAGTCGCCGATCGGCCGCACGCCGCGCAGCAACCCCGCCACCTACACCGGGCTGTTCGCGCCGATCCGCGACTGGTTCGCCGAACTGCCGGAATCCCGTGCCCGCGGCTACAAGCCCGGCCGCTTCAGCTTCAACGTCAAGGGCGGCCGCTGCGAGGCCTGCCAGGGCGACGGCCTCATAAAAATAGAGATGCACTTCCTGCCGGACGTCTACGTCACCTGCGACGCATGCAAGGGCAAGCGCTACAACCGCGAGACGCTGGAGGTGAAGTTCCGCAACAAGTCCATCTCCGACGTGCTGGAGATGACCGTGGAGGAGGGCATCATCTTCTTCAGCGCGGTGCCCGCCATCCACGAGAAGCTGCGGGTGCTCGGCCAGGTCGGCCTCGGCTACATCCACCTCGGCCAGCAGGCCACCACGCTGTCCGGCGGCGAGGCCCAACGCATAAAACTATCGAAGGAACTGGCGCGCCGGGCCACCGGCCGCACCCTGTACATCCTGGACGAGCCGACCACCGGCCTGCACTTCGAGGACGTGCGGAAGCTGCTTGAGGTGCTGCACGCGCTGGTTGGGGCCGGCAACACGGTGGTGGTGATCGAGCACAACCTCGAGGTCATCAAGACCGCCGACTGGATCCTCGACCTTGGCCCGGAAGGCGGCGATGGCGGCGGCCGGTTGGTGGGCGCCGGCACGCCGGAGGACATCGCCGCCGTGCCGGGCAGCCACACCGGCCGGTTCCTGGCGCCGCTCCTGGCGCGGGAGGCGCCGCCGGCCAGGAAGCGGAAGCGCGCCTGACGCGTCAGCGCCAGCCGCGGCCGTAGCCACCGCCGTATCCACCGCCATAACCACTGCCGTAATACCCGCCGCGATAGACCGGCGCGGCAACATAGGGCGCACGATAGTAGCCGCCGCCGTAGTAGGGCCGGGCGGGGGCAACCACACAGGCCGACAGCGATCCGCAGGCGACGATGACGGCCAGGGCGCGAAGCAGCCGGGGGACGCGGCGAGCCATGGGTAAGCCTCCTCGATTGACACGCCGGCGGAATCGCCAGGGCGGTTCTGTATCATATACTCCGTCCACGTGAGAACCCGAAAAGCGGCTGGCGAGTCGATCCTGGTAGCAGCGGCCTTTCGACGGTGCGAAGTTTTCGGGTTCTCACGTGGACGGAGTATAGAACGCTACCGCGATGGTGGTTCCAAGGCGAAATGTTGCCGGATCGGTGGCAGTGCCACCATGACTTCGCCGCAGTCGCCGGCGCCGAGGCGGGCGCCGCAGGCCGGCCGCCGGCCTCAGACCCGGCCGCGCAGCCCGGCGAGACCTACCGCCAACCGGTCGCCGACGCCCCGCTCGGCCGGGCATCGCCGCCCGAGCGCCAGCCGCCGCAGGTCACGGCGGGCCAGCACCAGCGGCAGCGCGGCGGCCGACGCGCCGCGGGGCAGGCCGCGCAGGGCCTTCGCCAGACCGGCCGCCGCAGGCCGGCCTGCGGCGGCCAGCCGGGCGACCACGCCGCGGACCGCCGCCGAACCGGGGTCCGCCACCGCCTCCTCCGGGGTCAGCCCGGCGGCGGCGAGCGCATCGTTCGGCAGCAGGCAGCGCCCCTGGCGGGCCAGGGCAGGCACGCTCCGCAGCACCCCGGCCAGCCCGTAGGCCGCCCCGGCCGCCTGCAACGCCGGCAGCAGCGCCGCCGGGGCGCCCAGCAACCGCCCCGCCGCCACCGCGAAACCGCCCGCGGTGCCGCGGAGATAGGCCTGGAATGCGGCCTCGGTCGTCAGGCCGGTTTTTTCCGCCTCAGCCTCCCGCGCGTCGGCCAGGCCGAGGAGGTCCACGGCGTCCAGCAGCCCGGCGCCGATCGCGGCGTGCAGCGGCGTTGCCACCTCGTGCCGCCGGGCGGGCGTGCCGGCGGCGGCCTGGGCCACCGCGTCGCGCCACCATTGCAGCCGCATCAGGGCCACCAGCGGGGTCCGCGCCGCCTCCCTCGCGCGGGCCAGTTCGTGATTGTAGGCGATCAGGGCGAACAGCGCCTCGCGCCGGTCCGGGGCGGCGAACAGGGCGCAGAGGAAGCGGTCCGGGTCGTGGTGCCGGGCGAAGGCCGCGATCTCGGACAGGGAACCGGCTGGCGTCATGGCCGGCTTATGCCTCTCCGTTCGGCGGCGGCATACGCCCCTGGGAGCATCAGGCCGCCGGCGCCGCGGGAGGGCAGGACAAGGCCGGCGCGGCGTGGCAGGATTGCCGCCCATGCGCCAGCTCCTGTTGCTGCGGCACGCCAAGTCCATCTGGGACGAGCCCGGCCTCCCCGACCACGCCCGGCCGCTCAGCCCACGCGGCCGCCGCGCCGCCGTGGCGATGGCGCAGGCGATGCGGGAGCTTGGCCTGGCGCCCGACATCGTCTTCGTCTCCTCCTCCCGCCGCACCCTGCAGACGATGCAAGCGATGACGCCGTTCGAGGACGCCCCGCTGATCGAGCCTATGGACACCCTGTACCTGGCACCCTGGGAACGGCTGCTGGAGGTGATTCACACCGTGCCGGAAACCGCCCGCGGCCTGCTGCTGATCGGCCACAACCCCGGCCTGCACGAACTGGCGCTGGCGCTGGCCGGCGCGGCCGGCATGGCGCCAAGGGGAGGATTGGGGGCCCCGGCGCAGGGCCACGCGGCAACCAGGCTGGCCGCGGCCTTCCCCACCGGCACGCTGGCCGAGTTCGCTATCGCCTCGCCCTGGCGCCTGCTGGAGCCGGGCGGTGCCCGGCTGGTCCGCTATCTCACGCCCCGCGACCTGCCGGGCGGCCACGATCCGGAGTGACCCGCCTGTCCCGCCCCAGCAATTCGGCCGTACGCCGGCCCGCACCTAGGCGTGCACCGGTGCCCGCCCCCTTGCCCGCGCCCAGCCCGGCGGCACCACCTGCGTCCGCGGCAGCGTCGCCGGAAGCACCCGCCGCCCCGCCCCAGGCGGTTCTGGCCGAGGCGCCCCGGCCGCTGGTCCCCGCGGCGGTCCGGGCCGTGGCCCCGCCGCCGGCCCTGACCCTGGAATTCGCGCTGGACCCGGCCGCCGCCGCGCGCCTCACCCGCCACCCGGCGATCCGCGGCGCCCGCCAGGGCCGCGGCCGTGCCGTGGCCGAGGAGTTGATCTGGCTCGACAGTGCCGAGGGCGAACTCGCGGCGCACGACCTGGCACTGGAAGCAACGCCGCGCGGCGCCCGCCGCCTGCTCCGCATCCGCCCGGAGGCCGCCGCGCCCTGGCTGCCAGGCACGCCGACGGCGCCGGCCGGCGACGTCGCGGCCGGCAAAACCAGTGAAACCGCCACCCTGGCCCACGACCCGCTGGTGCCGGTCGCCGCCTTCAGCGGCCGTCGCAGCGTGCTGCCGCTGCTGACCGAACAGGGGCCGGTGCAGGCGGAGTTGCTGGTCGGCAAGCTGCGCACGGTGGCGGCGGAACGCCCCGTGGCGCGGCTGCGCCTGGCTGGTGCGCCGCCCGCGGTGCTGGCGCTGGCCAACCGGCTGGCGGCCGACCTGTCGTTGCTGCCGCCGCGCGCCGTGCTCGCCGAAGAAGGCCGGGCGCTGGCCCGCGGCACGGTCCCGCGCCCGCGCCGCCACGGCCCGCCAGACCTGTCCGGGGCCGCCACCGTGGAGGCGGCGCTCGCCGGCGCCATCGGCCACCTGCTGGAAGTGATGCTGCACCATGCCTCGCTCTGCGGCCCCGGCGAGGGTCCCGGCGAGGGACCGGAGGGCGTGCACCAGATGCGCGTCGCGCTGCGCCGCCTGCGCTCGGTGCTCAAGGCGTTCCGCCCGGCGGCCCGCGACCCGGCGCTCGACCGCTTCGACGATGGGCTGCGGCGCCTTGCGCAACTCCTCGGCCCGGCCCGCGACTGGGACGTCTTCCTGCCGGGGGTCGGCGCCGCCGCCGCCGCCGCGATCGGTCCCGACCGCCGCATGGCGGCACTCGGCCGCGCAGCCGAGGCGCGCCGCCTGGCCGCCTACGTGGCGCTGCGCCGGGCGCTGGAGGGCGTCGCCTTCCGCCGCCTGGTGCTGGACGGGCTGGGCCTGCTGCTGGAACGCCCGTGGCGCGAGGGCGGCCCCAAGACCCCCTCCGAGGAGGCCGCGGCGCAGGCCGCCCGCCACGCGCTGCTGGATGGCCCGGTCGCCGGTTTCGCCGCCGTGCTGCTCGACCGGCGCTGGGCCAAGCTTCGCGAGGAGGGCGAGGACATCGCCTCGCACGCGCCCGCCGCGCTGCACGAGGTGCGGCTCGAGGCCAAGCGGTTGCGCTATGCGGCCGAGTTGTTCGCCCCGGTCTGGCCGGGCAAGACGGCCCGCCGCTTCCTCAAGCGGCTGGCGGCGTTGCAGGAGGAGCTCGGTGTCGCCAACGACACCGCCGTCGCCCGTGCCCTGGTGGCCTCGCTCGGCGCCGCGGTCCCCGCCTGGGCGGTCGGCGCGGTCGAGGGGTTTGCCACCGCCCAGGCCGGCGGCGCCCGGAAACATGCGCTTTCCGCCTGGGAAGACCTGATGCTCGCGGAGCCGTTCTGGAGCAATGCATAAACCAGGAAGTTTAATTTTTATTACGTATTTTTGAACTCCTGGTTGTAGATGCCTCGCGATCAGGGTACGCGTGGCCCATGCGCATCCGCCGCATCTTCCGGCCGGCTCCCACCGATCCCCGCCGCTGGGGCAGGTTCGCCGTCGGCCTTACCGCCGCCGCGGGCGCCACGCTGCTGGCGGTCGCGCTGCCCGCCGAGCTGTTCGGCTCCGCCCCGCCGGAGTCGCCCTGGACCACGGCGGCAGCCGAGGTCCAGGTGCTGGACGGCGACACCCTGCGGCTCGGCGGCAGGCTGCTGCGGCTGCATGGACTGGATGTCCCCGAACGCGGCCACGCCACCTGTCCCGGCGGGCGGGACCCGGCGCGGGACTGCGCCGGCGCCGCGGCCGAGGCCCTGGTCCGCCTGGTCGCCGGCCGCGTTGTGCAATGCCGGGTGCAGCGGCGGGACGCCCAGGGCCGGGCGCTCGGCGTCTGCCGGGCCCAGCCGGCCGGCCAGGCCACGGCCGATGACGGTGTCGAGTTGAACGCGTCCCTGATGGCGGCCGGCTGGGCCATGGCGGCAGCCGGCGCGCTGCCGGCGCTGGTCCTGCTGGAGGCGGCGGCCCGCCGTGACGGCCGCGGGCTGTGGGCCGCGGACGCCACTCCGCCGGAGGCCTGGCGCCGCTTCTGAACACTTGGCCGCCTTGGTACCGCCGCCGGCAAGACGCCGCCTGGGGAGGCCTGCCCAGTCCCGGTTCAGGCACCAAAGCGCGCCGCGTTGCCAAGCCGGCACGCCGAACGATATCTTGCGATGCACCATGACGGCGCCACGCCAGACGGCACCGCGCAACACAGGACATCCGCACGATGAGCAGCACGGCCAAACCTACTCCGTCCGGGGCTGAGCGGCCGGCCGCGCGGGCCACCGTCACCGTCACGCTGGACGGCTCCAACCGCAGCACCAGCCTGCCGCTGGTCTCCGGCAGCATCGGGCCGGACGTGCTCGACATCCGCAAGCTGTACGGCGACCTCGGGATCTTCACCTACGATCCGGGCTACGGCGCCACCGCATCCTGCGAAAGCCGCATCACCTACATCGACGGCGACGCCGGCATTTTGCTGTACCGCGGCTACCCGATCGAGCAAGTGGCCGAGAAATCGGACTTCCTGGAGGTCGCCTACCTGCTGCTGGAAGGCGAACTGCCGACCGCCGGGCAATACAAGTCGTTCGCCCGCGGCGTCACGATGCACACCATGATCAACGAGCAGATCCGAAGGTTCTACGACGGTTTCCGGCGCGACGCCCACCCGATGGCGATCATGTGCGGCGTGGTCGGCGCGTTGTCCGCCTTCTACCACGACAGCCTCGACATCAACGACCCGCAGCAGCGCGAGATCGCGGCGTTCCGGCTGATCGCCAAGGTGCCGACCATCGCCGCCTGGGCCTACAAGTATTCGATCGGCCAGCCTTTCATGTATCCGCGCAACGATCTCAGCTATGCGCAGAACTTCCTGTACATGCTCAACGCCGTGCCGACCGAGCCGTACAAGGACAACCCGATCCTGTCGCGCGCCATGGAACGGATCATGGTGCTGCACGCCGACCACGAGCAGAACGCCAGCACCAGCACGGTGCGCTTGGCCGGGTCGACCGGCGCCAACCCCTTCGCCTGCATTGCCGCCGGCATCGCCGCGCTATGGGGCCCGGCGCATGGCGGCGCCAATGAGGCGGTGCTGAAGATGCTGGCCGAGATCGGCACGCCGGAGAAGATCCCGGAGTTCATCCGCGGCGTGAAGGACAAGCACAGCCACGCCAAGCTGATGGGCTTCGGCCACCGCGTCTACAAGAACTTCGACCCGCGCGCCAAGATCATGAAGGAGACTTGCCACGAGGTGCTGGCCGAACTCGGCATCAAGGACGACCCGCTGCTGGCGATGGCCATGGAAATGGAACGCATCGCCCTCGAGGACGACTACTTCGTCAGCCGCAAGCTGTATCCCAACGTCGATTTCTATTCGGGGATCATCCTGAAGGCGATGGGCATCCCGACCAGCATGTTCACCGTGCTGTTCGCGGTGGCCCGCACGGTCGGTTGGGTCAGCCAATGGAAGGAGATGATCGAGGATCCGATGCAGCGCATCGGCCGGCCGCGGCAGGTCTACAGCGGCGCCACCGAACGGCCCTATCTGCCGATCGCCGGCCGCGGCTGAGAAGCATTCCGCCCAGTATCAAGCCAGGCCACCAGACCGCTACCAGACCCGGTTACCAGACCGGGCCGGGTGCCATCGAGAGTCGTGAAGCCGCCCGCCTGCCGCCAGGTGGGCGGCGCGGCCTCACGCGGCCGAAATAATATTTCCGCTTTGATTAAGCCTTGCGAGGGTGAACCGTTCCAGGCAGCATATACTTAAGCTTGCAGAAAAAGTCTGGAATTCCCTTGATGAGCGAGATCCGCCGTCCCTTGCCGCACAACACCCTCGATCAGCTCGTCCGAATGCAATTGAAGAAATGGCCGCAACGCCCGCCTGGCGTGGTCGCCAGCCCGATGCAGCCCGGCACTTGGCTGCGCGGCCGGCATGGCGAAGCCACGCCCGCCGCCCAGCCCTTCCTCAAGCTGCCTGGCTCCAACCGGCTGCGGACCCTGCCGGACGGATTGTGGCTGCACTTCGGCCCGACCGCGCATGACAGCTACGTGGACATCCTGTGCATCGAGGCTTGTTCATCGCTGCAGAACCTGCTCGACAAGCGTTCGCGGTTCTCCCCCACCACCTCCTCGCTGATGGCGCTGTGCCCGGTGGCCTGGCTGCTGGCGCCGGCCCAGGCCAACGACCCGACGCCGCGCTGGAATGTATAGGGCGGTCCAATTTCAGGCCACCGGGCGGAGTAAAACCAGGCGACTTCGGCAGCCCTTGGCAGATGCCATAGGTTCACGAAAAGCTAAGCCGCCCAAACCCTTACAACCAAGTTCGCCTTTGGATGGTAGGTGGTTGGAGCCTGCGGCGTATGGCGTGGAGGTGGCCTGAAATTGGACCGCCCTCTACACTGGAAGCTGATTCCCATGCTGAAGGCCGAGCCTTCGCAGGATTTGGTGCTGCCGGTGCGCGATGTGCGCGTGGTGTTCGGCCTCAAGCCCCGCCACTACGAGGGCTTCGCCCGCAACCAGGTGGCGCAGGCGCATGAATTCTACTGCCCGATGGACGCGCTGACCGCGGAACACGGGCATGAGGACCCTGACATGCGGGCGCTGATGTCGCGCGCCAGCGCCACCGCCAATTTCATGCGGCTGCCGTAGGAAAGGCAAGGCGCGGGCGAAGCCCTTCGCCGATCCATCGGCCTCCGGCATGATGCCGGACGGCGGTTCGGAGGACGGCGCGATGCATCGGGTGCTGGGCGTATTGGGCGGCATGGGGCCATTGGCCAGCGCGCAGTTCATGCTGCGGCTCACCCTGCTCACCCCCGCCGAGCGCGACCAGGACCACGTGCCGGCCGTGCTGTGGTCCGACCCGCGGGTGCCGGACCGGACCGCGGCTTGGCCGACCGGCGCCTCGGCGACCGGCGCCACGGACCCGCTGCCCACGCTGCTGCGCGGCATCGGCGGGTTGCAGGCGGCCGGCTGCGGCGCCATCGCCATTCCGTGCAACACGGCGCATGGCTGGTTCGCGGCGATGCAGGCGGCGACCCGGCTGCCGATCCTGCACATCGTCGACGCGGCGGCGGCGGAGCTGGCACGGCTTGGCGTGCCGCATGGCCCGGTCGGCATCCTCGCCACCGAAGGCACGCTGGCGATGCGGCTGTACCAGGACCGCCTGGGCGCGCTCGGCTACGAATGCCTGGTGCCGGACGCGACGGCGATGGACCGGCAGGTGTCGCCGGCGATCGCCCTGGTCAAGGCCAATCGGGTCGCCAAGGCCCATGCGCCGCTGGCGGCGGCGGCCACCGCGCTGATGGCGCGCGGCGCCCAGGCGGTGGTGCTGGGCTGCACCGAGATTCCGCTTGGCATCCAGGCCGGCCCCGCCCTGCCCTTCCCGATGGCGGACACGATCGACGCGCTGGCCCGGATGGCGATCGCCTGGGCCAGGACCGGCCTTGCCGCAGCGCCCCGGTAGGCCGCCTACTCGAGGCAGCTTCCGGAAATCCACCAGGCCAAGCGGCGGGGCGATCGTGCGGCCATCCTCGGCAAGGAGTCCTCGATGGATCGTCCCCTGGACATCGCCGAACCGCTGCCTGCCGCGCGATGGCCAATCCGCCAACCGGGCAGTCCCAGCCGGCCGCCGGCACCATGCCAGCAGCGCGATGGACCTGCTGGCAACGGCCTAAGCAGAGTTCTTCTGGTTGCCCCCCGGACGGTAGGGCACGCGGCTTCAGGCAATCTGGGTTGGCATGGCAGTATCTGTGGGGTGGGCTAGCGAAGTCTGCTTAGTCGCAGTCGCACCCCGGTGTCGGTCCGGCAGCCGCCCGCACCACGTGATGGTCGATCCATTCCGCCACCAACCGCCGCGCCTCGTTGGCGGAGCTTTCCGGATGGTGGATGCGGTAGAGCGTGGTGCAGGCGCGGAAGGCCGAAAAGTCGTCCGTCCCGGTATCCCGCAATTCGCGGTAGGCAGTGACCACGGCACGCTCGCAGCGACGGCCGACCCGGCCGGCGGCCCTTCTGGCGTGGATGACGCCGTACCTCATTTGGCCCTCCGCACTGCGACACAGTTGCGAATCACTCGCATTCCAGCCACTGTAGCGGCTGTGCGGCGGGCCTTCAAGCCGCCGCCGGTCCCGCGCCGCACCCGACGCCAGCAGGGTTGCCGACCGAACCGCGCTGCGTGGAAAATCCATCCTGATTACGCGGCTTCCTCAGCCGCCCGCAGCGGTGTACAAATAGGGTTACTGCCCAGGTGGATGACGGCGGGCGGCTTCCCGATCAGCACAAAGCGAAGCACGACCGATGAGCGAGTGGCGCCGATGTCGGTGTAGATTTTG
>JAABUN010004526.1_pt1 | contig 18769 bp, 12 predicted proteins | sample 5559311 | NCBI WGS metagenome assembly JAABUN01 (sample SAMN10711877, study PRJNA513370) | rock metagenome | isolation source: Antarctica rocks | place: Antarctica: Victoria Land, Siegfried Peak sud | reverse complement strand
CATCCCGTTACCGACCGCGCGCACGATCCGTTCGCGCAGGTCCATGCTGTAGGCTTTCATCGCCCCAGCGTACCAGCAGGCCAATCACTCTGCAACCCGCTGTAATTGAGGTCGATCGAGCCGCTGCTGCGGTTGACGAAGCTGCCGCAGCCATGCTCCACACCGTCGCCAAAAGACTGCCTGCTCTGGCCGTTCAGAATCGACGTCGCCCCGTGCGGCAAGCCGTAATAGCAGCCAGGGTCGTCCGACTGCAAGTTAAAGGAAGTGTAATCATACCAAGTGCTGCCGCTGCTAGTACCGGCGGCAAAGAATGTGTTGGAGTAGGTGACGTTAATGCCATAGCACGTCGAGCCGCCGCCGATGTACGTGTAGTCAATGTCCACACCGATCTCTGGCTGCGGGGAGGGCGCATTCGTGGCGGTATATTGTAGGTAGGCGTGAGCAGTGGAGTTGCAGGGACCGCCGCTCATCGCAGTCATCGCGGTCATCGTGCCTTCCGCCGCTGCAACGGCGCGTGTCCGACCATCCTTGCGAACTTTCTCTCGAAGCTGCTTGATCGCCGCCTTGTCCTGCTGCCCATCACCCGTTTCGACAACGTAGGCGTAGCCAGCTTGGCGTGCCTGCAACTCAGTCATTGGACTCTCGTTGATGACAGTACCGGTCGGGCAAGCGACGAGCGGGCCATGATTATAGGCTAGCCGACAGTTCGACTGCGCGGTGGCATCATAGACGGCCTCCACTTGTCGCTCTGATCCATTACTCGACGCCGCAGCGGGCGACTATGCCAGCGCGGTCGCAGCGACAACAAGTATAAGCGCGAGTAACCGCGTGATCGACTGGGGCCGGGTGATGCAACTGTAGATGGATGGCCTGAACATGACACTCTCCTTTTCGCTACTTCCCGAATTGCTGTTGTGAGCCTACAGGCCACCCTCTACTTCCCTCCCAGGCACCCGCAGGTCAAATACTGGCCCGCCCGGTGGGCGGATATGCGCAAGGACAGCATAGCCACGGTACTGCTGCGCTGTCCCTTACAAACAGGATAGAGGTTGAGATACAGGGGTATTCTCCGTCCGGCTGGCGGCAAGCACTGATAGCGGGATAGGGCCAACCGCAGCCAGAGAAGCAGCAGTAAGGCCGCCCAAGCCCACGGCGCGCGATCCGCTGCCGCCAGGTCTGCACCTCCGGCTCCCGCAGGCTCCGCGCCGCCAGCCGCCCGGCCGCGGCGCATCCTCCAGGCGCTCGACCACACCCAACTCGGCGAGCGGCAACGGGGCCGACATCAGCCAGCGGCCCCGCCAGAGCCTTGCCATATCGGCCTCGATGTGGAGTTGCCGGGCGATCTGCGCGTTGTTCGCCCCGTCCGCCGCCGCGAGGACGATGCGCGCCCGGAAGGCGATTAGTTGTTACGTTTGGGTGCTTGCTCACCCCTATCTGGATGATCAGCAGTGTATGTCCCCTCCTCTCCCTAAATACTGGCGTTCAGCATCTCGTCAAGCAGTCCTGCTACTTCCTTTAGTACACGAGACCCCTCAAACCGGACATTTGCGGAAAAATTGCCCGAAATGTCCGGTTTGGGCTTAGTTGTGTACTATAGAAAGTAAGAAACTGTCTGAATAATCGTCATGGTCGAGCCAGGCGGCGCACCATGAGCCGGGTCATGGCGACGGAGATGAGCGCCTCGCCGGTGGCGCATAGGCGCTCGAAATCCTTGCTCAACCGCCGGTTCTGGCCCAGCCAGGCGAAGGCCCGTTCCACGACCCAGCGCCGGGGCAGGACACCACGCAAGCCGGGCGGCGGCACGATCGCCGCCCGGTCGATGACCGCCCCCGCGGGTGCCCAGGCATGGTGCGGCTTCGGCGGGTGCTGGACGAGCTGCGCCGTCCACCCGAGCGCCTGCGCAACCCAGCTTTTCCCCTGCCCCGCGCCGTTGTACCCGCCGTCGAGCCAGCGCTGGGTGCGGCGCGGGAACGGCGCGCGGATTGCTGGTAGCTCCTCGGTTGTCTCGGCGGGGAGCAGCAGCTTGCTGCCATCCCGATCCGCCACATGGGCCTTGTGCACCGTCGCCCGTAGGACCAGCCCTTGCGTATCGACCAGCGGGTGCCGCTTGCGCCCGGCGATCTTCTTGCCGCCGTCGTCGCCGCGCGGCCCGCCGACGCCGGTCGCCTTCACCGACTGGCTGTCCACGATCCCCGCGCTCGGCTGCGCCGCCCGGCCCTGCCGGACGCGCAGTTGCTCACGCAAGGCGGTGTGGAGCGCCTCCCAGGTCCCGTCCCGACGCCACCGCCGGAAATAGTGGTAGACCGTCTGCCAGGGGGGCAGAGCGGCGGGCAACAGCCGCCAGGCGCCGCCGCTCCGTAGCAGCTAGCAGATCGCGTTGAGGATCGTGCGATAGCTATGGACCCGTGGCCGACCGCGCGGCGAGACCGGCGGCAGATGCGGGGCGAGCACGGCCCACTCCGCAGCGGTCAAATCGGTCGGGTAGCCCTGTCGTGCCATGCGCTAAGCATAGCGGGCGCGCCCTTATTCAGACAGTTTCTAAGCGGCAGCACAGGGCAGCGTTTTCCTCCATGTCCATCGGACCACCTCACAGTTTGCGCGCGACGCCGAGAAGACTGTGCGCATGTCCCCGATCGTCATCGAAAGGATTGTCGAATCGCTCAGGAACCGGCATTGAATCGACACCGGCCCCGGCCATTAGCGACAGGCCGTCGAAGAAATGGACGCTTCGGGTAGGAGGATTTCTGCGGTTGTTGCGATGAGTAATCATTCATCAGCAGCGAGCAATGGGGGATGATTTTATCAGATATGCTCTATTTCAGTCTGTGTCAACAACATTCACAGCTACAGGATTCCCGATACTGACCGACGAGGTATCGACAACAACAACAGGGCCGGGGGATTTGCCCCCGGCCCTGTGATCGCTTTTGTTTGTGTAGCGCCGCGTCCGTTTAGATCCGTGAGCGCGGGTCCAGTGCGTCGCGCAGGCCATCACCGATATAGTTGATCGAGAGGACGACCAGGAAGATCATCAGGCCAGGGAAAATCGCGACGTGCGGTGCGAACGGCAGTTGATCCTTACCGACCGACAACATCGAGCCCCAGGTCGGCACATCCGGCGGGAAGCCGAGGCCGAGGAAGGAGAGGGACGACTCGCTGATGATCGCCGCGCCGACGCCGAGGGTGGCGGCCACGATGACCGGCGAGAGGACGTTCGGCATGATGTGCTTGAAAATCAGGCTCGGGGTGGTCGCGCCGATGCAACGCGCGGCCTCGACGAACTCCTTCTCCTTGAGGGAGAGGAACGAAGCGCGCACCAGCCGGGCGACCGGCATCCAGTTCAGGAAACCGATGACCGCGACGATCAAGATGAGGATACCGTTCTCGACGCCGAAGATCGCCTTCAGCTTGCCGACGTAGAGGTAGCTGATCAGCAGGAGGAGCGGTAGTTGCGGCAGCGCCAGGAAGAGGTCGGTGATCCGCATCAGCAGCGAATCGACCCACTTGCCGAAGAAGCCAGCCAGCGCCCCAACCAGCGTCCCGACCGTGATCGACACCACCACAGCCATCAGACCGACAAGCAACGATTTGCGACCACCGGAGAGGACGCGCGCCAACATGTCGTGGCCGAGGTCATCGTAGCCCATCGGCGCACTCGCCGAAGGCGCTTGTAGGCTCAGCAAGATATTCAATGCCTGCGGGTTCTTCGTGTAGACGAACGGCCCGAGGATACACGAGAGAATAATGATCGTCAGGATGGCGACACCGGTCAGCGCCATCTTATGCTTGCGGAATTGCCGCCAGGCATCGCTCCAAAGCGAACGCGATTGGCGGACTTTCAGCCCCCCAGCCAACGTACCGGCACCGGTACGCGCCTTCCCGGTTGCCCCTCGCGCACTATCGCTAATCTCAGCCATCCTTGATTCCTCCCCATCCGGTAGTCGGCGAACCGTCCCACCCCAAACAATTCGTGACTGACCGAGCGCGATCGGCCATGACGACTGCGCGATTAGCTGAACTTGATACGCGGGTCGAGCAACCCGTAGACGATGTCGGCTAACAGATTCGAGAGGACGACCAGGATCGAGATGATGAAGACGATCGACATGACCACCGGCGTATCGCTCGCGCCGAGTGCGCTAATCAGGAGGGAGCCGATCCCCGGCACGCGGAAGATTTGCTCGGTGATGATCGCACCACCGAAGAGGCCCGGCAACTGCAACGCGATGATCGTGACGACCGGGATGAAGGCGTTACGCACGACATGGGACATGATGACCTTGCGTTCCTTGATCCCCTTCGCCCGCGCGGTGCGTACATAATCGAGCTTGATATTTTCCAGCATCGAAGCCCGCGTGTAGCGCATCAACGCCGCCGCCTGGAAGATACCCAGGATCATCACCGGCAAGGCCGCGAACCGTAATCGTTCCAGCAAGCCGACGAGGCCGCCATGCGCGGTATTCGATTCATAGATGAATGGTAACCAGCCGAGCTTGATCGAGAAGAACAGGATCGCGAGCAAACCCGAGAAGAAGGTCGGGATAGAGAAGCCGAAGAACGCGATCGTCGTGGCAACCTGGTCGAAGATGGAATATTGCTTCACCGCCGCCAGGATACCGATCGGCAGGGCGATCAGCAGGCCAACGACAAAGGCCAGCCCCATCACGAAGAGGGTTGTGCCGATCCGCCCGGAAACCAGACCGCGCACACCGGTGCGCGAGGAGAAGGAGAAGCCCCAGTCACCCCGCACCCAGGAAGTCGCCCACTTGACGTACTGCACCGGAATCGGATCGTCGAGTCCGAGCTGCTTACGGATATTCAGGCGAACCTCCGGCGGGACCGAGGGATTTGCCGCGAACTGCGACATCGGATCGCCTGGGGCAAGCTTCAAGATCGCGAAGATGATCATACTGATCACCACCAGGGTCGGGATCGCGGTGAGCAAGCGCCGGATGATATAGGTACCCACAGTTCTTCCCCCTAAACAATCCGCTGACCGATTATACCGAGTACGACGGTCAGATGCCCCACGAGGTTCCCACCTGGAAAATTATCGCACGCCAGCTTGTCGCTCCCCAGACGTCGGTTGTGCCCCTCTGCACAACCCCGCCATCGGGATGGCGCGCGAACAATGCCGGTACCGTTCGCCATTGAAAGCAAATACAACGACATCACCCGCACGGTTTTGTGTACCTGGCCCGACCGATCGGAGTGATGTAGCATGTGCGTCGTTAGACGAGGGTACGTAGGCACTCATCGCGAAGAAGCTGACGTGTTGTCGTATTATAGCTGACGCGCACAGGCTGTCAAATGACGAATCGCCCAGGCAGGGTGACGAACCTTGGGCGAGATGCACAGAATCACCGCTGACGCTGTGATAGTAAGGCATTCGGCACAGACTTCGCGTTCGACAGTGACATGCGACGACGGCGATGCAGCGGCCAATTGGCAACGGATCACAGCGATCGAGACAACGACAACGCGCGATGCGGCGTGACGAAAGAGAGTGGAGGGATCGATGGCGGGAGAGAGAATCGGCACCGTGGCGATCATCGGGGTCGGGATCATGGGGACCGGGCTGGCGGCGGAATGGTCGGCGGCGGGCCGCACCGTGACCCTCTATGCGCGCGACGCTGAGCGCGCGGCCGTCGGGATTGAGCGCACGGCGGCAGCGCTGCGAACGCTGGCGCAGGGTGGGTTGCTCGATGCAGACGGGATCGAAGGCGCATTAGGCCGCGTCCAGACCGCAACGGACCTCGCCACGACGGTTGCCGGGGCCGATTTCGTGCAAGAGAGCGTGCCCGAGAGGCTGGAGTTGAAGCGCGCCCTGTTCAGCGAACTCGACGAACTCTGCCCGCCAACAACGATCCTCGCCTCGAACACCTCCGGTTTGCCGATCAGCCGGATCGCGGAGGGGATGGCGGGAGCGGCGCGGATCGTCGGCGTCCACTACCTCAATCCGCCGCACCTGATGCCGCCGGTCGAGGTCATTCCCGGCGAGGCGACCGCGCCGGAGACGGTCGAGCGGATCCGCACCACATTGCTCGAACTGGGCAAATCGCCGCTCCTCGTGCGGCGCGAGGTCCCCGGCTTCCTCTGGAACCGGCTCCAATTCGCGCTGGCTCGCGAGGCATTCTGGTTGGTCGAGAACGGTGTCGCCACGATGGAAGAGATCGATCTGGCGATGCGCCGGGGGCTAGGACGGCGCTGGGCAATCGCCGGGCCGTTCGCGTCGCTCGATCTCGGCGGCATCGACACGATGGCGAGTGTCGCCGCCTACCTCTTCCCCGAATTGAGCGACGCCGACAAAACTCCGAGCTTCCTCGACGAACGGATCGCAGCCGGACAATTCGGCGCGAAGAGCGCGGCAGGCTTCTACCCCTGGCCCGCCGACAAACTCGCCACCACGCTCGCCCGACGCGACACGATGCTGCTGGCCGCGCTGCGCGAGGACCGCGAGGATGCCGTAGCGTCCTCGCCCGAACCAACAGCCTGACCGAACCAAGGGGATATGTCGCACCGAGGGTTGGGCGGGTAATACCTGGGGGTTATCCGTCAAAGAACGCAGAGGCGAAGAACGGGAGGCCGGGCGGCAGTTGGGCTACCGCTCGTCTCTCCCGTATATCTTTAAGTATGGCGGCGGCGACAGAGGCGGTCTATAGAGGAACCCCCCGGACGTACATAGCGGAAAGCTACCAACGGTATACGGATGAACCGCGATGGTGCCAATCCGATCACCATTTGCACGGTTCATGGCAGCCTCCATCGGCCGGAGCACTGCCGAATCCGTTATGGGGATTCCATCTTCGTTGATCTGAGCAACGTCACCGGAGCGGCTGACAAGGCCCCGCGCCGGGCCAACGCTGGCGCACGATGTGCATAACCTTCCTCGATAACGCTCTGATAGCAGCGATAGGCCACGAGGAGGGAGCCAATGACCGAAGCACAAGCAGGGCGAGTCGATCTCGCCGCCCATCGCTGGCAGCACCGTCTCGTCCTGGTGTTCGCACCGACAGCAACCGATACCGCCTATACCGAACAGTTGACCATCTTCACCGGACACGACCCGGACAACGCCGATCGCGATCTGCTGATCGGCCAGTTTCCCGCGCAGGGAACGGGACAGTTTAACGGTCAGGAGATCGCGTCTGACGCGGTGGCAAGCCTACGGCAGCAGTTCGCGGTGGCGGATGGCGGCTTCACCGTGTTACTGATCGGCAAGGATGGCGGCGTAAAATTGCGCTCAGACCGACCACTCACCGCCGAGCAAATCTTCACGACGATCGATCGGATGCCGATGCGCCAACAAGAGCGCTCGTCGGATGACAACCACCGGGACACCGACGCTCGCACCTGAGATGCGGTGGCGGATGCAACCCACGGTCATCCTGCTCGTCTTAACGGTAGGATTTTTATCGACGTTGCATCGGCCTGTCAGATCGGCCGATTATGCTCAACCAACTATGCAAGGATGATGATGAGCGACGTTATCACCAAGGATGATCTCAGCGCCCTGCGCGCCGAGTACGACAAAAAGCTCGCAACTCTGCAAGCCGAGGTGACGGTCCTCCGTCGGCGCAGACAGCGGCGCAGACATCCGCTCTTGCTGATCGTGCCGGTGATCCTCTTCGTAGCCCTGGTGCCGTTCTCGCTCCTCGCCGCCGGGCCAACGTTCAGCGACCTCGGTACGGCGGCACCGGTCCACCAACCGAATATCCAGGCGATCGGCGACGCGGGGATCACCACCGGCTTCGAGGATCCCAATAATCCCAATGCGCGACTCTACGATCCGAAGGCGCTCGTGACCCGCGAGGAGATGGCCTCGTTCCTGGCGCGCACCGCCGGACTTGGCACCAATCCGCCCGTCGCCCGCGCCGCGCGACTAGGCATCGCCAATCCCACAACGACCAGTCCCAGCTTCGCCGCCAATGAACTCCTACGCACCGCCCAGGCGACCAGCACCTTTACGCGCGACCCCGATCCTGCGCCCCCCGAAACGGAGCTAGTAGTCACGAAGATCTACAACACCAATACGACCTATGATCTCATCGCGACAGTTTCGATCACTGCGCCAGGGCCGGGCTTCGTGCTGATCAACGGCACGGTCGGCGTCTCGCTCGAAGGGACCGGCACCGCTGGCTTCGTCCGCCTGCGCGACAGCACCCAGACCACCGGTGGCTCGTCCCCGCTCGTCAGCACCGCAACGAATACCGGCGGCACGGCCCCCACCACCGCAGTGGCGACCACCCTCAGCCCGACCTATGTCTTCCCGGTCATCGCCGGGCAGCGCACCATCGTCCTGGAAGCACAAAAGGCTGGCACCGGTCAGGTACACGCCTATGATGCCATCCTGACCGCCATCTTCATCCCCTTCGGCTCCGGCGGTGCCGCCACCCTCGGCAATGAGCAACCTTAACCACCCCGGCAATCACGATATCCAGAAGTCACAAGAGCCTTGCCGCTTCTATGCGGCGGGGCTCTCTTGATTGAACAGGATGCACGGAGACACGGAGAGGGCGGGGAGAGCGACGAATGGGGCGTTAGGGATACGCAGGCGAACGCTGTTGGGTAGGGCGGTAGTCGCTGTAGGGGCTGCCTACGCCCTCCCCGCAGCCTCTGCCCGCACGCGTTCGCAAACAACCCCGGCGTTGGATCATTCGGCCCAGCGCCGCCACCCGCCCGTAGATGTTGGTGGTAGGGCGACGGGAAGAGTGTAGGCAATACGCCCCTACATCCCCCACTATAGGTGGCAGACGGCATTGCCCACTACTATCCACAACGCTCCCGCCGTCCCCATTCGTCATTCGTCATTCGTCACTCGTCATTCCCCCTCGCGCACACTCCCCCGCGCTGTGCTATTAATGCCGCGTTGGTATCGCGGAGCGGGTAGCCAATCCCGTTATCAGAGGGAGAAGTTGATGCGTCTCGAACTTTTGAAACAACTCACCGAAGCAGCCGGGATCCCCGGCTACGAAGATCGCCTGCGCGCGATCGTCATCCCCGAACTGGAAGCGGTCTGCGACGAAGTCTCGGTCGACGCCCTCGGCAACGTCATCGGGGTCAAGCGCGGCACCGGCAGCGAGCCACGCCGCAAGGTGATGCTGGCCGGACATATCGACGAGATCGGCTTCATGGTGAAGTACATCTCCGACGAGGGCTTCCTGCGCCTGCAAGCGCTCGGCGGCTTCGATCCGCGCGCCCTCTTCCAGCAGCGAGTCATGGTCCACGCGAGCGATGGCAAGAGTTATCGCGGCGTCCTGGCCCCCGCCGCGAAACCGGCCCACCTCCTCAGCGAAGCCGAGCGGGGCAAGTCGCCGCAACTCGGCGAACTCTACGTCGATCTGGCGCTGCCGGGCGAGACGGTCAAGACGGCGGTCGGGATCGGTGACATGGTGACCCTCGACCGCACCACGGAGGAGATCGGCGACTGCGTCATCGGCAAGGCGATGGATGACCGCCTCTCGGTCTTCGTGATGATCGAGGCGATGCGCGCCCTGCGCGAGACGACTTGCGACATCTACGTCGTGGCGACGACCCAGGAAGAGGTCGGGCTGCGCGGCGCGACAACCTCCGCGTATGCCATCGCCCCGGACATCTCGATCGCGCTCGACGTGACGCTGGCGATGGATCTGCCGGGCGGCGCACCGGAAGACCGGATCACCAAGCTCGGCGCGGGCACGGCGATCAAGCTGATGGACTCCGCCTCGATCTCCCACCCGAAGCTCGTCCGCTTCTTCCGCGATGTCGCCGACGCCGAAAAAATCCCTTACCAACTCGAAATCCTGCCGCGCGGCGGCACCGATGCGGGGGCGATGCAGCGGGTGCGCGGCGGTAGCGCCGCGATCACCCTCTCCACCCCGACCCGTTACGTCCACACCGTCAACGAGATGGTCCACAAGACCGACGTGCAGGCCGGCATCGACCTCCTCGCCCGCGTCCTCGAACGCGCACACGAGATCGACACCACGCTCTAAAGCGCGACTGACAGCAGGAGTAAGGGTGTGCGGAGAGTAATGCTCTCCGCACACCCTTCTTAACAAGCGATGTTCGTTCAGTCGGCACAGCAAGTGAGGCTGCTCAATGGCTACAGTGACACTCCGCGACGTAACCAAGGAGAACTGGCAGGAGTGCATCAAGCTCAAGCCCGCGCCGGAGCAGGAGCATTTTGTCGCCGCTAACACCTATTCGTTGGCCGAGTCGAAGTACATGCCGACGTTCATACCGCAGGCAATTTATGCGAACGCGGCTGGCGATGACGGCGACACGATGGTCGGCTTCGTGATGTATGGCTTCTACCCCGATGGCATCGCGCCGTATGGGCAACGCCACTGGATCTTCCGGCTGATGATCGACCGGAGGCATCAGGGGCTCGGCTACGGTACGACGGCGCTGCGGATCGTCCTGAGGCGCCTGGAAGCCGATCCCACCTGCCCCGATGTGTTGATCGGTTACGAGCCAGAGAACGCCGTCGCCGCGAAGCTCTATCAACGGCTCGGCTTCACGGTCTTCGGCACCGCGCCGTGGAACGAGACAGTGGCGCTACTAGCGACGCCGCAGCCCGAGTAAGCAAACAACGGCACAGATGCGTGACTCGTTGCCGACGCTGGCTGGCGGCTGAATCGCCCATAGGGCACCCGGCCTTCTGGGCCTGCGGGCCACAAAGCCGCCCTGCGGCGGCTGGGCTTGTGGCGCGACACCGCCTTATCGGAAGGCGCTGCATCCATGATGGACCTAGCCCGCGAAGGCGGGCTTCGTGGCGACCGCCGTCGCCCTCAAGGCGCGGCTTCAGCCGCCAGCCATAGTAGCCTCCCGGCTCACAACGAAACCGCCTCTGCCTAACTGCTATACTTCCGCCGATTCGCGGGACCGCTGTTGGCACATCATCTGGCAATGATGGCCCATTCTCTATAGCGGGACCGCGTTTCGCTACGCCGTGTGCAATCAGCAGCATAGGGAGCCAGGAGGGCGGGTGGTCCGAGCAAGGGTGGCAGAGGGTGGAGTGCAAAGCGCGAAGCGGCCACAAGCGGCAGCGCCGGTGCAGCCAGCCAGCGCGATCCGCGCCTTCATCGTCGCTCATTGGGCCGGGCTCGCCTGCGCCGTGATCCTGCTACTGCTCGCGGTGTCCCTCATTCGTGGCCTGTCCTATCACACCCTCACCACCGATGAGACGGTCCACATCCCGGCGGGCTATGCCTACTGGAGCCGCCACGACTTCGGGCCGAACAATGAGCACCCGCCGCTGGCGAAACTCTGGGCGACCGCACCCTGGCTGATCCTCAATCCGCCCGAACCGCCGCCCTTCCCCACCCCAACGCCCGCCAAACGGACGATCGATACGGGCCGCTACTTCTGGCAACTCAATGCCGGAAGGATGGCAGAACTGCTGTTCTGGGCGCGTGTCCCGATGATCGCGATCACGATCGGGCTCGGTGGGCTGATCTTCTGGTGCGGACGGCGACTCTTCAATCCCCGCGCCGGACTCCTCGCGGTCGCCCTCTTCAGTCTGGAGCCGACGATCCAGGCCCACGGCTGGATCGTTCACACCGATATCCCCGCCTCGACCGCCTATCTCGGCTGGTGGGCCGCGCTGGCCGTCTACGCCACGCGACCGTCCTGGCGACGCGCGATCGTCCTCGGGCTGGTGAGCGGCGCGGCGGTCGCGACGAAGTACAACCTCCTGGTCCTGCTGCCGCTCGGGTTATTGGCACTGGCGATCCTCTGGTGGCTCGCCCCGCGTCGCGGCGACGCCCGACTACCAGTAATCGGGCATGGCGCGATCATCGCCGGGCTGATCCTGCTCGTCGTGAACGCCGTCTACTTCTTCGGTCATCAACCGCTCACCGACACCGACATCACCTGGCTGCGTCAGGAAAACCCGGCGCGGGCGGATCTGGTCCTGACGATCATGCGCGCCCTCGCGCCGATCGTGCCGCCCTATTACCAACTCGGCACCTACACTGTCCTGACGCACAATGCCGATGGACACCCGGCAGGGCTGCTCGGCGAGTTCAGTTCGCAGGGCTGGTGGTATTACTTCCCGATCGCCTTCGCGCTGAAAATCGCGCTGCCGGCCTTGCTACTGACCCTCACAGGACTCGGCTGGGCTAGCTGGCGCGTGGTGCGTGCGCGGGACTGGCGCTTCCTCCTGCTGATCGTGCCGCTGCTAATCTTTGCGGCCAGCACGATGAGCAGCCACATCAATATCGGCGTGCGCCACTTCCTACCGGTCTTCCCATTCTGCTTCCTGCTCGGTGGCGCACTCCTCGATCGCCTGCTGAGGAAAGTCGGGCAACGGATACAGGGCCGACGGGTCGTGCTGGCGCCGCAACTCCTGATCGGCCCCGCGCTCGTCGCCATCCTCCTCGGCTGGCTGGTGGTGGAAGCGGTACGCGCCTACCCGGACGATCTCACTTACATGAACCAACTCGCCAGCGCCGAACCACACTGGTATTATCTCTCGGACTCGAATGTCGAATGGGGCCAGGATGTCGGGGCGCTCGCCGCATACCTGCGCCAGCAGGGCGAGACGACGGTGCGCGAATCGATCGCCACGCCGGAAACGCTCAGTTATCTGGGCGTCACCCCGCTCGACCTCTTCTCCCCGGAAACCGCCAGCGCCCCGCCGACACGGTACATCGCGATCGGCGCGAGTTTCCTCAATGGTTCGGTCGTCGATGCAACCAGGCCAGGAACCAGTCAGGACATTTTTGCGGCCTACCGCATCCGCCAGCCGGAGAAGGTTTTTGGTGGCTCGATCTATCTCTATCGCGCCGATAGCCTGCCGAACCCGCCCGCGCTGACCGCGCCGCTCCCCGCAGGGACATACCGGGCGACGATCGGCATTCGCGATCAGCCGTCGCAACTACGCGCGGGGGGAAAGCGCACGCTGCGCCTGCGCGTCACCAATAGCGGTCCGAGCGCCTGGCCCGCGACGAACCAGGCACAGCTGCCGAATCAGTTGCGGATCGGGAATCGCTGGTTCACCGCAGATGGCGGCACACTCGTGCAAGACGACGGGCGCGAGCCGCTCGCCTTCCCCATCCTGCCGGGCGAAACCGCCGATCTCCAGTTGACGATCACCGCCCCGTCCCAGCCCGGTGACTACACCCTCGACATCGATCTGGTACAGGAAGCGGTCGCGTGGTTCGGGGCGCGGGGCGGCACGCCGCAGCGGATCACGATTCGCGTCACGCCCTAAACGCCCTGCCGCGCTAGCCCCGAAGGGCTGCTTTAGCCAGCGTAAAGGCCCTTTTGTCACTCGGTCATCTTGGTACATCGGTACCTTGTTCGTTCAGCGGGGCCTCTGGTATGCTTGTTTCGATGCGGCAGCGCGCGAGGGGCAGGTAAGCCCGTGCGCTGCCCTCTTTCCAAAGAGCCATTCGTCAATTTTGCGCCACCCCATATAGATAAAGTGAGTTTCTAATGACCACGCAACAGCCTATGGCGGAACAGCTACCGCCAGTATCGGAGCATGAGGAGAGCGCCCCCACCGGCGAACTGCTGGCTCTGCCCGTCATCGTCATGGATGAGACGGTGCTGATGCCGCACATGTCGCTCCCCTTGCCGATCGAAGACGACGAAACGGCGGCGGCTATCACCGCCTCGTCGAGCCATAACCGTCTGGTTCTACTCCTCACCGAGCAGCCGATCCCGAACGAGGAGCGCGAGCGTGCGGCAGCGGCAGGCGATGACAACGACGAGGAGTACGAACTCTGCGAGGTCGGGATCATCGCCGAGGTCGGGCAGCAGATCACACGCCCCGGCAACCCACCGGCCATCCTCCTCCAGGGGCAGGCGCGCGGTCGCGTCATCAATTACGGGACCGGTCCCGGTTGCCCACTGGCAACCGTCGAGCGGCTCGATGACCCGACCGAGCGGACCGATCAGGCCGGGATCGCGATGGCGACGATCGTGGAGCAGGTCGAGACGTACCTGGGGATGATGCCGAATGTCCCCGAGGAAGTCTTGATGATGGTCCGGGGCGTCGAGGAGCCGGGCTGGCTAGCCGACCTGATCGCCTTCTCACCCGAATTCAGTTCCGAGCAGCGCCAGGATCTGCTGGAAGAGTTGGACCCGATCGCGCGCCTCCGCGCCGTCGGGATCCTCGTGCAGCGCCGCCTCGACGTGCTAACCCTGCGCCAGCAGATCCAGGCTGAGGCGCAGTCCGGCATGGACAAGCAGCAGCGCGAATATTATTTGCGCGAGCAGATGCGCGCGATCCAGAAGGAACTCGGCGACACCTCGCCTGAAGCGTCCGTCGCGGCAGAGATGCGCGAGAAGATCGAGGCGGCGGGGATGCCCGAGCCGGTGCAGAAGAAGGCGCTGGCACAGGCCGAGCGCCTGGAACAGCAGCCGCCGCACTCGCCCGAAGTCGGGATTATCCGCACCTATCTGGAATGGCTGACCGAACTTCCCTGGTCGATCGAGACGACCGATCAACTGGCCCTCAAGAACGCCAAGAAGATCCTCGATGAAGATCACTATGGGCTTGATAAGGTCAAGGAACGGATCATCGAGTTCCTGGCGGTCCGTAAGCTCGCCGGTGACAACCTCAAGGCACCGATTCTCTGCTTCGTCGGCCCTCCCGGCGTCGGCAAGACGAGCCTTGGCAAATCGATCGCCCGCGCCCTCGGCCGCAAGTACGGGCGGATGGCCCTCGGCGGTGTCCACGATGAGGCGGAGATTCGCGGCCACCGCCGCACCTATGTCGGCGCGATGCCGGGCCGCGTGATCAAGGCGCTACGCGACACCGGTAGCCGCAACCCCGTCCTCGTCCTTGACGAGATTGACAAGCTGGGCGCGGACTGGCGCGGCGATCCGTCGTCCGCGCTCCTCGAAGTCCTCGACCCGGAGCAGAATACGACCTTCTCCGATCATTATCTGGAGGTACCGTTCGATCTCTCGAACGTCCTCTTCATCACCACCGCCAACCAACTCGACCCGATCCCGGCCCCGCTCCGCGACCGGATGGAGATCATCGAGATCAGCGGCTACACCGAGTTGGAGAAGCTGAATATCGCCCGCGATTTCCTCGGGCCGAAGCAGCTTACGGCCAGCGGCCTGACGGCGGAACAACTCAGCTTCAGCGATGACGCCTATCTGGCGATCATCGGCTCCTACACGCGGGAGTCGGGCGTGCGCGGGCTCGAGCGGGAGATCGGGGCGGTCTGCCGCAAGATGGCGCGTCGCGTCGCTGAGGCGACCGAGGCGGTCGAAGAGACCGCCGCCAAACTCACCGATACCGATCTCGCGGCGGGCGAGGCGTTGCCCGCCGCCGATGTGATCGCGACGATGCCAACGCCAAATGTGCGCGTGACCGGCGAAAACCTCCACGAATTCCTCGGCATCCCGCGCTTCGAACACGACGAGGCCGAGCAGGCCGACGAGATCGGCGTGGCAACCGGCGCGGCCTTTACCAGTGTCGGCGGCGAACTCCTCGGGATCGAGGTTCTGCTGACCGAAGGGAAGGGCGAGATCGTTCTCACCGGGCAACTCGGCGACGTGATGAAAGAGTCGGCCCGCGCGGCGGTCAGCTTCGCGCGCTCACGCGCGATGGCACTCGGCGTCGTCCCTGGCTTCTTCGATACCCACCAGATCCATATCCATGTCCCGGCGGGCGCAACGCCGAAAGATGGCCCCTCGGCGGGGATCACGATCGCGACGGCGCTGATCTCGGCCCTGACCAATATCCGCGTTCGCCATGATGTGGCGATGACCGGCGAGATCACCCTGCGCGGCAGGGTGTTGCCGATCGGCGGCCTGAAGGAAAAGACCCTCGCCGCGCACCGCGCCGGGATCCACACCTTTATCCTGCCGAAGCGCAACGCCAAAGACTTGACCGAGTTGCCCGAGCTAGTCCGCCAGGGCCTCAATTTCGTCCAGGTCGAACACCTCGACGAAGTCCTCACCGTTGCCCTGGTGCAAGACCCCGCGCGCACCCTCTCCGTCGTCTAAAGACCGCATTTCGCAATCTGCCGTCAGACTGGTCTCCCTTCCCCTCGGATGACGGGGAAGGGAGATCAGTCTGACGCTCGCTACTCTTCTATTTCAGTGTTCGCCGCCATGATCGCTTCCGCCACCGCCCAGACCTGCGGCAGAAACGCCTCGACCTCAGCCCCACGCCGCAGCAAGTCGGCGTATGACGCGATCCCGAGATCGCCGAGCAAGCGCCGATAGCCTTCCCGAAACGACACCGTCAACGCCTCTGGGGCATCCCTGGCGAAGACCTGCAAACAACGAGAATAGGTCGCCACGATCCAGAAGACCGCCTCGCGATGATCGCCGCGCTCGATCAGTGCCCAACTACCATCGATCGCGATCGGACGTGCCTGATCGGTCAGGTCAGAGGTGAACTGAAAGGGGGAGCGCACCACCGTTTTGGCGACATCGAAGACCTGGCTCATCATGCCGAGATGCTGCGCAGTCTGCTCCCTGCTCCACGCGGCACAACCCAATAGGGCCAGTAGCGGCTCGTAGAACGCCGATTGGCCATAGTCGGCCAGCAGTTCCCGGACCGCCAGATAACGCTTCCGCACCGTGGGGTTCTTCAGCCCGGCCACCAGTAGGATGTGCGTCGTCACGCCGGTCGGGAAGAGCCAGGAGAGTACCTGATCGGGGAGTTGGTCCAGTTCGCCTAGCCGCTGCAAGCCTTCGAGGATCTTGCTACGCGCGTGTTCGCAGCGCGCATAGACCCAGCGGCGTTTGGCATAATCGCGCGTCACTCGCGTCTGCAAAGCGGTCAACTGGCCCGTGGGGTCGGCGATGATACTCGCGGTCCGAAAACTCCCCGCCAGATGGGAAAGGCCGAGAATCCGTTCCGGCGACTGTAACTCAGCCTGCGGCAGGTACGAGATTTCGAGCAACACCCCCTGATAGCTGAACTTTCCCGGCTTGACCGGCGGATTCGGGTCGGCGAGCGCGACCATGACATCGAGGTCGGAGGTGGCGGGCAGTTCCGCCTCATCCGCGAGCCACCCTGTCGAACCATGATAGAAAGCGCCATAGAAGCCAGGAAGTTGACCAGTCTCGGCCAGGACCCACTGCCGCGCAATCGCTTTCGCCTCGCTCACTAGCATCAGCACCTCACCAACGAGACAGAAACCCCGTAACGTTACGGGGTTGGACGGAGATCACCAGAAGAGGAGTGGCGGAAAAATCAGGCCGTTCGATCCACGATGTCGCTCACCACGTAACTCGACGCACCCACCCACATCCCACCCGCAAGGCGATCATCGCACAGGCGCGGCGCACGATCCAGCGGCCTGCACCGAGGCGACAGCACTATGAGAGAAGGACGAAGGGGCGGCAACGATGATCGCCGCCGCCCCTTTATCACGCATGGTAGTGGAACGTGGAGGCTCAGTTCTCGTCGATCGGCATTGGCACTGGTGGTTCGCCGAGATCGACGTAATGGGCATGGCGCAACCCTTCGATACCGCGAATCTCTTCCAAGATCGCGCGGGGCAACGGATCGTCGAGGGTGACGATCATCACCGCCTGGCCGCGTACTCGCTGCCGACCAACCTGCATCGCGGCGATATTGACCCCGCGTGCGCCGAGCAGCGTGCCGACCGCCCCGATCCGACCGGGCTGGTCCTGATGCGAGATGAACAACAATTTGCCGCCGAGGTCGAGCGACACCGCGAAGCCATCGAGCGCCAGCACCCGCTCGCGGCCCTCGCTATCGACCGCGCCAGCGGCCGCGTGGGTGTGCCCCTGTTCCCCGGCCGCTGTCACACGCAACTCAACGGTCGGCGGTTCGTCGGGCCGACCGGCGGTGAACCGCTCGCTGACCTGAATCCCACGTCGCGCGGCCAGCAAGCGCGCATTGATCAGGGTCACCTGCTCGGGGATAGCGGAGGTCAGGAAACCGGCCAGCGCCGCCGAGCCGATGATCGTCGGGTTGATCCCGGCCAGCGCCCCCTTGAAGCCCAACTCGATCGCCTCGGCCGGGCCATCGATCGTCGCCGACAGCAGTTGCCCGAGACGACCGGCGAGGTCGAGCCACGGCTTGAGCGCGGCTAGCGTTCCGGGCGCAAGGCCCGGTAAGTTCACGGCATTATCGACCAGTTCACCACGCAGCGCCGCCAGCGTCGTCTCCGCCGCGACGATCCCCACCCCTTCTTGCGCCTCGGCCGAAGAAGCGGCCAGGTGGGGCGTCACCACGACGTTCGACAGGGTGAGCAGCGGCGAACCGGTAGGGGGCTCCTTCTCGAAGACATCGAGCCCCGCGCCGGCGAGGTGGCCGCTCACCAGCGCCTCGTACAAGGCGGCCTCATCGACCAGCCCGCCGCGCGCACAGTTGATCAGGAAGGCACCCTGCTTCATCCGCGCCAGCTCACGCGCGCCCAAAATCCCGCGCGTTTCCGGCAGCAGGGGCAGGTGAAGGGTCACAACATCGGCACGCTCCAGCAGCGTATCGAGCGGCGCGGCGGTCGCGCCCAGCGCTTCGGCGGCGGCGGCAGAGACGTAGGGATCGTAGATTAGCACGTCCATCCCGAAAGCGCGGGCGCGGCTCGTCACCTCGCGCCCGATCCGCCCCAGGCCGACGACCCCGAGGGTCTTGCGGTAGAGCTCGCTGCCGACGAACGACTTGCGTTCCCATTTCCCGGCGCGCAGGCTGGCGTCGGCACGCGCCACATGACGCAGCAGCGACAAAGTCACGGCCAGCGTATGCTCGGCGGCCGCGATCGAATTCGGACCCGGCGTGTTGAGGACCAGGATCCCCTGCTCGGTCGCCGCCGCCACGTCGATATTATCGGTGCCGACC
>JAABUN010004525.1_pt1 | contig 18776 bp, 17 predicted proteins | sample 5559311 | NCBI WGS metagenome assembly JAABUN01 (sample SAMN10711877, study PRJNA513370) | rock metagenome | isolation source: Antarctica rocks | place: Antarctica: Victoria Land, Siegfried Peak sud | reverse complement strand
AACGGCCGACTCGAGCACCTGCGCGGGTTGGCCTTGGGCTTTCGCAACCTCACCCACTACATCGCCAGATCACTACTAGAAACCGGCGGATTCAGACCTCAACTACACCCTGGATTGTGATGAGCCAGTTTGAGGCCCTCGGTCTCATGCTCGAACTGGGACGGGGTGACCTCCACCCAGCGGTCATCAGAGAGCGCCACGCTTTCCCCTCCTATGCCACGAACGATGCTGGCTCACCCTATCCGCGATCGAGCTTGGAAACCGTTCCACAGTCGCTGTTAATCGAGAATGTCGAGTTTGGCACGTCTTCGACGGTGAAAACTGGGCGACCGACATCTTCACGGAGGTTGTTCACGATGTCATCCCCGACGTCCTGTGACATGTAGCAAGAGCCGCCATTGACAGAATCATCTGTGCGGTATTGACCCGGCGATATTTCCTCCGGCACTAGATAGGTCCCAGGTTGGATGACATTAGGGTCGAAGTCGCAGACTCCGTCGTAGAACGTTTCTACAGCCTCTTTGGACACCACACCGTTGTCCGACATCAGTTCGGCGGTCCCAGATCGATCAGTCGTCCAATCGAGACACATCGTGTCGTTCTGGGGCTCGTTCGAAGAGCGCCAGACCACAGTGAGGACGGCCCAACCTGACTCGTCGCTAATGTCCTCGGGCATGTCCATTGCTGGGCCTTCGGGACCACACTCGGCATTGTAAAACTCTTCGACAGCTGAGCGCGGAAGATTGGAAGGAACAATGATCTTGTCACCGAGCGATACGAAGAAGGCTTCACCGGACGCTGTCCATGCCTCGCAGGCTGTGGTCCGACCCTCTAAGTCAATGGAGTCCCAAGCCTCCTCGATGGTGGGGTCTGTGGTTGACGGATCCGCAGTCATTTCCATATTTGCAACGGCCTCTGGGACCGCTTCGGTCGGCGCTGCCGAAGACTCGACCTCTGCGACTTCGGGTGCTGGTGAACCGCACGCGGACAGGCCGCTGAGGACCAACGGCGACAGAAGGAGCAGAGGCAGGTTGCGCAATGAAATTCGGCTTCGCATGAGCGCAGTGACCTTTAGCTGGGAGAACGAATTCGGATGACCGACCAGGTCGGCGAAATCAGTCCTGAGTTGTAGGAGCTTAGTCACACCCTTGCACGCTGATCCAGCCGGTCTCGGTCTTCTTCGTCACCAAATTGTGGGTGTCGACGGCAATTCTTGGACCGCGCTCAACCGCTGCGCGGCGATCACGTCATGAACCGCCACCTCAGCAGGAGTATGACCCGGGCCAATGAGCTCGATGCTCAGCACCCGTGGGCCCGGTTGTGCATGATCTGGGCCGCTGTCGCACCCGACACGGTCTTCTCTTTCCACATTCGCAAGCCCACCAGCCAGGACTCCCACCGAAAACCAGGCCCCTTAGTCACACCCCAACCAGCAAACCCGCTGGTCAACGAGCCGCAACCCCACCAAATCGACCCACCCCTACAACTCAGGTCAGTTTATGCCTGTCAGCGAATTATTGGCGTGAGGTCAGTCATGAACATAAAACTCAACCACACCCTGGATTGTGAAGAGCGCATAGAGCCTTGGGAACCATAGAAGGAACAGCCTCTGCTTTCTGTGGGCAGTCAATCTTGGCCAGCAGTTAAATCATTGTGGCTACCTAGGGATCAGCAGGCGCAGGACCTTGGCGGCGCTCCCGCGGGAGAGCTCGTCATGGTCGCGCTGATTTCCGTAGCCGCGCAAGCATCCGTAACAGGACGTCTCGGGACCGCAATCGCAGGCGCTCACTCTGCTCAGAGCCGCATCAATGATGTGGGGAAGGCTAGCTTGAGCCTGTAGGGCTTGCCCTGCCCCGCCCGGAACAGTGTCATAAAACACGAATGACCAAGCACCCCTCGAAACCGGAAGCAGCGTGCCGCCCAAATCTTCTCGAGCGATCTGCAGCGTGTCGCAAGCGGACTCCAGAAGCGCATACAAGGTCGATAAATGACTGGGCCTATCTCCGGCTAAACCGACAGGCTGCAGGTCGAGCCTAAGCAGGTCAGTCTCAAAACTGTGAGCAAGGTCGAGTCGTCGGCTGGGCCCAGTGCACGGTTGTCCTCGACGTAGTGAATCGTGCTTGGGCGGTCGCGGACTTATCGCCAGTGGCGTCCCGGATCCGCAATAGTCACAAACCCAGAACCCAGCCTTCCCGGGCCCGTCAGCGATATTCACCAGACGGCCTCGGGGTCCGAACCGTGTCGTGATCTCCCCACCAGCAACACGGAAGGAAAACTCGTGGACGTCGTCGGACTCCTTCAACACGTAAGTCATTCCACCCCACGAGCGCCGAGGCGGACGTGAGCCTGGCCGGGTGCTATTCCGGTCGGCCACAAACCCGAACTCCGGAACCGTGAAGGTCCGTTGCGCAGACTTGCTAGGCGTCGCGCACGTCGGGCAGACGGGGTCGACCGTGCCCATGGACTCGCGAAAGGCACCACATTCGTGGCACACCGCGTAGGACTTTTCGACGAGGTCGCGCCCAGGTAGCCGGTACAGCCCCCGGGAAGTCCACACCTGACCACCCGCCACAACGCTCGAGCCAGGCGCGTACTCGTAAATGGCCTGCGATAAATCCCGACTGAGATCCAATTTGGATCCGGCGCTGTCCGCGCTGAAACCGGTGCGAAGCTCGACGGTATCAACGGGAAAACCTTACTTGGGCAGCACATTGCGGTTCGCGAGGAACCCCAAAAGGTCACGGCTGCGTAAGGTCTTGCCGACCCTGGTGTACGCGCCTGCCAACCCGAAATTTTTGCTGGTGGCGGCCTCGGCGACGAGTTGGTCCAGGGTCCCCAAATCCCCGGCTAGTTCGCTTTGCACGTCGGCGAGGAGCTTGGTGAGAATGGTGACCCACGATCCGTCGTGCAGACCGAAGTCAGCATGGATCGCCACTGGCAGCACGCGAGTGAGCGATTCTCGAATGTCGACAGGCACCGGCGATAGGAAACTGCCCACTCCTTCGACCGGAGCAACTGTGCCACTCTCAGTCGGCACAAAGAACTCCTCAACCTTGCGCAGATGACGACCAGTCGTCTCGAATAGGTCTCGGAAGTATGCAGCGAGCGCCACTGAGTGAGCATGGCGACGGTCGATGCGGATGTTCGTCAAGGGGAAGTAAGGTGCGCGAACCTCACCCGACATCATGGACGCAGGATCTGCAAATTTTGTGAGGTCGTGAGAGCGCCGCTGAGCGAACGTCACGACGAGCGCTGCCGCGCCGGCCCGGCGCCCGGCTCGACCCGCTCGCTGAACATAATTGGCTGTGGACGGTGGCATGTTGCGGAGCAAGACTGCTTGCAGTTCGCCTACGTCCACGCCGAGCTCGAAGGTTGTCGAGCATGAAAGCGCGTTCACCTTTCCTGTGATGAAGTCCTGTTGGATTTGACTGGCTTCTTCGGTGCGCCACTGAGCCGTGTGTTCAAGGGCCCGGAGAGGTACGGGGTTCATAGTGCGGTACACATGACGGTAGTGGTCAGTGTCCCCTGCGGGCTCGGGGTAAAAGGATTCGAGTAGCCCTTGGCAACGAAGCGCTGGACATACCCCACGAATACTCGTAGGTGTAGTCCGTCGACAAATCGAGCATCGCCATACTGGAGCGTCCTGACTCACTAATCCAAGGCGCAACAACTCGTGATCTACCTGGCTAACGACGCCCACACCCTTGAGCGTGTCTTGCCGAAGCCAATCGACTTGAGTTGTTTCCGCGAGCACATACGTCCAGATTCCCTGTAAAACGTCGTGAGGGGACTGGTGGGACTCGGTTGCCGCGAGCACCTTTGTGACAAAGTCGACACGCCTATTGGAACCTCGGCCCGGGAGCCAAGACAGCACCTTCCGACGAGGGGTGGGGCCTTCCAACCGGGCGTAGATCGGACCTAGACGCGGAATGAATACCTCGTCATCCGAGGCAACCTGCTCAGGCATCGTGACTGCACCCTGCTGGCGAAGGGTGCGAAGCAGTTCCTCCATGAGATTCCAAGCCTCGTCCTCGGACAGACCCAATCGCACTAAAGGGGCAGGGGCTGGCCAAGAAGGGTCGCGAGCCAAGCGCACGCTTAGCAGGCCCAGACCTTCCAAAGACGTGCGGTCGTCGGTGGCGACTACTTCAGCCATGATCCATGGAGCCACCGTGCGGAGCCGGCTTTGCGCGGTGTCACGCGACCCAAAGAGGTTTGCGTCCCTCGCCTCTCGGCTTACATCGAAAATAAGGTCTTCAACGGCGACAGGTTCGGCGCCCGCGTTCGAGCGAAGTAAGCCCTGAGTGATGAGGCGGCGCCGCTGTAGGCGCAGATAGCTGTCCTCGAGATAGGGAGCGAAGAAGGCGGCCGATTGCCGGCTGTCGCTGAACATCAGTAACTTGCGGCCCTCACCAGGTCGAGAGGCGGATGACGGGTCTGACTGACCGGGTAAGTGTTGGTACAGCGAAGTTGCCAGCACGGCGTTCGACGCGTCGGGGCCGGTTTCGAAGAGGCGGACGGTGGCCTCCCCCCTCGCCCCGCATAGCAAGCACCCCGCGACACCGTCATTTCCGCGTGACTTCAGAAGACGGACCGGCCGAACCGTATTCGCTCCGCAAGAACCGTCCTGACACGTCCGGCTGCCCTGGGGAGAGAGGCAACTACAGGTAGTGCAGAGCACAAAGGCGTCGCCTTCGACATCGATGTCCTCAACTTCCACGGCGACCTCGTCCTCGTCCACCAGGCTCTCGGTTGGATCGAGGACGAGCCATTTGGTGTCGGATTTGAATTGCCGCGGGCGTAGGCGCTTGACGCGACCCTCCACCTCGATCCGGCCAACCACGTGCACAGCGCCGCATCGTTTGCAGGACCCGATCTCAAACATAGAGGCACTACAAGTGGGGCAATCTTCGTGTCTAGCAAGCTCGACATGTGGTCCGGCTGTGGAGAAGCATGCGAAGGCACCTTCGGTCGATCGAAGGAACAGGTGATAGCGCGCCGAGAGGGTTGGGCTGCCGTCAGGCGCAGAAATGGCGCTTCCGACGGTAACAACAGCGGCAAGTCCCCTGAGCGCGTCTGGATGGCCGGGGAATACGTCGGCGGCAGCATTTTTGACTGTTTTGGCTCCCGATGCCAGCGACCTGCGAAGAGTGGACACCCCGGCTTCACGACGAAGCAGGTCTGCCAGTTCTCCGGTCTCGCCGCCGGGTACGAAGGAACGAAGAAGATCCTCACGGTTGTCGGACGCGGCGAGAGCGATGTACTGCTCAACCGAAAGTGGGCCCCATTCGGCTCCGGTCGGTATCACTCGCTCGGAGGTGACAAGGTCCTGTCGCTCAACGTTCCCACGGATCCATTCGAATGGCTCACCAAAAAGATTTTCTGCGAATGTGGTCACGGCTTCTGGGTCGGCGTCACCGCCCACAGTTGCCGAGGTCGCGATGCACTGAAGTGACTTGCCGTGGGCGACGCGGTCTTTCAGCCGCCGCAAAAGCATCGCTATCTCGGCGCCTTGCGTGCCGTCGTAGACATGAGCCTCGTCGACGACAAGGTAACGCCAGTGGCTTGAACCGACCCCGAACAACTCCATGTCCAGCGGCCGGAGGAGAAGGTACTCCAACATCGCGTAGTTAGTGAGCAAGATATTAGGTGGAGTACTGCGCATCTGCTCGCGGCTGAGAAGCTCATTTGGCAGGATGGCCTGCCCCGGATTGAGGGCGGCGAACCTCTCCTTCGCTTCTCGCTCGGTGTAGCTCGTGTCCCCCGTGTAGCGACCGAAAGTAATCTCCGGGCGTTCGGCGAGAAGTTGACGTAGGCGCTTCAGTTGGTCGTTGGCCAAGGCGTTCATTGGGTAAAGCAGCAACGCTCGCACCCCAGCACCGAGAGTTCCTGCGTCGTGTTCCCGCTCCAAACCGTCGAGGATCGGCAGCAGGAACGATTCGGTCTTACCAGACCCTGTTCCCGTGGCGACGACTACGTTGCGGCCCGCCCCTACCTTACGTAGTGCTTCGTCCTGATGACGATAGAGCGGGCGAGACAGCGGCAGTGCCTTGGATCCCATTCTGCTAAAACCTGGCCCTAGGACTCCTTCAGAAATGAGGTCCTCGGGAGAGGATCCGAGCTCGTAGGGAGGAGTGGCTTCCAGGTATGGGCCCTTATCCAGTAGGGGGGTCGTATCGATCTTCTCGCGCAACGCTTTTGAAAGTTGGGGGTCGCGCACCGCAAGAAGCGATCTCAAGTAGCGTCGATAACTGGACGTGATGTCAGTTGCGGCGGTGATCGCATCGATCGACGTAGTCATAGAAGTGTCTCCTGATTAGAGCTATGACGGACGAGTAGATCCGCCACGATGAGGTCAATGGTTACGAGCCCTGGTGACACCTTGGCGAGATCACTGAGGGACCGGAGGTTCGCCTCAACGTTGAGCAGTTTGAGATTTCGGTGAGCAGAGATTCGGCACGCGATTGCCATACCAATCGACCACTCGGGGACTGCTCGCCATCCGTCAGGGCGAAGGGGATGTCTCTTTGCGTCCATGGCATGCGATGCAAAGGGTACGTCTAAGGTCCTGAATGTTTGACGAAGTTCGTTGTTCAGCCGACTGGCATTCGAGCACAACCATGACAACCGTGAACTATCGCGCTCAGCCATAACGGCCTCCGACGCAAGCACGCGGCTGTCTTTGTCCAGCAGACCTGCAGGGACGATGCCGGCCGTGCGGTAGATCGCCACCCGAGCCGGAACCGTCATACGGGCGAGCACGTCAGCCGTCTGGTCAAACCCGCCGACAGCAGCGATCGGGTCCAGTCCGGCTGAGACTTGGCGTGCCACCTCACCGCACACGCCAACCATGCTGTCCACGACGTCCGCGTCTGCCAACCAAGCGCCAAGAAAAGTCAACGGCAAAATATTGGAGCGACGAACCGGAATCGGATCCTCGGAGTCCGACATCGATTGAGTGAGGAGTCCGGTCCTAATCAACACATGCGGGAGCCGCTCGGGGGCAATACTTGTGAGAGCTAGGGCTTTCGTTGCCGCGTCTGCGCGGCCAGATAGTAGGGACTTGAGTCGCTTGTCGATGCGCTCGCTGCGGTCTCCAAGTCCAAGCTGCCAAAGTCGGTCAAAACTTATCCAGACAGCCTGTAGGTCGCCCTCATATTTGTCGAGGTCGTTCTGACCCGCGAGGAAAGCGGAAAGGTTGACTTCGTGCTCCGGGCCCACTTGTAGGAAACCAGGCTGGTCCACCCAGCTGATCAAGTGCGGCCACGCTGGAACCGGCTCGGGTAGCCACGGATCTTCCACTCTGACATGGACGATGAGTGGGCCGGCGCCCAAAAGTGAACTATTGAGGTCCGCCTCGCCAGCAACTACAGGGATTACCTCCGGGGGGAGCCAGGGCGCCAACGCGCGGTAACAAATTGCGGTCAATCCCTCAACGTCTGGGGCGTCCGCGAGCAGAAGCTTGGCACCTAGGATGGAAAGCTCTGAGAAGAGGCTTCCCGGGCGAACAAAAGCCAGCGCCAATTCGCCTTCCGGATCGATTGACAACCGGATCTGTTGCTCGGCCCGCAGAGTGTCTGTGACTTGCGATAGCGGAAATCGGAAGGTAGGAGACCCACCGGGACTTGATTGCGCCTCGATCGTCTGCAGCAGGTTGGTTCCACTATGGACGTAGGCGGTGGGTTTCGCTTGTGCTCCTGTGCTGACCACTAGGACGCCTGGGTCATCGAGGAGGTCCTCGGTTCGTAACTGAAGGGCCGTGACGGAGGGCTGGCCGGTTTTGCTTGCAGTGAGATGAGCGACGGACATGTGCGCAGGCTCAACGACGAGGGGAAGTCTTTCGCCGTCGCTCATGACGGAGACGACCTGACGGATTTGAAGGTGAGATAACTCGATTTGTTTCGTCGAGCACTGAGTGCCCGGATCGGTTCTCAAACGGACGCTAGATTGAACCAACCCTTTGGCCGTCATTCGTCGATATAGAGGATCCGCACGAAGCTCAAGACCTTGGACGAGGGTGAATCGGCGGCCAGCGGAGCGCCCCCACGGCCCACGAATGCGCAAATTTACTTCACCGCTTATGTCAGTAGGCGCGCTTTCCCAGACTGTCTCGCATTCTTGATCTGTAGAAACGTCTTGGCGGACAAGCACTTGGCCGGTGTGATCGAGTAAAGAGACGGACCAAGTGGGTCGGTGGTCACTGCCGTCGGGAATCTCGATCTTAGGCAATCGATTGAAAACGGGTTGACCAGACATGGTGCGCATTGCGGTAACCGGCTCGCCTAGAAGGACGCGTGGTGTAGCCCTGGCCTGAACGGGGAAAGTGGGGCATCCGTCGAAATCTAACGATGAGAGGCCCTGAAGGTTGATCAGAAAGAGGGTCCAGCCGCCCCAGCCAGGCGGAAGGACAGCCTGGTTGACGACGCGATCCTCCGCCGGACGTGTCATCGGATGGGTGTGCGGGTGCAGAATCCAGACCACGCCGCGCCGGATTGGGGACACCAGGCTGAGTTGTAAACCCTCTTCGTCGAAAATGAGCACAGGCTGGTTGCTGTCTATGACTGGAACCGTGAAATCGAGGGTGGTCGAGCCAGCGAGATGGGCTGTGATCTGGCGAACGGGACGATTGACCGGGACGTCGACCTGTGGTGTTGGCTCGCGGTAGCCGGGAAGCAGTGCCGTGGAGGCGACGCGCTCTTCTTCTGCGTCGGCGCCTACTACCCAGACAACCTGACCTTCGTCGGCATCGGGAATCGATGGTAGGCGCACGAAGGGGCCTCTGCCATACGGATCGAGCATGAGTACGGCGCCTCGGACCTCGGCGCTTGGCGCTAACAATTCTCCGTCGGTGGAGAGCGGGCCGTCTAGGCGCCGTACCTCTACGGCTGAATCAATGAATCGCTGGGGAAGTTCGACGTCATCGCCTGTTCCTCCTCCACCAACTACATCAAGCAGCTCGAAGATCCGATCGATGATGTCTGTCGCAAATTCTCCGCCGTAGCGTAGGAAACGCTGAACGGGCTTGTCGACGCTGTGCAGCCTGTCTTGCAATACTCGCTCGCGGGCCCAGGCGACAAAAGCATCTGGAGTCAATCCTGGGGAGTTACGTCGCCGATCGCCGACGAGCTGCAGGAGATCAGGAAGACAGTACGTAGGCACGCCGCTGTGCATAAGTATCGGTCCGACAAACCGGGAGCCTGCGTCTTCTACATCGTCGAATGTGGGTAGACCCAAGCGGCTGAGGTTCTTGATGTACGCGACGCCCCACTCGTTTCGCCGTCCTTGGTCCATCTGAATTCCGGCGATTTTGCGCAGTTGGGGCCAAAAACTGGCTGCGTAGTGGTCTGTAGCAACGCGCGTTGTCGTCAACACGTGAACGGCGGGAAACCGGTAGAGGACTTTTGATTCTGGTCCCTCTTTGACCCATCGAGCTGCGAGGCAGTTGAGGGCTTGCTCACTGTTCTCCGTGGTGGTCTTAACGTCTTCGGCCACCAAACTAATGAGGCTTGGCGATAGCCGATCACTCCACACGTCTTCACGAGCCCGGAGCAACTCCAGGGGGGTGACTGATTGTATACTCTGCGAATTCACAGCGATCGATTCCGCGCTTTCTGTGGACCACCGCAGTCAGCCCAGACTGTTACTCCGACCTCATCTAGTCGTTTGGTGATGATCACCGATGTCCACCCCATGTGTCTCCGTAAGCCCAGGATCCTACCGTCCTTAAGACCATAGTCCAGAGTCCCGCAGGCTGCCATCGCGCCTTGTCCTTTGGGGGGCGCTGCTCATCACTCAATGGCGTACAGAACGGGCTTAGCCCTCCGGCGTAAGAGCAAATGCTATGTACGGCTGAGATGCATCAAAGACGGCAGGGTCCATCGGTGCGTGTCTTTGGCTTGGTGACCTTCTGGCATGGATTCACTAACCTTTGCAATATGCCGCCAATGACCGAGCCTTCGCCGACGTTCACCAATGAAACCGAGCGCTTGGTGTGGCAGAGACTCGTCGATGCCGCAGGACCTGACGACGACGTGTTGCCCAATCTTCGCCTGACGGATGAGAAGAAGGACCACGAGATCGATCTGCTCGTGCTTCTGCCCGACGTTGGGATCGTGGTTGTTGAGGTAAAAGGTGGCTCGGTTTCTATCGACCACGAGGGACAGTGGTGGCAGACGGGCAGTCGTGGTCGACACGAGATCTACCCCGTCGATCAAGCAAGAGATGCGAAGTACGCCGCACGCTCCTACGTTGAGAGCGACCCACGGTGGCGGGACTCATCCCGCACGCGGGTGAGGTGGGCGCACTGTGTCGTGACGCCATACACCGATATCAATAACGACTTCGCGACCCCGGGCTGTCCACGCCACTCGATCCACGGTCGCGCGGACGTGGACCATCTGATGGAGCGACTACGTGGTGCCGCCGCGAGGCAAGACACGGGCCACCGAGTGCCGACCTTGGATGATCTCGCCCTCATTAGGGAGATCCTGCAGGGCCGACACTTGCCCCCGCCTTGCCGGCTCGCCGGAGTTGAAGAACGTGAGGCCACGTCGAACCGGCTCACCCAGGAGCAGGCGTCGTTGCTGAAGGTGACCAGAATGCTCCACCGAGTGGAAGTGCGCGGAGGCGCCGGGAGCGGCAAGACGATTCTTGCTCTAACCCAGGCGAAAGATCTGACGCGGGGAGGCGGCGGTCGGGCTACTCAGCGAGTTGCGCTGCTCTGCTATTCGATCGGTTTGGCGACGTACCTCAAGCGCGCGGTCCTGGACTTGCCACGCAGGCACCGGCCCGCGTTTGTAGGGACGTTCCATGAACTCGGGGTGCAATGGGGCGCGGGGGTCGGCGACAGGGACGATGGCGACTTCTGGGAAATACGGCTGCCAGCGCTGATGGCCGATCTCGCCGATGGACTAGGGGAGGCACAAAAATTCGACTCGATCGTGGTCGATGAGGCGCAAGACTTCGCCGAGACGTGGTGGTCCCCACTTATTCGTTCCCTTCGTGACGAAGACACCGGAGGGCTGTTCGTGTACTCCGATGAGAACCAACGAATCTTTCCGCGCTTCGGTCGACCGCCCGTCGAACTCGTGCCCCTCGTCTTAGATCACAACTTGCGTAACACCAAGCAGATCGCCGAGGTCTTTGATCCGCTTGCGCCCATGCGAATGCGTCTCTTGGGTGGAGACGGCCCGGAGGTCACCTTCGTCGCTACCGACCCGGAGGGGGCGTTGGGTGTCGCCGATGACCAGGTCGAGGTGCTGCTGGACGAGGGATGGGACGCCGGCCACATTGCGCTCCTCACGACAGGGCATAGGCATCCCCAACAGGTCGAGCTCCAGGAAGCCCGAGGCCAGGAAGGCTATTGGGAGAGCTTCTGGGATGCTGACGACGTCTTCTATGGGCACGTCTTGGGGTGCAAAGGGCTGGAGCGGCGCGCGGTGGTGCTGTGCGTCAACGAGTCAAGGAGTCGCGATCGGTCACGCGAGCGCATATATGTCGGACTGTCTCGCGCCACCGACCGATTGATCGTCGTCGGCGACCTAGAGGTCATCCGCGCTATGGCGGGCGACCAGGTGGCGCGGCACCTCTGTCCCTAATCCGATGGACTCGGACCGGCCAACAATAAAGCGAGCGGTGAACCAACAGGCGAGCGGATCTGGAAGATTGAGCCTTGTGCTCACTGATCGTTCAGTTCGTTACATCGCTGCCGTGGCCGCACACGGCTCGATCCGCGCTGCGGCCGCAACCTCGGCGTAGCTCCTTCCGCAGTGCAACGGACCCTGGGAGCTCGCACGCTACATTCATGTGTAGTGCAACTGTGTACGCAGTTGTACTAGTGATACTGTACGCAGATGGATACGGTTTCTCGTGAAGTGACGACCCGCGAACTGCGCGAGCAGTTGTCGGAGGTGCTGGGGCGGGCGATGTATGGAGGCGAGCGCATTGGCGTCACTCGCAATGGCAAACTCGCGGCCGTAGTTGTGAGCCTGGAAGATCTTGAAGCCTTGGAGGATTTTGAGATGCGCCAGGACGTCGACGCGTACCGCGAGGCTAGGTCAACGGATGACGGTGAGCGGATCACCGCGGGTGAACTGCGCCGCGACCTCGCCACGTGACATACCGCGTCGAATACACATCGGCGTGCGCCCGGCAGGTGAAAAAGTTACCTCGACCCGCTCGAGATCGTGTGCTGGACGCCGTCGACGACTTGGCCGACGATGCCCGGCCACATGGCGCGAAGAAACTTGTTGGCGAACAGACTGCCTGGCGTATCAGGATTGGCAACTATCGCGTGATCTACGACATCTTTGACGACGAGTTGACCGTGACGGTAGGTACAGCCGCGTCAAAAGGGCATCGCTTTTCGAGCGTCACCGACGGATGTAGCGGTCTACACGAGGTCCCGACACCCAGGCGCAGGCTCAACACTAGGAGGTAGGAGTGGACGCGCGTTACCGCGAGCTGCCGACCGAGGCGGATGTGGTGATCATCGGGGGCGGGGTGATGGGGGTCAGTGCGGCACACCACCTGGCTCGGTCTGGGGTGGAGCGTGTGGTGCTCCTCGAAAATGGAGAACTCGGGGAGGGATCGACATCCAAGTCCGCCGGTGGGGTGCGGGCCCTGTTTTCTGACGAGATCAACATCGCGCTCGGTCTGCGCAGCCTGGAGACCTTCGAAAGGTTCGAGAAAGAGTTCGGCCAAGACATCGACCTGCAGCAGGTCGGCTACCTCTTCTTGCTCGAGAACGACGCCGACGTGGCGACATTCACCAAGAACGCGGAGTTGCAACGATCGCTCGGCGTAGACAGCCGGATGATCTCCGTCGAGGAGGCCACCTCCTTATCGCCCTTGGTCGACACCGACGGACTCACAGCCGCCCTGTGGTCGCCCCGCGCCGGTCATTGCACCCCGGATTCAGTGGTCCAGGGCTACGCTCGGGCAGCCCGCGCAGCAGGCGTAACGATCTTGACGCATACCGAAGCGACCGGCCTAGAGATGGACGGCAGCACCATCGTGGGAGTCCGCACCCATCGAGGTGAGGTCGCGTGCCCGACGGTCATCTGCGCCGCTGGAGCCTGGTCGAAAGAGGTCGGCAAATGGGCAGGCGTCTCCTTGCCGGTAGAACCGTTGCGGCGACAAATCCTGACCACCGAGACCATCCCCGGTCTCGACCCACGCACCCCGTTCACCATCGACTTCTCCAGCAGCCTGTACTTCCACAACGAAGGCAACGGGCTGCTCATCGGCATGGCGGAGCCCGAGGACTCGTGGAGCTTCGACGTCGGCCGTGACCCCGGATGGCTGCCCACCGTGGGCGAAGCGCTGCAGCGGCGAGCGCCCTCGCTCGTCGACGTCGGCATCCGCAGCGGCTGGGCCGGTCTCTACGAGATGACCCCGACGCCAACGCCCTGATCGGCCGCTCCGACGAGGTGCCCGGCTTCCTCTACGGCTGCGGCTTCTCCGGGCACGGCTTCCTGATGGGTCCCGCCGTCGGCGAAGTCCTGCGCGACCTCTACCTCGACCAGACCCCCGTCGTCGACGTCGCCGCGTTGAGCCTGGACCGATTCCAGCGCAATAACGCCCGCCCCGAGCTCAACATCGTCTGAACCAGCGCGTCTCGAAGCCAATCGTCCACACCACCAAGGAGTTCATCACCGTGTCACGTGCCGACATACCCACGACTGCCGACCTCACCGAGGCGGCCCACGAAGCCGCGAGTCGCTGCGGCGTCGACCTTGCCGCCTGTGCGGGCGACAACCCGCACCGTTCGCCCGTCAACGGCGAGTCGCTTGGCGGCATCGCCTGGAGTGACGCCGCTGACGTCGACGCCGCAATTGAGCGTTCACGGGAGGCCTTCCTGCAGTGGCGCACGGTCCCCGCTCCTGTGCGGGGCGCGGTGGTCAAGCGCTTCGGTGAGCTGCTGAGCGAGCACAAGGCCGACCTTGGCACGCTGGTCAGCCTGGAGGTCGGCAAGATCACCTCCGAGGCGCAAGGCGAGGTGCAGGAGATGATCGACATCTGCGACCTGGCCGTCGGCATGTCCCGTCAGCTCTACGGCACCACGTCGGTGTCCGAGCGGCCCGGCCACCGGCTGATGGAGACCTGGCACCCGTTGGGTGTCGTTGGAGTCATCAGCGCCTTCAACTTCCCGGTGGCCGTGTGGTCCTGGAACACCGCCGTCGCGCTGGTCTGTGGCAACACGGTGGTGTGGAAGCCGTCCGAGCAGGCACCGCTGTGCGCGTGGGCGGCCGCGTCACTGCTGGCTCAGGCCCTGGCCGAAGCGGGTGCACCGGCGGCGGTGAGCCAGGTGCTCGTCGGCGGCCCTTCGATCGGTGAGGCGGTGGTCGAACACCCGGGGGTGGCCTTGCTTAGCGCCACCGGCTCGACCCGGATGGGGCAGCAGGTCGGGCCCCGAGTTGCGAGCCGTTTTGGGCGCTCGCTGCTGGAGCTGGGCGGCAACAACGCGGCCATCGTCGCCCCCTCGGCGGACCTGGACCTGGCCCTGCGCGGGATCGTGTTTGCCGCGGTCGGCACGGCGGGTCAACGGTGCACCTCGATGCGCCGCGCCATCGTGCACTCCTCTCTCGTGGACGAACTCACCGGCAAATTGGCTGAGGCGTACGAGCGACTGCCGATCGGCAACCCGCTCGAAGACGGCACCTTGGTGGGGCCGCTCGTGGGTGAGGCCGGGTTCACCGCGATGCAGGACGCTCTGCAGGCGGCCGTAGACCAAGGCGGCACGGTAGTCACCGGTGGTGAACGAGTCCTGCAGGATGCCGCGGACGGTGCCTACTACGTGAAACCGGCCATCGTGCGTATGCCGAGCCAGACCGAGATCGTGGCGACCGAGACCTTCGCTCCGATCCTGTACGTGCTGACCTACGACACGTTCACTGAGGCCATCGCGTTGAACAACGATGTGCCGCAAGGTCTGTCGTCGTCGGTCTTCACTCAAGACCAGGCCGAGGGCGAGATCTTCACCTCGGCCGAAGGCTCAGATTGCGGCATCGCCAACGTCAACATCGGCACCTCCGGCGCGGAAGTCGGCGGTGCCTTCGGCGGCGAGAAGCAGACCGGTGGCGGGCGCGAGTGCGGCTCCGACGCCTGGCGCGGCTACATGCGGCGAGCCACGAACACCATCAACTACTCCGGGGAGTTGCCGCTGGCCCAGGGAGTGGACTTCTCCCCGGCTTAAATGTAGCAACATAGGTGCTACATTTAGGGGCATGGAGCGGATTGGAGTTCGGGAACTGCGGCAGCACGCGTCACGCTACGTCGCGCTGGTCAAGCAGGGTCAGACGGTGCAGGTGACCGAGCGCGGTGAACTTGTTGCGCTGCTGGTCGCGCCGCACCCATCCACGACGGCCCGCGAGCGGCTAATTGCCGATGGTCTTCTGCTGGCGGCACCACATCGTGGGCATGGACTACCCGAGCCTTTGCCAGGCGCGCTTGGGCCAAGCAACGCCGAGCTTCTTGCCCTGGAACGGGACGAGCGTCTGTGATCTACCTCGACTCGTCGGCAGTGATGAAGTTGGTGCGTGCCGAGCCGGAGACCGACGCGCTACGTGAGTGGCTAGAGAAGAACAGCGCAGAGTCGTTAGTGACCAGCGAACTGGGCCGCGTAGAGGTATTGCGTGCCGCGCGGCGCGTCGATGAGCCCACAGTCGCACAGGCTCAAGCAGTGATCGACTTCTTCGACCTCGTCCCCCTGGATCGGGCCGTGCAGGACCGCGCCTGCGCGATCGGATCTGCGTTGCTTCAGACTCTCGACGCGCTGCACCTCGCGTCGGCGTTGCTGATCAAGGGCGACGTGTCAAGCTTCGCCTCGTATGACGTCCGCCTCGCCGAAGCGGCTGCAGACGCAGGCCTGCCTGTGGTTGCGCCGGGGCAAGCCGCTTAGCTGAAACCAGATGGGTTGGGCGTGCGCCAGGATAAGGCCATGGCCGAGCCCATCGACAGCTTCTTCCTCGATCAGGCGCCGCTGCTAGAGCCACGGCCGGAGGCGGCCCTGCCCGCAGAGCTCGATGGCGAGTTGGCGTTGCAGCTTTTCGACTCGCAGTTGCGGAGTCGACACCTGGACCTGGCGGCGAGGTGGCTGCGCAGCGAAGGACGCGGCTTCTACACGATTGGCTCGTCCGGGCATGAGAGCAACGCGGCGGTGGCGGCGGCGCTGCGACCCACCGACCCCGCGTTGCTGCACTACCGTTCGGGCGGGTTCTATCTGCAACGCGCCGCCCAGCAGCCGGGGCACGACGCCGTCCGGGACGTGCTGCTTGGGCTGATGGGTGCCGCCGAAGAGCCGATCTCGGGTGGCCGGCACAAGGTGTTCGGCCACCGCGACCTGGCGGTCATCCCGCAGACCTCGACCATCGCCTCGCACCTCCCACGGGCGATGGGGCTGGCGTTCTCACTGTCCCGGGCGGTGAAGCTGCGCGCGGAGAGCCCGTGGCCGGCGGACTCTATCGTCGTGGCGAGCTTTGGGGATGCCTCGGCTAACCACTCCACCGCGGTGGGTGCGATCAACGCCGCGGCGCAGACCGCATACCAAGGGCTGCCGATGCCGTTGCTGTTGGTCTGCGAGGACAACGGCATCGGGATCAGCGTGCGCACGCCGAAGGGGTGGATCGCCTCCACCTACTCCGAGCGGGCGGGGCTGGCCTACTTCAGCGCCGACGGTCACGACCTGGTTGCAACGCTGCGGGCCTCCCGCGAGGCCGCGAACTACGTACGGACTCACCGCAAGCCGGTGTTCCTGCATCTGCGCACCGTTCGGCTGATGGGCCACGCTGGCGCGGACGTCGAGTCGGCATACCGGACTCAGGGCGAGATCGCCGCCGAGATGGCGCTAGACCCGGTGCTGGGCACCGCCCGACTCCTGGTGGCCACCGGCGTGGTGACTCCGAGTGAGGTGATTGCGCGCTACGAAGAGATCAGGGACGAGGTGCGCGACACGGCGGCGGCGGTGTCGGCGTTGCCGAAACTCAAGGGTGCTGCGGCCGTGATGCAGCCCCTGGTCATGCCCGACCCCACCAGCGTCGCGGCGCTCGCCGAGACCCCGGCCGACGCCGCAGCGCGCACCGTGATCTTCGGTGTCACCCTGCCCGAAGACGAAGGGCCGCTGACTCTGGCGCAGTCCATCAACCGTGCTTTGCTCGACGGGGCAGCCAGCGACGGTGGGTTGATCACCTTTGGGGAGGACGTGGGCCGCAAGGGCGGGGTGTATGGCGTCACTCGCCTGCTGCAGCGACGCCTCGGCACGGCGCGGGTGTTTGACACGCTGTTGGACGAGCAGTCGATTCTGGGTATGGCGTTGGGCGCGGGACTGGCCGGGTTGTTGCCGGTCCCGGAGATCCAGTACCTCGCCTACCTGCACAACGCGGAGGACCAACTGCGCGGAGAAGCGGCGACGCTGCCGTTCTTCTCCAACGGGCAGTTTCGCAACCCGATGGTGGTGCGGGTCGCGGGCTACGGATACCAGAAGGGGTTCGGCGGGCACTTCCACAACGACAACACCCTCGGGGTTCTGCTCGACATCCCGGGGCTGATCATTGCCTCACCGTCGCGCCCCGACGACGCCGCGCTCATGATGCGCACCTGCCTCGCGGCGGCCCGCGCACACGGGTCGGTCTGCGTCTTCCTCGAGCCGATCGCGCTCTACCACTCGAGCGATCTCTACGAGCCGGGCGACGGTGTGTGGGCCGCCCCGTACCCGGCTCCGGGGACGCAACCCGAGCCTGTCCTGGGGGCTACGCGTTGCTACGGCGACGGCTCGGACCTGACGATCCTGACGTTCGCCAACGGCGTGCCGATGTCGCTGCGGGTGGCCCGGCGACTGGCCAACGACGGGATCGGAGCGCGGGTCGTGGACCTGCGTTGGCTACGGCCCTTGCCTGTGGCCGAGATGGTCGCGGCCGCCAACGCCACCGGGCGTGTGCTGATCGTGGACGAAACCCGCCGCAGCGGGGGAGTCTCCGAGGGCATCGTCGCTGCGTTAGTGGACGCTGGGTTTGAGGGTCGTATGACCCGGGTCACCAGCGAGGACAGCTTCATCCCTCTCGGAGACGCCGCCCTCGACGTGCTCCTTTCCGAAGACACCATCGAACGAGCGGCTCGCGCCATCGTGACGCGCTCACGGCATACCCCGGCATGAGGCGTTTTGTCGTGCAGCGGCACCGGGCCAGCAGGCTGCACTATGACCTGCGCTTCGAGATCGACGGGGTCTTGGTCAGTTGGGCGGTGCCCAAGGGGCCAACCCTTGACGCGGGCGTGCGGCGGCTCGCGATTCACGTAGAGGACCACGGGTTGGACTATCTCGATTTTGAGGGGGTGCTGCCGGGCAACGGCTACGGGGCGGGCGACGTGATCGTCTGGGATATCGGCACATGGGAGCCCTACAAGAGCCACGACCCGGCCGAGGAACTCGCAGGAGGTGAGTTGCACGCCCAGCTCTACGGCCAGAAGCTGCGCGGCAAAGTGGTGTTAGTGCGCACGGGCACACGCCAAGGCAAGGAGTGGTGGCTCCTGCTGCACAAGCGCGACAAGCATGCCGAGCCCGGCTGGGACGCAGAGGACCATCGCCGCTCGGTCCTCACGGGCCGGACCAACGAAGAAGTTCAAAGCGAATCGCAAGGGGTGTGACCGTGGGCGGAGGTCTAGGTGTTCTGTCCACTGAGGTTGGGTACGCGGTCGGCTGGTGATTTACCTCCGAGCGCGGTGTGGCCGCGGTGATGATTGTAGGTATGTAGGAAGGCGGGGAAGGCAGCGACGCGCTGGGT
>JAABUN010004524.1_pt1 | contig 18778 bp, 13 predicted proteins | sample 5559311 | NCBI WGS metagenome assembly JAABUN01 (sample SAMN10711877, study PRJNA513370) | rock metagenome | isolation source: Antarctica rocks | place: Antarctica: Victoria Land, Siegfried Peak sud | reverse complement strand
ACAGGTACTTCTGCTTGCCGTTCGGAGCAAAACCGTTCTTCTTTAAGTTCTCGCTACCGCAGTGATGACACTTGAGTGTTCGTATAACCATCCCTTAATATGACATTCTTCGGTGGACCATTACCCAAAAACTTTAGCAACGTCCACTAAGCTCGAGCATACCGCGCAACCGAGACCGTCCTGCTACCCGAATTGGGTGCGCGTACTGAAGCGAGTAACCAAACAAAAGTTTCACGAGCACGAGCATTGTGAAAAGATGCGTTTGCTCAACTGACGGGTGTCCTTAACGATGATTGCCGAATAACAGGACAGGAGTAGAGGTCGAAGTCCTTATCGATAACTCAAACTTTTTTTCGGTGGTGTATGATTGAGGTGACTGCAGGCTACCCAACACAATAGAAACTTGCAAGGTGTAATAGTTGCTTTGTGCAAGTACCTAACCCGACCCCCGCGGCCCGCTTTATGCACGGGTTTTGGGGGTTGCGTCAGCTTTTTGTCGAGCGGGTGTCACCGGCGCTGCGTGAGGAGGTGGGGCTCGAGCTGCCTGAAGTGTTTTTACTCGAGCACGTCGCTCACAGCGACCTGAGCCCATCAGAAATTGCCGCGCAGATGCGGTTGCCCGCGCACGCCATCAGCCGCCGCTTGGACGCGCTCGAGAAACGCCGCTTGCTGACGCGCGACCTAGCCCCCGAAGACGCCCGCCGCCGCGTCTTGACCCTGACGCCTGCGGGCGAAACGCTGCTCGAGGCGGCGGCGGCGGTGCTCGAGCAGCAGGTGACGCACCTTCTCGGGGTGCTGGAACCTGGCGCGCTCGGCACCATGCTGGGTGCGATGGAGACGCTCGCCCTTCAACCCGGCCCCGCGCCGACACGTTCAGATCGCCCAAATCCCGCAGAATGACGAGTTCCTAAACCCGCAACCCGAGGAGACCCTGTGACGCTTTCCCCCCGCGACAAAACATTCACGCTGATCGGCATTATGCTGGCGCTTTTTTTGGGCGCGCTCGACCAGACCATCGTCTCGACGGCGCTGCCGAAGATCGTCGAAGACCTGCAAGGTTTAGACCGTTACGCCTGGGTCGCTACCGCCTACCTGCTCGCCTCGACGGTGCTGGTACCCATCTACGGCAAGCTGGCCGACATGTATTCGCGCAAAACCATCGAACTCGTCGCCGTCGGCCTTTTTTTGCTCGGGTCGTTTTTGTGTGGTCTCGCCGGAGAGTTCGGTACGCTGCCGCTACTCGGTGACGGGATGAATCAGCTGGTGATCTTCCGGGCCGTTCAGGGGCTCGGCGGTGCGGGGCTCTTTGCGATGGCGTTTATTATCATCGCCGACCTCTATCCGCCGTCGGTACGCGGCAAATACCAGGGTATCGTCGGCGCGACGTTCGGGGTGGCGAGCGTGCTGGGGCCGGTGATCGGCGGCTTTTTAACCGACTACGGCAGCAACATCGTCCCCGGTATCGAGGGCTGGCGCTGGGTTTTTTACGTCAACGTCCCGTTCGGCGCGCTCGCCCTGTGGTTTATCGTCACCCGGATGCCGCCCCTCGAGCCCCAAGGCGACAAAGGTCGGCTCGATCTGGTGTCGGCGGCGCTGCTGGTCGTCGGACTCGTTCCGCTGGTGCTCGGTTTGCAGCTCGACAAAACGGTTTATCCCTGGTTTTCGGCGACGACGCTGGCGCTGCTCGGTGGGGCCGTCGCCGCGCTGCTGCTGTTCGTGTTGCGTTCGCTGCGCGCGCCGAACCCGATTCTGGACATGCGGCTCTTTAGCAACCGCGTCTTCAGCACCTCGAACCTGGCGTTATTTTTTCTCGGCGGCGCTTTCCTGAGCATCCTGATCTTTTTGCCGCTTTTCGTCGTCAACGTCGTGGGGGTGTCGGCGACGCGCGCCGGGGTCAGCTTGATTCCCTTGTCGCTGGGGCTGGTGTTCGGGTCTATCGTCTCCGGACAGCTCGTATCGCGTTACGGTCACTACAAATATTTCATGCTGGGCGGCGGCGCGCTGCTCTTCGTCGGCGCGCTCCTACTCGCGGGTATGTCCGCCGATACTACTTACGTGCGCGTGACGCTTTATATGGTCATCTGCGGCCTCGGTCTGGGGCCGTCGTTTCCGCTCTACACGCTGGCGATTCAGAACGCCGTCGATTTTCGCCAGATCGGTCAGGCGACCTCGGCGAGCCAGTTTTTCCGGCAGATCGGCGGGACTGTCGGGGCGGCGCTGATGGGAACGGTGCTGGCGACCGGGTTGGCGACGGGTCTAGCGGCGGCGTTTGCCGGTCAGGTGGGAACCGGTACCGCCCAAAACGGCGCACCGGCTTTTAGTAGCGAACTGTCGCCGAGTGGCGGCGTCTCGGAGGTCGGGGCGGCGGTGCGCGCGTCGTTCGACGCGCAGTACGCGCTTGTAGAACGGATAGTGCGTTCAGGTGACGCGGCGGCGCAAGCGGAGCTTCAGAGCAACCCGCAGGTGCCGCCGGAGTTTAAGGCGCGGCTTCAGGAGGTGGGTGAGCTGGCCGCCGCGCCCAAAGCCGCGCAGGACAGCGTGCTGGCTGAGATTCGTACGCAGCTGGACGCGCAGGCTGAAACGACCGTCGCCGGGGTGACGCGCGCGGTAGCGGTGGCGTTCGCAGACGCGATTACCGCAATCTACCGCTACGCCGCCGTGCTGGTGGCGCTCGGCTGGCTGACGACGCTGTTCGTCCCCGAACTCAAGCTCCGCACCACCAACACGCCGGTAGCGCAGGCAGCGGACTAGGTGACAGCTAGGTGACGCTTGCGCGTTTGTGTAAGGTTCGGCGCTCCGGGGCTGAGTAGCGAGACGTAAAACCTAAAGGTTCACGTGTTGACGGGTGGTTCTGCGAAGTGCCGCCCTGTTTTCTGGCATTTTAGAGAGTGTGGATGATCGTTTTAGGTGCGTAGTTGGGTTCTTAAAGCTGAACATGGAACGAGTCGGATGTAGTGTCTCGAGCCCCATCCTTATCGCGGAAAAGGCCGGTCGGGGCGGGGCAGGGGGTGGATGTAACGTTTTGAACACCTAAAGTCTCGTCGAACAAAGAAAATGTAAAAATGACAGAACCCCCGATAGCCCCAATTGCGCGGCGTCTCGCCGAAGAAAACAATGTCGACTGGCGTACCCTCGCGGGTAGTGGTGACGGCGGCAGCATCGGTGAACGCGACGTGCTGAATTATCTGGGGCAGGTTATGCTCGGCGCGAAACCGCTCGCCCCTACCCCCGAACCCCTGCCCGAAGGTCTCGAGGCGTGGGCAGAAGAAGGCTACACCACGCCCCCGAGCACCCCGGAAAACGCACCGACAGCGCTGCTCCCGGTTCAGGCCGCCGCAAACCACGACGCCACACGCGAGGGCGACGGCTACAACGCCGAATCGTACCGGACGCTGGCAGCGGCTCACCGCGACGTACTCGCCGAACTCGAGGCGACGAAACCTAAACTCAAAGAGCTGGAGGGGCTCCAGCTCCGTGTCAAAGAACTCGAGACGCTCAGCGTCAAGGTTGAGCAGTTGGGCGCGAGAGAGGCCAGAAAGGTCGAGGTCTACGAGTCCAAGATTAGAGAGCTCGAGGCGCAGCGTGAGGGCGACAGCGAAGAGCGGCGCGAGCTGATGCGTCTGCGCGAAGGGGCCGCCGCGCACGACCGGGAGCTCGTCAAAGCCAAAGCGTTTGAGGAGCAGGTCGGCAGCCTTAAAGCCTCACTCGCCAACTCGCAACGCGAAACGCAAAAGGTGCAGGCTACGACCGCCGACCTTACAAAACGTTTGAGCGAAGCCGAAGCTGCCAGAGGCCGCGCCGAGGCCGAGACGGAAGGACTCCGGGCCGCAAAGGGCGCGCTCGAGGCCGAACTTGCCGGTGCCAAAAGCCGTCCCTGGTGGAAAGGTTGGGGCTAGAACGTACGGTGCGGGCGTCCGAGACGCCCGCACCCGGAGCACCGCGCAGATCGAGGATTTGCCCTGTCCGCTGTAAGGAAAACCACACCGCGGGTACCCACGCCGAGATGCGCGGAATCGTACGCCTCGATACGCCCGGTACCCGTATGGTGTGGGTGTGATCGACGTCTCCTCCAAACTCCACGGTCAAGCTCTTACCGACGTGCAAGCGATTCTCGGTGAGCTGCTCGCAAAAAGCCGTGCTCACGCCACCCTGCTTATCGATCTACGCGGTTTCGTCCTCCTGCATCTTCACGCCCGTGGCGCGCCCGAATCGCCTCAGCTCGACGCGCTGGGTTCGCTTATCGCCTCGAACTATTCGGCGACGACCGCGCTCGCCCGGCTTTTTGGTGAAAATGGTTTTCGGGAGCTGATCCAGCAAGGTAGCGAAGTCGGAACCTACACCGAAGAACTCGGTGAAGACGCGCTGCTCGTAACCGTCTACGCCGTCACCGAACCGCTGGGCCGTACCAAATATCTCAGCAAAAAAACGGTCGAGGCGCTCCTGAGTGTGCTGAACGAATACGACGAAGCGCCCCCCGGACTGATGTTCGACGACAACTGGGAAAACGACAATCAGGATTTGCTCGAGGCGCTGATGCCCAGCAAACCCGTTCCCAAACTCGGTGAAGCCTGATCCGGGTCTGTTCGTAACGTCAAGTTCGTTATTGAGTCAATTCTACTCGGCGTACCCGGCTCTGCGCCGGGTACGCTTTTATCTGTTCCGAAAGCCTCTCTCCGACCCGCACCAAAGCCGTTTGACCCGAGACGTGACCGACCACGTGACCGACCGGACTGAGGTTTGTCGGCGAGGAAGTGGCGTGGTTTCTTGAAGCTGCGGGCGAGGTTGCTACATATTAGCAGGTATCATCTGGTTTGCACCACGCTTGGTCAGAGAAACGCAGTCTACCATGTGTTTTAGGGGGTGATATCTGCGGCAAACCGGTGCAGCATATATTGGAAATGCTACACATAGAGCAAGAATCCGCTACCGGCAAAGGTAAACCGTTTCGTAGTGACTCGTATTAAATCTTCTACGAAACCGTAAAAAACAGCTACTTTCCCCGTTCAGGACAAAGTTTTAGCCCCTCAAGCCTCACCAACCTTCTGTCGTCCAGCACGGCGCGAAAGATGCCTTTCGGTTTTGTTGCGTAGGATAGTTATCGGAAGATTGCCTTCGGTCGAGCTTGTGAAATGAACAAAAAACAGCCACCCTTTGAGGTGGCGTTTTCTGTGGATCGGCTAAAAAAAGTTTGCTAAAAAAGCTCGAGAGAGAAACTCGCTGTTTCCCTGTCGCTTGGATTCTTCTGACGTTGCAGGCGGTCCAAACCAGCCCCTCTATTCAAAAAGCCGGTGGCAAGAGGCAAATAGACGAGATACCGACCACTTGCCATAAGCTACAGGCCACTTACCTATATTCAGGGACAGACGATGATACGGAACCTGGTGAAGAGCCCCTGCCAGCGTCTTACGACGCCAGCGCAGGCTGATCCTTAAACGCCTTTTCCTCCTCCTCGACGAACTTTTTGATGAGGTAGCGGGCGACGCCGACCGAGCTGGCGTCTTTGACGCGGAGCAGCAGGGTACCGCGCGTCGCTAAACGGGTGATCAGCAAGCTGTGACCCTGGTAGTCGATGTGCAGCCCGCCGAGCGCGCCCACACCCAGAGTCTCTCCGAGCGCGGCGGCTACCGAGGCGAGTGTGCGGCTGTAAACCGCGAGTGTGTCGCAGTCGTCCAGACCACGACCCGACTCCGCGAGGCAGTTTCCGGCGGCGTCGGCGACTAGGGCGGCGTCGACAGCTGAATTGCTCAGCAGCGGCTTCATAAGCTCTTGGAGCACGTCGCGCACGCTTCCCTGTGGCTGTTGTGCGGGCGCGGCTTCGGGCAAAGTTTCAGGAGTTGCCTCGGGCGCGTCTTCTGTGGGCCTCGACCCGGCGGGTACCGACGCGAGCGCGAGTTCGATTTTAGGAAACAGGTCTTCGGGGGTAAAGGGTTTTTTGACGATACCGGTCGCGCCGACCTGCTCGGCTTGTTTGGTGACTTTGGCGTTGACGATTCCCGAGATGAGCAGCACCGGCAGGTGACGGTAGCGGTCGTCGGCCTTGATCTGTTCGCAGAGGGCAAAACCGTCGATACCGGGCATTACCACGTCGGCGATGACGAGTGCGGGGTTTTCGGCGAGCTTTTCAAGCGCCTCTTCACCGCTGCCGGTGGCGATCACCTCGAGCTTGCGGGTCGAGAGAATACGCTCGAGCGCCTTGCGAACACTTACACTGTCGTCGACTACCAGAACTTTCATGTCATTTCCTTTGGGTGGGGCCGTTTAGTTGGGTTGGGCCGTAGCGCGGCGCTCGTCGAGCGCCACGGCAACCTGAACGAGCAGCTTGTCTACAGGGGTGTCGATGGTAACGAGCTGTTGGGCGGCGAGCACCTTGGCGCTGCTTTCAAACCGAAACCCGGCTTCCGGTTCACGCTCGGCGCGCGCAAAAACTGCCGTTACCGCTTCCTCCCCGACGGTGCGTCCGAAGTTAGCGTGGATAAGCCGACCCTTGCGGAGCTGCACCGCAGCCTCGGCGTCGCTAAAACGTACGACGAGTTGCCCCGAGCGACCCCCGTGTTTAAGCGAAGTGACGATGTCGAAAAGCGTCAACGCTTCGAGGGTACCGCTTAGTTTGACGTCGTCCTGCGCCTGTTCGCCGAGCCTGCCTGAACGTAGCAGCAGCGTAAACGCTGTGGCGAGAACGTCGCCGGGGTGAGAACCGGAGCTTAGCGTAACGGCGGTGTTTTCCGGGCGGGGAGCGCCGAGCGGGGTGTCGGAGGGATTGTCGGAGAGCAAAATAAAAGGAATCTGGCGCAGTGTGGCGTCGTCACAGATAATGTCGAAGAGGTCGCGCCCACTCATATCTTCTAGCGTTTCGCCGCTCACGATCAGGTCGGCGCGCGCCCGCTCGAGGCTGGTCAGCGCGTAGAGTGCGCCGCCGACGACCTCGAGCCGGTGCTGAAGGCCGAAAGCCGCGGCAAAACGCTCTTGCAACGCCGCTGTATAAACGGCGTCGGCGACAGCTAGAAGAATCCGGATCACCGCGCGGCCCCCCTGTGGGGCGCGCGGCGTCGGTCGTGCGGGCGGCGAAGGTGGGTCAAGTCGGCGGCTCCTGCCAAGCCGATTCGGTTAGGTTCAGGTCGACCGGGTTCAGGTCGGTTGCGCTTAGGGTGGTTGCGTTCATTGCGCTTAGAGCGGGCATGGTCAAGCCTGCCCGCGTGTTCCGCCCGGCAGTTCGACCTGCACGGCGCGTTCCAAAAAGCGGAGGAGTTTGGTTTCGTCGACGGGTTTGGTGAGGTAGTCCGACGCGCCGAGCTCAAAGGCCAGCTGCGTGTGTTTTTCACCGGCGCGGGTGGTGACGACCACGATCGGCAGGTCGGCGAATTCGGCCTTGCGGCGAACCTCTTCGATCAGCTCGAAACCGCTCATACGCGGCATCTCGAGGTCGGTGACGAGGGCGTCGAAGGTGACGTCTTCGCGGAGCCGCTCGAGCGCCTCTAAACCGTCGGCGGCGGTGCTGACCTGATAACCCGAACGTACCAGCATTTTGGCGACCACTTTGCGGACGCTGATGCTGTCGTCTACCAGCAAGACGTGCGCGGCTTTGGCCGGAGCCTGGGGGCTCACCGCCGCGCCGCGCCACTCGGCCGGGTTTACGCCGCTCAGGGCGCGGATACCGGCGGGGTCGAGCATCAGCACGACCTCGCCACTACTCGAGACGGCGGCCCCGGCGAGGTGGGTCAGGGCTTTGAGGGGAGCCTCCAGACCCCGGACGACGACCTCTTCGAGCTCGAGCAGGGTGTCGACGCCGAGCGCCATTTTGCTGCCGCCCGTTTCGATCAGCGCGACCTGAACCGCTTCGCCGTCGTCCGGTGCGTAGCCGAGCAGTTCGCCGAGGTGATAGTAAGGGAGCTGTTCACCGTTTAACACCAGGTACGCGCTGCCCGCGTGGGTTTCGCCGTAGACGACGGCGGTTTTCAAGACGTCATGAAGGGAGCGCACCGCGTCGGCGGGCAGCGCCAGTCGCTGTTCGGCGACTTCGACCATGAGCGCCTCGGTGACGATCAGCGTCAGCGGCAACGAGAGGGTAAAACGTGTTCCCCGTCCGAGCTCGCTGTGAATCGTCACCTCACCCTTGAGGCGTTCGATATTCGTCGCTACCGCCTCCATCCCGACCCCGCGACCGGCGTCGGTGGTGACCTCTGCGGCGGTGCTGAGTCCGGGTAAAAAGATGAGTTTGAGCGCCGCGTCGGTCGTCATTTCAGCTGCGGCCTCCGCCGTAAGCAGACCGCGTTCGACCGCTTTGCTTTTAACCGCTTCGACGTCGATACCCCCGCCGTCGTCGGCAACGTCGATAACGACCCGGTTGCCCTGTTGCCGCGCGCTGACCGACACCGTGCCGGTCGCGGGTTTGCCCGCCGCCAGCCGCACGCTTTCGGTCTCGACGCCGTGAACCACGGCGTTTTTGACGAGGTGCAGAAGCGGATCGGCGACGCCCTCCAAAATCAAATTGTCGACCTCGACGTTTTCGCCGCTGACCGAAAAGGTATACGACTTGTCCGGAACCTCGGTGACGAGGCGTCTAAGGCGACCGAAAAGCTGCCGCACCGCGACCATACGCGCCCGGCCCACCTCGGAACGAAGCGAAGCGGTCAAGGACGCGACCTCCTGCGTCTCTTCGCGGAGTTCGGTACCGAGCCGGTTGAACTGCGCCTGCACCTCGCCCAGGTCCGAAGACATCTCGGCGACGCTGCGCGCCAGAATATCAAGGTCGCTGTACGAGTCGAACTCGAGCTCGTCGAAACGTTCGCTCAGGCCGAGGCGCAAGCCGCCGTCCGCCGCGCCTGACGGGTTCCGGTTTCCGGCTGCGAGGGGTAGCGACGCCTGAAGCCGCGGATTGAGGTAGCGTTCCTCGAATTCGTCGACGGTTTTGCTCAGGCGGGTACGGCTGGTGTCCAGCACACTGCTCAGGTCGCCGAGTTGACCCAGCAAGCCGTCGACGCGCGCGCGCGCCGAAACGAGTTCGTTCGAGAGCGTCATCAGCGTATCGAGTTTGGCCAGACTCACGCGGATGGTCGCGCCGACCGCACCGCTGCCGCCCGGTGTAAGCGCCTTTGTCTGCGCTGCGTCTGCGCCCTCGGTACTGGTGACGGGTTCGGGCGCGCTGACGAGCGGCGTGTAAAGGGCGTCGAAAGCCGTCAGAGTGGCCCCTAACTCCTGCCCCGCTTCGCCCACCAGCAGCGCCTCGACCACGTCGGCTCCGGTGCGGAGCACGTCCAGTACGGCGGCGTCGAAGGGCAACTCTTGTTCGCGCACCTCGATCATCAGGCGCTCGAGCTTGAGCGCGTGTTCGGGCAGATACGGGTAACCGACCGCGGCGGTGGCCCCTTTAAGGGTGTGCGCCGCGCGGAAGATGGTGCTCACCAGGCGGTCGGACACGCTGCCTAAGTCGGCGGCGGCGCACGATTCGCGGATCACCCGGACGTGGTCTCTCGCTTCGTCCGGAAAATAGCTCCACACCTCGGGGTTGGCCCCGCGAAAGGCGCGGAGCAACACACCGGGGTCGATATCGGGAACGAACGCGTCGGGGGCGGCGGTGTCGGTAGTAGGAGTAGGGGCGGGAGCCGGGTCGGTCGCTACGCCGGGTTCCGGGTCGGGCTCGAGGCCGAGATGGGTGTGCAGGCGTCTGCGCGCCTCGAGTGTCAGTTTTTCGACCTCGGTGGCTTTACCCTCGGCTGCCGGGAGCATCAGCGCGAGCGCCTCCGCCCCACCGGAAAGCGCGCGCTGCGCCTCGTCGCCAAAGGGCAGGTCGCCCTCGCGCACCTCGACCATCAGGTCTTCGAGCAGGTGGGCAAGGTCGCCCATCGGCGTCAGACCGACCATGTAGGCCGCGCCTTTAAGGGTGTGGGTCGAACGAAACAGCGCGGTTAGGAGCTCGGTATCTGCGCCCTGCTGCCGCACCGTCTGAAGCGTGTCGGCGATGATCTCGAGGTGCTCGCTGGCTTCAGGCGCGAAAAACCCCCAGTCGTCCTGGTGCTGGGTGTAGAAGCTTTTCAGGGTACCGCTCAGGCTCCGCTGCGCCTGCGCGGGGCCGCTTACAGTTTTCTTTCGGTCCGACCGGGTAAACGATTCGCGGTTTTCCTTGAGGAGTTGCTGGAGCAAAGACGCGCCGCCCAGATAGCTCAGCTCGAGCCCCAAGTTACCCTCGGACTTGCCGCTGGCGATTCTCGTGAGCGCGTCTTGCAAACAAACCGCGACTTTTTCCAGAAACGCCCGGACGCGCACCGTTTCGGCGGCGGGCAGGCGGCTGCTCTGCTCCAAAAGGCGTTCGGCGAGCTCAGCCAGGCTCGAGATTTGCGGGTAGTGGTAAAGCGCCGCCGTACCCTTTAAGCGGTGGGTAACGACGCTCAGCTCTTTAACCAGCGCAGGCTTGAAACTGCCGTCCAGCTTGGCGGTAGCGGCCTCAAAGGTACCTAGAGCGTCCCAGGCGTCGAAGATAAAACTGTCTTGAAGTTCGGGTGCCGTTTGCATAGGGGCTCCTCAGGCCAACCGGAAGCGAACCAACGCTTCACTAAGCCGCGACGCGACGTTTTGCAGGGTGGCTGCGGACTGTTGACCCTGAAGCACACGTCCCCGGGCATTTTGGGTCAGCTCGGCCATCGACGCGACCGACGCGCCGACCTCTTCGACGCTGCTGGTCTGCGCGTCGGTCGCTCTCGAGATACTTTCGGCGAGCCGCGCCGACCTCTGGACGCTGTCGCTGATCTCGCGCAGCCGCTCACCCGCTTCACCGGCGAGCGCGTAGCCGCTCTCGACCTCGCGCGAGTTACGCGCGACCTGTTCACCGACCTCGCGCACCTCGGTCTGAACGGTACCGATCAGCGTAAAGATGCGGCCTGCGGCCTCGGCGGATTCGTCGGCGAGTTTACGCACTTCGTCGGCGACGACGCCGAAACGGTCGCCCGCTTCACCTGCGCCGGCGGCCTCGAGCGCCGCGCCGAGCGCCAGCAGGTTCGTTTGCGAGGCGATGTGCGAGATCGTCTCGACGATTTCTGAAATCTCGTTTGAACGTTCGCCGAGCTGCCGCACGCGTTCGGCGGTGGCGCGCGTTTCTTCACGAATACCGGCCATCCCCGTCAGGGTGCTGGTCACGGCTTCCTGACCCTGCCGCGACGCTCTCAGCGCGCTCGTGGTGGCGTCGCTGGCGTTGTCGGCCTGAGTCGCCATCTCTCTAATCGACGCCATGACGTTTTCGACCTGAGTACGAACCCGCTGCGCTTCGCCCGCCGTAAGGTCGGCGGATTCGGCAATCGCGCCCGAGCTGCCGATCATCTCACCGGCTCCCTGGTTTACCGACAGGGCCGCTTGCTGCACGTCTTGGAGCAGTCCGGCAACCTCTTCGACCATCAGGTTGATGGCGTCGATAACGTTACCGAGCGCGTCTTCGGAGACCACGCCGCGTTTGGTAAAGTCGCCGTCGGCGATGTCCATCGCCACGTCGAGGAAGTTACCGATGTTGCCCTGAAGCGTTTTGGAACGCTCGAGCTCCAGGCGGTCTCGCTCTGCCGCGCCGCGGAGCTGCAAAATCGTGTTGTTAAAGGTAGTACCGAGCGTACCGAGTTCGTCGCGGCTGTTGACGGTGACAGTTGTGGACAGGTCGCCCTGACCGGCGCGCTCGGCGACCGTAGCGAGGTCGGTGACGGGGCGGTTGATCTGCCGCGCGACGCGCGTGACGAGCCAGGTAAGAAGTGCAAGTCCTAAAAGTGAAAGCCCGAGCGTAGTTAAGAGGCTTCGCCGCGCCGCCGCCACGCGCGTATCTAGGCGGTCGCCGAGCACGTCGAGCGAGCTATTAAACGACGAGACGTACGCGTCGATAATCTCGGTCATCTGGTCGAAATACGCAACCGAGTCGTAGGTGAGCGCGCCGGGTGTGGCGGCCTCTAAGAGCGCCTCATCGGTAAGCGTGAGTGCCTGGGGGCCGAGCGAAGCGGCTTCCCCGAGATTCAACGCTCCCTGGACTTCGGGAGCGGCTTCAAAGATGTAACGCGACGCCGAGTCGACGTTACGCAGACCGTCGCGCACTTCACCGGCCATCGCCCGGAGCGTGACAGCTTCGTCTTGGGTCAGTTCACCACGCACGAGCACCCCGGCCCCGAAACCGCGCATCCGACCCAGTACCTCAGTCAGGGCGGGCAGGTCGCGGGTGGTGAGTTCGGTCAGGTAGACGACCTCTTGTTCACCGTCGAGTTTGAGCCCGGAGGTGTTCGTGACCTCGGTCAGAATGGGGAAGAGACTATCTTGTAGCCAAGCGGTATGCATGTTAAAGACCTGCGCGGCGGGCAGGTCGAAAAGACCGGCTTCGATCTCGCGCCAGCCCGCCTCGAGCATTGCCAACTCGTCGGCAATTTGCAGTTCGCGGTCGTAACCCGCTTCAAACGCCAAAACCTGCTCGAGGTCGGCGTTGACGCGCTCCTGAAGTTCGGCGCGGCGTTCAGCTACCGATTCGTTCCCGCTTCGCAAGGTGTTGGTGATGCCGCGGTGTTGGGGAACGGCTTGCACGAGGTCGCCCGCTTCGCGCAAAAAGAGCGCGCCGTGGTCTTTTTGCAAGGTGGTTTGCACGTTGCGTTGCAGCAGCCCCGCCAGCGAGAGGATAAAGATAAGGAGCGGGATACCGAGAGCAGCGGCGATAAGGGCCAGCTTTTGCCAAATCTTGAGGTTGCTGAGGGGCGTACCTAACGCCTTGCCCGGTGGCTGAGCTGTGCGGCGTACGGTAGGTGTGGCGGGGGCGGTACGTTGGTCTAGCGGATTGTCCATAGCGGCTCCTTCTTGGCCGGTTACGGTTTTTAGGCGGTCTCGGGCTTTTTGTCGAGGGTCTGGTGATAGCGATAAAAGGGAGGTTCAGGCGACGACGAGCTGGCGTTCAAGCGCCGCCATCACCTTGTTCACGTTGATGACGGCGGCGGTAAGGTTGTCGTGGGTGGCCAGCTTGAGCGTGTAGGCTGCAACTCCGGGGTCGACGGTTTTCGGGTCGAAGGTCTCTTGCACCGGGAAAAACCCGTACACGTCGTCGAGGCAAAAGGCTATCTGGTGGTGGTCTACCTCGACGAGCGCGGCCCGCTCGGTGACGCGCGCGCGCGTGGCTGCGGGGTCGAAAATCGGGCGCAGGTCGATAAGCGGGACGACAAGACCCCGAACCGTAAAAAGCCCCAGCAGTTCGGGGCCGGTTCTCGGTACCGGGGTCACGCGGCCCACGGTGACGATCTGCCGGAGCGTGTCGCCCCCGAGGGCGAGCGTGTGCTCACCCAAACGGAAGTAACACGCCTGCTGAAAGTTCAAAGTTGCTCGCCGACCGCCGCCAGGATGCTCTCGGCGGTAAAGGGTTTGGTGACGTACCCGGCTGCGCCCTGACGCATCCCCCAGCGAACGTCGGTGTCTTCACCCTTCGAGGTGACCATAATGACCGGCACCGTTTTGGTTTCGGCCTTGCGTTTAAGGCCGCGCAACACTTCGTAACCGTTGCGTTCGGGCATCACCACGTCGAGCAAAACCAGGTTAGGCGTGTCGGCTGCGAGTTTGTCCTCTGCGCCGACGCCGCTCGAGAACGTCTGAACGCTGTGTCCGGCCCCTTTGAGAATAGAACTCAGCATCTCTAAAGTTGCCGATGAGTCGTCGATGAGAGCGATTTTTGCCATAGTGTGACCCTTTCTTCACAGCGCGCCGCCCGCTGGATTTGGACGACCGCTCGAGGCGTCTTTTAGCCCCACTATTAGGCAAAGTGTGACCGCTGCACTGTTAAAAACCCCCGCTACATGAACGCGCGCACCGACGAGTAAAAAACCCCACGTTAGCGTGAGGTGAGGGGGCGGGTGGCTTGGGCTTGTGGCTAGTGGCCTGTCGCTTGTGGATGGCTGTTTGCCAGTCTCACGAACATTTTTGCTTCAGAGCGATAAGGCCGAGTCTGATTCTCTGGAAAGTCGGCAGAACCCAGCTTGTAGGCTCTGGCGAGCGTATCTGCGGGTGCGGTTCGTTTGCCTCTCAATAGTAGTTTGAAGTGACGTGTTTCAGGTGACGAGACCGGCGCGGGTTCGGTAAAACCTGCCGCAAATATAGCCGCAAATATGGCTGCAAATTGACGAAACCTCGAGCCGACGCCCCCTGCGCTGCCTAACGTCGCCCCGGTCGCTCTACCAGCACGCCCTGACGGTACGCCTCGACGAGCTTTTTAAGGTCGCCGAGTTGCGCGTTTAACGCGCGTCCGATGTCGGTTTCGGCGATCAGCAGGCGTGTGGGGAAGACCTCGAGCTGTTCGGTCGCGGGCGTGCTGTCGAGTCGGCCCTCGATCATCGCGTCGGCGGAACTGAAGGGCTCGTGCGCGGCCAAAATCAGCTCTTTGGAGCTCTCGATCAGCGTGTATCCGGCGATGCCCGTAACCCCCTGGTACGCCTCGCTCATACCGCCGTCGATGACGATGAGCTTGCCGCCTGCCAGCACCGGGCGTTTGCCTTTTTTGACCCGTACCGGCGTATGACCGTTGATGATGTGTCCGTGCTCGGGGTCTGCGCCGAAGGCGCTCAAAACACCCCGGCAGAACGCTTCATCGTCTCTCAGGGCGTAGTACGGGCCTTCGGGTTCGCGGTGGGTTTCGGGGTCTTCGATCACGTAACGCTCGAAGGTCGTCATGCGTGAACGCCCGTAGAGGGGCGAATGTTTGCCGCACCACAGGTACCACACGGCGTCGTGTCCGGCGCGGCGCGCGCCCTCGTCGCGGCTGAAAAAGGCGTCTCTGGTGAGTTCCTCGAACCGCGACAACAACGCAGGCCCGGCGAGCGCCTCGCCGCCCAGTTCGAACGTCGTAAAGTCGCCGTGCTCGTCTACCGGCAGGCAGCCGTGAAACTTCAGTTTGCCGTCTTGCACCTCGTACATGTTGCCGTAGGCGTACAAAAACCGCATGTGCTGTTGCAGCCGCCCGCTGTCCTGAAAACGTTCGCAGAGGTCGTCGATGACGCCCTGTTCGGCGTCGGTCAGGGCGCTCGGGTCGTCGGCACTTAAGGTTGGCCAGTCGGTATCGAGGAGCGGGTGCGCCCGACCGGAAAGCGTCACCGTACCCGCTGCGGGCTCGAGTCCGTCCAGCACCAGCCGGTCGTTCATCTCGTACTCGGGGTGGCGGCCGATAATCTGCGCCTCGAGCTTGAACTGAATCACCGCCACCGCCTTGTGCATCCGCGTCAGCAAGTCGGGGGTGTAACCCCCCTCCGTCGCGTCCGATTTGGGCCGGAACGTGCTGTGCGGCTCACGCAGATAGACGGTTTCGGCGAAACGGGCGAGTTTTTGCAGATTTATCCCGTAACCGACCAGGAGCGTCTTTAGGTTCGCGTAACGCAGCGACAACCGCACGACGTTGGCGACGAGCACCGGAGCACCACCCGCCGCGCCCATCCAGGTAATGTCGTGGTTTCCCCACTGCACCGACACGTCGTGGTACGCCATGAGCCGGTCCATCACCCGTTCGGCGTCGGGGCCACGGTCGTACACGTCACCGAGCACGTTAAGCCGGTCGACCACCAGACTCTGAATCAGATAGGCGAGCGTCACGACCATCGTTTCGCCCTCGCCGAGTTCCAGAATCGAACGGATGATCGAGCGGTAGTAGAGGTCTTTTTGGGCGTGGTCTTGGGCGTCGTCGCGCTCGCTCAGGAGTTCTTCCAAGATATAGGCGAGTTGAGGCTCGAGGCGTTTACGCACCTTGCTACGGGTATATTTGCGCGCGGCGGTCTGCGTTACCCGGACGAGCGCGGTGATATTTTCGGCGAGCAGGTGGTCGGGGTCCGGGTGCGCGCGCAGCGCCTGACGCAGTTTGCGCTCCGGATAGTAGATCAGCATAGCCAGATCGAGCTGCTGCTCAGGGGTCAAGCTGCCCCCAAAGGTTTGCCCGATGTTGCGGCGAATCGCGCCCGAGGCGTGACGCAAGATATGGTCGAACTGCTCGAACGCGCCGTGAATATCTGAAACGTAGTGGTCGGTACCCTTGGGCAGCGCCAGGATCGCGCTCAGGTTCATCATCTCGGTGTGGGCCGCCGTCACGGTCGGAAAACGGTCGCTCAGCAGCCGCAGCAGCCGCAGTTCCTGGGGGCTGTAGCGGGGGGTGGGCCGGTAAGCTTCAGGCGGGGTGGTCAAGTGGGGGCTCCGGGGGCGTCATCGTGGTTTAGTTTAGCCTCTGGTCACGTCGCCCCTAGCCGTTTTACACACGCTGCTCGCGGTGGTGTAAAGCGCAGGTGTCGGGGTGGTAGCTTGCGCCACGACCTGCCGCTATCCGGACGACACCGGCCTAGACGACACCGGCCCGCGCCGGCTTCGGGTTCTACCGAACCGCTCCAAGGTTCGGTTTGGATAGACGAAATTTCTCGAACAAAACCCCCCCAGCTGCTTCTTTACACGGCGGGTAGACTGCCGCGTGCGCTACGTGTGCCGGGCTGCCGCTACCGAGCTTCGGTAAGTTCGACGCTGACCGGACTAAGGTCTGCTTAAAGTTGGACAGTTAGGTGTAGCTCGAGTCGTTCGGTAGCCCAAACTACCCTGATGTCTTCGCCGCGCAACCGGGCTGGTCGGGTGCGTTTACGATAGGCAGATGACTGGAACGAGATGATAACCGGAACGAAACCATGAAACGACCACGCGCAGAGGTCTGGCGAGAAGCGAGAGACCTGTTATGGAGCTACCGGCGGGGCCTCGGGATCGGCTTCGCCCTGATGATCGTCAACCGTTTGGCGGGCTTCGTCCTGCCCGGCAGCACGAAAATTCTGATCGACAACGTTCTCGGTGAGGGACGTTCGGTGTTGCTCGTACCGCTCGTGGTCGCCGTGGGCGCGGCGACGGTGGTGCAGGCCGTCACCACCTTTTCGCTCTCACAAGTCGTCAGCGTCGCGGCGCAGGGAGCCATTATGGAGATGCGCCGCCGCGTTCAGGAACGCGTGACGCGGTTGCCGATCCGGTTTTTCGACGGTACGCAGTCGGGCGTGCTGATTTCGCGCATCATGACCGACGCCGAGGGCATTCGCAATCTCATCGGCACCGGCATCATTCAGCTCGTAGGCGGCGTTTTGACGGCGGCGCTCGCGCTCGGCGTGCTGTTTTATCTCAACTGGCAGCTTACGGTGGCGATCTTGGTCTTTTTACTGCTCTTCGGCGGGGCGATGGCGCTGGCCTTTTCACGGTTACGTCCTATTTTTCGTGAACGCGGCGAGATCAACGCCGAGGTAACGGGCAGACTCGCCGAAACGCTGGGCGGTATCCGCGTGGTCAAGGCGTACCGGATGGAGGCGCGCGAACAGCGGGTGTTCGGCGAGGGTGTGGCGCGGCTTTTCGCCAACGTCAAACGCTCGATTACCGGGACTTCGGCGATTACGGCCTTTGCGACTGTGATCGTCGGGGCGGTCGGGGTGCTGATGATCTTATTCGGGGGCCGCGCTATCCTAGCCGAAACCATGACGCTGGGCGACCTGGTGATGTACGTGGCGTTCGTCGCTATTTTGGCTGCGCCGGTCATTCAAATCGCCGCTATCGGTACCCAGGTCAGCGAAGCCTTTGCGGGCCTCGACCGCATCCGTGAGCTCATGGCGATGACCACCGAAGACGACGAAGACGAGGGCCGGGACGCGCTGGGTAGGGTAGAGGGCGACGTGGCGTTGGAGAACGTCCACTTCGCTTACGAGCCCGGGATACCCGTCCTTAAAGGTGTTTCGCTGCGCGCGCCTGCCGGAACGACGACGGCGCTCGTCGGCTCGTCGGGTTCGGGGAAGAGCACCTTGGTCAGCCTCATCATGGCCTTCAACCGTCCCACCGAAGGGCGCGTAACGATTGACGGGCGCAATCTGGAGAGCGTCAAGTTAGGCGACTACCGCAGGCAGCTCGGGGTAGTGCTGCAAGAGAACTTTTTGTTCGACGGTACCGTTGCCGACAACATCCGTTTTGCCCGCCCGGACGCTACTGCCGAACAGGTCGAGGAGGTCAGCCGCCTCGCCAACGCTCACACTTTTATTGAGGGTTTCCCGAACGGGTACGACACCGTAGTCGGTGAACGCGGCATCAAACTCTCAGGCGGACAGCGACAACGGTTGGCGATTGCCCGCGCGCTGCTCGCCGACCCGCGTATCCTGATCCTGGACGAAGCGACGAGCAGTTTAGACAGCGAGAGCGAAGCCCTGATTCAGGAGGGCTTGGGGCAACTTCAGCGGGGCCGTACGTCGTTTGTAATCGCGCACCGTTTGTCGACGATTCGCAGCGCCGACCAGATTCTGGTTTTAGAAGCTGGCGAGATCGTCGAACGCGGTACGCACGCCGAACTTTTGGGGCAGGGAGGCCGCTACCGCGACCTGCACGACCGGCAGTATGCGTGGGAGGAAAACACCTTCGTCAACCCCGGTGAGGACTATCCCAAGATTCCTGAAACGTCCCGCTGATCCCGGTCTGATTCCCACCTGTTATTCCCGCCGATCACTCCCGCCGATCATTCCTGCCCACATTTCCCCAGTGAAGCCTGATCCCTTACACTTTTATTGCCACGTCTACTCAAGCTTGCCTGGTTACACGAGGAGGTGATAGCGGAAATCGTGCTCCAGACGGGTCCACAGCTCGGTCCGCAAGTTGTGGCGGCGTTCCTGGGCCTTTTCGCAGTACCAATAGCAATTGCATCAAAGATAGCCACAGTGATTGAAACAGGCTTCGACCTCGTGCGGCAAAACGGTTGCCAAAGCTTGAGTAATTGCATCGATGAGTGTGACAGCTTGAGCCGCACCGACTTTTCTGA
>JAABUN010004523.1_pt1 | contig 18779 bp, 17 predicted proteins | sample 5559311 | NCBI WGS metagenome assembly JAABUN01 (sample SAMN10711877, study PRJNA513370) | rock metagenome | isolation source: Antarctica rocks | place: Antarctica: Victoria Land, Siegfried Peak sud | reverse complement strand
CGTTGACACCCAAAGCCAGGCCCTGTGATGCTCACCGACACCTCCAGGTGGTCCCATGCTCGTGGCAACGGGGTGGTCCCATACCGCTGGCAAGCGACATCATCTGACTGAAGCCGCCCAGGTAGCTGCGGTAGGCATCCTTTCCGGTGATGTCACCGCTCGGCGCCCGGCAGATGATGTCGTCGTCCACGTGCGCAAGGGCGCCATCGAGATCTCCGCTCGTCCACGCCCGGTGGTACGCGGCGGCCGTCTCGAGTGCGGTGGACTGGGGAGTGTTGGTCACGACGTTCTCCTTCACGTTGGGTCACCGTCACCGTCACCGGAGCTGGCCGTTCCCACGCTAGAGCACAGACGGGCCCGTGTACAAGTAGTCACTTGTGCTAGGTTGGCGTCACCCTATCGAGCGGAGCGGGGTGTGGCTGCAGATCCATTACTCGACCAGTCGTTGCGCGCCTTGGCTGACGCGAACCGTCGCGTGATCCTCGCTGTGATCCGATCCCGGCCGCAGCCAGTGGGGGAGATCGCCCACAAGGCCGGCCTGTCTCAGCAGGCGGCCTCGCATCACCTGCGTGTGCTGCACACCGCCGGTCTGGTGACTGGGACCCGCGCCGGGACTCGACATCTGTTCGCCGTCAACACCGACGGCTTTGAGGCGGCGCGCTCCTACCTCGACGACTTCTGGCCCGTGCAGTTGGCGGCCCCGCGGGCGGCCGTTGAGACGGGGCGGGGTGATGCCGATGGCTGAGTACGCGACATCGATCGAGATCCACGCCAGTCCGGAGGGTGTTCGAGTGCTGATCGCCACCGCAGCCCGCACCACTGGCGACTGCCTGTGACACAGGGGTTTTCGTCAGTCAGCGCGACAGGGCGGCATCCACCAGCTGGCGATAGAGGACGGCAAGCTGGTCGCCGGAGGCCGAGACTGCCTGCGGCAGAAGGGACGTCTCGGTCATCCCCGGGGCCACGTTGACCTCGAGGAACCAGATGGTCGGATCGCCGTGTGGCTCGTTCGACGGCGACACGATCAGGTCGGTGCGCGAGATGTCCCGCAGCCCGAGCGTGCGGTGCACGGCCTCGGCGACCTCTCCGACGGCCCGAGCGGTGGCGTGGCCCAGCCGAGCAGGGGCGTAGTACTCGGTCGCGCCGGCGGTGTAGCGCGCCTCGTAGTCGTAGGCCGCTCCTGCCGGCACGATCTCCACGGCTGGCAGCGCACGAGGCCCGCGGCCGGTGTCCACGACCGACACAGCCACCTCGCGTCCGCGCACGGCCCGTTGCAGCAGCGCATCGTCGTCGTAGGCGAAGCAGTCGACCATGGCCCGCGGCAGCCGGGCTTCGTCCTCGACCACGTGGACGCCCAGGGCAGACCCTCCGCGTGCGGGTTTCACCACCAGTGGCAGACCCAGGGTGGAGACCGCCGCAGCCAGCACTCCGCTCGCGCCAAGCTCGCGAAAGACACTGTGCGGCAAGGTGAACGACTGCGGGACGGAGATGCCTGCGTTCGCGAGCAGTGCATTGGCCATGGGCTTGTCGAAGCTTCGACGGCAGGCGCTGGCGTCCGATCCGACGTAGCGCACCCCGACCAGGTCGAGGACGTCGCGCACCGATCCGTCCTCACCGCTGGCACCGTGCAGCACAGGCCACACCAGGTCGGGCTGCTCGGCCCGCACCGTGCCAAGGAACCCAGCGTCGAGGTCGCACGTCACCACCTCGCAGCCACTCTCCCGCAGCGCGTCGCTGACCCGGCGGCCCGAACGCAGCGAGATCTCCCGCTCGTGCGAGAGGCCACCGGCCAGGACGAGGACCTTGGGTGCAAGGTCGGTGGTCACCGCAGGTCCGGCCCGGGTGCGCGCAGCTGGTCCGCAGAGTGCCGGTCGTGCGTCGCCCCAGGGCCGAAGGTGTCCAGCAGCTCGAGCTCGTCGTCCACCACGCCAGCCAACCGGCGGACTCCCTCGGTGATGCGCTCGGGGCTGGGGAAGCAGTAGGAGAGCCGCAGGTGGTGCCGGCCGACGTCGTCGCCGCTGCCCTGCGCGAAGAACGCGGTCCCGGGAACGTAGGCGACTCTCGCGGTCACCGCGCGCGCCAGCATCGCCTGCGCGTCCAGCGGGTCCGGGAGTCGCGCCCAGACGTAGAACCCACCGTGCGGGACGGTCCACGTCGCGGTCGGCAGGTGCACCGACAGCGCGGTAAGCAAGGCGTCGCGGCGTTCGCGGTAGACCTCTCGGAAGAGCTTCACCTGATGGCGCCAGTCCTGGGTGTGCAGGTACTGCTGGACCACCATCTGGCCGAACATGGAGGGGCACAGGATCGCCGACTCGCTGGCCAGGACGAGCTTCTCCCGCACGGCGTGCGGAGCGAGCGCCCAGCCCACCCGCAGGCCCGGCGCGAAGGTCTTCGAGAAGGACCCGAGGTAGACCACCCCCTCGCTGTCCAGGCTGCGGAGGGCGGGCAGCGGGCCTGCATCGAAGCCCAGCAGCCCGTAGGGGTTGTCCTCCAGCACCAGGACGCCGTGACGTCGGGCCACCTCGACCACCTGCGGTCGTCGGGCAGCAGAGAGCGTGACTCCAGCCGGGTTGTGGTGGTTGGGCACGGTGTAAAGCAGCTTGACCGTGCGTCCTTGCTGGCGCAGCCTGACCAAGGTGGCGTCCAGGGCCGCGACGTCCAGGCCGTCGGCGTCCATCGGGGTGTGCACGACGTCGGCCTGGTAGGCCCGAAAGACCCCCAGCGCGCCCACGTAGCTCGGCGCCTCGGCGACCACGACGTCCCCGGGGTCGCAGAAGACGCGGGTGACCAGGTCGAGCGCCTGCTGGGACCCGGTCGTGACCACTACCTCGTCGGCGTGTGCGCTGATGCCCTCCTCGGCCATCACCTCGCAGATCGACTCGCGTAGCGCCGGGTCACCCTGCCCGGAGCCGTACTGCAGGGCGGTGGCGCCACGCTCAGCGACCAGGGAGCTCACCAGCTCGGCCACCGCGTCCATGGGCAGGGCGGATAGGTTCGGCATCCCGCCGGCCAGCGAAACGACTTCGGGTCTGCTCGCCACGGCGAAGAGAGCCCGGATCTGGGACGCGGACATGCCACGCGTGCGGGTCGCGTAGGCCTGGGACCATCGGTCCAGCCGGTTGCCCTTGGCTGCGGGAGCGGTCGGCCGATGCTCCAGCGGCTCGGACACCTGGGATCCTCCCGTCGCTCGTCCCGGCTGCTCGTCGGCACCTTCAGCCGCACCGGGCTGCTGTTCCCCGGCGGGGGGCTCACCTAGGATGAGGGCGACGCCGCGTCCGGAGCATGAGGATGGCTGCGCTGTCCGGGGATCTGCTGGTGCTTGCAGGGAGTCTGTCATGACGATGGTTCGGGCAATGCTCGCGGGTGTGCTGCTCGGGGCGGTTGTCGCATTCGTCGCTGCCCTGCTCAAGCCCCGACGAGCCGCTGTGGCCGGAGGCTACGACCCGGCGGTCCCCTCCAGCCTGTGAGCAGACGTCTGGCGCCGCTGACCCTCCACACCGTCCTCGACCTGCCGGGGCCGTGCCGCTCGTGCGTGGCCTGGGAGCTGGATCCTCTCGCCGCACGCGCGGCCGCACGCGCGGCTGGCGTTGACCTGGAGAAGGAGGCCTGGCTGTCCACCGTGCTGCTCGAGTGGGGCAGCTGTGGTCAGATCGCGTACGTCGACGACGACCCGGTGGGCTATGTGACCTATGCACCGCCGCAGTTCGTCCCGCGTTCGCTGATGTTTCTCACCTCGCCGGTGAGCGCTGACGCCGTGCTGCTCATGACCGGGACGGTGCAGCCGGCCCACCGCAGGGGCGGGATCGCACGGATGCTGGTGCAGGGGGCGGCCAAGGACCTGACCCGCCGCGGGGTCAAGGCCATCGAGGCCTTTGGGAGCACGCGGGGCACCGAGGGAGCACTGCGCCAGCCCGACCAGGGAGGAGGCGGCTGCCTCGTGCCTGCGGACCTGCTGCTTGCGGTGGGCTTCACGACGGTCCGACCGCACCGCTCGACGCCCCGCCTGCGGCTCGACCTGCGCACCACCCTGTCGTGGCGCGAGGACGTCGAGCAGGCGCTGGAGCGCATCCTGGGATCTGTGCGGGTGCCGGCGCTGGCCTCGGGCTGAGAAGCGTCCTCAGCGCGCTCGCAACGGCCTGGTGCAGGATCTCCTCGCAGCGCCGAGGGGCTATCGCCGCCGGCAGGGAAGCCGAGATCGGCCAGCTGCTCGCGGACGGCGCTGACCCGCGGACCGCGACCACCCAGCCGCAGCAAGATCTGGGGCGCCCGGTGCCCGTGCCCGGTGGCGGACGGCCCGCGCGGGGTCAGGTCAGGAAGTCGGAGAGCTCGCGGACCAGGACCGGCTTGGGTCGTGCGCCCACGATGGTCTTGACGACCTCGCCGCCGGAGTACACGTTGAGGGTGGGGATGGAGATGATGCCGTACTTCGAGGCGACGCCCCGGTTCTCGTCGGTGTTCAGCTTCACGATGGTGATCCTGCCCTCGTGCTCACGCGCGAGCTCCTCGAGGATGGGCGCCACCTGGCGGCAGGGGGTGCACCACTCCGCCCAGAAGTCGACCAGGACAGGTCCCTCGGCCTGCAGGACCTCTGCGTCGAAGGTGTCGTCCGTGACGTGCTTGATGTTCTCGGCCATGGGGCCAGGTCCTTCCGGTCGTGGAGCTTGGGCGAAGGCGGTTGAGGTCGGTCGGGTGAGGTGAGCAGATCATGCCGTGGCGACAGCCGCGACGGCGCGCGCCAGCTCCGCGTCCGGCGGGCTCGCAGGACCCGGCGGCGTGTTCTGCGCGACGTCGTCCAGGGATGCGAGGTAGCGCTCTGCGTCCAGCGCGGCGACGCAACCGGAGCCGGCGGCGGTGATGGCCTGCATGTACTCGTGGTCTACCACGTCCCCGCACGCGAAGACCCCAGGCAGCGTGGTGCGTGAGGAGCGATCCTCGACGAGCACAAAACCCGTCTCGTCCAGCTCGATCTGGTCCTGGAAGAGATCGACGCGCGGGTCGTGCCCGATCGCCACGAACAGGCCGGTGACGTCGAGGTCGCGCTCCGCGGCGGTCTGGGTGTCGCGCAGCCGGACGCCGGAGACCTTCTCCTCGCCCAGCACGTCGACGACCTCGCAGTTCCAGGCAAAGGTGATCTTGGGGTCGTTGAACGCGCGGTCCTGCATGATCTTGGACGCCCGCAGCTCGCTGCGCCGGTGCACGATCGTCACTGAGCGCGCAAACCTGGTCAGGAAGGTCGCCTCCTCGACAGCGGAGTCACCTCCACCGACGACCGCGATGTCCTGGTCGCGGAAGAAGAAGCCGTCGCAAGTCGCGCACCAGGACACCCCGTGGCCGGACAGCCGCTTCTCGTTCTCCAACCCGATCTCGCGGTACGCCGAGCCGGTCGCCAGGATGATCGTGCGAGCCGAGTAGGTGGTTCCGGCGCCGGTGACGACGCGCTTGGGGTTGGCCGCCAGGCCGACCTCGAGGACGTCGTCGTACTCGACCTGCGTCCCGAAGCGCTCGGCCTGCTCCCGCATCGCGTCCATCAGGTCGGGGCCCATCAACCCGTTCGGGAAGCCGGGATAGTTCTCTACCTCGGTGGTGTTCATCAGCGCCCCGCCGGACGTGACCGAGCCGGCGATCAGCACGGGGAACAGATTGGCCCGTGCCGCGTACACCGCAGCGGTGTAGCCGGCAGGACCTGAGCCGATGATGACGACCTCACGGACGGCGTCCGGACTGGGCTGCGCTGGGGTACCGCTCACGCTGATGACCTACCTGTCTGTGGCCGGAGGACGTCGTCCCGTGCTGCTGTGGTCGTCCCGTGCTGCTCTGCTGGGCTGCTCTGCAGATGCGCCGTCCCGGAGGTGGGGACGCACCCGTCGTGCTCAACTGATGGTAGGGGGCCGCTGTTCCCGCGCTGACCCCGACGGGCGCATGGTCAACGGTCCAGGCTTTCCTGGTGCTCGACCCGGCTGCTCCCGGCGCCGCAGTCTCGCGAGACGACCCACACCTCGAGCCCGGCTGCCCCGGGCAGGACCAGGACGGCCGCATCCCGGCCCTGCCAGCGCGCGAGGTCGACCGCTGTCGGCGGGACCGCGGGCGCACCGATCGCCTGCAGGCAGCGATCCCAGGCCCCGGGATCCGCCAGCACCGCCTCGGGATCCGCCAGCACCGCCCCGTGATCGTCCAGCACCGCCCCAGGACCCAGATCGGCCTCGGGGTCCGGACCGCTGCTGCCCTGCCCGCTAGCTTCCTCTCGCCCGACGCCGTCTTCCGGTGCTGCGCCCCCGAGGACGCCGACGCCGGACGTGGCGGCGCGCTTGCCGGCGAGCAGGGCGTGGACCTGCTCGGACAGGCTCTCGGGCCGGTAGTCGGTGCCCGTGGCCAGCGGAGCGCCCGCCGCCAGCGCACCAGCAGATGCGTCCGCCGCCGGCGCGTCCGCCGCCTGGCCGGCAGTCGAGCTCTCGCTCTGGGCGCCCAGCTGCGGCAGCAGCTCGGTCAGAGCCAATCCCGTCCCGGCCAGCACGGCCAGGCCTGCCGCCACAGCGAGCCACCGGGGCCGTCGGGCGGGCGCCGTACCTGTCCCGTCACGGTCCGAGCGCCGTTGCGCCAAGGAGGAGACGGTTCCCCGACCGGCGTCGCCGGTGCGAGCCAGGGGAGGTTCGTCCGCCAGCGCCGCGGCGATGCGCGCCTGCAGGTCCGGCGGCGGTGAGGGAACCCGGTCGGCCTCGTCCCGCAGCATCTGGCGCACTTCGACCAGGCCCGCACTCACCTCCTGGCAGTGCAAGCAGCCGTTCACGTGCGCGCTCGCCCGGGCATCGCCGGCACCGGCAGGGTCGAGCAGTGCGTCGACCTCCTCCGGTGCGGGGTGCCGTCCCGGAAACGGGGTGCTCACGTGCCGTCTCCGTTCTCTGCCAGGTGCGGGCGGGCGGGGGCGCGTCGTGCGTCCCCAGGTGTGACGGCTGCACCGGTCCCGAGGTTCCCGTCGTCGCGCTCGGCCTGCCCCGGTTCCGAGGCGGGACGCAGCAAGCCTGCCAGCGTCGTCCGGCCCCGGGAGCAGCGGGACTTCACCGTCCCCTCGGCCACCCCGAGCACCTGGGCCGCCTCGGCGACGGAGAGGTCGTGCAGGTCGACGAGCACGATGGCCAGACGCTGCTGCTCCGGCAGCCGCAACAGGGCGGCTCCCACGTCCAGCCGGGCCTCGGTGCCGGCGTGCTCGTCGCGCGCACCGGCGCGATCCGGCTGGTGGTCGTCCTCGGGCAACGGCACGGTCGGTCGCGCCTTCAGTCGGCGCAACCGGTCCAGGCAGGCGTTGACCACCACGCGGTGCAGCCAGGTGGTCACGGCGGCGTCGCCCCGGTAGGACGCGGCGTTGCGATAGGCCGAGACCATGGCGTCTTGCAGGGCGTCGGCTGCCTCCTCGCGGTCCCGGACGGTACGCACGGCCACGGCCCAGAGCCGGGACTGGTGCCGGCGAACTAGCTCGGCGAAGGCATCGGGGTTTCCCGCCACGTGGCTGGCCATGAGCTCACGGTCCGAACGGTCGTCTTGACTATGGGGCACGGGTGCGTGCGGGCCACCCGTTGCCGGCGTCACTGCACCTGCACCTCGGCCAGCTCGATGCGGAAGCTGCCCCCCACGCTGGGAAGCTCGGTGAACCAGAGGACGAGGTTCTGCGTGCTGACGGGTTCGTCCAGCGTGACGGTGATCGGACCGGAGCCGGGTACCCCCGTACCGAGGAGCTGCGAACCCTCCAGGCCCTGGCCCGGCGCCGAGCGCACCTCGACGAGCCCGCCGGTCCCGTTGACCTGCAAGGTCACCGACGTGACGGGAGCCTGCTCGGTGAGGGTCACGACCATGCCCAGACCGTCCTTGAGGTTGCCGAAGGCGGCGGAGGCGTAGGTGCTGGACCTCCAGAACGTGTCAGGGTCGCCGTCGATGGCGAGAGGCGCCGACTCGTCGTTCTCTCCGTCGCCGCCCTGGGGGTCGAGGGTGCCCACACCGGAGATGTTCACGACCGGCGCGTCTTCGGTCGGCGCGTCTTCGGTCGGCGCCTCCTCGGTCGGCGCTGCCCCGGGGTCGCTGGTGGCAGGTGGCTGCGAGCCGGTGGAGCTAGGAGGGCTCGAAAGTTCGGGGTCGACACCCCCGATGCCGCTCAGCGTGGCGATGGCTAGTCCCATCCCGACGACGAGGAGGGCTGCGACGGCCGTCAGCGCGAGCAGGGGGCGGCGGTCGCGGGGCTCTTCCTCGTCGTAGTCGTCCTCGTGTTCCTCCTCGTCGCGGTCGCCCGCGAGGTCCGCGTAGCCGCGCGGGTCCCGGGTCTGCGACGGGTTCGGCACGGGAACCACGGGCGCCACCTGCGTAGCGACCAGCGCGGAGGCAGCAGCCGGCGCAGGGGAGGCGGCCGGTGCGGGGTCCTGGTCAAGAGCGACCACGGGTGCCACCTGGGTGCGCGCCGCGTCCGACCCCGTGCCAGCTGTCTCTTGCAGGGCGGGCCCAGACGTAGCGGCGCCGCCGCCCGCCGCCGCCCCAAGCCGGACGGGGAACCGCCTCGGCGCCCGCATCGCCGCGTCGGTGCCGCCGCTCGGCCTGACACCGCCGCCGCCGTGCGGGTGCGAGCCCGCGGGGGCGGTGCTCCAGGGCCGAAGGTGCTCCACCAGCTCGGCGGGGGAACTGGGTCCGTCCTCCACGGGGCCGAAGGTCACCGAGCACAGGGTGTCGAGGTCGTTCGGGACCCCACCGACCACGTCTGCCGGCGGTGCCGGCGCACCGTTCACCAGCGGCGCGGAGTCCAGCCCGGCGGTGTCCCGGTGGTCATCGGCCAGCGGCCAGCGGCCGGTCAGCCCGGCGTAGACGAGGGCGACCAGGGCCACCGCGTCGTTGCGCTCCGCGCGCGGACCGTCCTCGCCGCTGGCGCCGGCGGCTGCGGCGTCCACGGCCAGGCCCTGCACCTTGACCGCGCCGTCACTGGTGCGCAGCACGCTGGTCGGTCCGAGCGCCTCGTGGTGCAGGCCGCTGCGGGCGGCATGCGCGAGCGCCTCGGCCATCTCTCCGACCATCGCCCGTACTTCCTCGGCGGGGAGCTGACCGGACGTGCGCAGCAGGTCGGCGAGCGAGTGCCCCTGGACGAGCTCGCTGATCACGTACGTCACCGGACTGCCCCCGGCCGGCGCCTGCGAGACGTCGAGGATGCGAAGCAGCCGGGGGTCGTCGACGACCGCGGCGCGTCGGGCCGCGTCCAAGGTGTCCTCAGCGGTGGCCGCATCGACGAGCCGCACACCGACGGGGCGCTCCAGGGTGGTGTCCACGGCACGCCAGAAGTCGCTGGACGGCGTGCTGCGCAGGCGTTCCTCCAGGCGGTAGCGCCCAGCCAGCTCGGTCCCTTGCCCAACCCCGTCCACGTCTGCTCCTCCGCACCGTCGTCGCCTCAGGTCCATGCTAGGGCGCTCACGGCCCTGAGGCGGGCAGGTAGGGGTCAGCGCGGCTGAGCAGTTCGCGTGGCGCTCTGGCTCGCCCAGTCCTGGAGGCTGCCCAGGTGCTGCAGGACCAGGGTGGTGGCCGTGCGGGTGACCGTGACCGTGACCGAGCCGTCTTCGCCGAACCGCACAGAGGCTGGGTCGACGGTGTTCAGGAGGTTCTGTTTGGAGGCAAAGGCCTGGGCACGGTCGTAGGCGAGCTGGACGTTGCGGTTGTCCTGCGTGGCGTCGGTGGCCGCCCGGGCGCTGCCGAAGGCGGTGTCCTCGAGCGTCACGTTCGTGGAGAGCACCGAGATGGTGTCGAACGCGATGAATCCCAGGACGGCCAGGATCAGGGTGACCTTGATGAGCCAGCTGCCGATGATGTCCCCGGCGTCCCCCGCGTCCCCGGCGTGCCCGCGTTCGCGAAGGGTGGCACGCCGCGCGCGCGAGCTGGCGTGCGTCCCGGCGTCCACGAGGTGTGTGTCGGCAGCGGCTCGGGTGGACTTGAGCGTCCCGACGGGCTCCCGCGTCCCGACGACGTGGGTGGCGGCGCGCACATGCCTCACCCTCCGACGATCCGTCCGAGTCGGCCGGCCCTGCGTGTCAGCGTCCGCAGCTCCTCCACGTGCAGGAGCCGCAGCGCGCCCAGGTACAGCAGGCACATCACGGTGCCACCGACCAGGCAGGTGAGGATAGCGCCCAGTCGTCCTGATGCGGTGACCTCGTTCAGCGCCCGCACGACCAGGGCGCCTCCGGCGGCGGTGGCCAAGCCCGCCAGCAGCAACCTGACGTGCGTCCTGGTGACACGCCTGCCGTCGATGTCCCCATGGGTGCGACGCAGCCACCAGGCCGAGAGGCCGGCGGAGAGCAGGGCGGAGACGCTCATTCCGGCGCCCACACCCACGACCATGTACTCGGCCGAGAGCCACAGCAAGGAGGCAAGGCCCGCGGCGATGATGATCATGACCGTAGGCACCTGGATCCAGAACGGTGTCCGGGCGTCCTCGTAGGCGTAGTACACCCGTTGGAACAGGTAGGTGGCGCTGAACCCGGTGAGCCCCACGGCCATGGCCGCCACCACGTGCCCCAGCGCCGGGCCCGCCTGCGTGCTGCCGGTGATCGCGATCCCGATCGGGACACCCAGGACGACCAGGCCGACGGTGGCTAGCACGGAGAAGATCCCGACGGTGCGCAACCCCAGGGACAGGTCGTCGCGCACCGTCGGCCAGCTGTCCTGACCGGCCGCCGCGCTCATGCGCGTGAACAGCGCGGTGACCAGGGAGACCGCCACGAGCGAGTGCGGCAGCATGAACAGCAGGAACGCGTAGCTGTAGGCCGCAGCACCCGGGGTGGCCTCCTGAAGCGCCGTGCCGCGGTTGAGCTTCTCGGCCGTGTTGGCCACGTTCGTGGTCACCAGCAAGCCGACCTGGCCGACCAGTATCGCCGCGAAGGTCCAGCCTGCCACCCGCCGGGCGCTGCTGAGACCCACCCCGCGAAAGCCCCACACCGGCCGGTACCTGAACCCCAGCCGGTGCAGGGGCCACAGCAGGACCAGGGACTGGGCCATGACCCCGAGGGTGGCGAAGCCGCCCAGCACCGCGATCTTGGTCGGAGTCCAGCTGGAGATCTCGTGCTGGCCCTCGTCGCCGGGCCCGTAGACGACGATGAACACCACCAAGCCGGCAATGCCGACCACGTTGTTCAGCACCGGCGCCCACATGTAGGCCCCGAAACGGCCTCGCGCGTTGAGGACCTGCCCGAGCACCGTGTAGAGCCCGTAGAAGAACACCTGCGGCAGGCACCAGAAGGCGAGCCCCGTGGAGAGCGCCAGCCAGTCGGGGGCCTGGCGCAGGGCGTAGGCACGCACCAGCAGGGGAGCCGCCAGCGTCATCACCAGCGTGACCGCGGCGAGTAGCGCCAGAGCCAGGGTGATCAGCCGGTTGACGTACTCCTGGCCGCCGTCGCGGGCCTTGGAAGCACGCACGATCTGGGGGACGAGCACAGCGTTCAGGACACCGCCGGCCAGCAGCATGTACAGGATGTTCGGGATCTTGTTGGCGGTGTCGAAGGTGTTGGCCGAGGCGAACGTCAGGCCGAGGGCAGCCACCAGCACCAGGGCCCTGCCGAACCCCAGCACGCGTGAGACCGCTGTCCCGGCCGCCATGACGGCGCTGGAGCGCAGCAGTCCGGGCGCCTCGCTCACCGAGCGGTCCTCGCGTCTGTCGTCGTCCCGGAATCTGCGGCACCGGCCTGCAGCGGGTCGTGCCCGCGCCGCACCTTGCCGCGGCGGACGGTGCGGAACAGGCCGACCGCCAGCACCAGGGCCGCCAGCGCCGCCGCGGCATAGGTGCCCCAGGACTCCCAGTCGGCGCGCACCAGCACCCGGGTCTGCACAGGCTGCCCCAGCGGAGCACCCGCCAGGGTGCGAAGCTGGATCCTGACCGAGGTGTCACCGTTGCCGACGCCCCGCACGGGGACGTACCCGAGCTCGCGACCGTTGGCGGGGATCACCAGCGTCACCGTGCCGGTCACCACGAGGCGGCTCGAGCGTGGCGTGACGTCGAGCACGACGGTGACGGGCTGGTCGTTGTCGTTCTGCACTGTGACGGGCAGCCGCACGTTGCGCGACACCTGCGTCACGGTGCTACCTGGCACCACGTGCACCGAGCTCTGCCGGTCGCGCGTGCGCTGCTCGAACGCGGCCACACCCTGCTCCCACTGCTGCGGGCTCTCCCGCCAGTGCGAGGACGCCAGTGCGACGGCGCTGCGCTGGGCCGGCAGCACGATGCCGGCCGGGTCGCTGAAGGCGGCCGACAGCTGCTCGGCCCGTGACAGGGAGGCGCCGACCTGCTGCAGGCCGGCGAGCCCCAGCTCGGAGGCCTGTTCCCTGTCGGTCAGCTCCGGGGAGGGCCGCGCCACCGGCGCGGCGTCGAGCAGTGGCTGCAGGCCGGCCGGCGCGTTCCAGGGAGCGTGCAGCAGTGCCTCGACCGCCTGGGTGCCGAGCTGTGCGTCCACGGACCAGCTGCGCGGCGCGGTCACCAGCACGTGCCGGCTCTGGCTGGGGCGCTGCAGCGTGATGGCCGCCGAGTCCGCGAGCAGACGTTGGATCGCCACGGCCCCGCCGTCGGGTCCCTCCTGCCCGACCGCGGCCAGGGCGGCGGTCAGCGAGGTGTCCGCCAGCAGCGTGGGCGTGGGCGATGAGGCGTCGGTGATGACCGACCGCCCGTCGCTGCTGGAGCGAGGGGTTCGCGCCAGGGGCTGTGCGGACTCGTCGAGGATGACCGCACGCCTGCCGAGCTCGGCCAGCAGGTTGACCGTGGCCGTGTCGGCATCGGAGCCGACGGGCCATCCGACGTCGGTCCGGACGGGGGTGGCGAGGAGCCGCTGCACGGCATCTCGGGCGCGCTCCTCGGACAGTCGTGCGATGACGGCCTCACCGGCGTGCGCCAGGGCGGCGGTGTCGGGGTCGCCGTAGCCGAGCATCAGGCTCTCCTGCGCCGCAGCGACGGTGCGGACCCGGCTCACCCATTGCTCGTGCTGGGAGGTGGCTGGCACCCCGTCGGATCCCGCAGCAGTCTGGGTGCCACCGGGGGGGCCATGCTCGAGGACGGCCGGGTCCAGAGCCAGGACGGCGCCCGGTGTCGCAGCCGCGAGCAGGGCCGCGTCGAGCCGACCGCCCTCCTGCGTCAGGGTGGCCAGGGCCACTGGGTCGAGCAGGCCGGTGCCGGGGTCCGGCGCGCCGCCGGTGACGGGCACGACGACCGTCACCGTGGTCGGCGCATCGAAGGCGCGACCAGGGAACCAGACCACGTGCGAGCGTGAGACCGCCAGCCGGACGCTCTCGGCGTCCCGCAGCACCAGGCTGACCCCGCGCGGGCCCCACGACTCGATGGCCACGGGCAGTCCGGCTTCGCGCCCCGGCACGGACAGCGACACCTCGACGGAACCTCCCGGCTCGATCGTCGTGGGCACCACGAGCTCGGCCAACCGGCTGCCGACAGCACCGTTGTCGTCCTGGGCGGTCCAGTCGGCGACGTCCGTACGGGTCGACAGCAGGCTGCGCTGCAGTCTCAGCTCCACGGAGCTGCCCGCCGGGACGGCCTCCTCGGTGCCGGCGCGCAGCTGGGCGGTGACGGCGAGCTCGTCGTCCAGGCCCAGGGCGGCCGGGGACACGGAGGTGATCACGAGCTCGGGCTCCGCCGGGGCCTGAGTCGGGGCCGGGGCCGCGGCAGGCGTCCGGGCCGCCTGCGTCCTTGCTGGCGCGTGCGCCGTCGCGGTGCCGTGGATCGGTCCCAGCACGAGTCCCGCCAGCAGCATGGCGCTGCACCAGATGTGGAGCTGCCGCCTCACGCCGTGTCCGCCAGCAGCTCTCCCGCGGCCCGCGCGATGCGTCGCTCATTGACGAAGGTGAGCCGCTCGTCCAGATCCACGATGGGGACCCACGCGGCCTCCACGGCCTCCGCGTCGGGGTCGCCCTCGACGCTCAGCTCGCCGCCGGTCGCCTCCAAGAGGTAGTGGTGCACGGTCTTGTGGATGCGCTTGTCCTGCACCGAGAACCAGTAGTCGATGCTGCCCAGGCTCCGCAGCACCCGTCCGGAGATGCCCGTCTCCTCCTGGATCTCACGCACAGCGGCCTGCTCGGCCGTCTCGCCCGCCTCGAGGTGCCCCTTGGGAAGGCACCACTCGACCTTGCCACCACGGTTGAGCCTGGCGATCACTGCCGCTAGCGCCCGGCCGCGAACCACGTCGACCACGATGCCGCCGGCTGAGACCTCCTCGACCGTGTCGCGGGTCGCGCCCTGGCCCGGGATGCGGACGGGCCGGACCAGGGACCGCCGCTGCGGGCCCTGACGCGGCGGGCGCGCGGGCACCTGCGGCGTGGGTCGGCGGGGTCCGTCGGGCATGGGTGTCACTGTAAGGGGGCGGCACCGGCACCCGGCCGCATCTGGCAGGCTCCGGTCGTGCCCATCCCCGACCCCCGTACCGTCGCAGCCGCCCAACGACGGGCCGCCAGCACGCTGTTGGAGTTCGCCCCGGTGCTGGACGACGTGGCGCGCCGCTTCACGGCCGCAGGCCACGAGATCTCGCTGGTCGGGGGCCCGGTGCGCGACGCGATGCTGGGCAGGTTGCACCACCAGCCAGAGGTGGATCTCGACCTGACCACCGACGCCCGTCCGGAGCGCATCCTGGAGCTGGTGCAGGGCTGGGCCGACACGCACTGGGACATCGGCCGTGAGTACGGCACCATCGGCGCCCGCAAGGGCGGTTTCACGGTGGAGATCACCACCTACCGTTCGGACGCCTACGACCCCACGTCCCGCAAGCCGGTGGTGGCCTTCGGTAACCAGCTGGAGGGGGACCTGTCCCGACGCGACTTCACGATCAACGCGATGGCCGTGCGGCTGCCCGAGCTCACCTTCGTCGACCCCTTCGGGGGGATGGCCGACGTGGCGGCGGGCGTGCTGCGCACGCCGGTGACCGCGCAGCAGTCCTTCAGCGACGACCCGCTGCGGATGATGCGTGCGGCACGGTTCGTGGCACAGCTCGGCTTCGAGGTGGATCCGGGCACCCGCGCGGCGATGGCGGAGCTGGCCGGCCGCATCCAGATCGTCTCGGCGGAGCGGATCCAGGCGGAGCTGTGCAAGCTGGTGACGGGCCGCCACCCCCGCCGCGGCCTGGAGCTGATGGTGGAGACCGGGCTGGCCGAGCAGGTGCTACCCGAGCTGCCCGGTATGCAGCTCACGATCGACGAGCACCACCGGCACAAGGACGTGTACGAGCACTCGCTCACCGTCCTGGACCAGGCGATCGCGCTGGAGACCGGCCCGGACGGCCCAGTGCCGGGGCCTGACCTGGTGCTGCGGCTCGCCGCCCTGCTGCACGACATCGGCAAGCCGAGCACGCGCCGGTTCGAGGGGGCCGCCGGGGTGAGCTTCCACCACCACGAGGTGGTCGGGGCCAAGCTGGCCGCCCGTCGGCTCAAGGAGCTGAGGTTCGACAAGGAGACCACCCGAGCCGTGGCCCGGCTGGTTGAGCTGCACCTTCGGTTCCACGGTTACGGCACCGGTGAGTGGACGGATTCTGCGGTGCGTCGGTACATCACCGACGCCGGACCCCTGCTGGAGCGGCTGCACCGGCTCACCCGTGCCGACTGCACCACCCGCAACCAGCGCAAGGCAGCCCGCCTGGCCGCGACCTACGACGACCTGGAACGGCGCATCTCGGCACTGCAGGAGGCCGAGCAGCTTGCCGCGGTGCGCCCAGACCTGGACGGCGGCCAGATCATGGCGCTGCTCGGGGTCGCGCCCGGGAAGGTGGTCGGACGTGCGTACGGGCACCTGCTCGAGCTGCGGATGGAGCGCGGGCCGCTCGGCCCCGAGCGGGCAGGGGCAGAGCTGCGGGCCTGGTGGGCCGAGCAGCCCGAGCAGGCCGCCCCCGACGCGGGGGGCCGGCCCTCCACCTCCGGCGCAGGAGGCTGAGGAGCACTGTCTGGCAGACTCCGCCGCATGGAGCTGCGCACCCTGTACCCGCCGATCGAGCCCTACGACCACGGTCTGCTCGACGTCGGGGACGGCCAGCAGGTCTACTGGGAGACCAGCGGCAACCCGGCCGGGAAACCGGTGGTGATGCTGCACGGAGGCCCCGGTGGGGGCTGCAACCCCCAGCATCGTCAGCAGTTCGACCCGCAGGCCTACCGGATCGTCATCCTCGACCAGCGGGGCTGCGGGCGCAGCCTGCCGCACGCCGGCGACCCGTCGGTGTCGTTGGAGCACAACACGACCTGGCACCTGGTGGCCGACCTGGAGCGGCTGCGCGCGCACCTCGGCATCGACCGGTGGCTCGTCTACGGAGGCTCCTGGGGCAGCACCCTGGCCCTGGTCTACTCCCAGAAGCACCCCGACCGGGTCAGCGAGCTGGTGCTGCGGGGCATCTTCCTGCTGCGCGCGGCAGAGCTGCGCTGGTTCTACCAGGAAGGTGCATCAGCGTTGTTCCCCGACCTGTGGGAGGGGTTCCTCGCCCCGATCCCGGCCGGTGAGCGCGCACACCTGATCGCCGCCTACTCCCCCCGGCTGAGCTCGCTCGACGACGCGGTGAGGCTGCCGGCCGCAAGAGCATGGGCGCAGTGGGAAGGCGGCACCATCACCCTGCGGCACCGCCAGGACCTGGTGGACCACTTCGCGGAACCCGCCACCGCGGTGGCGTTCGCGCGGATCGAGAACCACTTCTTCAGGCACGGCGGCTGGCTGGGGCCCAACCAGCTGCTGCGCGAGGTCGACAGGATCCGGCACATCCCCGCAGTGATCGTGCAGGGCCGCTACGACGTCTGCACCCCTGCTACCACCGCCTGGGACCTGCACCGGGCCTGGCCCGAGGCGACGCTGCACCTCGTGACGGACGCCGGACACTCCTACGAGGAGCCGGGCATCCTGCACCACCTCATCGAGGCGACGGACCGGTTCGCCCGCTGACAGCGGGCGCCCCGCGCCGATCGCCCGCCCGGTAGGCCAGCGCCGTGATCGCCAGCAGCACCGCCACCCCTGCAAAGACGGCCGGCGCGCGCCCGCTGCTGGGCACAACCAGCACCGCCACCAGGGCGGCGAGGACGAAAGCCGCGTTGTAGACCGTGTCGTAGAAGGTGAAGACCCGGCCCCGGTAGGCGTCGTCCACGCTGGTCTGGACGATGGTGTCGACCGCGATCTTCACCCCCTGGGCGGCCAGGCCCAGCACCAGGGCTCCCGCCACGAGCAGCTGCGAGGTCAGCACCACAGCGAGCACCACCTCCACGGCAGCAGCCGTCAGCAGGCACGCGACCACCCAGGTGCGCAATCCCCAGAGGCCGGTGAGGACGGGCGTGACGAGCGCGGCCAGCCCCGCGCCGACACCGGCGGCCGCGAACGTCGTCGCCACCAGGGTGAGCCCGGCATCGACATCCTGCGGGTCGCTCAGGCTGTTGCGGGACAGCAGCACAGTCGTCAACGTGAACAGGCCGACGCCCACTCTCACAGAGCCGGTGACAACCAGCGCGCGCAGCGCGGGTCGACGTTCGCGCAGATGCCTGGCCCCGTCGAGCAACCCGCGCGCGACCGTGACGGCTTGGGTCAGGACAGGACCCGTGGGCCCGCCGCCGACCGGGCCCAGCTGGTCTCGCCCCAGTCGCAGGGCCGCCGCCGCTGAGGCCAGGTAGGCGCAGGCAGCGCACAGCAGCACCACCGCGTCCGTGCCGTCCCCGGCGCCCAGCACGGTCCGGAGCCCGAACCCGCCGGCGGCACCGACGAGGGCAGCCACCGTGCCCGCGGTAGGGGTGACGGAGTTGGCCACTACCAGATCCCGGGGTCGCACCACCTGCGGCAGGCCGGCGCTGAGCCCGGCAAGGAAGAAGCGGTTGGCGCTCAGGCAGGCCAGCACGAGCACATACAGCAGCGGGCCGAGCTCGCCCTGGACCACCAGCCCTGCCACCGCCACCACCATCGCGGTTCGGAGGAGGTTCGTCCCCAGCAGCACCTGACGCCGGCTCCAGCGGTCCAGCAGCACGCCCGCGAAAGGGCCCACCAGCGTGTAGGGGATCAAGCTCGCCGCGAACGCCCAAGCCACCGCTGAGGTGGTGGCCGCACGCTCGGGCGAGAAGAAGAACAGGCTCGCCAGCCCTACCTGGAAGGCGCCGTCACCCGCCTGGGACAGCAGGCGTACGCCCAGCAGCCGCCCGTAGCCCTGCGAAGACAGCACCGATCGCAGCGAAGGCTGCGTCGGCGTCTGCGTCACCTGGTGCAGCGTAGGTGCGCGGACCTTCCGGGCCGCTGGTCCGCGAGCAGTGACGCGTCTGGCCGGGTTACGCTGCTGTACACGGGTGGTTCTCATTACCACATGGGTCCTGCGTCTCAGGTCTGCCGCGCCGTCGACCGAAGGCTAAAGGGACCTGAGATCTGGCTGGCGCCTTCGTCGACTGCGATGGCGACGAACGGAGTCCTGCTCCACCCGTTCCCGACATGAGTGAGTCCGAGGCTGAGCCGCATGCGCGTACCGCCCTCCACCCGCCGCCGGCTGTTGACGGCCGCGCTGACCGTGCCGCTGGTGTCGCTGGGCGTGCTGCTGGCCACGCCTGCTGCTGCTGCCCCTGACGCCGGCGAGATCGCCCCTGCGCCGCCGGCCGTCGTCATCGGTCCCACCGTCGAGGAGGTCGCTGCCCAGCGCGCGGTGGCCGACCGCCTGGCGGCCGAGGCCGGAGATCAGGAGGAGGCGCTGGAGCAGGCGCGTCAGGCCATCAACGACCTGCAGGCCGCGGGGGATCAGGCGACCCGTTCGCAGGAGTCGGCCCTGGACTCCCAGTCCAGGGCCGAG
>JAABUN010004522.1_pt1 | contig 18791 bp, 18 predicted proteins | sample 5559311 | NCBI WGS metagenome assembly JAABUN01 (sample SAMN10711877, study PRJNA513370) | rock metagenome | isolation source: Antarctica rocks | place: Antarctica: Victoria Land, Siegfried Peak sud | reverse complement strand
CGCGCCCGCCGGACCTCGTTCGCCCGGCGTTGCGAGGCGACGAGGAAGCGTCCCACCGCTCCCGGGGCGAAGCGTCCGGCGCGCAGCCGCGCGAGCTCGGCGCGCGTCCACCGCTCGCCCTCCGTGCGGGCCGGGCGGCGGAAGAAGACCCGCGAGGAGCCCTCTTCCCCCTGGGGCGCCTGCTCCTCCCAGCCCAAACGTGCGTAGAGCGCGATGTTCTCCGTCATGAGCGTGTGCGTGAAGAGGCGCAGCTCGGACAGCTCCGCCGCGCGGGCGCGCCGGGCGGCGAAGGCGAGAAGCTCCCGACCGTGGCCCGCGCCCTGGCACGCGGGGTCGACCGTTCGACCCAGGGTCCGTAGGCGCGCTCGACGAGGGCGGAGAACGCCGCGGCGTCTGCGGGCTCCGCGGGGCGGATCAGCGGTGGGCGCGCAGCCACGCGAGGGCGTCGTCGGCAGCCCGGTCGGGCGGGAAGACCGGGTAGAGGACGCCATCTACCCGCCCGTCCCGCACGAGCAGGGTCGTGCGGCGGTAGAGCGTGACCCCGGCGACCACGAACGTGGGCAGCGGCAGCCGCGCCTCCGGGTCGGAGAGCAGGGGATAGGGGAGGTGGAGGCGGGCGACGGTCTCGCGCTGGTCCTCGGGGGACTGCGTCGAGAGCCCGAGCGCGCGCACTTCGAGCGCGGCGAACTCCACGTGGAGGTCGCGGATGGCGCAGGCCTGCGGCGTGCAGCCGCGGGCGCCGGGAATCGCATCCCAGGCGGCGTCACCGCCCGGTGAGGCCTGCCCGGGGCGGCCCGTCCGCGGGTACGCGAAGAGCGCGGTGCGCCCGGACAGCGCGGCGAGATCGACCACGGTCCCGCCCGTCGCGGGCAGGAGGACGTGGGGGAGGGCGAACCCGGCCACGAGGTGGTCCGCCGCGCCGTCGTCCTCGGGCGCGGGGAGATCGGGGGGCAGGGATGCGAGGTCGCGCGACTCCACAGAGCCGGAAGGGTCTCACGCGTGCGGGACGAGCGCGAGGTCGACGAGCGGACCGGGCAGGACACCGGTGGAGCGTTCGAAGCGCTCGAGCTCCCCGGGGCCGAGCCCGGCGAAGCCGCTCAGCACGCGCATGAGGTACGCGCGGTGCACGACGCATCGCCCCTCGGCCACGCCCCGCGCGCGCCGGGCGCGCCCCGCGGGAGAGCCCACGTACGCCCAAGCCGCCCCCGCGCTCGTCTCGACCTCCTCGCGCACGTAGTTGCGCTCGCGCGCGTCGAGCGCCGCCAGGTCCTCGGCCTCGAACATCACCCCGTTGACCCCATCCTCCCCGCCGGGCTCCAGGTCGAGGAACGCGACCATCACGTCCGGCCGGATGATCGTGCCCGGCTCCTCGTAGTGCTTGTAGCCCGGCAGATCGACGGCGTTGTCCATCGCCACGCCCCACGTCCGCCGCCCCCGGACCGACGCCGTCCGCACGGGGAGGGCCGCCACGAGCGAGCCGTAGCCGAACACGGGCGCCACGTCTCCTCAGCGCTCTCCGACCAGCTCGTAGAGCTTCCCGTCCGCCCCGTGGAAGTGGACGTAGCGGTGGCGGTCGTTCTCCGCGGGATCGTCCACCGTCACCCCCGCGCGGCGCAGCTCGGGCGCCGCCACGCCGATATCGGCCACGAGGAAGCCGACCGTGCGCGAGGTACCGCCGCCGTCACGGGGGCCCGCGACCGCGAACCGCGAGCCGTCCGGCAGCGCGAACATGTCGGCGTCCCCGCCGCTCGTGGGGACGGGCGCGAGCCCCAGGACGTCGTGCGCGAAGCGCGCCATGTCCTTCCGGTGGGCGGTCGCGCTGCCGGCGAAGGCGAGGCCGAGGATGTCCACGCCGAAGACCCTGACAGGCTGCGCGGATGCGCGGCGCGAGGCTCGTCCCGGAGGTCCTGCGCGCCGAGCCGCGGTTCCGCCTGCTGTTCGTCAGCCAGGTGCTCTCGATCATCGGCGATCGCGTGATGCTCGTCGCGCTCCCGTTCGCGGTCCTCGAGGTCCGGGGAGGCGTGGGCTCGGTCGGCGGGTGAGCTCGTTCGACTACCTCGCGGCCTCCGCGCTCATGCCCCTGGCTTCGCGAGCAGGCCCTGCTCGCTTGAAGCTCCTCTCAGACGAGCACTTCCCGCCCTACTTCGCCAAGGCCCTCCGGGATCGCGGCCGCGACGTCATCGCCGTGGTCGAGGATGAGGCACTCTGGTCGACGCCGGACGCCGGGTTGCTCGAGCATGCCGTCGAGGAGGAGCGGGCGATGGTCACCGCGGATCTCGGCGACTTCGCGCGTCTGGCCCACGAGTGGGTCGCGCTCGAACGCCCGCAGACGCCGTCTCTTCGCGGCCGCCGCCGTAGGAGGGAACGCTTCCCGGTCGAGGAGAGCTCGAAGAGCCCGGGCAAAGCTGTCCCCGCCTTATGCGAACATGCGTTCGTGTCCTACGTCGAGCTCCACACGCACTCGGCCTTCTCGTTCCTCGACGGCTCCTCCCAGCCGGAGGAGCTCGTGGTCGCGGCGCGGGAGCAAGGGCACATGGCGCTCGCCCTCACCGACCACGACAACGTCTGTGGAGCGATGGAGTTCGCCCAGGCGGCGCGTGGGCTGGGGCTGCGGGCGATCCACGGGGCGGAGGTGTCGCTGGACGACGGTCGGCACGTCACCCTCCTCGTGGAGGACGCGCGCGGGTGGGCGAACCTCTGCCGTCTGCTCACGGGCGCTCACGCGCACACGCGCGAGGGCCGGCCTGGCGCTCCCCTCGGTGACCCGTCGGTGTCGCTTGCCGACGTGGCCGGGCGGGCCGAGGGGCTCGTGTGCCTGAGCGGCTGTGCGCGCCACGGGGTGGACGACGAACCGGGCCTGCGCGCCCTGCGCGACGCCTTCGACCCCGAGCGCCTGCGGGTCGAGCTCCAGCGCCCCTTCCACGCCGGCGACCGCATGCGCAACCGCGCCCGGGAGGCGATGGCCCGGCGGCTGGGCCTGGCCACGGTGGCCACGGGGAACGTCCACGCCCATACGCGCGCCCGCGCGCGACTCCAGGACGCGCTCGTGGCGGTCCGCCTCCACACGACCCTCGACGCCTCCGAGCCCGACCGCCGCGGCAACCACGCCCACATCCTCACGACGCCGGCCGCCATGGCCGCGCGCTTCGCCGACCATCCCGAGGCGGTGCGGGAAACGTCGCGGATTGCGGAACGGCTCTCCTTCGATCTCGGTTCGGATCTCGGCTACCGCTACCCGGGCGCGGAGGACGCCGGCGCGCCGCGGGAGCTCGCCCGCACCTGTCGCCACATCTTCGAGGAGCGCTATCCGCCGGGCCACGCACACCGCGCGGAGGCGGCCGCGCGCCTGGAGGAGGAGCTCACACTCATCGAGCACCTCCACCTCTCGGGCTTCTTCCTGCTTCACCGCGACCTGCTCGAGCTCGCCCGCGACGTGGCCGTCGAGGTCCGCGGGCCGAGCTCCGCCCGGGCGCTGCTGCCGCCCGGCCGCGGTCGCGGCTCCTCCGTGTCGTCGATCGTCTGCTACCTGACGGGGCTCTCGCACGTCGATCCCATCGCCAACAAGCTCCTGCTCGGGCGGTTCTTGAACGAGGACATCTCGTCCCTGCCGGACATCGACCTGGACTTCCCCCGTGACATCCGCGAGGTCCTCCTGCCCCGGGTGCACGAGCGCTACGGGCACGACCGCTCCGCGCTCGTCGCCGCCTTCCCGACCTACCGGGCGCGGGGAGCGATCCGGGAGATCGGCAAGGCGCTCGGGCTGCCACCGGGGGAGATCGAGCGGGTGGCGCGGGCGTCGCAGGGGTTCGGCGCGGGCCTCGTGGACGAGGACATCGCGCTCGCGCTCGGCGGAATCGGCTCCCACCCACCCCGCTCGGGACGCTGGCGGTGGCTCGCCGCGCTCGCGCACGAGGCCTACGGCCTGCCCCGCCATCTCTCCCAGCACTCGGGCGGGATGATCGTCGCCACCCGGCCGCTGATCGACTGCGTTCCCGTGGTGCCCGCCGCGATGGAGGGGCGGCAGATCTGCCAGTGGGACAAGGACTCGTGCGCCGACGCGGGCTTTCTGAAGATCGACCACCTCGGGCTGGGGATGCTTTCGGCGGTCGAGCGGGCGGTCGACCTGATCGCCCGGACGCGGGGTGAGGTCATCGATGTCTCGCGGATCCCCTACGACGACCCCGAGGTGTACTCAGCGATCCAGGAGGCCGACACGATGGGGGTCTTCCAGATCGAGTCGCGCGCGCAGATGCAGTCCCTGCGGCGCACGCGGCCCGAGACGCTCGACGACATCACGGTCCAGGTGGCGATCGTGCGGCCCGGGCCGATCCAGGGCGGCGCGGTCAACCCGTACATCGAACGCCGCCAGCGGCTCCGGGAGGACCCGGGCTGGGAGGTTCCCTACGACCATCCGTCCCTCGAGCCCGTCCTGCGCGACACGCTCGGGACCATCATCTTCCAGGACCAGGTCATCGAGGTGGCGATGGCCTTCTCCGGCTTCGCGCCCGGCCAGGCCGAGGCCCTGCGCCGCGCGATGAGCCGCAAGCGCTCCTCGACGGCGATCGAGGCGCTGCACCGAGGCTTCGTCGAGGGGGCGATGGAGCGACACGGGGTGACCGAGGCGCTCGCCGAGCGGGTCTTCGGCATGGTCCAGGGGTTCTCGGGGTTCGGTTTCCCCAAGGCCCACGGCGCGGCGTTCGGGCTGCTTGCCTACCAGTCGACCTGGCTGCGGGTCCACTACTTCCGCGAGTTCCTCTGTGCCCTGCTCAACGAGCAGCCCATGGGCTTCTACCCGCCCGACGCGCTCGTCCACGAGGCCCAGCGCCGCGGGGTCGCGGTACTGCCGCCGGACGTGAACGCGAGCGAGGTGGGGTGCACGGTGGAGGAGATCTCGGCCACCGGCGAGGACCCACCGACGCCCGCCGTGCGCGTGGGCCTGGCCTACGTGCTCGGGGTGCGGCGCGACGACGTCGCCGCGCTCGTGGCCGTGCGTGAGGCGGGCGGACCTTTCCGCGGGCTCGGCGACCTCGCCTCGCGGGCGGGGGCGGGGCGGCCGGCGCTCGAGCTCCTGGCGTGGTCGGGGGCGTGCGACGCCCTGGCCGGCGGCGACCGCCGCGTGGGGTTATGGCGATTGGGGGTCGCGACGCCCGGGCGCAAGGTGAACGGGGGCACGCAGCTCGCGCTGCCGCTCGAGCTCCCCGCCGCGCCCGGGCTCGCGCCCGTCGGCGTGTGGGACGAGGTCATCGCCGACTACGCCACGACCGGGGTCTCGGTCCGGGAGCACCCCCTCGCGCTCCTGCGCCCCGAGCTGCCGGAGGACTGCGTCACGTCGCGCGACCTCGACACCCTGCCCCACGGCGTGCCGGTGCGGACCGCGGGCTTCGTCGTCGCGCGCCAGAAGCCGGGAACCGCGAAGGGGGTGGTGTTCCTGCTCCTCGAGGACGAGGTGGGGATGATCAACCTCGTGGTGCCACCGCCGGTGGCCGAACGCTTCCGGCTGATCGTCCGCGCCGAGCCGCTCGTGCTCGTGACGGGGACGCTGGAGAAGCACCCCGCAGGGGCGGGGAACATCAACGTGCTGGTCTCGCGACTGGCGTCGCTGGACACGCCGGGAGACCGCCGCGCGCCGGTGGCCGATCTCGAGGAGCGGCGTCGGATCGAGGAGGAGCGGACGGCGAGGGCGGTGGACTTCCGGGCGGTGGCGCCGCCGGTGCAGTCGTTCGCGCGGGGCCGGAGCCGGTGACCTGGTGTCGAGGGTTCGGCGGAGGCGTCGGGTCCGACCCGCCTACCTCCACTTCCCGCGCTAGTGACGCCGGACCGGAGCAGTCGGGCCACGGCGCTGGGGCTTCCCCGCAAACACGGCGCAGGACCAGCTTGGCGTCCCCCCGAACGAACAGCTACCTTCCCGCCCGCACATGGCCGTCCTGCTCTTCGCCGCCTTCTGGGCCCTCCTCGGAGTCGCCATCGTCTTCGTCGCGATCAACGGCGGCGCGCGGGGGGCGCGGGATCGGCTCCAGTCCCAGTCGCGCGGCGGCCGTCGGGGCGCCGGAGTGGTCTTCGCGGTGGTCATCGTCGGCTTCGGGGTCGTGATCCCCCTCGCGCTGCTCATCGGCAACGACGCCAACGCCTCCAAGCAGGTCGCCGGGGTCCGGCTCGTCTCCGCCGACCGCCAGGGGAGGGAGATCTTCCGCCTGCGCTGCGGCACCTGTCACACCCTTCAGGCCGCCCGTACGACGGGTCCCGTCGGACCGAATCTCGACCAGCTCCTCGGCTCGAACCTCGACCAGGTCCCCAAGCGCGAGGCCTTCGTGCTCGACGCCGTGAACCACGGCCGCCAGCGGGGCAACGGGACCATGCCTGCCCGCATCGTGACGGGATCCGACGCGAGCGCCGTCGCGAGCTTCGTCGCCAAGGTCGCCGGGCACTGACCCGCCACCCCTAGTAGCCTCTCCGGCGTCGTACACCGCTGAGTCCCGCAAAGTGCGGGAGCGGGGGACCCAACCCGGTTGGGGCGAATGGCGTCCGCGCCTAGTGTCACTCTTCGACGCGAGCCCGTCAGCTAACCCCGTAAGCCGAGCTTGAAGAGGATCGACACCATGGCCACGTCCCGTGCCTACCGCCTCCCCGAGGCGGACGAGCCGCTCTCCCACCCGTCCCGTCCCACCGCCGCGCGCCGCACCGTCACCATCCGCGGACAGGTCCCTCCGCCGCCGGTGGCCGCAGGTCAGATCGCGCCGGTGAGCGAGGGGGTGCACGAGGGTCGCCGCCCGCTCCCCGTCCTCGTGCCCGCCGGCGAGTCGTCCCGCGATCACCGGCCGCACGTGGACGCCGCCCTCGCCCGGCTCGCGCAGCCCCGCCGGGGCGCCACCCGCGTCCCCGCCCGACGCGCGGCCTCCGCCCCCGCCCCCGGCGGCGCCACCGTTGCCCCGGGCCGGTCGGTCACCCTCGCCTACCAGCGCCGCCCTCCGCGGCCGCTCGCCCGGCGCTTGGCCGCGAGCCCCGACCGTCTTGCGATGTGGGCCGTCGTCATGGGGGTCTGCCTCGTGCTCGTGGCTGCTCTCAGCGCCCACGGCTAGCAGGACCCACCACTGCCGCCCGACGGGTGGCGAGATGGCGCTCCGGCGGTGGCCGGCTCGCCACCATGGGCTGGCGCACGCACGCTACGCTTACCTCCAGTAAGCGATGGGCGACTGCTTCTCCACCCAGCGAGCCTGCTGCCCGCGCTATCACGCGGCCATCGAGCTCATCGGTCGCCGCTGGAGCGGCGCGATCCTCCGGGTCCTCGCCGACGGGCCACTGCGCTTCTCGGAGATCGGCCACGCCGTCCCCGAGCTCTCCGACCGCTTGCTCTCCGAGCGGATGAAGGAGCTCGAGGCCCGCGGCCTGCTCGCGCGCCGCTGCTCGGAGCGGACGGGGACGGAATCGCGCCGCGTCGTCTCCTACGAGCTCACCGACGCCGGCCGCGCGCTGCAGCCCGCGCTCGACGCGGTGCAGCACTGGGCGCGGCGCTGGCTGCCCGACCACGCGGCCGGGTAGGCTGCGGCGCCCATGGCGCCCGAGCCCCCCCAGAACGCCCAGGAGGTCCGCGCCGCCGTCGAGGAGCACGGCGTCCGCTTCATCCGCCTCTGGTTCACCGACATCCTCGGCCAGCTCAAGTCCTTCTCCATCCACGCGGAGGAGCTCGTCGACGCGTTCGAGGGTGGGATGGGCTTCGACGGCTCCTCCATCACCGGCTTCAACGCCATCGAGGAGTCGGACATGATCGCCATGCCCGATCCGACGACGTTCGCCGTGCTGCCCTGGCGACCGCACGAGGCGGGCGTCGCGCGGATCTTCTGCGACATCCTCACCCCCGAGCGGACCCCGTACGAGGGCGATCCGCGCCACGTGCTCCGGCGCGCCGTCGAGCGTGCCGCGGGCATGGGCTTCTCGCACTACAACGTCGGGCCGGAGCTCGAGTTCTTCCTGTTCAAGGACTCCAAGGGCACCGAGGTCCTCGACGAGGGCGGCTACTTCGACCTCACCACGCTCGACGCCGGCTCAGACTTCCGGCGCGACACCGTCCTCGCGCTCGAGCAGCTCGGGATCCACACCGAGTACTCCCACCACGAGGTCGGGCCCAGCCAGCACGAGATCGACATGCGCTACGCCGACGCCCTGAAGATGGCGGACGACTGCATGACCTACCGCATCACGGTCAAGGAGTACGCGCTGAAGTACGGCTTCCACGCGACGTTCATGCCCAAGCCCCTGTTCGGCAAGAACGGCTCGGGGATGCACACCCACCAGTCGCTGTTCGCCGAGGGCGCCAACGCCTTCTACGACCCCGACGACCAGTACTTCCTCTCCGATGTCGGCAAGGCGTTCATCGCCGGCCAGCTCCGCCACGCGCGCGAGATCTGCTCGATCTTCGCCCAGTGGGTGAACTCCTACAAGCGCCTCGTCCCCGGCTACGAGGCCCCGGTCTACGTGGCCTGGAGCCGCCGCAATCGCTCCGCGCTCGTGCGCGTGCCGCTCTACCACCCCGGCAAGGAGCGCACCACGCGGATGGAGCTCCGCTGCCCGGACCCGGCGTGCAACCCCTACCTGACCTTCGCCGCGCTGCTCCAGGCCGGCCTGGAGGGGATCGAGAAGGGCTACGAGCTGCCCGAGCCGATGGACAAGAACCTTTACCACCTGTCGCCCGACGAGCGCCGGCGCCTGGGCATCGAGCAGCTCCCCGAGACCCTCGGCGAGGCCATCGAGATCACCGCGGAGTCCGAGCTGGTCCTGCGCACGCTCGGCGAGCACACGTTCAACCGCTTCGTGGAGATCAAACGCCAGGAGTGGGACGACTACCGCGTCCAGGTCACTCGCTGGGAGCTCGACCGCTACCTGCCGATCCTCTAGCGCGGCTGAGGCCTACTCCTTGGGCTTCGTGCCCTGCTCGGTGCACCTTGCGGCCCGAGCGGCGGCCTTCTCCTTCGCGCTCGGGGTGTACTTCAGGTCCTTCTCGTCGTAGCGGTAGTGCTTGCGGCGGCGCAGGAAGTCCGAGGGGTAGAGGCTCGGGCACAGCCGCGCGAGCTTCGCGTCGGGCAGGTCGGCGTGGTCGGAGATGAACTTGACGGTGGACCTCGCCTGGGGGGGCGGCGTGCCCCCGCAGCCGCCGGCCGCCGCCGCCAGCGCGATCAGGAGGGGGACGAGGGCGCGGCGCACGAGGACAGGCGAGGCTAGCGGTCCCCGCCCGCCCGCAGGCCGGCCAGGACGACGGCGAGGTAACGCTCCCAGTCCTGGCCCGAGCGGGCGACCGCGCCGAGGCCGCAGAACAGCCCGAAGAGATCCTCGCCGCGCAGGTCGTCGCGCACGACGCCCGCCTCCTGGCCACGGCGCACGAGCTCCATCACGGGTGGGGTCAGCCGGTCGCGGTGCAGGCACATCGCCGGGTCGTCGCCGAGGGCGGCGCTCACCGCGTCGGCCCAGCCCCGGTTCTCCGCCTGTCCGGCGCCCGCGTTGCGGAACACCCGCTCGAGCCCGGCCCAGGGGTCGGGATCGGGGATGCACTCCTCCTCGATGAACGCCTTGACCTCCTCGACCTTGTGCTCGAGGACGGCCCGCGCGAGCGCCTCCTTGTCGGGGAAGTGGCGGTAGAGCGTCCCGACCCCGAGCCCGGCTCGGCGGGCGACCTCCTCGGCGTGGGCCTCGGTCCCGCGCTCGGCGAAGACCTCGCGGGCGGCGGCGAGGATGCGCGCGCGGTTGCGCACCGCGTCGGCGCGGAGCGGCCGGGGCGACTCCGGCGCGAAGGGGGGATGGACGGGATCTGGCGCGGCGGCGGAGCTTGACAAACGGAATCATCCTTCCGTATGCTGAAGCGGAATCCTCCTTCACATTCTAGACACCGTACCCGAGAGGAGCGCCATATGGAAACCACCCCCGATCCCCGCCGCTGGCGCGCGCTCATGCTGCTGGCCGCGGCGCAGTTCATGGTCGTGCTCGACGCGTCGATCGTGAACGTCGCGCTGCCGTCGATCCAGGACTCGCTGCACTTCTCCCCGGCCAACCTGCAATGGATCGTGAACGCCTACACGCTCGCCTTCGGGGGCTTCCTGCTGCTCGGGGGTCGCTTCGCCGACCTCCTCGGGCGCCGCAAGGTGTTCATGGTCGGCCTCGGCATCTTCTCCCTCGCCTCCCTCGTCGGCGGCTTCGCGCAGTCGGAGGGGATGCTCATCGCCGCCCGCGGAGTACAGGGTCTCGGCGCGGCGATCGTCTCGCCCGCCGCGCTCTCCATCGTGACCACCACCTTCACCGAGGGCGCCGAGCGCAACAAGGCGCTCGGGATCTGGGGCGCGCTGGCCGGCGCCGGGGGTGCGGTCGGCGTGCTGCTCGGCGGGGTCCTCACCCAGAGCCTGGGCTGGGAGTGGGTGCTGTTCGTCAACGTCCCCATCGGGATCACCGCCGCCCTGCTGGCGCCCCGTTTCGTGCGCGAGAGCCGAGCCCGGGAGCGCACGTCCTTCGACGTCGGCGGCGCCGTGCTCATCACGGGGGGGGCTCGTCGCCCTCGTCTACGCCCTCGTCGACGCGCGCGGCGCGGGCTGGGGCTCGGTCCAGACCGTCGGCCTGCTCGCGCTGAGCCTCGTGCTCGTCCTCGGCTTCGTCGCGCTGGAGTCCCGCACGGCGCATCCGCTCATGCCGCTGCGGATCTTCCGCAACCGCTCCGTGGCGAGCGCGAACGCCGTCGCGCTGCTCGTCGGCGCGTCGCTCTTCTCCATGTTCTTCTTCATCTCGCTCTACCTCCAGCGGGTGCTGCACTACTCCGCGCTGGAGGCGGGGCTCTCCTACCTCCCCCTGGCCTTCTCGATCATCATCTCCGCGGGGGTCGCGTCGCAGCTCGTCACGCGCGTGGGGCCCAAGCCGATCATGGCCATCGGGCTGGCGCTCGTCTCGGCCGGCCTGCTCCTGTTCTCGGGGGTCACGGCGGACGGCACGTTCGCGGGCAACGTCCTGCTGCCGTCGATCATCGCGGCGGTCGGGCTCGGCTTCTCCTTCGTCCCGCTGACCATCACCGCGGTCGCGGGGGTCACCGAGCGCGAGGCGGGCCTGGCCTCCGGACTCATCAACACCGCCCAGCAGGTGGGCGGCGCGCTCGGGCTGGCCATCCTCTCGACCATCGCGTTCTCGAAGACCGCCGATGTGCTCTCCGGCGTGCGGGCCAAGCCCTCCCCGGCGCAGATGGCGGACGGGCTCACCCAGGGCTTCGCCTCCGCCTTCACGACCGGGGCGGGGTTCGCGCTGGCCGGGGTGGTGCTCGCGATCCTCGTCGTGCCGCGGGTCCGCCGCGACGCGCTGCCGCAGGAGGCGGTCGCCCCGGCCTGACACCGGGGCGACCGCCTCCTCAGCTCACGGGCGGACCCGTCCGGCCCGACGGCAGTCTGAGCTGCCCGCGCATCCGGACAGCGCGGCGACGCTGGTGTGCAGGCGGGCCCGCGCGTCCGCGGGGAGGCTCGGGAACGTGTTGCGCAGCTCGTAGGGGTCGCGCAGCAGGTCGTAGTACTCGCGCTCGCCGGTCGCGTACTCGACGTAGCTGCCGTTCGTGGTGCGGATCGCCTTGTACGTCGTCGGGTTCGCCGACTTCTTGACCTGGAAGTCGGGATCGCTCGGGCTCATGTCGGGTCCGTGGTGCTCGATCAGTGCCGCCCGGCGCCAGTCGCGCCCCTGGCGGCCGTGGAGCAGGTCGACGAGGCTGCGGCCGTCGACCCGGCTGGGAACCCTCGCTCCCGCAAGCTGCTCGAAGGTCGGGGCGAGGTCGGTGTTCTGGGCGAGCTGTGAGCTCTCACGCCCGTGTCGGACGCCGGGTCCGACGACCACCAGGGGGACCCGGATGTCGTGGTCGAACGCGGTCTGCTTGCCGCCCAGCAGCCGGTGCTGGCCGAGGTGGAACCCGTTGTCGGAGCTGAACACGAGGTAGGTGTTCCGCCATACCCCGCGGCGCTTGAGCGTGGTCTCCAGGCGCCCGATCATGCGGTCGACCGCCTGCACCGCCTCGGCGCGCCGCTCGTACTGCTTGTCGAGGTGCGCGATCTGCTCGGGGGTGAGGGCAGCGCGCTGCGCGGCCAGCCAGGCGGGCGGGTCGACGTTCGCGGTGTCGAACGCCGGCCCGCGCGGCGCCTTGAGGCCGGGGAAGCGGCCGCGGTCGCGATCGGCGGGAGCCGCCGTCCCGCGGTCGGGCCCTTTCACCGCCGCGTGCGGAGCGAAGGTGGCGAGCTCGAGCATGAACGGCTTGTGCGCCCTCGCCGAGCGCGTGATGAAGCCCGCGCCCTTGTCCGAGAGCACGTCGGTGAGGTAGTTCCGCGGCGTGCGCCCGAAGTGAGGCTCGAGCGCCCGGCCATCGAGGTTCAGCGTGTAGTTGTACTGCTGGTAGCCGTTGTCGGTGACGGCCCAGCTCGTCCAGCCCGGCGGCATGGGGGTGGGCAGCTCGTAGCCCGGCTCCCCGGGCTTGCCCCGCCGCGCCTGATAGCCGTTGAGGTACTTGCCATCATCGCCGTGCGATATCCGTGCGCCTTGAGCGCGGTGGCGAACGTCTGGTACTGGTCGCCCTTCTGGTTGAACGTGGCAAAGCCGCCGTCCGGCGGGTTGTTGGTGAACACCCCGGTGTTGTGGGGGAAGCGACCGGTGAAGATCGACGAGCGCGAGGGGCAGCACAGCGAGTCGGTGACGACGTAGCGGTCAAACGACTCGCCTTCGCGCATCATCTGGCGCACGTGCGGCATGTATTGCACGAGGTTGTGGGACAGGTCGTCGGTCAGGACGAAGACGATGTTCGGCTTCTGCGCCGGCCGGGGCCTGGCGGCACTGCTCTGAGCGGCCGCGGCCGGGCCGTTGCCCGCCGCCACGACGACGCCCAGGGCGGCCAGCGCCGCGACGGTTCCAACCAGCAGTCGATGGCGTGCACGGGGCAGCGTCATGACGTCGTCCTCCGATCGTCCTCGGGTCCGGTGTCGTGCCGAAGCGCGACGTCCTGGCGGGTACCGCCTCCGCGCTCCTCGACTCGGATCGGCATGGGGCGGGACCCCATGGCTGGAACAAGCTCGTCTGCGCCGAAGTTGCGCTAGGAGGACCGGTCGAGGTCGCCAAGGGCGGCGGCGAGGGCGGCGGGGTCGGTCACCGGGGCGCGGCAGACGAACCCCTCGCAGACGTAGGCGGTGGGGCGTCCGTCCACGGCGGGGCGGTCGCGCAGCAGGGGGACACCATCCGGCTCGCCCGCGGCGAGCACGACCTCGGGGCGGAAGCGGCCGCGCACGACCCGCGCGAGCGCGGTCGTGTCGGCACCCACGAGGGCCACCTCGCGCACCGGGCCGGCGGCGAAGGCGATGGTCCGCAGGAGGTGGCCGAACGCGAGCGGGTGTTGGTCGGCGAGGGGATGCAGGAGCGCGACGACGTCGTCGCCCGCCGCCCGGTAACCCTCCTCGCCGGTGAGGGCGGAGAGGCGCAGCAGTCCGAGCGCGGCGGCCGAGTTGCCCGAGGGGATGGGGGAGTCCTCGAGATCCTTGCGGCGCGCGATGAGCTCCTCGTGGTCGTCCGGGGTCGTGAAGAAGCCGCCGTGCTCCTCGTCGTGGAAGTGCTCGAGCAGGACGTCGGCCAGCTCGCACGCGGCGGTGAACCAGCGCGGGTCGGAGGACGCCTCGTAGAGCGTGAGCAGCGCCTCGAGGGCGTAGGCGTGGTCCTCGAGGTAGCCGCCGAGCTTCGCGCGGCCGTCCTTCCAGGTCCGGTGCAGGCGGCCCGTCTCCGGGTCACGCAGGTCGCGCACCAGGAACTCCCCGCACGCGACGGCGGCGGCGACGTAGTCCTCGCGCTCCAGCACCGCCCCCGCCTCGGCCAGCGCGGCGAGCATCATCGCGTTCCAGCTCGCCACCCGCTTGTCGTCCTGCCCGGGGCGCACCCGCGGCTCGCGCGCGGCCAGCAGCGCCGTGCGGATCGCGTCCGCCCGATCCGGGCGCGGACCGTCGGCGCGCAGGATGTTCGCGCCCTCGAAGTTCCCGCCTTCGGTCACCCCGAACCACGCCTCGGCGTCGTCCGCGTCGTCGCCGAGGACCTCGCGGAGCTCCTCCACAGACCACACGTAGAAGCGCCCCTCCTCGCCCTCGGAGTCGGCGTCGAGGGAGGACGCAAAGCCACCCTCGGGCCCGCGCATCTCGCGCAGCGCCCAGTCGAGGGTCATCTCGCAGACCTCGCGCAGGCGCTCGTCCCCCGAGACGAGCCACCCGTGCAGATAGGCCCGGGCGAGCCCCGCGTTGTCGTAGAGCATCTTCTCGAAGTGGGGGACGGTCCACGTCCGGTCGACCGCGTAGCGCGCGAAGCCGCCGCCGACCTGATCGAACAGGCCGCCCCGGGCCATCGCCCGCAGGGTGGCCAGCGCGATCTCGGTCTCCCCGTGGCCGAGCAGGAAGTCGATCAGCGAGGGCTGGGGGAACTTCGGCGCCGAGCCCCAGCCGCCCCACTCGGGGTCGTGGCCCTCGCGGAGCGCGGCCGCCGCGGCGTCGAGCAGCCCCGCGGGCGCCGCCTCGGGAGCGGGCGCGAGCCGGGCCGTCGCCCCGAGGTGGTCGACGATCCGCCCCGCCTCGCGGCGGATCTCGTCGCGCTTCTCCCCCCACGCCTGCGCGATGGCGTCGAGCACCTGGGGCCAGCTCGGCATCCCGCGCCCCGGACGGGGCGGGAAGTATGTGCCGGCCCAGAACGGCACCTGCTCGGGCGTGCAGAAGGCGTTCAGCGGCCAGCCGCCCTGGCCCGTCATCGCCTGCACGGCCTCCATGTAGATCGCGTCGACGTCCGGGCGCTCCTCCCGGTCCACCTTGAGACACACGAACGACTCGTTCATGAGCGCGGCGACGGCCGCGTCCTCGAACGACTCGTGCTCCATGACGTGGCACCAGTGGCAGGCCGCGTAGCCGATGGAGACGAGAACGGGCTTGTCCTCGGCGCGGGCCCGCGCCCACGCCTCCGGACTCCACGGCATCCAATCCACCGGGTTGTCCTTGTGCTGGAGGAGGTACGGGGAGGTCTCGTGGGCGAGCGCGTTCGGCATGCTCTGCCGATCATGCCCCCTTCCCGCCAGTCCCTCACCGCCCCCGGCGCCCCCGCGCCGGCCGGTCCCTACGTCCACGCCGTCCGTACGGGCGACCTGCTGTTCTGCGCGGGCCAGATCCCGCTGCACCCCGAGACGGGCGAGCTGGTGGGGGAGACGCCGGGGGAGCAGGCCCGGCAATGCCTGGAGAACCTCGAAGCGGTGTGCGCCGCCGCCGGCGGCCGGCTCGCCGACGCCGTGCGCATGACGGTCTACCTCACCGACATCGCCGCGATGCCCGAGGTCAACGAGGTCTACGCGGAGCTCCTGGGTGACGACCCGCCCGCCCGCGTGGGGATCGCCGTCGCCGGCCTGCCGCGGGGCGCGCAGGTGGAGGTGGACGCGATCGTGGCGTTGTGAGCAGCGAGGACGTCTCGCGCCACGAGCTGCTCGCGCAGACGCAGCAGCGCGAGGTCCTTCGCCTTGGCCTCGAGCATGACGTCGAACTCCAGGCCGGCCGCGGTCTCGCGCAGGAAGTGCTCGAAGGCGATCGGGTCGAGCATGTCGGCGTGGGCGCGGAGCTGGGGGAGGACGAGCGAGCGCTCGACCCGGCGGCCGACCTTCTTCCTGCGCTCCTCCACCGCGGTCTTCGGCGTGGAGTAGTGGATCTTCGGCTTCACGCCCGCGGGCCAGGTGTCCAGCGCGAGCCCGAGCGCCTCCCGGTCGCCGATCCGCTCGGGATCGTTGCAGTGGTGGTGGAGGATGTCCCACACCACGGGACGCGCGATCCGCCGCGAGAGCTCGAGCACGTCGCACAGCGCGAAGGTCCGGTCGTCGTTCTCGACCACGAGCCGCCGCCGCGCCGCCTCGGTCAGTGCCTCGAACCCCGCGCAGAAGCGGTCCATCGCCGCCGCCTTGCCCCCGGCCGCGCCGCCGACGTGGAGGACCACGACCGCCTCGGGCCCGAGTCCCATCGCGTCGAAGAGCTCGGCCTGGACCTCCAGGTCGCGCGCCGCCCCCGCGCGGACGCGCGCGTCCTCGGAGTTCAGGACGATGTACTGGCCCGGATGGCTCGAGAGCCGGACGCCGCTCGCGCGGACGGCGTCGCCGAGGTCGGCGAGCTCGGCCGCGCACCCGGCCACCTGCCCGTGGAACTGCGGCAGGTCCGGATGGGTCGCGTAGGGTGCCAGCGAGGACGTCATCCGGTACATGCGGATGTCTGAGTCCTCGAGGTAGGCGAGGATCGCCCGCAGGTACTCCAGCGAGACCCGTAGATGTGGGCCGGACTGCCAACGGCGCATGTCCTGCGACGGCAACCCACCCGCGCCGAGGACCTTGACCGCGAACCCGAGCCTCACGCCCTGGGGACGCTAGTCAACCCGGGAGCGGGCCTCCGCGACGAGCGTGGCGATGAGCTGGGAGGTCTCGTCGGCCTCGGGGTGCCACTGGACGCCGAGCATCCACGTCTTCCCGCGCGCCTCGATGGCCTCGGGCAGGTCGTCCATGACGGCCCGCCCCGTCACCTCGAAGCCATCGCCGAGACGGGCGACCCCCTGGTGGTGGTGGGACTTCGTGCCGTGGCGCTCGCCGCCCGCGGCGCGGGCGGCGAGCGAGCCGGGCGCGAGGGCGACGTCGTGATCGGCCTGGTCGAAGGTCCCGAGGACGCGGCGGTGGTCGGGGTGGCCGACCTCGTCCTCGAGGTGCTGGGTCAGGGTGCCGCCGGCGGCGACGTTCATGAGCTGCATCCCACGGCAGATCCCGAGCATGGGCAGGTCGCGGGCCCACGCCTCGCGGGTGAGGGCGATCTCCGCGGCGTCGCGCTCGGGCTTCGTGCCCCGCGTCTCGGGGTGCGCCTCGGCCCCGTAGGACGCCGGGTCGATGTCCGCGCCGCCGATCAGCAGCAGGGCGTCGACCCGGTCCAGCGCGGCGGCCGGGGCCATCTCGGCCACGGGCGGGATGATGAGGGCCAGCCCACCCGCGCGGTGCACGGCGTCGAGGTAGTTGCGCGGCACAAGGACGGCCTCGAGGTCCCAGTGAGACCAGCGCGCCTGCTCCAGCGTGCCCACGATGCCGACGACGGGAATGGTCACCGCCGCTCGCAGTCCCGGGCGCGCTCCCGTTCGGTCACCGCTCCTTCGAACGCGCGCAGCTCGGTGTCAGCGGAGCGGGTGACCGTCACGGGTGACCTGACATGCTGCCAGAGGGCGCGGTCCGGGCGGGTCTCATCACGGAGAGATCGGGGACCTTCACCTCGCCGAGGACAACGTCGGGCACATGGCCGCGGCGACCTTCCCCCGTACGGCGGGGGATCACCCCGTGGGCTGGACGTAGACCTGGGTGCGGGTCCCCGGTCGGAGGCGCCCGGCGGGCTGGGCCTCGTAGACCGTTCCCGGCGCCGGCGAGCCCCGGGTGCTCGAGGAGAACACGACCCGGACGCGCACGCCGGCCCGGCGCAGCTCGGCGACCACCGGGCGGTAGGGCCGGCCGACGAGGCCGGCCCCCGTCGGCCCCGGGCGAACGGGCGCGGTCGTGGTGGGTGTCGGGGCGGGGACCGGCGTGGTCGGCGCGGTCGGCGCGGTCGGCGCGGTCGGGGCGGGGGCCGTCGCGGTCGGCGTGGCGGGGGGCGGTGCGGCCGTCGCCACCGTGCGCGGCGTCGACCGCGGAGACCCGCCCGTCCGCGGCGCGGACCGCTCACCGTCGCCGGCGCCGAGCAAGACCGCCACCACGACCCCGGCGGCGATGACGGGAACGGCGACCGCGGCCAGCAGCCGGCCGCGGCGACGGCTCGGACCGCGCGCGCGAGGCGGAGCGGCGGGGACGGTCTCGGAGGTGGCGGCCGGCGCCGGAGAGGGCGGATCGGCACGCGGACGCAGCCGCCGGGGTTCCGGCGCCGTGAGCGCGGTACGGGCGCGCGTGGCCTCCCGGGCCAGCGCCTCGGCCGACGGTGTCCGCTCGCCGGGCCGCTTCGCGAGCGCCCGCAGGACGACCTGCGCCGCCGCGGGCGGAACGTCGGCGGGGAGCGGGTCGGGCGGGAGCTCCCGGTGGGCGGCGAGGATCGCGGCGGGATGCTCGGCGGCGTAGGGCCGGCGTCCCGCCAGGCACTGATAGCCCACCACGCCAAGCGCGTACACGTCGCTCGCGGGTGCGGCGGCCCGGCCCGCGGCCTGCTCGGGCGAGAGGTAGTGCGGAGTGCCGACCACCGCCCCGGTGTGAGTCAGCGCGGTCGCCCCCTCCGCCCGGGCGATTCCCAGGTCGGTGACCTTGATCACGCCGTCGGGGCGGACGAGGAGGTTCGCGGGCTTGACGTCGCGATGGACGATCCCGGCGTCGTGCGCCGCCTGGAGCGCCCGGCCGGCCTGGGCGAGCACGTCGAGCGCACGATCGCAGGGCAACCGTCCCTCGCGCGCCAGCAGCCGGGCGAGCGACTCGCCGGGCACGAGCTCGAGGACGAGGTACGGGCTCGTGCGCAGGTTCCCGTGGGCGTCGGGCGCCTCCACCTCCCCGTAGTCGTGCACCGTCGCGATCCCGGGGTGGGAGAGCGCCGCCGTGTGGCGCGCCTCGGCGCGGAAGCGCGCCCGGAACTCCGGGTCGTCGGCGTACTCGGGCCGGAGGACCTTGAGCGCGACGTCCCGCCCGAGGACGTCGTCGCGCGCGCGCCAGACCTCGCCCATGCCGCCGCCCGCGATCCGCTCCTCGAGGCGGTAGCGGGCGTCGATCGCGCTGCCGGGCTCGAGGATCACGGGCTGGTCGGGCGGGG
>JAABUN010004521.1_pt1 | contig 18793 bp, 16 predicted proteins | sample 5559311 | NCBI WGS metagenome assembly JAABUN01 (sample SAMN10711877, study PRJNA513370) | rock metagenome | isolation source: Antarctica rocks | place: Antarctica: Victoria Land, Siegfried Peak sud | reverse complement strand
CAACAACTGACCACGTACTTTTAATAGAACATTATGGAAAGCTAAAGCCCGTAGTGTGCCAAATCTAATACGCTATAATTGATTATCAAACTGTTAGAGTTGTTAAGTGTCAAACTTGAGAGGTCTGCAGAATCCACAGTAAGAATGTAATGAACTACCGGCTGTTTATTATCGAAACGCATTTCAACCGCATCTGCAAAATGTTTTAGCGGATGTTGCGAAAATGCTGTGAACACTAACAGGACAACGACGGTAAAAAGCAAACCTTTCTTTTGCATGATAAGAGCTTATATGAAAGAGAATAAAGTTATTAAGGTACAATAAATTAGTTTGCTATACAGTATGATGGCTTTGCTCCTTATAATCGAGTATTTGTTTTTATTCAGCAGTACCTTTTTTTGCCGGATCTATTAATTGCGGAAACCAAACACGAAAACGGGATTCTTCGCTGTAAGTATTTCCTGCTGACGAATAATCACAAAAGGTTAAATAAACAGGTTTTCCACTTTCTTCGACGCGGTACGAGCCAACCATACAAGGCGTTTTGAAACTCATCCAGATATTGTTTTTATTACCTGATTGCACTAATTCAAGTGGCACAAAACCATCTTTCGTTAATACAGGAGTAATTGTTTCATCAACATCTGCGTGGCCGGTCATTCTTTTATCACGTGCCAAAACAATCGGTCCTCTTACAATTGCCAAATACGATGGCTGTCCTGCAATCATCTCTATCCGGCCACGGATATCCAGTGTTAATAATATTTTGTCTCCCGTTTTCCAAGCCCTTCTTACTTGTGCATATTCTCCCGCTTTTACATCATTTATGGTTACGCCATTTATTGTTATTGCAGAAGTATTGCTCCATGGAGGAATGCGGATATTTAGATTGAAAGTTTCAGATTTTGGCACATTCAACTGCATAGCAATTACTCCGTTTACAGGGTAATCTGTTTCCTGTATCAACACTGCTTCTTGCCCTTTTGGAGTTTTTATTTTATATGTACCCGTATTAAAAAAGTTTACTGCCAGCCCGTCTTTTGCACTCATAACAGTTGTTAGCGGAATGGTGAATAAGCCGCGAGGGCCGCTGGCTACACAACAGTTAAGCCCCATGTGGCATTGATCTTCACCCTCTGTTCTGATGCCTAACACCGGCGAATATTTAGCCCATGTTGAACCATCCGGTTTCATAGACCCCAATAAGGCATTATAAAAAGATTGTTCAATAGCGTCTGCGTATTTTGCTTCTCCGGTTAACCGTAATAATTGCTGGCTTAACTTAATCCAGGTAGCAGTAACGCAGGTTTCCTGGTAGTGTTTTGCTACCAAAGGCTGCAAAGGTTTGCCCCCAAACCAACACTCCATACTCGATCCTGATCCTACAATGTTTATTTCAGTGTTGTTTATATTTTCCCATACTTTTTCAACTGCAGACCTGTATGTTTGTTTACCGGTAATGCGGTATAATTCAAGTAATCCTTCGTAGCACGACATCATTTCATAAGCCTTTTGACCCTGTTCGTAACCCCACCAGCTTTTTGAAGGTAGGGGAAAACGTTCGCTTACATTTACACTTGCTTTTGCTATTAGTTGCGGCCCCCTAGGCGACTCCCACTCCCGAACAATTTCTTCGGCAAAATTTAAATATCGTTTATCATTAGTACGAACATATAATTGAGTAATCGGTTCAAGTACCGATGTAGCCGCCATACCACGATGATTTCCTTTTTGAACTATATAAACTTTTTTATCCGCCAGTTCTTTCATCAGGTGGTCAGCAACTTGACGGGCTGCCTGCAAACTTTTGGCATCTTTTGTAAGGTCGTAATAAGACAATAACCCGAGCATACAATATTTTCTTCCCCAAATATCCCATTGTTCAAGATGCTTGTCTTCTGCGTAATTGCCAATGTATCCATCAGGTGTTTGTGTGCTTAAAAGTTTTGCAACAGCTAAGTCAAGCGTTTTTTTAAGTTCGGGTTCGGGCTTGTACTTGTAGGCCTGAACGGCAGAAGTAAACCATTTACCCCAAAATTCACTTTGCCAGCATTTGTCTTCTGTACGGTTTTTAAAAGGTTCAACTAAACGGTCAATATCCTGAGCCAATATTCTGTTTTTATATGCTTCGTTTAATTTTTCTCCAACAAAGCCGTTGATTGAAACACTTATGGCAGGTGCAAGCCTGTCTGAAATTTGAGATGCAGCGATTTGGGCTATATTGATATTATTTTTAAAGCCGATCAAAATCAGTATTAAATAATACTTCTTAAATTGTATGGTCATCATTGCTTTTTTAGATAATGATTATGAGGATTGGAATATTAAGGTAAGAAGATTAGGATAAAGGTGTGACTCTGGTTTTGCTAAAGAGCAAAAATTTTTATTTTTACCCAACCATTTACTTACGAACTGTATCTAATTATTTCAAAACAATAAAATATGAAAAAGATCGTTTACGCAATTTCTTCGTTATTCATTTTTGCTGCAGTACAATCGTGCGATAAGCATGTGGAAGATGTTACTAAAAATGTAGCCATAGATACCACATTAACATCGGGGCAGGTTTACCAGCTTAATCTAACCCAATATGGAGATGCTGATGATGTGGCAACCATTGTAAAACAAGGCAGTAACTATACAGTAAGTAAGATTACAAATACAGCAGGTACATTTGCTCCTGTATATAGTTATTCGGCCTCTACAGCAAAAGCAAATGTAACAGACCAGGTAGTGCTGGCAGTTACTGAAGGCGCTCATGGTGGAAATAATGGTGGTAACAGGAACTGCGGAAACCGTTCAGATTCTACTATCATCACTATTAATTTTACTGTTAAGTAACTTTTGTTAGAAGTGCATGGATTGTTTATAGGACTCAAAGTTAGACAGGATAAGTAAAGATACTTTAAGGCTCTTCAGCAACACTAAAAATAATTAAATCAATCCATGCATTTCTATACATAATTAATACTTGCAGGCATATCATTGATATGTTTCTTACATCTCAATTTTTTGCTCTCCACCTTTCAAACTTATTTGCTTATTATTCCAAATAAATTTTCCTGTTACAGATTTTGGTAGTGAGATAGTACCTTTTATTCCTTTAGTTCCTGCCCGTTTTAATGATACGCTGATATTTCCGTCAGGATGTGGCATGGAAGCATTTACTTCCTGCAACGCTCCTAAAGCCGGGCTGATGGTAACTGTTGAAAAGCCGTGACTGGCAGGCATTATACCACAGATGGTAGCAAAAAAATCGTAATTAGGACTGGAACTCCATGCATGACAGTCGGAACGGGTAGGTTCAGGATTTTCGGCAAAAGTGGTTAACCCAATGTCTAACATATCTCTCCAGGGCTTCAATTGCGAATAATACAAATTAGCCATACCTGCTTTCTTTAGCGCTTGCGTTAAATAAAAACGGTAATAAAAAGTAGCCTGGCTAAGGGTACTATCATACAATATTTTTTCCATTACAGAATGAACCTGCTGCGATGGAATACTTCCGGTTAAAATAGCCATAATGCCGGCATGCTGACTGTAACTTTTCTTTTCAGGCGTGTTAGCCATTTCACCTTTTGTCTTATCAAAGCAAAGTTTATAAGTGTTTATGGTAATCTTATTTGCTAAGGATTTATAATATATAGCATCTGTCTTCTTACCATAGTAATTAAATAAGGCAGCAGCTTGCTGAAGTGTGTAGGCATATTGTAATGATACAACTGAACTATTACCATCGTTTGCGCCATCAGGAACGCCGCTCTTCCAGGCCCGGTTCCAGTCAACAAAATTCCACCACTTCATTGGTCCGAGCATCCCGGTTTTATTATCCATATTTTTTTCGTACCAATCCAGTACACCTTGTGCTGCCACCAAATACTTTTTAATAAACACGTCATCTTTTTTATGCATCCAGTAATCATATAGCATGCTTACCCAATACAACGAAAACGGGGGAATAATCTGCAGCCTGTTGCTTGGATAACGGCCTTGTGTCAGGGCTTCAGGAACACGCGATTTATAAAAATCATCTATTGCTTTTCGCATCAGGCGGTCATCGCCTGTTACATACAAAGAGATCAATGATTGAATGCGGGTATCGCCTTCATACTGTAACTGTTCGTAATAAGGGCAATCATAGTAAGTTTCTCCAGCACATAATCTTGCAGTTCTCCAGCCAACATCCCATATCCTTTTTAACGAAGTATCGCTGCTGCTGAATGAAGCTTTTTGTAAGAAAGGATAGCCGGTATATTTTCCATACAAGTCATTAATCACTAAAGGTTCATCCTTTGTAGTAATATCTAACTGAAGATAACGGAACGTACGTAACCACAAGGGCCTAAACAACCTGTTGCTTCCGCCATCTGTTTCAAAAACATCATAATTACCAATCAGTTTCTTTCCATCAATTTCTTTCCATCAATTTCGTTACGGTTACCCTTTTGGAGGCTGTCGTTAAATAACGCTTCCGCATAACTCATTTTTATAACGGCACTTTTACCATTGCTTAATATTAATTCGGGATAAGCAACGGTGTTAAATGATTGATCTAATAGAATAGTAACCGTAGCATGGGCAGGAATGGTAAAGGGATCTTTGCCGCTAAAAAAATCAGGCGCTTTATCAACTCCGGTATATCGTCTTACGAGTGGTATCCGTTGCAGTGTTTCTTCCATTAAAGGAATAGTTCGCGGAGTAAGCGTCCATAGGTTATCGGTGCCATAACCAACGGGAACAGGTTTCGTTATAGCAACAGCGTTGTTCCAAAGGCTATCATTAAATGATACTGTTTCCCATTCCCACGGATAGGCACTTGCTGTAACGGAATCACCAGGACCGATTACCATATAAGTACGTAGTCTTCTGCCATTATCTAACGAAGTTGGCTGATAAGCTTTGTTCATTGTTACCTTCCAGCTCTTGTCTGTATTAATTACTTCTTCTGCTTTTGTATCTCCCTGCAAAACAAAAGCGGTTTGATTGGAGATTTGAGCAACTGCAGCATGCTCGCCCATATTCCATACCATAGCAGCTATTTCATTGTTGCCTTTTTGCAAATGAGGAGCTATATCAAGGGTTTCAAAGTACCAGTTATATAAATCTCCACGTGCAGGACCGAAACAAACAGCCACTCCATTTACAAACAAACGGTAACGATTGTCGGCAGAAACATGAACGATAAACTTACCTGGCTTGTTATCGAGTTGAAGGTTCTTTCTGAAATGATATACGCCGTAGGCACGTTGAGCTATACCGGGACAGGTAATCCAGTTAGCCGTCCAGGTATTTCTTAGTAATGCGGGATTGATGTTCGTATTTTGGGCAAGTAGAATTTGAGCTAATAATAAAAAGAGGACAAGCAGTATCTTTTTCATTGTTTAAAAAATGTTGTTTCTATAGCAGGCAATAAAGCTACTAATTTAGAAACAACATTTCCAAAGCATGACAAATAGTTCGGGCAATATTACTTACCACTACCTAAAATCATCTTCGCGTAAATCATCTTCTTCCTCACCTAATCCGCCAAAGTTCATCATGCTGCCCATCAGGTCTTTAAATTGTATTTTACCATCCAGCATCTTCTTACTGATTAATGAGTAAGAGGCAAGTCCGTGCAGTACAAACTCCATTAACAAAGCGCTTTCTTTTTCGTTTGCCTGGGGGTAGTATTTTTTTACAAAAGCATGCAATCCTGCCACCTGGTATAATGCAGCTATTTTAGCAGCATCGGTTGTATCAAGCATAAGATCGAGATGATTACCACCATCGAACCAACGAATGATTGCTTTATAGGGACTTTCATCTTCAGGCCTGGCTGGTTGACCCGGCTTGCCTGTATTTCTCTTTTTCTTAGCTGCTTCCGGATTAGGGAAGTATTGCACAAACTGTGTGCGCATACCTTTCTCCAAAAGATTAACGGCAACCTGGTAAGGTCCTTCCTGCTCGCCTTCATATACCAATTCAATTTTGCCGGTAATGGAAGGAATAATGCCATTAAGGTCGCTTATCCAAACCTGTGTTTGCTTTTCGTTGTGTATAATGGCACGGCGTTCGGCGCTGCTTACTGCGTTTTCATACGCTGCAATGGTAAGCCTTGCACTAACACCACTCTTCTTATCTACATATTCATTAACTCTTGCTTCAAATGCTACCTGCTCAATTAACCTCTTTACAAGATCGCTTACACTAACTTTAGAAAGCTGAATGGGCAATATATGAGCTTCCTGTTCGGTGATGTCTAAAGATGTTTCAATTGTTTTTGGATAATGTGTTAGTATCTGGCTTTCTATACGGTCTTTTAGCGGAGTAACTATACTGCCACGGTTGGTATAATCTTCGGGGTTTGCAGTAAAAACAAACAAAATATCAAGGGGCATTCTTAGCTTAAATCCGCGAATTTGTATATCACCTTCCTGAAGAATATTAAACAGTGCAACCTGTATTCTTGCCTGCAGATCGGGCAACTCATTAATTACAAATATTCCGCGGTTACTTCGTGGGATGATGCCATAATGTATAACCATTTCATCTGCAAAGCTTAGTTTTAGGTTAGCTGCTTTAATAGGGTCAATGTCACCAATAAGGTCTGCTACACTAACATCAGGAGTGGCAAGTTTTTCTCCGTAGCGCTCACTCCTATGTACCCAATGTATAGGTGTTTCATCTGCCTGTTGTGCAATTAAGTCTTTAGCAAATTTGCTTAATGGTTTAAAAGGGTCGTCATTCACTTCACTTCCTGCCACGGTTGGAATGTACTCATCCAGCAGGTCAATCATTTGCCTTGCCATTCTTGTTTTTGCCTGCCCGCGCAAACCCAAAAACAATATGTTGTGACGGCTTAGCAATGCTCTTTCTGTATCAGGAATAACGGTTTCTTCATAGCCTATAATGCCCGGAAAGGTGTTTTCTTTCGTCCTTATTTTAGCAATAAGATTTTCACGAATTTCCTCTTTTATAGTTTTGCTTTTGTAACCGTTCTTTTTTAAATCGCCTAATGTTTTTATGTTTCTTATATCCATTTAATGTTTTTGTGTTGCTTTTACATTATAATTTTAGCCTTCTCATAACTTGTAATGCATTTGTTCTATGCTACTCTTCCGGCTTTTACTGTTATGAAATTTCAGTAAGATAGATTGAATGTCTATATATTATTTAAGTTAACTAAGGCTCATAAAATATAACTTCTTTCATAAATTGATAATCTTTTTTATTGTCAGTGAATAATTCACAATTATTAACAATAGAAGTAGATGCAACTAAAGCATCTTGTACCCTAACCCTGTGAACAATAGAATACTTCTTGAATAATTTGTGAGATAATTCAGAAACCTGAACATCAATGTGTATAATTTGAAATGCTTTCAACTGTTTGTATAATTCAAACAATTTCTTTTTTGTGTTAACTCCCTGCATCAATTCCAAAACGGTAATTATAGATAAAGCAACTTTACCTGAAAGTTTTTCTAATTGTTCTCTTTTTGTTTCATCACCCCGATATACTTTAATTAGTATGTCAGTATCTACAATTATAATTCCCTTTGCGGCCATAACTTATCTCTATAGTTTACCGGATCTAAATCAAGGTCTTTCCATTTACCAAACAACATGGTTGGAGACACTTTTTTTTCTTCTTTTCTTATCTTAGAAACTCTTTGCTTTTTTGCTTTTTTATCTGCAACTACTTCCCCCCCTAACTGCGTAATCAATTCAGTTACTAATGAATATTTACTTTCGTCAATTTTTATTATTAATTCAGTCATAAAAAATTCAATTAAAAGTTGGCACTTATAAGAAGTTGTAAAAATCTATCCTTACAATCCCAGTGCTTTTCGTTTTCTCTTAAAATCAATTTATTCCACAAATCATGGTTCTAAGCTAATACACCGTCTTTCGCTTTCCACTTTCAAAATCCTTAAATATGAAAGCACCCAATTTATCTAATGAGGCAAAAAAAGCTTTACCATTATTCATCTCTGTAAATTCAGTTACAAACTTTTGCAAATAAGGGTCGCTTGCAATCATGAAAGTGGTTATGGGTATCTTCAGCTTTTTACATTGGGCAGCAAGGTTTATGCAACGGTTGACTACTTTTCTGTCGAGACCAAAACTGTTTTTATAATAACGCTTGCCAATTTTTAAACAGGTTGGCTTACCATCGGTTATCATGAAAATTTGCTTGTTAGGGTTTTTTCTTCTTCGTAAAAGATCCATGGCCAACTCAAGACCAGCAACGGTGTTCGTATGATACGGCCCAACCTGCAAATAAGGAATGTCTTTAATTTCAATAGGCCATGCATCGTTGCCAAAAACTACTATATCCAATGTGTCTTTAGGATATTTTGTGGTAATCAATTCACTCAAGGCCATCGCAACTTTTTTAGCAGGTGTAATTCTGTCTTCGCCATACAATATCATGCTATGGCTTATGTCAATCATCAGCACCGTGGAAGTTTGCGTTTTATAATCTGTCTCCCTGATCTTTAAATCGTCTTCCTGCATTCTAAAACTTTCGATGCCGTGGTTGATCTGTGCATTACGGATGCTCTCGGTAAAATCAATCTGCTCCATTGTATCGCCAAACTGGAAAGGTCTTGTTTCGGGGTTTATCTCATCACCACCGCCAGGCTTAAACGTATTATGATTTCCCTGCTTTGTTTTTTTGAGCTTACCAAAAATTTCTTCCAGACTGCTTCTGCGAATACCTTGTTCTGTTTTAGAGGTGATAGAAATGGTACCGTTAACAGGGTTTTCATCTATATAACCTTTCTCTTTCAGCTCATCTAAAAAGTCGCCCATTCCGTATTCGTCGTTGGTAAGTTCGTACTTCTTATCCAGTTCATTCAGCCATTGCAGCGCTTCGCTCACATCGCCATTGGTATAAGTAAGCAACTGGAAAAACAGGTTGAGCAATTGTTCAAATTTTGTCTGACCTTCAAGATTCGGGTCAAACTTTGTAAACCTATGTCCTAACATAATAGTAAATTTTGTAAAAGGAAAGCAAGATTATAGTTACAACATTTAAGCCAGTATAAAGTTCTGAATTTAAAAACAAACCCCGCCACTGCTTTGGCAGAAGCTGGGATAAAACCACCGGTATTTTCAGCTATTTTGACGTATTAGTATCTGTACTTGTTGCATCAGCTTTTGCTTTTGGTACAACAGGGTTTACAATATTGTTTCCTGTTTCGGGTGCCATGGGTGCACCTTTAAACATTTGCTCCATCCGGTCTATTGCCCCAAGGTAATCTTCTGCTGTTTTTTTATCATAAGCCATCCATTCGGCTTTATTTCCGCTTAACGAATTATAGAATTTTACCTGCTGCTGCAAATCTGTTCGTACAGATTTAGAAACCTTAGCTGCAAGGTCTTTTGCATCAGACCGGTAACAAGCTTCAAGAAAAGCAATGGTGTTGCGGTTATGCATGTTTCCACGGCTAATCATTCCATAAGGAAAGTTTTCCTGCAGCATCATTTTATCAGCTTTCTCAAGTGTTCGGCGTGCTTCTTCTTTTCTTCCTTTGGCTGACAGATCGAAGGCTAACTCAGCATAAGCTGTGCGAATAGTATTTAAGTGGCGGCGATTCTCTTCATCAAAATAAACTCCGGGAATATTGGCGTTACCAAAGGCAAACTTGTTCATCAGCTTATCTACCATCCAATCGGTATTTACCTGCTGGTTTGCGACAGGAACCAAACGGTAACTCAGTCCGTCTTTGCGTAAATACTGTCCAAAACCTAACTCGTCAAATAACGAGGTAAAATAAATGGGGCGTTGCCATTTATTTGCAGCTATCACATTTAAAACGGCAAGGTCGTTTTTCATTAAAACCTGTTTAGGTATTTCAAACCTTACTTCTCTCACCACACTGTCTGTGAGATTTACAGTGCCGTTTTGCTTAACTGTATTTGCATCAACAGGTACAGACACTTTCCGAACCGGGAAAGTATTGATCATCTCATCTCCTCCTGTTGAAACCATTCTCGAAGGATCCTCACTGCCAACATAATTCTTCATCAGATCGTACAAGTCGAAGTATTGATTGTTTGGGATTCCCGGCACTTCACGGTAGCGGATATAATCTCTTTTTCTTCCCTGTATCTGGTCTGACGTCCAAAGCACGTCTATCGGATTGCTCTGGTTTACTTTGTAACGCATTTGGTTAATGTACCAGTCAATACCAAGCAGGCTATAGTTAATAACTCTTATATCAGGACGAATACCTTCAACCTCCTGCGCATACCATAGGGGATAAGTATCGTTATCGCCAAAGCTGAAAAGAACCGCATTTGGTGCACAACTTTCAAGATAATCTTTCGCAAGATCGCGGGCTAACGTTTTTTTACTTCTGTCGTGATCGTTCCATTCCTGTGCAGCCATTAAAACCGGAACAGCAAGCAGGCAAATGGCAGTGGCAAGATTGGTTGCAATACCTCTGCTCAATGATTTAGAAAGCCAGTCTCTTACCTGTAAAACGCCAATACCTATCCAAACGGCAAAGGCATAGAATGAACCTACATAAGCGTAGTCCCGCTCTCTCGGCTGGTTACCAGCCTGATTAAGATATAATACAATAGCGAAACCTGTAAAGAAGAATAGCAGGAACACAACAAATGCATCTTTCTTGTCTTGCTTAACATGATATATTAATCCAATTATGCCTAATATAAAGGGCAATAAGAATAGTTTATTGTGTGCCTTATTGTTTTTGCTGCTATCGGGCATCAGGCTTTGATCGCCATATAAAGTATTGTCAATAAACGGGATGCCGGTTATCCAGTTTCCATCGCGAATGTTTGCTGCAAATACTCCCTGCACATCGTTCTGCTTGCCAGAAAAATTCCACATGAAATAGCGGAAGTACATCCAGTACATCTGGTAGCCCATAAAGAACTTAATGTTATCAATAAAATTGGGGTCCCTTTCATAGCTGCCATCCTGCATTTTATTAATACCTAAATATTGGGCGTAGTAATCAGCATGCCCCTGATCGTTGCTGGCATCCCAAACACGCGGAAAAAGCATCATCTTATCATCTTCATATACATAGTGGCCATCTTTTCCGCTTTCAACATATCTGCCATTACCTTTTGTGAACTTAGTGGAAGTTTCTTTGTAATCAGTAGGTTGTGCGGTAAATTTCTGTCCGTACAAAAGCGGGAAATCTCCATACTGCTCGCGGTTTAAATAACCCACCAGGCTCATGGGATTGTCAACATTATACATATCAACGGCGGGGTCGGCATTACTGCGTATCATAGTGGTAATGTAGGTGCTGTAACCAATAAGCGTAAAGGCAAGACACCATAAACCAAGCCTTAGAAAACTGTAATTCTGCTTTTTTGCATAGCGTAACCCCCACCATATTAATGTACCTAAAAGCAAAAAGAATATAATAAAACCACTGAAGAACGGCATACCAAAGGTGTTCACAAAAATACGGTCGAACAGGCCTGCTCCTTCTATTGAATATTGGATAACAAATTTTTGCATAACGCCGGTAACAATGCAACCAATAAGGAAAGCCCAAAGCATACCCTTATTAGTGGTTTTGTAGCGCTTATAATAATACACCATTACAATAGCGGGAATGGTTAACAGGTTTAATAAGTGCACCCCTATGGAAAGCCCCATCATAAAAAATATAAAGATGATCCACCTGTCGGGATTGATGCCGGTTTCCTGCTCATGATCGGCTGCATGTTCCCATTTTAATATAGCCCAAAACACGATAGCTGTAAAGAAAGAGCTAAGCGCATATACTTCACCTTCAACTGCCGAGTACCAGAATGAGTCGCTGTAGGTATATGCAAGTGCGCCAACAATGCCGGCACCCATTATGGAAAATATGTGATTGTCTGTTAGTGCTTCCCCTGCTTTTTGTACGATCTTCCGTGCAAAGTGAGTGATCGTCCAAAACAGGAAAAGGATGGTAAAACCACTGGCAAGAGCGCTCATAACGTTAACTGCTTTGGCAGCAGTCATTGGGTTACTGCCGAACAAAATAATAAAGAACCTTCCGATAAGAACAAATAAAGGAGCGCCGGGCGGATGAGGAATTTGCACTTTAAAAGCGCTGCTTACAAACTCGCCGCAATCCCATAAACTTCCGTTTGCTTCAGCAGTAAGAATATAAGTTGCCGAAGCAATAACGCAAACAATCCATCCAACAATGTTGTTGATCCTGTTAAAATTCATCTGGTATTAAATTTTTAAAAGAGGGATGAACCGGCTTAACCGGTTACTTCAATCATTTGTTTTGGTTTAAAAAAAAGACTGGCAAACCTACCTTAAAAAGCGGAAAACCGAAAATTGGAAATTTTAATTAAAAACATTTTAACCAGTATTTGGCAAAGGGTTGTATCACCACTGCCATTCTTCCAGTTCCGTCAAACTAAAATGATAATTAACAGTAACGCCTTTATGCACACCATTTACCACATCACCTTCACCTGATCTTCTGCGAAATGTTCTTTTAGATTTTTCGGCGTTATAAATTCTTTCAAGCTCACCTGCTGTTTGAAAGTAAACTTTAAAACCTTCGCTCCTTACAATACATAAACGCTTAAGTAAAAACCAAACAACCACAATTTTACACTTAGAGGATTTTTGCAGATCGAAGTACCTGAGCAAATCGCTAAGATTGAGGGCAACAGTTTCGGAAGGTTTTAAATTGCTGTGAGGAAGATATTTTTCAACATTCATAAATGCACGTTGCTGCACTTTTACTTCAATGTAGCAATATATTCTGCCGCTCAAATCTCTAACTTCTACATCGGGGTAGCCGGCAATTGCAGATTTAAGTGCAACAAGTTTTCCTGTTGCGTTGATCTTGTTTATAAGTAACTGTTCGTATTCTTCTGAGAAAGAAGCATCATTTTCAAACAGGTAAATACCTTTGCTTATACCATCACATCTGGTATGGCACTTGCTGCAATCATATACAAAATTGCTTAGTTTTATATAAGCCATACATTACACATCGTAGTTTACAATAATGAGATGTTTGGTATCGCGGTTATTTCTTCCGCGCACGTTGTAAGTGTACGTTTTATCAAACTCAATAAACCTGCATTGAGGCAATGAATACAGCGATCTTATAAATTCAGTTTCTTTAATAACCAGCATCCATTTGGCCGGTGTCTGCAACAATACGTCTCTAAGCCTTACCTGGTCTTGTTTAGTAAATGTATTCTGATCGTATTCCGAAAACTCGCTGTCGTAAGGCGGGTCTAAAAAAATAAAATCGTCAGTGGCAGGTTTAGTAGTGGCAAGAAAATCGGCAAAGTCTAAATTATAAAATTGAGCTTGCCCGAATAAACGTTGAATGCCTGCAGAAAAAATATTCTCCACCTTTAGCCTGAAGTTTTTTTTGTTATATGCAATGCCGCCATAAGGTATATTAAATCCGCCTTTGCTGTTGTAGCGGAACATGGAGGCATAACAAAACTCTCTTACAAAATACCAGTTGGCAGCAGCCTTTTCGTCGCTCATAGTAAGCCTGCCTTTAAACTGAAGGTTGGTTAACTCTCTTAAATAAAGGTATAGCCCGCTTTTAATACCTGTTTCAATATGATCCTTTAATTCATCATTATTAAAGCTCCGGTTTTCTTTAATGCAAATGGCTTTTATCCGTTTGCATTTATCAGCAATGGAAGCATCGAGCATCTTAATAAACCTTGCAGGATTGATGATGAAAGCTTCTTTGAATATAATTAAATCCTCTTCTGAAGATATGAGGTTCACATGTTTTTGAATGGTTGTTTTCAATTTATCCGCTTCCGTTTTACCTGTAATAAACGATTGCAGCAAGGGCAATAAAACCGGGGTAAGCCCGGCGGAAAGTTTTCCCGCTTCATCCCACGCATCGGCATAAGCAAACAGCTCGTTTTTAAAAGAAGCCGAATGTATAAGAGAATAAAACTTTATAAGGTCTTTGCTTTTATCGTTAAGGAAGGCCGGCGCTTTAGACTGCAAAGCAAAAAATACGCCTCCGCCTCCAAAAAAAGGTTCAAAATATCTGTTAAAAGAGGGTATATATCTGGCGAACATCAAAAATTCATCAAACTTTCCGCCTGTCCATTTAATAATTGGCCTGATTTTTTTCTCTTTTTCCCAGATTGTCTGTTGGATAAATATGTCCACTATTTGCTACGATTGATTATTAAACGTTGCAATATAAGCAACCATTTGTTCAACCAATAACGCTGTTTCCTAAGGGATACAGTTGATTGTAATTAAAAAGACTTACAGAAAATGATGTGCTTCAAAACATTGATCTTTTAATTATGATATACCTGCAAGATTATGCGGCGTTTGTACGAAACAATAAGCTCGAAGATTTTGTATCAATTGAATTAAGGAATATTCACTCGTTCAATATTCCCTTAATGCAATTTTTTACTCATTTAACAGAAGATGAATTGCGGGCAACTTTACGCAAAAGCCTTCTAAAATTACTGGAAGCTATTGAAAACGGAACAGCAATCACCCAGGTTAAAGCCAGTCTCGAAAACTGGAAAAATAACGGTATCACAGGTGTGCCACGCGAAGCAATATCATTAAGGGACATAACCCTTATCTACTCGGCTCAGAAGTTATCTCTTCAAGCTTTCATCCCCGATTTCACTACTGAGGTATCAATTGCAGCAAACCTGATAAATGAAATTGAACTTTACTACAAACAGGTGCAGGAGCTAACCCTGCAAATGCTGGAAGCGATACAGCAGGAAGAATACGAAAAAAGACTGGAAAGCGATGAAAAATATAAAGACCTTTTTGACAATGCAAATGACCTTATCCAATTGACATCGCCAGACGGAGAAATACTTTATGTAAATAAAGCATGGACTGAAACAACCGGTTATAATACAGAAGAATTAAAAGGCAGATCTATTTTGGATTTTCTAAAGGAAAGTGAAAGAAAATATTATAAAGATTACAGAGAAAGGATTATTGCAGGAGAAAAAATAAAAGACAATCTAAAAACAGTTTACATCACAAAAAGCGGGAAAGAAATTAACGTTGAAGGATACCTTTCGTGCAAATACAAAGATGGCAAACCACAATATACAATGGGAATTTTGCGCAATGTAACAGACAAAATATCACAGGAGAAAAAGATCAACTTTTATATTAACCAGTTGGCAGAAAGAGAGGCTTACTTAAGCCACGTAATAGAAAGTGCTCCCGATGCGGTTATAGTTATTGACAGCGAAAACACAATACAACTATGGAACCCGAAAGCCGAAGAAATTTTTGGATGGAAGGAAGAAGAAGTGAAAGGCATGCAGCTATCAGAAATTATTTTCCCTGCAAGCTTTAGAGAAAAGCACTACAATGAAATGAAAAGATATTTAGCAACACAAAAATCAAGCATTATAAACAAAACTATTGAGCTTACTGCTATTCATAAGAACCGAAACGAGTTTTATATTTCGCTAACCGTTTCGCATGCAGTGCAGGAAGGGAAAGATATATTTATCTCATTCATTCGCGACATAACCCAACAAAAAAAGATAGCGCTCGAACTTGAAAACCAAAGAAAACAACTCGAAAAATCTAACCAGGAACTGGAGCAGTTTGCATGGTTAACCTCTCACGATTTAAAAGAACCGCTGAGAAAAATACTAACTTTCAGCGATGCATTAATTAGAAAACATAACGACAACGATTCTGAAACTTCGCTCAATTACCTAAAGAAGATACATCGTTCGGCCAACCGCATGAACGAACTGATTGAAGCAGTTTTATTATATTCAAATGTAGCAACCGATACAGATCTTTTTTCAGACGTTAATCTCAATGAAGTAGTACGTGATGTACTTGAAGATCTTGAACTGCTCATTACTTCAAAAAATGCCGTTATTGAAATTGATCCTTTACCTGTAGTTCATGCCATTCCTATACAAATGCGTCAACTGTTTCAAAACCTGATAAGCAATGCAATTAAATATAGCAAACCCGACGATGCGCCACATGTACATATTAACTGCACTGATATTGGTGAACATTTTAAAATAACCGTAAAGGATAATGGCATTGGCTTTCAAAATGTGTATGCTGAAAAAATTTTCCAGGTATTTCAACGCCTGCTTACCAATAAAATATATGAAGGAACAGGTATTGGATTAGCGCTTTGTAAAAAAATACTGGAAGCCCACAATGGTACCATACATGCCGAAAGTGAAGAAGGGGTAGGTTCCAATTTTATTGTGCATCTACCAAAAAGACACGAATTTGCTGCTACTGCTCAATCAGCTTAATACCTGTTTTTGTTAATACGATTTTTTGCTGCTTATACAAACTGCCGGTGGCCATTTTAAAAGCCTTTTTACTCATACCAAAAAAAGAATAAATTTCTTCAGGATCAGATTTATCATGATAAGGAAGGTATCCGTTATTCTCCTGCAGTAATCTTAAAATTTTTGATACTTCATCTTCAACTCTGTTGTATCCTGGTTTTCCAACAACTACATCAATCTTATTTTCGGGCCTGATTGTTTTTATAAAACCCACCATCTTATCTCCCACTTCAATGTTCTGATATATCTCGTTAAAGTGCAAAACACCTGTATGTTTATTGTTAATGATAACGAGATAACCAATATCGGTACGGCGATAAACAACCAAATAAACAATATCTTTTTCTTTAACGGTAAGTTGTTCGTTACTTAAAAAAGGTTCAATTTTTTCTGTTGCCGCTACCCTGCCCGTTTGCTCGTCTATGTAAATTTTTACAAGATATTCAGCGCCTTCGCGCATGCCGCTTAACTGTTTGCTTTTAGGCACAAAAATATCTTTCATCAAACCCCAATCTAAAAAGGCACCCTGATTTGTAACCGTTACTGCTTTCAGTTTTACAATATCACCGACTACGCCTTTTGGCTGCTGGGTAGTAGCCAGTAACCGCCCTTCCGAATCGTGATAAACAAAAACTTTAATTTCATCCCCGACTTTAATGTCTTCGGGCATAAAGCGCTTAGGCAATAATATTCCTTCTGCTCCATCATCAAGGTAAACACCAAAATCAACTGCCCTTAAAACTTTCATCACATTATAATTACCAACTTCTATCATTCACTCATGTTTAATTATAAAATACAAAACAGCACTTACCATTCAACTTATCAACCATTCAACTTATCAACCATTCAACTTATCAACCATTCAACTTATCAACCACTCAACTTATCAACCATTCAACGCTTCGCCCTCTCATACTGTAACGGCCATTTAAGATCAACATCCAATGCTTTTGCTGCATGCAATGGAAAGTATGGATCTCTTAAAAATTCCCTTGCCATAATTATAATATCAGCTTGCCCTGATGATAAGATTTCCTCAGCCTGTTGTGGTGTGGTTATCATACCAACTGCGCCCGTTAAGATGCCCGTTTGTTTCTTTATAGCTTCAGCAAAAGGTACCTGGTAGCCGGGGCCAACTTCGATTTTTGCTTGAGGAATATTTCCGCCTGATGAACAATCTATCAGGTCAACTCCTTTACTTTTCAGAACCTTAGCCAACGCAACAGAATCTTCTATTGTCCAGCCGCCTTCTGTCCAGTCGCTCGCCGATATCCTCACAAACAAAGGCAATTCCTCCGGCCAAACTTTTCTAATGCTTTCAGCAATTTCAACCGTTAATCTTATCCGGTTTTCAAAAGAGCCACCATACTCATCATTGAGCTTATTACTTAAGGGAGAATAAAATTCGTGGAGCAAATATCCATGCGCAGCATGTATTTCAATTACTTTAAAACCGGCTTTCAATGCACGTTGTGCTGCAACTGTAAAGTCGTTTATAACTTTATCTATCCCTGCTTTATCCAATGCTTCAGGCAAAGATTCATCATCTCTGAAAGCTAAAGCAGATGGCGCTACTGTTTGCCATGCAGCAGGGTTATTTGCAGGCAATGCTTTGCCCCCATTCCACGGGCTTACATGACTCGCTTTCCGCCCCGCATGTGCTAGTTGTATGCCTGCAATACTTCCATTGGCTTCTATGAAAGCGACTATCTGTTGCAGCTTTTCTATATGCTCATCTTTCCATAAACCAAGATCATCAGGGCTAATTCTGCCTTCGGGAGAAACTGCTGTCGCTTCTGTAATAATAAGTGCAGCGCCACCCACAGCCCGGCTTCCTAAATGTACCAGGTGCCAGTTGTTCGCAAATCCATCCACACTTGAATATTCACACATTGGTGATACAACAATCCTGTTTTTTAATTCAATGCTTCTTATTGCAAGAGGTGTGAATAAATGAGCCATAATCTAAATTGTTGTAATGAAATAATGACTGTGCTAAAATGAAATTAAGAAGTAGCAATATTTATACCCTTAGAAAATGTGGAGGAGAAGTTAAGAAGTTGCATGATTGCGACGAAGAGTAATCCTTCATAAAAAAGGAATAACAATTACTGGTCTTTAGAAGGCATGAAACAACCGCCTTTAATAAAACGGGTTTACAATGATAAGTGAGGGGCGAAGGATAAACAAAACATCATTTGTCTCTTACTTTCAAAAGAATATGAGTTTATAATAGTCCCTTCTCTAAAGACCTTTATTCATAGGATACTATGTTAGCTGCGGTGCTTATTTTCGGGAAGTTTTGCATTTTTAAGTAACTCTTCCGCTCTTGCGAGTTTTTCAGGAAACAGGATTTTGTCCCGATATTTTTCAAGCGAAGGGTCAATTATTACAATTGGCACTTTGCTTTCATTAAGCTCCTGAATGAATTTTGGTAGTTCAGTTTTCATACCTGCAATTTACTTAAATTTTCGTTGCGCTAAAA
>JAABUN010004520.1_pt1 | contig 18795 bp, 21 predicted proteins | sample 5559311 | NCBI WGS metagenome assembly JAABUN01 (sample SAMN10711877, study PRJNA513370) | rock metagenome | isolation source: Antarctica rocks | place: Antarctica: Victoria Land, Siegfried Peak sud | reverse complement strand
TTCCCCTTTCGGGGTTTCAGCCGTCGCCAGCACCGGTAAGTCGGGTGGGCAGAAGCTCTGTCAGCAAGCTTCATTCTCTCGAACACTCCCTTCTCCTTCGCGCCACAACGGCGCACGCCCTTCGGGTCTGGCCACGCTGACGCAAGCAAGAAAGCAAGCCAGCTCCAGCCCGGGTGTCTGTTCCCCGGCATCGCCCCGTCGTGATGCGGCCCACCAGGCTGGCAGGGCCAGGTCAAAGGGTGGGTCCTCGCCATGCTCCCCGCCAAGCGGCGGCTGCGCGTGGCTCCGGTCCCGCGCAAGCGCGCGCCTGTGACCTGGCCCTGCCAGCCCGGTCAAGAGGGCCTCACGACGGGGCGATACCGGGGAACAGACACCTCACCAGGATAGGGGCTGTTAGAATACTACGAAGCCGCAGTATTCATAAATCAAGTAAGAAAGAACTCGGGAGCTTCTCCAAGGATCAGACCGGGGCAGGGACGCTGTCAACAGTAAAGTGCGGCATGCGAACAGAATATAATCAGCATTATTAGCAGGTTGAACCTGATTTTGCTGTTGCATACTTTAGTCTGATGTGGGATAACTGTCTTGCGGTTGATGAGGACCGCAGCGGGTTGCCCCCGCGGTGCTGCAAACACCAACGGGGACTGACCATAGAACAGGATGCAAGCACATCATGTCCCAGACCGATACCAACATGGCCACCGCAATCAACGCTGCCAAGGCCGGCACCGCTGGCAAGAAGGCCAAGGCCGCACCGGCAAAGGCCCCCGTGCGCCAGGTCGCAACCCAGGGCCAGCGCGAAGTCATCGGCTTCCGCACCGCCGCCCGCGAGTGCCCCGACGCCACCCAGGTCTCCAACATCGTCCGCGCGTTCGGCCTGGCCGACGTGGACTATGACGCCATCCGCGAGGCGACCGAGGAGATGGTCGCGCGCTGCGCCGTCGCCCTGCAAGGCAACCTGTCCGAGAAGGCCATCGAAATGCACCTTGGCCGCATCGTGGACGCCCACGTTCGGTCCGCCCACGGGGCCGGGCTGTTCTACGGCACGAAGGCGAAGCTGGCCCGCGACCTGAACAGCAAGGTCGCCAACGAGCACCGCGACGAGGACCGCATGGGCGTGGACGGCACCCCCAACGACGCCGAGCGCGCCCGCGAGTTCGCCGCAATCATGGGCGTGCAGGCGTTCGCCTTGCTGGCCGCAGCCGAAGGGGCCGTGGACGCCTATGCCCAGGTCACGGGCAGCGACTGGAAGCCATACCAGGGCACCAGCCGACCCGCCATGGCCGTGGACAAGCAGGCCGCAGCCGCGCAGATCGCAGCCCTCGGGTTCTAAGGGCAACAGCGGGGGCCGCGCAGGCCCCCGCCACCACCGAACCAGAGGCCAGCATGAACAGCACCACCGCAGCGCAGGGCAGCACGTCCCCGCGCGTCCTGAATAAGCACACCCACGGCATCCCAGAGGGAGCCATCTACATCGGCCGGGGGTCGCCCTGGGGCAACCGTTTCGTCATCGGGCGCGACGGCACCCGTGACGAGGTGTACGAACAGTATGAGGCATGGCTTGCCACTCAGCCCGGGTTGCTGGCACGCCTGCCCAGCCTGCAAGGGCGCGACCTCGTTTGCTTCTGCGCCCCGCGGCGCTGCCATGGCGATACCTTGCGCCGCCTGGCTAACCCGCAGCTCGCCTGCGAAGCAGCCTGACCAGCACAGGCGGGGGCCGGAAGGTTCCCGCAAACGCCAAACCCATCCCTGACTGGAGGCTGAAATGATCGCACCGGCGACACCGGACGACGAAGCACGCCGCAAGCTCGTGAAAAACGAGCAGTTGAAGTTGACCGCGACCTTGGCAAACAACCTTGCGGTTGCCTTCTTTGTCACCGGCGCGATTGCACCCGTCATCGCCTACGCCTACGGGGTCAACATACCGCACGGGCAGTTTTGGAGTGCGTTCCTGGCGTTGTGGATTATACTTGGCTTGACGCTGCATATCTTCGGACGCACTGCCCTAAAAGGAATAGCACCATGAGCACCCTCGCCGTCCTCGCCTTCGTCGCGCCCATCAGTGTCGTCGGAGTTGTGTTCTGCCTGTCCTGGTGGGCTGTTCGGCACTGACACCCGCCGGCCCGGACGGCACCCGCCACCGGGCCGGACACCTTCCACCAGCCCTCAGTGGGCGCCGGCCCGCCAGCATCGGCCGGCCTCGCCGCGGGTCAACCCCGCCCCTGCGGGGCGCCGCGCACAGCGCGGCTCCGGCACGCCCCCTCCAGCAGGGCAGGACCGCCCCGGGCGCAGGCCCCGAGCGGCCCGCACCCGGCGCAGCCCTGCCCCGCCAGGGCGCATGCCTCCGAGGTTGACCCGCGGCGAGGCCAGCAAGAAAGCAAGGCAAGACCTGTCCAGCCGTGATTGCCCCCGGCCATCTCAGCCGCGCAGCAACATAGGCGCCACCCCAACTGTCACCGACGGAGCGCCCACCGGGAGAAACACTCAGGCCATGCGCTCCGTCAGCACCAGCTCTGGCCTGCGGCGTGCCCGCACCTCCACACGGCGCAGACGGCGAAGCTGGGGCGTTCGGCGGGCAAGGGTCTCAAGCCACGTCCAGGCCGCGTCCAGCTCGCCAGAGTCCACGCGCGCCACCCACAGACTGTCCACCACAAGCCGGCCCAGCGCCGACACCGGAATTGGCACTGCCTCCAACGTCTGGCAAAAGCGCGCTCGGCCCGCCGACACGATCCGGCCATGGACCGGTAGCGTCAGGCCGCTGATCGCTGCCTCGACGGCCTTGCAGTGACGGTGGTTCTGCCGCACCCGCCCCGGCGGCTCAGGCGCAGGGTCGCTGACGCGCTCCCCCCGGCACATGCCGCAGATGGGACGACGCTGCGCCGCCTATCCCGGCAGTATGGCGACCGCCCGGGTCCAGCCCGCGGACCCGCGATGCACCTTGACCGGGAAGCAGGCGACCTCGAAGCCCATATCGGGCAGGCTTTCGAGGTTGTGCAGCTTCTCCAGGTGGCAGTAGCCGACCTCCCGCCCGGCGCGGTGGCCCTCCCAGATCAGCCCGGCGTCCCCCGTCTGCTGCACCCGCCGCCGCGTGTGGCTGAACGGCGCGTCCCAGCTCCAGCCGTCCGTGCCGGCCAGGCGCACGCCCTGCTCCAGCAGCCAAAGCGTCGCCGCCTTGCCCATGCCGCAGCCTGCGTCCACGTAGTCCGCCTCGCCGTAGCGCGTGCCGGCCCGCGTGTTCACCACGACGATCTCCAGCGGGCGCAGGGCGTAGCCGATGCGCCCAAGCTCGGCCTGCACGTCCGCGGGCTGGACCACGTAGCCGTCCTCGAACGTGCGGAAGTCGAGCTTCACCGCCGGCTGGAAGCACCACTCCAGCGGCACCTCGTCTATCCGCAGGGACGGCTCGCCGCCCGGGACGAGCGCGTGGTTCGAGGTCGAGAAATAGTGGTAGGGCGCGTCCAGGTGGGTGCCGTTGTGCGTGGACAGGCTGACCCTCTCGATGGCCGCGTATTCCCCATCGGGCAGGGCGCTCACGGGCACCCCGAAGAACGCCGCCAGGTCAGGGGCGGTCATGTGGTGGTCCAGGTACTCGATGCTGGGCAGCATATGCGGCGGGTCGCTGGCGATGCCGGACATGAGCGGGACGGAGATGTCTATGATGCGCCGGGCCATGAGGGTGTCCTTTGGATGGGTTCAGGGGCCGGGCCAGGCCACGGCGCCCGCGACCGTGCCGCGGCACTCGCCGAAGCCGACCGGGACGAAGCCTTCGCGTTCGGCACGGGCGCGGAAGATGACCTCGTCGCCGTCCAGCAGCCAGGCCCGCTGCTCGCCGCCCGGCAGCGTCACCGGGTCGGTGCCGCGCGACGTCAGCTCCGCCATGCAGGCCCGGCTTTCGTCGGTCGGCCCGGATACCGTGCCGCTGGCCAGCAGGTCGCCAGTTTGCAGGTTGCAGCCGTTGCTCATGTGGTGCGCCGCCATCTGGGCGAAGGTCCAATAGACGTGCCGGAAATCGGTATCGGTGACGATCGCCGCAGGGTCGCCCGCGGCGCGCATCGCCGGCGTCAGCAGCAGCGCCTGCATGTGCAGCCCGATGCCGCCCTGCGCCTGGTCGCGCTTCGAAACCAGGTAGGGCAGCGGCGCCGGATCACCACCGGCCCGCGGCGGCGCGGCGATGCGGAACGGCCGCAGCGCTTCCTCGGTCACGACCCAGGGGGACAGCGTGGTCGAGAAGCTCTTGCACAGGAACGGGCCAAGCGGGTCGCTTTCCCAAGCCTGCACGTCGCGCGACGACCAGTCGTTCACCAGGCAGTAGCCCCATAGCCGGTCCGCCGCGGCGTCGATGTGCAGCGGCTGCCCCACCACGTTGCCCGGCCCCATGAACACGCCCAGTTCAAGCTCGAAGTCGAGCGCGGCGCTGGGGCCGAACACCGGCGTCCCGTCCGCCCCCCGGCGCTGCCCGTTCGGGCGACGCACCGCTTCCCCGCTGACGCGGAGCGAGGTCGCCCGGCTGTTGTAGGCAATCGGCAGGTGGCGGAAGGCGGGCGGCACCGGCGGGTTTCGGTTGGACAGCCGGCCGCCGCGCTCCGTGTGGTAGAGCGAGGTGAAGAAGTCGGTGAAGCTGCCGACCGAAACGGGCAGCGCCATCGCCGCCGCAGCCATCGGCAGCAGCATCGCCCCGGTCGCGGACTGATCGGCCGAGCCTTCGCCGAGCAGGGCCGAAAGCCGTTTGCGAAGGTCCGATGCGGCGTCCGGCCCCAGGGCGAGCAGCGGGTTCAGGTCGGGGGCAGCCAGCGCCGGCTGGTGCAGCAGCCCGGCTTCGTTCGCCAGGCGGAGGTCGAGCACCTGGTCGCCGATGGCGACGCAGCAATGGCCCTCGCCATCGCGTTGGACGACGCCGAACGGCAGGTTCTGCAACGGGAAGTCGGTCGTCGGCTCGTTGGCGCCCGGCACGAAGCTGCGCCGGGCCGGGTCGTGGGTCTCGTTCAGGTCCTGCAATCCAGCCCCCACAATTGCTTGTCCGGCACGAAAATATCGAGTAAACAGGTTTTGTCGAGATTTTCCTTTGGGGGGGAAGCCCTGGCCGAAACGGAGTCCCAGGCTGCGGCTGTCGTGCTCACCCGCGACATCCTATCGGGCGCGCTGCCGCCGAACGGGAAGCTCAAGGTGCGCGACCTGTCCGTCCGCTATGAGATCGGGCCGACGCCTCTGCGCGAGGCGCTGTCCCGCCTTGCGGCGCGCGGCCTGGTCGAGCAGCAGGGCCAGCGGGGCTTCCGCGTGCCGCCGGTCACGCGCGAGCACCTGCTGGACATCACCCGCACCCGGCAGATCGTGGAGGCGGAGGCGTTCCGCCTCGCCATCGAGCATGGCGGCCGTGCGTGGGAGGACGACGTTTCCGCCAGTCTGCTGATCCTGCGGCGTGCCAGCGAACGGCACGAGCCGACGGAGGAGTGGCTCGACGCCTATGAGGAGCGCCACCACCGGTTCCATCGCGCGTTGATCGCCGCCTGCCCGTATGCGACGCTGCGCGGCTTCTGCGACGAGCTTTACGAGCAGAAGACCCGCTACCGCCGTTTCCTCCGCAGCCTCGGCGGCCCGCAGGACGGCGTGATCGCCATGCACCAGCGGCTGGCAGACCGCGCCCTGGCCCGCGACGCGGCCGGCGGCATGGCCGAGATCGCAGCCCATATCGGCACGACCGCGCACAGCCTGCTGGCTATCCTGGACGCCACCTGACGAAGCCCGCCACCTGACGGCCCCTGCCACCTGACGGCACTCAAGAACACTCCGGCGCGCGAAGGCGGTTGCACGGGGGTTCATTCAGAGGAGACGAGCCATGCGACAGTTGACCGCCCCGCTTGGCCGTCGCGCCGCCGCCGCCGGGCTAGGCCTTGCGCTGGCGGCCCCGTTCATCCCGCGCGCCCATGCCGCCACGGCGCTGACGCTGGGCTACACCGCGACCCTGGGGTTCAGCGGCGCCTTCATCGCCAAGGACCGCGGCATCTTCGCCCGGCACGGCCTCGACGTGAACCTGGTGCTGATCACCCTCAACTCGAACATCCCCGGCGCGCTGGTCGGCGGTTCCATCCAGGTCGGCGGGCCCACGCCCACCGTCATGCTGCAGGCCGATGACGGCGGGCTTGACCTGGTCGTGGTGTCCGGCTGCTCCGGCGTTGATCCCGCCAACAAGATTGACGGCCTGCTGGTGCGAACGGGCGTGACGATCGAAAAGCCGGCCGACTGCCTCGGCAAGAAGATCGGCGTCCCCGGCCTCAACGCCTACTACCACGTGATGGTCCGCAAGTGGCTCGACGACAACGGGGTTGACTGGCGCCGGGTCAACTTCGTGGAGGTGCCGTTCACCCAGAGCGCGGACGTGCTGCGGTCGGGCAGCGTGGACGCGGTGGCAACCGGGGAGCCGTTTTCCCAGCGGATCATAACCGATGGCATCGGCCGTGCGTTGGTCGCCGCGTCCGACGTGTTTCCGCCGGGCACGCCGAGCCTGTTCTATGCCGCCACGCGGTCGTGGAGCCGGGCGAACGCCGGCACTGTGCAAGCCTTCCGGCAGTCCATCGCCGAGGCCGTCCAGATGCAGGCCGCCGATCCGTCCGCCGCCCGGAGCAGCGCGGCGAAGTTCATCCGGCTGCCGCCCGAGGTGCTGGCGAGCATCTCCGCGCCGCCGCTGCAATCCGAGACGACGCCCGGGCAGGTCGCGTTCTGGATTGACCTGATGGCGAAGCAGGGAATGATCCAGGACAAGCCTGATCCCGCCGGGCTGCTGACCCTTTGAGCGGGGTCGTCCGCCTGCATCCGGCCGTGAGCCTGGATACGGCGCCGGACAAAGCGCCGGAGCCGCTGATCGCGTTCCGCGGCGTTGACCTCGACATCGCCGGGCGCCCCATCCTGCGCGGGATCGAGTTCGGCGTCGCGCGGGGCGAGTTCGTCTGCGTCGTCGGCCCCTCGGGCTGCGGCAAGACCACGCTGCTGCGCCTGGCAGCGGGCCTGCTGCGTCCGGGCGGCGGCGCCGTCGAGCACGACGGCCGCGCCATCGCCGGCCCGGCCCGGGATGTCGCCGTGGTGTTCCAGGATTACGGCCGCGCCCTGCTGCCCTGGCGCACGGTCGAGGGCAACGTCTCGCTCGCGCTGGAGGCGGCCGGGGTACGGCGGCGGGACCGCCCGGGCCGGATCGCCCCGCTGCTGCGAACCGTTGGCCTCGACAAGCACGCCGACCGCTACCCGGCGCAGCTATCAGGCGGGATGCAGCAGCGGTTGCAGATCGCCCGTTGCCTGGCGCAGGAGCCGTCGCTGCTGCTGATGGACGAGCCGTTCGGCGCGCTGGACGCCATGACCCGGCAATCGTTGCAGGACGAGGTGCTGCGCCTGGTCGAGCGCACGGGAATGACGGTGCTGTTCGTCACCCACGACCTGGAGGAGGCGATCTACCTCGGGGACCGCGTCGTCGCGTTGCGTCCGCATCCCGGCCGGGTCGCGGCGGTCTTCGACGTGCGGCTGCCACGCCCGCGCGACCAGTTGGGCACCCGCGAGCAGCCGGAGTTCCTCAAGCTGCGCCGCGCCCTGTTCGACTTCGTCCAGGAGGTCGAGCCGTGAAGGGCCTGCTGGTGCCGGCTGCTGCGGTCGCGGCGGCAGAGGCGGCGGCACGTGCGTTCGGCATCCGGAGCGACTCGCTGGCAGCGCCATCGGACGCGGCAGCGGCGCTGTGGCACGCCCTGACCGATGGATCGCTGCTGGCGGCCACCGCGCAGACGCTGGGCGCGGCGCTCGCGGGCCTGGGGATTGGGGGCGGCCTGGGGCTGCTGGTGGCGGCCACGGTCGGCCTGTCCCCGGCGGCGGCCCGCCTGCTGCTGCTGCCCATCGAGTTCCTGCGTCCCATACCCTCCGTGGCGCTGCTGCCGCTGGCGCTGCTGGTGTTCGGCTTCGGCTATCGGCTGGAGATCTCCGTCGTGGCGTTTGCCTGCTTCTGGCCGGTGGTGATCGTCGGCGGCGCCGCTGTCGCGCAGGTCGAGCCGGGGCTGCTCGAAGTGGCGCGCGTCCTGCGCTTGGGCTGGCCCGCGCGCGTCTGCAAGATCGTGCTGCCCGCTGCGCTGCCGCGCCTGTTCATCGCCTTCCGGCTTGCGGCGGGGGTGGCGCTGATCGTCGCGGTCACGGTCGAGATCGCGCTCAACCCCTTCGGACTCGGCTACTCGATGATGGAAGCGCAGCAGATGCTGCGCCCCGAGCTGATGTTCGGCGTGCTGGCGTGGATCGGCGTGCTCGGCTGGGGGCTGAACCGGCTCCTGCTGCTGGCCCAGCGCCGGCTGTTCGGCCCTGCCGCCGGGGCGTCGCCGTGAGCCGCGGCAGCGCCCTGGCCTGGATGGCGGCGAGCGTGCTGCTGTGCGTCGCCGTCATCCTCGGCTGGAGCTGGGTCAGCGCGGCCAACCTGGTATCGCGCGCCTTCCTGCCGTCGCCGGAGCGGACCTGGGCGGCGCTGCTGCGCGGGCTGGACGGCGGGACGATGCGGGGCGATCTGCTCGCAACCGTCGAGCGTATGCTCCTCGGCTGGCTGCTGGCGTCCGCTGCCGGGGTGGCGCTCGGGGCCGCGGTCGGCATCTCCGCCACGGCGCGGATGCTGATCGGGCCGACGCTTGAGTTCCTGCGGCCCCTGCCCGCCTCGGCGCTGATCCCGGTCGGCATCGCTTTCTTCGGCCTGACGCAGGCAATGGTGCTGGGCGTCATCTGCTTCGGCACGCTCTGGCCCATGCTGCTGGCCACCGTGCAAGGCTTCGGGGGCGTCGAGCCGCGGCTGCGGGAGGTGGCGCAACTGCTCCACCTCGGCCGCTGGGACGTGATCTGGAAGATCGCCCTGCCGAACGCCTTGCCTGAAATCCTGGCGGGCATGCGCCTGGGCTTGACTATCGCCCTGATCCTCTCGGTCGTGGGGGAGATGCTGGCTGGGCAGGAGGGACTTGGCCTGAGCATACTGCTCGCGGCCCGCGCGTTCCGCGCGCCCGAGCTGTTCGCGGGGGTCGTCATGCTGGGCGTCATCGGCCTGGTCAGCAACGCCCTGCTGACCGGCCTCGAGCACAGGCTGCTGCGCTGGATGCCAAGCCGCGCTGCGGGACGCTGAACGACACCGCGAACGGGTCAGGACCAGGGAGAAGAACGATGCTTCACTTCGGATGCGCCTGCAGATTGACCCGGCGCGCGGCGCTCGCGGGACTTGGGGCGGCGCTGGCAAGCCCCGGTGCGCCCGCACGGGCAGCCGCCGCGGCGGATGGGCTGATTGACGTGCATCACCACCTCAGCCCGCCCGGCTACGTGGCCAGGATCGGGCGGCGCACCCGCTTGTTGCCGCTCGTGACGGACTGGACACCCGAGGCGTCCATCGCGGACATGGACCGCGCCGGGGTGGCAACCTCCATCTTGTCCATTACCACGCCCGGCCTGTGGTTCGGCGACGTGGCCGAGACGCGCGAGGTGGCGCGCGCCAGCAACGAGTATGCGGCGGACCTGGTTCGCCGCTACCCCGGGCGGTTCGGCAGCTTCGCCACCCTGCCCCTGCCGGACGTGGAGGGCACGCTGGCCGAAATCGCCTACGCGCTCGACACGCTGGGGGCGGACGGCGTGATGGCGTTCACGAGCTACGAGAGTGCCTGGCTGGGCGACGCGAAGCTCGCGCCCGTGCTGGAGGAACTGAACCGCCGTAAGGCCGTGCTCTACACCCATCCCACGGGCAACCAGTGCTGCATCAACCTCATCCCCGGCGTGCCGGACACCATCGTGGAGTACGGGACGGACACCACGCGCGCCATCGCGAGCCTGGTGTTCAGCGGGGCGGCCCGCACGTATCCGGACATCCGGTTCATCTTCTCCCACGCTGGCGGCACGGCGCCCTACCTGATGGAGCGGTTCCGCTTCCTGGCGGCAAGCCCCGCCAACGCCGGACGTTTCCCGGATGGGGTGGATGCCGTGCTGAGGCGCTTCTACTACGACACCGCGCAGGCGTTCGATCCCGTCACGATGGCCGGGCTTCGCAGGATGGTCCCTGCCAGCCAGATCGTTTTCGGCACCGACTACCCCTACCGCACCGCTGCCGAGCATGTCGCCGGCCTCGGCCGCCTCGACATGCCCCGGCAGGAGATGGCCGCGATAGGCCGGGGCAACGCGGCCGGCCTGATCCCCCGGCTCGCCGCTTGAGAACAGCGGCTTGCAGAGGATTGGTCCCTGTTCGGGCCGGTGCAGGCCAGCACGGGCGCAGATGGACCGGGAGGACCATGAACGGCGGGAGAAGGGCGGGCGCTGGCGCGCTGCGCCCGCGCCAGGCGCGTCAGCCAGGGTCCGGCCGCTTGCCCGTCAGCAGCCGCGGCTCCCAGGGCAGGATCACGGCCTACCTTGCCCGGCGCGGCACCGGCCTGCGGCAGGCAGCCGCACGCTTGACCCACCGGCATCGCATCGTCCCGCTTCACGGAGGAGTGTTGCTTGATCGCAGGCGCGGCGTCCAGGACGATGCAGCCGCGGCAAGGTTCCCGCGCCAGGGCTTCGGCAGCGTCAGGGTTTCGGCATCAGCGGAATGGCTAGCAGCACCGTTCGCTTGCTCCCCAGACCCCGACATCCTGGACCTACATCACGCCGCGACGGATAGCGAAAGCTGCCGTGTCTTGTGCTGCCCAGGGCGCGCATACACGCCACGCTCGATCTGCACCACCAGCCCCAGCCGCTTCATCGCCCCAAGGTGGCCCGTCGTGGTCGAGCCTGGCCGTCCGATGTAGGCCGCGACCTCCACGACCCGGCGCGGCTGGCTCAGGCAGGCGAGGATCGCGTCCCGGATTGGCTGCGGCCGGGCCGGCACCAGCGGCAGCGCCGCATCCGGCATTCCATACAGCCCGTAGCCGACCCGGACCGCCACGCCCCTGCGCACCAGGTCGTGCAGGAAGCTCCGTGCCGCATCGGGCGTGATGTCCAGCAGCCGGCCGACCTCAGCCGAGCGCCGGGGCTGCGTCAGGCAGGCTTGCACCGCGTTGCGCATCACCAGGAACTCGCCAGCCGACAGCGGCAGGGCGAAGCCGGCCGGCGCCACCACCCCTGGCTCCGGTTGCGACAATCGTCCCTGTTTGATCAACGGCGCCAGCGCAGCGCTCAGCGCCGTCGGCGGCTCGCCGACCTGCGCCGCCACGTCCCGCACCCGCATCGGCCGGTCCACCACTGCCACCACCGCCTGCACGAGCGCCGGGGTCGTTCGGCGCACCGCCTCGCTCTGGAAGCCAGCCGGCGCGAACAACCCGTATCCCGGATACGTCAGCCGCCTCGCATGGACCAGCGACACCAATTGGCGGCGCACCGAGGCTGCCGGCCGCCTGGCCTGCGCCGCGATCACGCCCAGCCGCATCGGCTGCTCGATGGACGCGACCAGCGCGTCCAGCTCGGCAATGTTCTCCCCAATCCGCATCCTGCTCATCGACCCGCACGCCCCTGCTGCTGGCGATCTCTCGCCCGATGCAGCCAGGGTCGCGGGGCAGGATGCGAACGGCACCGAAGTTTGTTAGGAAATGTTCGTAGCTACGAACCATGCGCCGTTCGCGTCCGGCTCGCCGATGCTCAGGGTATGGAGGACGCCATGCAGCTCGACTTGGTGAGGTGGATCGCCAATCAGGACGGCACCCCAGACACCGAGGCCCGCGCCGGTGGTGCGTCACCCGCCGGAACGGCAGGCGGGTGTGTTCATATTGAACACAGGGCGCATCCGGGCTTCACGGCGGGGGACGCCTCCTGTGTTCATTCTGAACACGTTGCCGGCGCTCGGCCGATGCGTCCCATGTCGGCGCGTCGGATGCTGGTCTGCCTTGCCGTGCTGGGCTGGTCGGAACGCGAGCTGGCACGCCGGACCGGACGCCACCAGACCACGATCAAGCGATGGACGGGCGGCAGCGGTGCCGTCGATGACGGCACCGCTGCTTGGCTGGAACGGCTGGTGGCGTTCCACCTCGCGCACCCCGCACCAGGCACGACGGCATGAGACACGTTCTCGTTTAGGGCAGCAGCACCGGGCTTACAGCCGGGCCTGCACCGTTTGATTCGCACCAGAGCCTAGCTTGTTGCCGAACTTCGAGTAGAACTGATCCACAGTCCAGCCCGTCATGTTGTTGTTCGAAAGGGCTTTGGCGGATACAAAGCTGCTGAGTGGAGTGGACGGATCGGCTGTCGCCATCATTGCGCCAGGTGTCGGCCCGAATACCCAAGCTCCATAGGTCTGCAGCACGGTTGCAGGTTGATTGGTTGCTCGTGAAACAGCGTTTGAGTAGTCCTTGGCAATGTAGCTGGCCACCTGCGCCTACGCCGCCGGGTTGGTGATGTCGCTTGCCGTGTAAGGCAGGTTGTACTTGGCCACCGTGTCATTCCAGGTGCCGGTGGTGATCTGCCATGGTCCCGTGGCCGACGACGAACCGTTCTCAGTGCCCACGTTCCGAAAGCCAGACTCCAACTGGCCAAGGCCAGCCATCGCTTCGGGGTTCAACCCCAGCTGGGTCGCGGACTGCGAGGCCAGCCCGCCAAAGGGGGTGGCCATCATCGCATCCATCGCCGCCGTGCCGCCACCGGAGTAGCCGGTCCAGTCTATGGACGACGCGGACGTGTCCGTGGACCCGTCCGTGCCGGTCGGGCCACTACTGTCACCCATGAAAGAGCCGGCACCAGCCGGCGTCACGAAGTTCGGCGCACCAACTTCCGGAATGCTCGGAATCACCTGGGCCGGCACGCCGTTCATCGTAACCGGCGCAGGGTCGGCAATGGCAGCCGGACTTCCGGCCGCCAGTAGGAAGGCACAGCCCGGATATAGCCAGGACCGTCCCATGTCAGCGATACGCAAAGACAGGAGCGCCGTTAGCACGGACGCCCTCGACCGAGCACGTCGATCCGGGTTTCACATCGGACCGATATTCGTGGACGGCCTCGCTTGGCACATAGCCGATCTGCCCACCATTCGTGAGGACGCGGCTGAACCCGCTGACGTTCCTGCCTCCTACGGCGATGGCTGGAAGTGTCGTCCCGATCTCAGGGGCAGTTTTGGAAGGGCTGGCATAGATCGGCTGCCAAGCCGTGGTGCCCTTGCAGATCCAAGGCTCAGCGGGCTGGAAAAGCTGCAGCCTTGGCAGGGACGATTGGGAGGGTGGCGTGCCATGGTCAACGCGCCCGCGTTCCTCCATCCGCTGTTGCGACATGCGGTCCAGCTCCTGTGGCGTGAAGCCCGGTTGCTGCTGCCCCTGCCGCTGCTGCGCCTGGGCGTACGGCAAGCCGCCCGCCAGCAGGCAGGCGGACACCGCCGCGAGTATGGTTCTACGCATCATGGTTCCTTTCTGATCCACGCTGGCACCTTCTCCCGCCCGGATGCGAACGGGAACCACACCCCTCACCATGCGGCCTGGACCGCCTTTACCTGGCAGAACAGCGTCCCGTCCGCGCTGCGCACGGCTGATTGCAGGCAGCGCTGCACGCTGCCCGTCTCGAACCGCCACTGGTAGCCGTGCAGGCTGTAGCCGCCCAGGAATAGGCCCAGCGCGATGCTGGAGACCAGCGCGGCCGACCCCCAACGATGCGTGCGGTCGTAGCGACGTTGCCGCAGCACCAGGGCCCCGCTCAGCTTGGCCGACACCTGCTCCGTAAGCTGGTCCACCGTGTGGTGTACCAGCTTCTCCCGGTCGCTCTCCGATTGCCGGACCATGATCTCGGACCGCTTGTTCTGCTCCTGCGCCACCTGGAGCGTCGTCTTCAGCGCCGTCACCTGGCTGTCCACCACGACCTTGGTGTCGCGGATCAGCGTGCCGTTGTGCTTCTCCTGCTCCTCCAACATGCCCGCCAAGGCGTTCAAGGCCGCCTCCTGCGAGACGCACCACAGCCACAACGGGTCGTGGGGCATGATGCCCTCCTTGCGCGCAGCATCGCGCATGGTGAGGGAGGCGGCGCGGATCGCCTCCGCAGCCGCGTTCATGGCAGCCACTCCGCCACTTCGGCGACGACGAACGCATCCTCCATCCGCCGCAGCCAGGTCTTCACCATGAACTGCCGCATCGGCGGCATCGGCTGGCCGTTCTTGTCCGGCTTGTTAGATGCAGCGTCGTAGAAGCTCAGCCCCGTCCCCCGCATCGAGGTCAGGCACGACAGGCGCGGGATGTACACGATCCTCACGCCTTCCTCGGTCATTCCCTTCAGTTCGGGACGCTGGAAGATCGGCTCGAACGCCTCAGCAGCGGTCTGGCCGGCACGCATCAGGCTCTCGTTCAAGAACAGGATGGACCGCGGCCCGCGAAAGTGACCAGCCTTGTGCAACGCCGCGATGTGATCGAAGTCGTCCTTCTCCGGGCCGCAGAAGTAGAGCGGCAGGCAGGTGACGCCCGCCTCCTCGCAAAAGTCCACCAGCGGCAGGTCGTTCTCAAGGTCGGCAAGGGCGCTGTTGCCGCCGCCCAGATCGAGCACGGTCGAGGCCCTGATCTGCATCATCTGATGCACCAGGTCCTCGATCCATTCGCCGATGTGCGTCGCCTGTGACGACTTTGGCTGGGTTGCCCCGCCGGGTGAACCCGGCGGATACAATCCGGCCAGCGTCGGGTTGAGCAGGTCGCCGTCGGCAACCATGACCGGGCGGCCGGCCATCCTGGCGCGCTGGGCCAGCAGGTCGCAAATCGTGCTGCCGCCCAGGCGGCCACGCCCAAGGCGCGTCGCAAGAACGGGCGCACGCGTTTGGGTGGCCTTCGGTTCGGGCTTGGACTTCTCGCCTTCCGGCTTCGGTGGGATCGCGTTCATGTTTACCTCTTGTGAAGTGGGTCGCCGTTGGCCTTGAGGCCGCTGCGCAGGTTTGCCATCTGCCTTGCGGCTTCGATTGAGCCAGGAGCAGGTCGGCTACTGTCCTGGGTTGCCCCCACAGGCGGGAGCGATCCCGACTGGGAGGGAGGCAGGGCGACCGGTCGGCCGTCCTGATGCACGCCTCCTGACGGAGGCGGCGCATTCGAGTGTGTGAGGGCGGGCGGAAGCCAGGTTGCCGGCGCCCGCTTGGCCCTTGCTGTGAGGGAGGGGCGGTTGCCGGCCGCCACCCGGAGGGCGCGCTGCTTCACGACCTCCTTGCGGACGAAGTACCAGGTCTGGCGGACCCTTTCGGCCGTGGGAGGTTTGTTTGCCCCGTCCGTCAGGCCAAGCTCGATGGCCTGGGCCTGAAGCGGCTCCCAGCGGATGCGGCGGCCGATAGCCGCCTGCACGATCTGGTCGTGGAGATCATACAGCCAATAGAACAGCGAGGACCGCTCAGGTCCTCGGGCTATGTTCTTGAGGACGACACCTCGGCCTGTTCGGTTCTTTCCCACAGCCAAGGAATCGCTGGCGCGGATGCGAACGGGAACCGGCTTTTTTGACCTGGTGGTTTGCGCGAAGTCCGTATGACTTCCGTGTGACTAGCGTACGGGCATCGTACGGGGTCCGTGTGGCCTTCGTATGAGGTCCGTGTGACCTTCCGTATGGGGATCGTACGGACAGCAAGGCAAGTCAGGCAGCATACACCATTGCATCCCTTCGGAATGCGCGGCGACCGTTTCCGACGCTGCGCTCCGTTCAGGCCGCTTGCTCAGCCACCGCTGGGCGTGACCTCGGACCTGACCAGCCTTCAGTGCCAACGGCACCGGCGCTGGGTGGCCGGCCCTGGTTCGTTCTCACACGGTGGCCGACCTGCTACCATGCAAGCCAGCATGACGCCCTTGTCGGACCCGACCTCCGCCCAGCGCCGCATCATCCATGTGGACATTGACGCCTTCTACGCTTCCGTGGAGCAGCGCGACGACCCGGCCCTGCGCGGCGTGCCGCTTGCGGTGGGCGGGTCGCGCGAGCGCGGCGTCGTGGCCGCGGCCAGCTACGAGGCCCGGCGCTTCGGCGTCCACTCCGCCATGCCCTCCGTCACTGCCCGGCGGCGCTGCCCGGAGCTGGTGTTCGTCCGGCCGCGCTTCGACGTCTACAAGGCAGTGTCGCAGCAGATCCACGCCATCTTCGCCCGCTACACCCCGCTGATCCAGCCGTTGTCGCTGGACGAAGCCTATCCTCGACGTGGCGGCAGTTTGGCGAAGAACGCCTCCATCTCAGCGCGCCTCATGTTGCAGCGCAGGACGGCTTTCTCGTCCTGGCCCACGGCATGCAGGGGGAACACGGCCTTGGACGTGTCGAGGCTAATGCGCTTAAGGTTCATGCGGACGGTCCTTCAGGTTCGGATGATTACAACCAGATCTTGGCACGAGATGCCGCGGGGCCGTCCACCCCAACATGGATCAGCAATTGAGTCCGGAGGGGCCAATGAGTGATTTCAGCAAGATACCTTCGGCGTAGGCGAGGCGCGGATGATGAGAGCTAGGAAAATAGCCCCATCGCAAACAGCATGCTCCCGAGCCGCATCCTTGCACCAACGCCGTTCAGACATGGACCGGGACGACACCAGCCGATACCGTCCAATCTGACCGGGGGAACATTGACGATGCCAGCCCACCACGAAATCCCCGCCACGCCGGACAACATGGTCCTCGGCTACCTGGACGCGGCCAGCCCGCCGGTGCTGGAGGTGGATTCCGGCGACACCGTGAAGCTGTATTCCTTTCCGGCAGGCGGCAAGGAGAGCCTGCCGGAGATGTCGCGCGTGCCTGCAGATTACCTGGCGGCGCTGAACGCTCTCCCCGCCGGCCCCGGGCCGCACTTCATCACCGGGCCGGTGTTCGTGCGCGGCGCCCGGCCCGGCGACACCCTGCAGGTGGACATCCTGGACGCCGCGCCCACGATGGACTGGGGCTTCGTCGCCATCCTGCCGCTGCTGGGCACGCTGCCGGACGAGTTCACGGACTACGAGACCATCCATCCCGTGATTGACCGCGCCCGCAACGTCTGCACTCTGCCCTGGGGGACCGAGCTGCCTCTCGACCCCTTTTTCGGCATTATCGGCGTGGCGCCGCCAAGGGCCTGGGGCTGCTGCGGGTCGCCGGTGCCGCGCGCCTTCGGCGGCAACATGGACAACAAGGAATTGAAGCCCGGCACGACGCTGTATCTGCCGGTGTTCAACGAGGGCGCGCTGTTCATGGCCGGGGACGGACATGGCGTGCAAGGCGACGGGGAGGTTTGCATCACCGCCCTGGAAACCGGCCTGTCCGGCACCTTCCGCCTGACCGTCCGCAAGGACTTCAAGGTGGACTTTCCTTTCGCCGAAACGCCCACGCACCTGATGTCCATCGGCCTGGACGAGGACCTGGACGACGCCGCCAAGCAGGCGGTGCGGGAGATGGTGAAGCACGTTTGCCTGCGCACGAACCTGTCGCGCAACCAGGCATACATGCTGTGCTCGCTGATCGCCGACCTGCGGGTCACGCAGACCGTGGACGGCAACAAGGGCGTCCATATGCTGCTGGCCAAGTCATATTTATAACTTCAGGAGAACAAAGAGATGCGCGCACCCAGTCTCGCCGCCGCCCTGTTGCTGACTGCGGGGTCTGCCTTGGCACAGACCCCTGCCCCCATACGCATCGGCATTCCCATTGGGCTGAGCGGCGCCAACAGCGTCGTGGCGCCCTCTGTCGTGCAAGCGTCCGAGCTGGCCGTAGCCGAGATCAACGCCAAGGGCGGCGTCATGGGCCGTCCGCTGGCGCTGGAAGTGGCGGACGACGGCAGCGGCGCTGCCGGGGCGCAGCGGGCCTTCGACAGCCTGGTGTTTCAGAAGAAGGTGGACGTGCTGATCTCGATGGAAACCAGCGCCGCCCGCAACGCCGGGCTGCCGATCGTGACCCGGGGAAAGACGCCGTTTATTTACACGTCGTCCTACGAGGGACACTCCTGCAACCGCTATATGTACTCGAACGCCTGGGTGCCGGAGCAGCAAGAGGCGCCGGTCATTGACTTCTTCCTGAAAGACAAGAGGGCCAAGACCTTCTTCCTGATCGGCAGCGATTACGCCTTCGGGCGCGGGATGCTCGCCTACGCCAAGACATACATCGAGTCCAAGGGCGGCAAGGTCGTTGGTGACGAGTACCAGCCGATGGACGCGGGAGACTGGACGGCGATCATCAGCAAGGTGCGCGCCGCCAACCCCGACGCCCTGATCCTGTCCACCGCCGGCGGCGTGCCGAACGTCACGCTGACCAAGCAGTACAAGGCTGCCGGTATTACCGCCCTGGTGGGCAACCTGGGCGTGGACGAGGGCACGGCCAAGACGATGGGCCAGGACGCGACCGGCATCTACATCTCCGGCTCATATTACACGAGCGTGGATACCCCGGCCAACAAGGCGTTCTTGGACGCCATGCGCGCCAAGTTCGGCAACGGGCTGCTGACACCCAACGATTTATCGGTGCCGCAGTACGAGGCGATTTACCTATACAAGGCGGCCGTCGAGCGTGCTGGGGGTACGGCGGCGGACGGGGTGGTCAAGGCACTGGCGGAGGTGTCGTTCGACGGGCCGCGCGGCCGCAACCAGATGAACAGGCAGCGCCATGCGGCGCTCACGATGTACCTGGGCCAGGTGAGCTATGCTGGAACCTGGGTGACGCCGTGATCAGGCGGCGCTCTGTGCTGGCGTATTGGTGACCTCGACGCCGTTGCGGAATGTGACGCCCTGGACGACTTTGGGCAACTGGTTCTCGCCCTTCAGCCGGCGCCAGGTCCTGGCCGCTGCCATCACCAGCTTGAACACCATCAGTCGGGCCGTGTCCTGCGACAGCGCGCCCTTGGTCCGCACGGTGCGGTGCCTGACCGTGGCGAACACGCTCTCGATCGGGTTGGACGTGCGCAAGTGGTCCC